>Ga0265298_10001758_pt1 | contig 31683 bp, 28 predicted proteins | sample AusTroGonzalo_MG_3_FD_193486 | JGI IMG/M metagenome (GOLD analysis project Ga0265298, IMG submission 193486) | Bovine rumen microbial communities from tropical cattle in Woodstock, Queensland, Australia - Gonzalo_01 | ecosystem: Host-associated > Mammals > Digestive system > Stomach > Rumen ... | reverse complement strand
CGTGCTCGATGAACGCATCCTCGGCAAGCAGTTTATCATATTCCTCGTCAGAAATAAAGTGGTAATGAACATCTTCGATCTCATTTTCCCTGCGTCCCCGTGTCGTTACGCTCACGGAAAAGCAGAATGTGGGATCCTTGTCCAGCAGTCTGGAAACAAGCGTCCCCTTTCCGGCGCCCGACGGGCCGGAAATCACCAGCAGCATACCCTTCCTTTTCTCTTTCATGCGTCTTCCTCCGTCCCTTTTCGCTCGTCTATCCGGGCCGCTACTGTTTCGGGCAGCAGCGGTGAAAGAATAACATGTTCCGAGTCGGTTACGATCACCGCCCGGGTCTTATGACCGCAGGTAGCATCAATGACTCTCCGCGAATCCCTGGCATCCTGGATCATCCGCCGGATCGGCGCGGCCTCCGGGGAAACAATCGCAACCAGTCGTTCCGCAGCCATCATGTTTCCGTATCCGATGTTCACAAGTTTCATCTCTTGTCACTCCACATTCTGGATCTGCTCACGCATCTTCTCAATCTCGCTTTTCAGATCGACTACATGCTGGGCAATCACCGCATCAGATGCCTTGGATCCGATGGTATTTGCCTCCCGGTTCATTTCCTGAATCAGGAAGTCCATTTTTTTCCCGATCTCTCCGGTCGCTTCCAGATACCGGTTCATCTGCCTGATATGGCTTTCAAGGCGGGATAGTTCCTCGTCAATCGCGCAGCGGTCTGCGATGATTGCAACCTCCTGCGCCAGCCGCTGCGGTTCCACCCCGTCCGCCTTCAGCTGTTTCAGCCGGTTCTCCAGCTTTTCCCTGTATTCGTCCACCACCATCGGTGCCCGCTCGCAGATCTTATCACGCAGTACCGCTGCTGCGTCCAGGTGGGTTTTAAGATCCCCTTTCAGGTGAACGCCTTCCCTGTCGCGCATTTGCGTCACCTGAGCCGCCGCCGCGTCCGTAGCTTCTTTACATGCAGCAATCACCGCGTCTTCATCCATTTCCGCTTCGGTCAGCGTAACAACGCCTTCCATTTTCATCAGCCGGCTGGTCGTCAGGTCGTTCGGAACATCCGCTTTCGCGGAAATCTGCGCCGCTGCCTGACTGTACAGGAGTGCCAGCTCCGGATCGCAGTCAACCTGGGACGCGGACCCTGTCGGTCGTGTGACCGTCAGGAACACATCCACATGTCCTCGTTTGATCTGCCTGCCGATCTCCTCCCTGACAGTCTGCTCCAGAAACGCGATATTTCGGGGAAGCCGCAGGCTCAGATCCAGAAACCGATGGTTCACTGTTTTCAGGTCAACGGTTACTTCCCACCCGTTCTTCTCAACCTTTCCGCTTCCATACCCGGTCATACTGCGCAATTGTCCATCATCCTCCCGAAGATCCGGGGCACTTGGAATGTCCCGGAAGCGCTCACAGGCGCGAAATCCAATATGTAATAAAAGATTATATCATTCAGACTCTTATATGACAATTCCCTTCATTTTCCAGCTCCTGCTCCACCGGGTCAGCGGCACAGGACTTCCCGCCGAAATGCGGCCGAATGCGGAATCTCCAATTGAAGCCGCTGGCGCCGACGTGCACATTGCGCAGGCTTCCATCGGATCAATTCCGAATCGATGGATCAGGTTTTCAAGCGCCTTCGGCATTGTCAAAACCGATCCGGCCAGCGTTCCGTCCTCAAGCCTTGCTGCCCCATCCTTAACGATCACTCGCTGTCCGCCGAGGGCATAGTCTCCTTCCGGCATCCCGGCCGCCTCCATGGCATCGGTAATTGCAACAGCCTTTCCGGCACCTTTGCACCGAGCAATCAGCCGCACGATATCACGATGTAAATGAATCCCGTCACAGATCATCTCGCAGTATACTTTATCTTCCGTCAGCGCCGCGCCGGGAATTCCGGGTTCCCTGTGTTTAAGCGGAGTCTGTGCGTTAAAGGTATGGGTCACATGGTTAGCGCCCCATTTTACTGCCTGATGAAACGTCTCCGCATCCGCACTGGTATGGCCGACAGAGATATGAATGCCTTTGGAAGCAGCCCTTCGGATAAAAGCTTCGCTTCCTTTCCGTTCCGGCGCCATGGTGATCAGCCGGACCGTATCTGTTCGTCCGCCTGTCATCCGCTCAAACGCCTCCCAGTCCGGATCAACAAAAAATTCCTTCCGCTGGGCTCCTGCCCGTTCCTCCTGCAGGAAAGGCGCTTCCATATGCGCGCCGAGTACGGCGGCTCCTTTTTTCTCCGGAATGTCCATCACCGCACGGATCCCCGTCACTGCTTTACGGGTTTCCTCCTCTCCGGCACTCATTGTCGTCGGACAGAAACCCGCCACACCGTATTGAAACAGTTCTCTGCTCATATGCCGTATGGCTTCCTCGCCGTCCATTGTATCCCGGCCTTTGAATGCGTGAATGTGAACGTCCACAAATCCTGGCAGCAGATAGTCCCCTTCCAGATCAATGATCTTTTCTCCGTCATTCGCCTGCAGGCCATAGCCGGTTTCCGCAACAATCCCGCCGGAAAGGCATACCTCCAGTCCTTCCTGAAACTGTTCTCCGTCAAACACATTTCCGTTTCGAAGCAGCATTATTCCAACCCTCTCAATTCTACACCCGGTATGTCAGGACGAAGGATCTCCGCCCATTTTCTCATTTGCTCGTCTGTCGGCGCGTGCAACCCTTCAAAGGGAACCGTGTCACGGTCCGTGAATTTCTGAAGAAAATAATGCTTAGCTCCCCGGATCCACTGTCCGATCTGCTCAAAGCTCCGGTCATCATGCAGTTCCGCCACCGCTGTCGTGCGGAATTCATAGTCCGTTGTGCCGTTCATCAGCAGAGAGACGCTTTCCCGCACCGGCGTCAGATCCAGATCCGGACGTCCGGCTGTCTCCGCATAGCGTTCCGGGCTGTTCTTGATATCCATTGCCACATATTGAACCAGACCGTCCTTGATCATTCGCTCCAGTCGTTCGGGATGCGTACCGTTCGTGTCCAGCTTCACCGGATACCCCAGATCCCGGATCTTAGCCGCCAGTTCCGGCAGCTCCGGCTGTAGCAGCGGTTCTCCGCCGGTAAATGCTACGCCGTCCAGCAGTCCCTGCCGTTTTTTCAGAAAAGTCAGCAGCTCCTCGTCATCCATCACGGCCGGTGCCGTCCCGTCCAGCAGTTCTGCGTTATGACAGAAGGGGCAGCGCATATCGCAGCCCCCGAAAAAAACGGTGCAGGCCACCCGTCCCGGGAAGTCCAGCAGCGTCATCTTCTGTAACCCATGGATCTTCATTTATTCCCACTTCTCCCACTCTTCCGGTCGATATCCCTGCGTCATCCTGTTTCCGTTGCGGACAATCGGTAATTTCAGCAGCCATGGATTCTCCTGAATTGCGGGGATCAGCATCTCCGCCCTGTCATAGTAGCAGGCCGGATGCTCCTTCACCTTCTTGTCCTCCCGGTCGATCAGGTTCTCCATGCCGATCGCAGACAGCATCAGCCGGATCTCCCGCTCACCGAGTTTATGTTTCTTCAAATCCAGCGCCTGGAATGGAATCCGCCGTTCCTTAAACCAGCGTTCCGCCTTTTGCGCATCAAAGTTCTTCTTTCCGCAGTAGATCTGAATGTTCATCCTTCAGCCTCCTCAGCTGCGAATGTCTTTTCCTTCCAGCGTAATGACCTTCCAGTTGTTCCTGTCCCGCAGGCGGGATGCGATCCGCTCCGTATACCGGCTCTGGAGTTCCTCCATCGTCAGGTTTGTGGAGATCACTGTGGAGAGTCCCCTGTTCAGTCGTTCATTCAACAGGTTGAACAGTTGCTCTACCGTAACATTCTGCATCAGCGGCTCGCTGCCCAGATCGTCGATCATCAGTACGTCAATTCCTGAAAGTTCCCCCGTCGTCTCCTCATTGGCGAAATATGCCTTCCGTACGAGTTCCAGCAAATTGTATGCACTGAGAATCAGCACATTCACATCCCGTTCGATCAGACGTTCCGCAATTGCGTGCAATAAAAAGGTTTTCCCGAGTCCTGATTTGCCGGTCAGAAGCAGGTTTTTATTCGGTACATCCGGATAGTGGTCTGCCCATTCCCTGCAGTCGTCTCTGCGTTTTTTCATCAGGATCTGCTGGCTGTAATTCTTTCCCGGAAGCGGTTCGTCCGGAAAAACACTCAGGTCAAAGGTTTCAAAACTTTCCCTTTTTTCTCCGTTCAGACCGATGGTTGAGCGCAGTTTCCGCTGATATGCCCTTTTCAGGCAATCGCAGGGTTCTTTAATCAGCTCGCCGGTTCTGCCCGTATCCTTGCATGCCGGACAGCGGTAGATCGGTGCGAGATAATCCGCCGGAAATCCGGCGGCTGTCAGTTTGTTGCGGATCTCCGCGGACAGCCGTTCCATCTTTTCCGGCAGGTTTTCCGTTTCCGCGTTACCGTTCAGAATCGCCCTCAGCGTTCCGAACACAAGGTTTTCCCGTTCCCGAACCAGCGTGTAAATCTCCGGACACTCATTTCGGATCTTTTCCTTCCGGGCTGTTTCGGCTCGCTCATTTTCTGCGCGGATCTGATCATATTCTGCTTCCAGTTCCCGCAGCAGGTCTTCACGCATCGGACTTTCCTCCGTTCTCTTTGAGCAGGTATTCTTCCATTTCCCTATCCTGCTGCGCGATCAGTTCATCCTGTACACCGGAATAGTCACGCTGCTCATACTGCTGAGCGCTCACGGTTTTGGCAGGTTTTGCTTTTCCCCGGGCTCGGTATTGCTCCCGTTTCTTTTCCGCCTGCTCCGGAGTGGTAATACCCTTCTCCCTGTAATCCTTCAGTATTGAATCCAGATAGATCATCGGGATATTGGCGTCGGAGGCCAGAGGCGCCGCAGCCATAATCATTTCCCGGCTGAACCCCATCTCTTTTTCCCATCTGGTAAGGAAACTCCGGTCTGTTTTGCTGATTCGTGAGGCATTCAGTCCCCAAATCGTCCGCAGTTCCCGGATCAGGTCCGTCTGACTGTGAAATGCCTGGATATAATCATTTATCTGCCTGTTGTCCTCAAAGCCCTTGTCTTTCCAGCTTTCCAAAAGTTTCAGCACATCCTCGGGTCCTTTCCCGCTGTGCCCGCATTCTCTGGCCGCAGTCAGAATCACTTCCTGCGGATAAAGGTTCCTCATCCGGTCATACAATTCCAGATTCTGCTTTGTAACCTCGCCGCGTCCCAGTTCCTTCAGAGCTTCCCGCAGCGCTTCCGTACGTTCGTTTGATTTGAGAACCTTTTCCCTGGTCAGTTCTCCGTCTGTTCCGTTTTCCCGACGCATGCCCTTGAGAATTCCGTCCAGGTATCCCATGCTCGGATCGCCCTTGGCGGTCAGCTTGACCGCTTCTTCGATCGCTTCCGGAGTAAAATGCCATTCCTTTGTCCACTTCAGGTACATTTTGATCTGGTCCTCGGAAGGCAGATTGCGCTTGCCGAGTTTCTTCAGGATTCCCCGGACTGCATGATACGTCTGACCGTCCCGGGTAAAGAATTCCTCCGCCGCGTCCACTGTGCGGATATCCTCTTCCGCCATGCGTACAGCAACCTTCTCCGCCTCGGCAATCTTGAAGTTCCGCCCCTTGACCTCTACCATGTGGTTCAGCAGCATGACAATCACTTCGGTCGGAAGCTTCATATCCTCCCGCCACTCAAAGCATTTGCTGAGCTCGCTGCCGTGCAGCCTGCGCACCTTGTCAAAGGCGGCGTAAACGGCATCGCTGAAGGCCTCGTATTCCGGATCTTTCGGCTCTCCGCCGGAAAGATCCTTCTGCTTGATGTTGATATACTGCCATTTCGGAGGTTTGTCGCTGATACGCCGGACCAATCCCCGCCGTTCCCAGTAGCGGAAAGCAGCAGCAACATCGTCCTCTGTCATGTTCAGTTCCCGGCTCATCCGGTCTAAACTCATGTCGTCTTCGGGATGATAGCAGCGCATCAATCCGTATAGGTAGACCTTTATATAGTCTCCCTTGGCATCCGGCAGATATTCCAGAATAAACTGGTTCTCCACCGGGGTGATATCGAACATGGCATACCGCTCATCAAACCCGAACATAGTTCCTCTCTTTCCGGTCCGGTCAGGCGGGATGATCCTCCAGAATCGCCGCCGCGGCCTTCTTTCCGGCACCCATGGCCAGGATAACGGTAGCGGCGCCGGTCACGGCATCGCCGCCGGCATATACGTTCTTCTTTCCCGTCCGTCCGTTCTCATCTGTCTGGATTCCGCCCCAGCGTTCCGTAGGCAAATCCGGTGTAGTCTTCTTGATCAGCGGATTCGGGCTGTTTCCGATCGCAACGATCACCGTCTCCATCGGCAGCTCGTATTCGCTGCCCTCGATCGGCACCGGCCGTCTTCTTCCGCGCTCGTCCGGCTCACCCAGTTTCATCTCAATGCAGCGGATCGACTTAACGAAGCCGTTCTCATCCCCCTCAATAGAGGTGGGAGCCGTCAGCATATGGAAGTTGATCCCTTCTTCCTTCGCGTGGTGGACTTCCTCCGCCCGGGCCGGCATTTCCGCCTCACTCCGACGGTACAGGATAGTTACTTCGGCGCCGAGCCGCTTGGCACAGCGGGCCGCGTCCATCGCCACATTGCCGCCGCCGATAACGGCCACGTGCCTGCCGATCTTTACCGGCGTATCATGTTCCGGGAAAGTATAGGCTTTCATCAGGTTCAGCCGGGTCAGAAACTCGTTGGCGGAGTATACGCCGCAGAGGCTTTCCCCGGGGATCTTCTGGAAGTTCGGAAGTCCGGCACCGCTGCCGATGAATACCGCGTCGTTGCCTTCCTCCAGCAGTTCATCCACCGTAAAGGCTTTGCCGGCCACCGCATTTGTGACGATCTTCACGCCCAGTTCCTTCAGGCTGCTGATTTCTCTTTCCACCAGTGCCTTGGGAAGCCGGAATTCAGGAATACCGTACATCAGAACGCCGCCGGCTGTATGCAAGGCTTCATAAACCGTCACGTCCCAGCCCGCTTTGGCCAGCACACCCGCGCAGGTCAGACCTGCGGGACCGCTGCCGATCACCGCTGCCTTTTTGCCGCAGGCGGACACCTTCTCAGCGGTCGCTTTGCCGGATGCCATTGCGGTATCCGCAGCAAACCGTTCCAGTCGGCCGATGCCCACAGGTTCGCCTTTGATCCCGCGGACGCACTTGCTCTCGCATTGGGATTCCTGGGGACAGACCCGGCCGCAGATTGCCGGTAATGCGTTCTGAGACCGAATCACCTGATAGGCGCCGTCAAAGTCTCCTTCTTTGATCTTATCAATAAAATCCGGAATCGGCACATTCACGGGGCAGCCGGTGACGCAGGGGGCATTCTTGCAATGCAGGCAGCGCTGCGCCTCCTCCAGGGCAATCTCAGGGGTATATCCCAAAGCGACTTCCTTGAAATTTCCGGCCCGGACCTGCGGATCCTGTTCCGGCATGGGATGTTTCTGCAAACTCATATTCGCCATCGTTATCTCTCCTCCCCGGTCAGCCGGCAGGCATGCGTTTTCATTGGCTTCTCTTTAGCCTTCGCCTCTTCCGGCCGGAACATGCGTCCCCGCGCCATTGCCTCGTCAAAGTCCACCAGATGGCCGTCGAAATCCGGGCCGTCCACGCAGGCAAACTTTGTTTCTCCGCCGACTGTCAGGCGGCAGCCGCCGCACATTCCCGTTCCGTCGATCATGATGGGATTCATGCTGACGATCGTTTTGATTTTCGGCTCTCTGGTCATCTCACACACAGCCTTCATCATCGGCAGAGGACCAATCGCAATGACTGTATCGTAATTCCGTCCGGCGTCAATCTGCTTCTGCAGTGCTTGCGTCACAAAGCCTTTGTTGCCGTTGCTGCCGTCGTCCGTCATGATGATCAGGTTTGTGCAGGCAGCTTCAAGTTCATCCTTCAGGATGATCAGATGCTCGTTCCGGAATCCGACGATCAGATCCACCTCTGCCCCGGCATCGTGCAGCGCCTTCGCCTGAGGGTATGCAATCGCTACACCGAGACCGCCGCCGATCACCGCGCAGCGGTGAATGCCTTCCGTATGGCTCGGTTCACCCAGCGGTCCCACAAAATCCTGCAGGCTGTCGCCCTCTTTCAGGGTATCCAGCTTTTCGGTTGTATATCCGACCTTCTGGAAAATGATCGTTACCGTTCCCTTTTCCCGGTCATACCCGGCGATCGTCAAAGGTACCCGTTCTCCTTCTTCATCGATCCGGAAGATAATAAACTGCCCCGGTTTGGCCTTACGGGCCACCAGCGGCGCTTCGATCTCCATCAGCGTTACCGTTTCATTCAGAACGCGTTTTTTAACAATAGGATACATTCTCTTCCCTCCATCACACACGATTAAAAATTATTTTACCCTATCCGGTTTTCTTTCGCAATGTACTTTTCCAAAATAGAACAAAACTTAGACGCTCTTATTTTCTCTTTTCTTTCCCTGCGCATTGTGCTATACTGTTACCACTAATGATAAAGGAGGTTTCCTCTTTATGGCACTTGTTACCACAACCGAAATGTTTAAGAAAGCTTACGACGGCGGCTACGCTGTCGGCGCATTCAACGTCAACAACATGGAGATCATCCAGGGCATCACCGAGGCTGCCGGCGAGCTGAAAGCTCCCGTCATCCTGCAGGTCTCCAAGGGCGCCCGTGCCTATGCCAACCACACTTACCTGGTTAAGCTGGTTGAGGCAGCCGTGATTGAGAACCCCGAGATCCCGATCGCCCTGCATCTGGACCATGGTGACAGCTTTGAGCTCTGTAAGAGCTGCATCGACGGCGGCTTTACTTCCGTCATGATCGACGCTTCCTCCAAGCCCTATGAAGAGAACATTGCCCTGACCCGCAAGGTCGTTGAGTACGCGCATGATCATGGCGTCGTGGTCGAAGCTGAGCTCGGCACACTGGCCGGCGTGGAGGACGAAGTTTCCGTCGACGCTGATAAGGCCATGTACACCCATCCCGAAGAAGTGGTCGATTTTGCGACCCGCACCGGCTGCGACTCCCTGGCCATCGCCATCGGCACCAGCCACGGCGCATACAAGTTTAAGCCCGGCACCAAGCCCCAGCTCCGGTTCGACGTGCTCGAAGAGTGCGCCAAGCAGCTGCCCGGCTTCCCGATCGTCCTGCACGGTTCTTCCTCCGTTCCGCAGGAGTTCGTTGCCGAGATCAACAAGTACGGCGGCAACATGCCCGGCGCCATCGGCATCCCCGAGGAGCAGCTCCGTCAGGCCGCTGCCAGCGCTGTCTGCAAGATCAACATTGACTCCGACATTCGTCTGGCCATGACCGCGGTCATCCGCAAGTACTTCGCGGAGCATCCGGATCATTTCGATCCCCGTCAGTATCTCAAGCCCGCCCGTCAGGCCGTCAAAGACATGGTCGCTCACAAGATCGTCAATGTCCTCGGCTGCAACGGCAAAGCCTGATAAATCACAGCAACGTGCAAGCGGCTTCCGGATTCTTCCGGAAGCCGCATTTTTTCAATATTTCAGGGAAATTGGAATGTCCCTGTTTTATCTGTCCTTCACGCCGACATAGATCTTTTCCGGCTTGGGTTCATATCTGTCGGTAAACAGTTCCTTCCTCTCAGTAATATCGATCCCGTCGTACTTCACGCGGTAGCTTTTGACCACATAGCCTTCCTTTGCTTTGGAAACGCTCTCTTCCTGATCTTTGTAGGTCACATAGGTTCCGTTGGTATCCTTGACATAAACGGGATTGAATGGGGCCGGTAGTGTCTCTGTGATCTCCGACTGCAGTTCATACCGCACATCGCCCATATCCTGGCCGTACATGGTAACCTTCGCGATAAGCCGCTTTTTATTCGAAGGATCCTTCTGTACGGCTGCTACAATATAAATCGGATCATCCGTAGTGTTTTTGAAAGTCAGGTCGATCTTCCGCTTTCCGACCCAGTATACCGTGGCATCCTTTCCGTATTCAGCATAGGAGACGGAATCGGAATGCGGTTCCCTCTTCAGGATCTGAAGACCGGCGCATACCGCCGCCTGGTACAATGTGGTACTGGCCTGGCAGACACCGCCGCCGAAACCTTCCACATGCTCGCCGTAAACGTATTCGATAGCCGGATAGAAGCCCCTGGCTTCCGTCCTTTCCCCGACGACGTTATTGAAGCTGAAGGTTTTCCCGGGCTGCAGCACATACCCGTTAACATAGTCAAAGGCATGGGCGATGTTCATGTTCCGCTCATCGGTGGAGTGCTTGTCAATGGGTGTGTATACCGAGGAGCGAAGCATATAGTGCTTCATCAGATCCGTTTTTCGTACTGACGGATCCAGTCTGTCAGGCTGCAGTTCAACGGTACCGCTCTCCATGGTGGAAACCATCTGATACAGCCGCTCTTTAATCGGCTCAATGTTCAGGACCCTTCCGTAAGTCTCATCCGTAAACGTGAAAGGGTACTCCAGCGATGGGTCAAAACCGGTCATCACCGCATCGGTCGCGGGTTGATCGATAGCGTTCTTGATCTCGCCCAGCTTCGTATCAATAATCGAGGTATCCCCGTCGGGTTTGGCTGTATAGGCCACATAGGGCGTCTCTTCCAGCTGCGTCATCTGTTCGTAACGCTGCTCATTGCTACCAACATGTCCCTGTTGCCAGGCTTCATATAATACTTGCTCAGTATCTACAGTGAAACCAAGCATGTCAGAATTGATCTCGGCAACAACGCTTCCGTTCCAGGTCAACTGCACCTTCCAGGCATCATGCCGCTGTTGAATCTGTGAATTAACTGAATTCCTGGCCTGATCCTGTGTCATACCCTGTAGGTTAATTCCATCAACATATACTCCTGGGCAGAACAGTGCATCATATGGTTGCACTTTTTCATTAATTGTCTTTTCATGTAAATAGTTTTTCGCTGCAAAATATCCGCCAGCTCCAAGTCCAGCCAGCACAAGTAGCACAATAATCACCGCAGCGGCATGTTTTTTCTTTTTTTGCTTCGGCTGTTGCGGAGGCGGAGTAGCCTGTGTCCGATACCCGCGTTGGGCACCGGTCATCTGTGACTGTGATCCGCCGTGAGGTTGCTGATAGCTGTAACCGTTCGGATAAGGCGTCTGTGAACTTGTCTGCTGTGCACCCGGCTGCTGGGCAGTCTGATTCCAGCCGTTCTGCTGCCAGGTTCCGCTGTTCGGAGTATATCCGCCCGGAACATATCCTCTTCTCGGTCCGGAGGAGGCATACATGTTCTGGGCAGCGTTTTCAACGCGCTGCGGAATCTGTTCTTGCTGCGCACTGCGCCGCCTGCGTGTCTGATCTGCCATGCTGCTCCCCTCCTTCCCGGTTATTTCTGTTTGTTTTATTCGTTTGCCGTCCCTTCAGTCTTTTCCGTTGCAATCGGTTCAGCTTCACCTGATGCGGGAACATTTTCTCCTTCAGAATTTGCTTCCTCAGCAGGTGCCGCTCCCTCAGCAGGGACTGCCTCGTTTGAAGCCTGCTCAGTTGTTGCTTTCTCCTGCTCAGCTTTTGCTTCGCGGATGACTTCTTCGGCAGTCCTCGGCTTGTCATCATCCAGGCCTTCCGGCACCTCGCCGGTTTCCATCAGAGCAACGAATTCAGCCCGGTTCAGCGTCTCATACTTGAGCAGCGCTTCAGTCAGCTGATTCAGTCTCTCCAGGTTGTTCGTCAGGATCTGCTTTGCCTTGTCGTAGCACCTGGCAAGCATTTCTGCTACTTCTCGGTCAATCTTCGCGGCCACTTCTTCACTGTATTCGCGACTCTGCCCGAATTCCATGCCCACAAAAACTTCCTGATCGCTTCCCAGATAGATTGTTCCGATATTTTCGCTCATGCCGAACTGGGTCACCATTTTCCGGCAAATCTCGGTAGCGCGTTTCAGGTCACTGGAGGAACCGGTATAGATTTCTCCCAGTGCGACTTCTTCAGCCGCGTGACCACCGAGCATCATCGTGATCTGATCCAGCAGTTGGCTCCGGCTCATATTGTCGTGTTCCTCTGTCGGAAGCGCCAGCGTATGACCGGCCGCCTGTCCGCGGGGCACAATCGTGATCAGGTGCACTTCGTCGCAGCCTTCCAGTACATGGCCGATGATCGCATGACCGCCTTCATGGCAGGCAACCATCCGACGATCCTTCTCATTCACCTTGTGGCTCTTCTTTTCCGGCCCCATCTGTACTCGGGCAATCGCGTCGATCAGCAGCTGCTGGTCAATTTTCTTTTTCCGAGCACGGGCAGCCAGAATTGCCGCTTCGTTCATCACGTTCTCAAGGTCCGCACCCGTTGCATACGGCATCCGCTTGGCGATGTTGTTGAGATCAACATCGTCCGCCAGTGTCTTCCCTTTGCTGTGGACCTTCAGGATTGCGACACGTCCGTTCTGATCCGGATAATTCACGGTCACCTGTCGGTCAAACCGGCCGGGACGCATCAGCGCGGGATCGAGAATATCCCTGCGGTTGGTCGCAGCCATCACGATAATGCCTTCATTCACGGCAAAACCGTCCATCTCAACCAGCAACTGGTTCAGCGTCTGTTCACGCTCGTCATGCCCGCCGCCGAGTCCGGCGCCGCGATGACGGCCCACCGCGTCTATTTCATCAATGAAGACGATGGCGGGAGCAACTTTTTTCGCCTGATCAAACAGATCCCTCACACGGCTGGCACCGACGCCGACAAACATTTCAACAAAGTCGCTGCCGCTGATGGAGAAGAACGGAACGCCTGCCTCACCGGCAACCGCCTTGGCCAGCAATGTTTTACCCGTGCCGGGAGGTCCGACCAGCAAAACGCCCTTCGGAATCCTGGCGCCAAGCTCCGTATACATCTTCGGATTTTTCAGGAAATCGACCATTTCCTGAAGTTCTTCCTTCTCCTCATCCGCACCGGCAACATCAGCAAAAGTAACTTTGTTGCGGCTCGGATCCTGCATGCGTGCGCGGCTCTTGCCAAAGGACATGACTTTTCCGCCGCCTCCGGCCTGTGAACGAATCATCACAAACCAGATGACAGCCATGATACCGAGCATGATCAGGTACGGCAGGAAGTCATACCACCACGGAATGACAACCGGTGCCCGGTACTGAATCTTGTAAGGCAGCTTGTCAACCGTAATCTGGTCAATGGAAACACCTTTTTCATTGGCTTCGATCTGGCGTGCTGTCTCCACGAAGTCTTCCCCGATTGTCGTCTCAAAATCATAGCCTTTTTCCGGGAAATCATCCGCAGCCACAAGAGTATTGGTGTATACGCCGACCAGGGAATTACCCCGGATGGCAACACGGCCGACCGTACCGGCTTTGATCTTCGTCAGCAGTTCGGGATACTCAATCCTCCGGCTTACTGTCTGGTTCAGCCCGCCGTTAAGCAGGATGGCAACCAGCAGCAGCGTTGCCAGCAGGATAATATAACCTGTGATCCCTCTGGATGGTTTTCTATTCAAAAAAGTGTCCTCCTTCAAATAATCATGATTGATTCTTTATCGCCTGAACGGGTCTCAGAGAGCAATCAGCAATTCCTCTGACGTCGGCTCATTTCTCATAAATTCCGGGCGAAAGAACACCGATATCCGGCAGATTCCGGTAAACCTGTGCGTAATCAAGTCCGTAGCCTACCACAAATGCATCCGGAATGTCAAAGCACACATAATCCACAAGCAGATCCTTTACCTGGCGTCGGGCTGTTTTGTCCAGCAGGGCAGCCACCTTGATGGATGCCGCTCCGCGATGAAGCAGCATACTCCGCAGATAGCTGAGTGTCACGCCCGTATCGACAATATCTTCCACGATGATAACATCCTTGCCGAGAATATCATGATCCAGATCTTTCAGCACCCGGACAACGCCGCTCGTTTTCGTGGCGCTTCCGTAGCTGGAGATTGCCATGAAATCAGCTGTCAGCGGAAGATCAATCTCGCGGATCAGGTCTGAGAAGAAAATCGCAGCCCCCTTCAGGATGCAGACAAGCACCGGCTGTTTTCCCGCATAATCCTTTGTAATCTGCTGGCCCAATTCAGCCACTTTCTTTGCGATCTCTTCCTTGGTTACCAGGATCCGGTCCAGATCCTGATATATTTTTGCGCTCTGCTCCATATCGGTTCCTTTCTTAAGTCCAGGGCATATACCCATGCCATGTTAATCTTACCGGGTTCTGTTCCTTATCCCACCTGGGGATATTTCCCGTTCCGACTCCGCATACCAGTAGTACTTCCTGTCCTCTGCAGAGCAGTGGAATCCGGTCGCGGAAAGGTTCCGGAATTTTCCGGTCCGTCAGATAGTCCTGCAGCTTTTTGCTGCCGCCTGCTCCGAACGGACGGATTCTGTCCCCCGGCTGCCTTGTCCGGATCTGACATCCGGCAGTAAATCCGGCGGGGACCTCCTGGGTTCGTTTGCCGTCTCCCGGGTTTCCCTCGGAAGCTGTTTCCGTCAGCCGGAATTCCTGAAAGCAAGTTTCCGGTCCGCTGACTTCCACGGGCGCCGGTGTCTCCCGCACCGGGCCGGTCAGATGAAGGAATCCGGGACTTCTGACTGCGTGATATCCGCCCGGCAGATTGACCTTCCCTTTCTCTGACTTCAGCAGCGTCATAAGCTGCTCTGTCTGGCCTGAGCTCAGTTCATGCTCATCCAGTTCCGGGCCGTTAGCCCGCCACCACATTCTCAGCATCCTGCTCTGCACCGCTTCCGGAGCGGTTTCGAGTTCATTTGTTCCGAGCAGTTCTGCTTTTGCTGCAGTCTTCAGTTTCTCCCGTGCAGCTTCCTGCAGCGCTTCATTATCCTTACGGATCAGCTTTGCCGCTCCGCAGATCCGTCCGACAGCCCCGGGTGAAATCGCTTCCATACGCGGTATCAGTTCCATCCTGATCCGGTTCCTGAGATACTCCTGATTCCGGTTGCTGCTGTCTTCCCTCCAGTTGATTCCGTCCGCTCGGAGTGCCTCGCGGATCTTCTCCCGGCCCAGTGTCAGCATCGGCCGCAGGATCCGGATTCCGTCCGTTTCCTGTTCTTCAGCCATGCACTGCAGCCCATCCCCGCCGGAGCCGCGCAGAAGTCTCATCAGAAAAGTCTCTGCCTGATCGTCCGCGTTATGAGCAAGCATCAGTGCGTCAGCCCCGGTTTCCCGGAATGCCTGCCGGAAGCATGTGAACCTCGCTTCCCGTGCCGCCGCCTCATCACTGCGCCCCGAAAGATCCGCCCGGTACACAAGGCATTTGATTCCAAGTCCTTTACACAGGTCCCGGACAAAGCGCTCATCCCCGTCTGACTCGGCGCCCCGCAATCCATGATTCACATGGACAGCCGCGGCGCGAACCGAACCTTCCCGGATCATCGAAGCTGTCATCATCGTCAGCGCAACGCTGTCCGCTCCGCCTGAAAGGCCGATCAGAAGCAATCCTCTTTCCGGCAGCCGGATCCCGGTGCGCAGTCCATCCAGAGCATTCACCGTCATTGCCCGGCCGAAGGCGCTCCGCAGATCGCGCAGGGTTTCAGCTTGCTGTACTTGTCTTTGCTCAGTTCAGCATAGGTGAAGTGTCCCTGCAGCGGCAGGTAACGCTCATTGATCCGCTTGCAGTTCTGGTCCCGGTGATAATACTCGCCGCCGCTTGGATTATAGTAAAGAATCGTATCTGCGGTGGTTTCCGGTTCCGGTGTCGGTCCCGGCGTCTCAGTAACCGACGGATCGGGCGTCTCGGCAGCTTCATAGGTCTGCAGACTCTGCGGGTCCACATACCACTCGTCGCCTTCGTTGACCATAATGATGCTCATCCTGTAACGGACCGGGTCTTTTCCGTTGTTGCGGTCCATCAGTGATGTAATGGTTACCGTCCGGCTGGTATCATAGTCTGTTCCGGATACGCTTTCCACAGCGTAGTCTTTCGGCGTCCGGTTGGCCATCAGGCCGAACAGGGCAGTCTTCGCGTTCTCCACCTTGTTCTGCCAGCTCGGAGCGCATAAGGTCAGCATATCATCCTGGCGGTTTGCACTCCAGTAGTAGAAAAAGGTCTCAAGCCGGTCTGTCACGTTGCTCGTCATTTGCGGTTCGGGGGTAGGTGTGACTGTTATTTCAGGCGTTCCTTCGCTGAACGGCAGATCCGTTCCCGGAGCCTGGCCGCCTTGTGCCGTGATTACGGTCGGGTCACTGCCTGACTGTCCGCCTGGAGCGGGGGCAGTTCCCTGCCCTTTCGTGACAAAACCGATTACCGTAACCAGCGTCAGCAGTCCGAACACAATCGTGTAGCAAATGGTTTTGTTTTTTGCAATCAGCGGTTTAATCCACAGGATTGCCGTTGTACCGACCGCCAGCACCAGAAACACCCATTTGAGAAAACCCATCGTCGGCACAAACATGCCGAGTGCAAAAAGAATCAGCAGAATCGCGCCGAGTACCAGAAGATCGGTATCCGACATTTCGAAGGGTTTGCGTCTCACGGGAACCGGCTGCGGAACATAGCCGCCACCGTTCAGCGGCATCTGTCCGCCGGTCTCCTGCGTCGTATTAACGGGGATCTGCTGTCCGCGCCCCATCTGACCGTAAGCATTGTAGCCCTGGTTATATCCCACCGGCTGGTATCCCTGTGTATTGTATGGTTGCTGGTAGGGAGTCTGGGGAATGTAGCTTGTACCCGGCACCTGGTTGCCCTGATAGGGATAGCCCTGTCCGGTCGTCTGAGGATAGCCGTTCCCCTGGCTGTAACCCGCCTGCCCGGGATATCCCTGCTGGCCCTGCGGATAATTCTGCTGCGCATAAGGATTCTGGTATGCACCCTGATAAGGGACTGCCGCCGGCTGACTCGCGGTATTCCGGGCCTGCTGATATCCTCCCTGGCCTCCGACGGCCGGCTGACTTCCCGTTACCTGTGGAGTCTGGTAAATGCGCTGGGTCGGCTGATAACCGGGCTGCTGCGCCTGATAGCCCGGCTGCTGTGCCTGGTAAGGCTGCTGTTGGGTCTGATAGGGTTGCTGCTGAGGCTGCTGATATCCCTGCTGCGGAGGATATCCCTGGAAAGCTCTTCCCCCGGGATAGCTTCCGGCCGGGTAGCCCGGCTGTGATCCGTAGCCCTGGCCCTGAGCCTGACCGTTATGATAATCATTCTGATTCATCTGATCTTTCCTTTCCCCCGGATCCTGACATTCCGGAATCCGCTGGCATGAACTATGATCGGAATCCGATAATAGCTCAATATAAAATTTTACCATTCTTGAGAGGAGTTGTAAACTCTTTTTTCCGTATTTGACACCCTGATCAGGCCTATGATAATATAATGTAGTTTTTTGTGAAATGGAGGGGTTCCGGTTGGCTTCTCGTCGGACTCGTTCATCTCATCAAACAAAAACGGACATCCTGATCGGTGCCATGTCGATCTGTCTCTATATTCTCCTCGGAGTCACTTTTTTTGTATGTCTTTCGATCAACAATGTGTTCCTTCGTATCGTAAACCGTACCTTGGCCACCACGTTGCTGACCTTTACGGCAATGACGATCGCCATGCATGCGGTCTACGGAGGCTTTGACGTCGGCCGGAAAAAGAACAAACCTGTAATCTCCGCCCTGATCGGCTCCACCGTGATCACCGACCTGGTCACTTATCTGCAGCTCGAAATCATGAACGTGAATGAAAATTATAACGAGCGTCTGATGCTTTTCGGTCCGGACCTTCCTTGCCTGCTGCTTTGTATTGTACTGCAGATCCTGATCATCATTCTTTTTGTCCGTGTCGGCAATCAGGTCTATTTCAACTTTACTCCGCCCCGCAGCTGCCTGGTCATCCTCGGTTCTCCCTCCCAGGAGGCCGACATGCGTGCAAAGATCGGGCGTTATTATCTTCAATGGCGTGTAGATGATGTAGTGCTTTATAACGTGCCGGATCTTAACCGCCGGATTCATAACGCGGATGTCGTCTTCCTCGGCAATGTTCCGGAAGGCGCAAAATTCGCCCTGCTGAAGATCTGCTATGACGACCGCAAGGATGTTATGTGCAAGGCACAGCTTGAGGATATCATGCTCTGCAATGCGCGGCCCGCCATTGTGGACGATGCCGCTTTCCTTGCCATGGAGTACAACAAGATCACTGCCTTTCAGCGTTTTGTCAAGCGTCTCGGCGATATCGTTCTCTCTGTGCTCGCGCTCATCCTCCTGTCTCCCCTGCTGGCGATTATCGCGCTCCTGATTAAGTTGGAGGACCGCGGTCCCGTCATCTTTACCCAGCCGCGTGTGACTGCGGACGGGCGCACCTTTATCATCCGTAAATTTCGAACCATGGTCCCTAACAGCAGCCAGTATGATATTCAGGTTTCCGTGGCAGAAAACGATCCGCGGATCACGAAGATCGGTTCTTTTCTCCGCCGGTATCGGCTTGACGAGCTTCCCCAGTTCTACAACATTCTTGTCGGGGACATGTCTCTGGTCGGTCCGCGTCCGGAGATGATGGCCAACGTTGTCAGATATAAAACTAAGCTTCCCGCCTTTGTATACCGGGAGAAGATGAAAGCCGGTCTGACAGGGTACGCGCAGATCGAGGGCCGGTACAATACATCCGCAGAAGACAAGCTGATGCTTGATATGATGTATATCGAAAGCTTTTCAATCTGGCTTGACGTCAAGCTGATTCTCAGGACCTTTACCGTTCTGCTCAAGCAGGATTCCACCCAGGGCTTCGAGCGTTCTCCCGGCCAGCATACAGGGCGTCAGCCGATAGTGCAAAGGAAAGATTCAACCCGCGGGTTGCAGAAATTCAGCACCCAGTCCCAGACTGTATACCGGGAAGATAATCCGGTTCGCGGATATCACAGCAATATCAACAAACCGCCCGAATCGAAAGATCACGGAGTCCGCCGTCAGACAGGTCCGATCCGGAGTTATCAAAATATTCCGGTTCAGAATAACAAACAGTCAACGATTTCCGAAAAGGAAGAGGAGGTAAAAATCTATGAATACAACGCTTCTGATCATGGCCGCAGGTCTGGGGTCCCGGTACGGCGGGAACAAGCAAATCGACAGAATCGGCCCGAACGGTGAAATCCTGATGGAGTATTCCATCCATGACGCCGTGGAAGCCGGCTTTGACAAAGTTGTTTTTGTCATCCGCAAAAGCATGGCCGACACCTTCCGTACCATGATTGGCGACAAGATTGCCAAAAAGGTTCAGGTGGCTTATGCCTATCAGGAATACGATACCCTTCCTGACGGATTTGTTCCCCCGGCAGACCGGACCAAGCCTTACGGCACCGTCCATGCTGTCGTCTGCGCGAAAGACCTGATTCATGAACCTTTCGCCGTCATCAATGCTGACGATTATTACGGCAAGGACGCTTTCAAGGCGATGGCCGATTCCCTTCACCGTATTGCGCATGAAGAAAACAAGGCTTCCATGGTCGCTTATTATCTGAAAAACACCATCTCCAAGAACGGCCATGTGACCCGCGGCGTCTGCACTAAGGATGAATCCGGCAATCTGGTCAAGGTCGTCGAAACCTACAGCATCCTGCCATTCCCGGATGGGACGATCCGTGATATCCACGATGATCCCAACGGCGTTATCCTTGATCCGGACGCTCTTGTCTCTATGAATATGTGGGGATTTGCTCCCTCTTTCTTTGATGCCGGCATCAGATACCTTTCCGATTTCCTGAAGGATCCCAGCGGTGATCCTCTGAAGAAAGAATGCCTCCTTCCGGCCCTGGTCGACACCCTTATGCACACCGAAGGCCTGAAAGTTGAGGTTCTCTCAACGAATGCCGTCTGGTTCGGTGTCACCTACAAGGAAGATAAGGAATACGTAGCCTCTGAGCTCAAAAAGCTCCATGACAACGGCAGCTACCCGCCTGCCCTGTAAGGAGGAAAGTTTTTAAGATGAAAATTCTGCTTACCGGCGGTGCCGGCTTCATCGGTTCCCATACCTGCGTGGAACTCTGTGACGCCGGTCATGATCCCGTTATCGTTGATAACTATATCAACAGTTCCCCCGAATCGATCCGCCGTATCGAAAAAATCGTCGGCCATCCTGTTCCTCACTATGAGGCGGATGTTGCGGACAAAACCGCGATGAACCGGATCTTTGAGGAAAATGCCTTTGACTGCGTAATCCACTTTGCCGGTCTGAAAGCCGTCGGAGAAAGCGTAGCCCAGCCTCTGCGTTATTACCGGAACAATCTGGACACCACTCTGACCCTCTGCGAAGTAATGCAGGCCCACGGTGTCAAGCGGATCGTCTTTTCCTCCTCCGCCACGGTCTACGGTAACCAGCCGACCGTTCCCTACCGGGAGGATATGGCTTCCGTCGGCTGTACCAATCCCTACGGATGGACAAAATTTATGATTGAAAAGATCCTGGAAGGCCAGGCGGCCGCCGATCCCGAATGGAGCGTTGTGCTGCTGCGTTATTTCAACCCCATCGGCGCCCATTCTTCCGGTCTGATCGGTGAGGATCCCTCCGGCATCCCGAACAATCTGATGCCCTATATCGCGAAGGTTGCCGTAGGGGAACTTGAAAAGCTTTCCGTCTTCGGGAACGACTACCCCACTCCGGACGGAACAGGCGTACGGGATTACATCCATGTGGTTGATCTGGCGAAAGGCCATGTCAAAGCCTGTGATTACGCAAAGGAACATACCGGTTCGGAAATCATCAATCTCGGTACCGGTCATGGATATTCAGTGCTCGATCTGGTAAACACCTTTACCCGGGTAAACAACGTTCCCGTTCCTTATGTGATCGCCCCGCGCCGCCCCGGAGACATCGCCGAAAACTATGCGGATCCGTCAAAGGCCAAAGAACTTCTCGGCTGGGAAGCCGAAAAGGATCTTGAAGATATGTGCCGCGACACTTACAACTTCCAACGTCAAAACCCGAAAGGCTATCATTCCTGAAGATCATCGGTCATGCGTCTGAACATAAATGTATAAATAGCCTGTCGTAACAGGATACGGTATCAGTCTTTTGACTGTTCCGCACAACGGAGATAACAGTATGTCAAATGTGCAAAATCATCCCGGCGGGGACCGTCTCGCGTTCGCCTCTGACTATATGGAAGGAGCGCATCCCCGTATTCTGGGGCGTCTGGTGGAAACCAATCTTCTGAAAACAGCAGGATACGGACTGGATCCGTTCTCGGATGCTGCCAGAACAAAGATCCGGACTGCCTGCGCCGCTCCGGAAGCGGATGTCTTTTTTCTGGTGGGAGGAACCCAGACCAACGCCGTCATGATCGACGCGCTTCTCCGCCCCTGGCAGGGCGTCATTGCAGCCGACAGCGGTCATATCGCCATTCATGAAGCCGGCGCAATAGAGTTCGGCGGCCACAAGGTTCTCACGCTTCCCCAGATAAATGGCAAGCTTGCACCGGCAGCCGTAGACGCCTGTCTTTCCGCCTGGCAGAAGGATGAGAACCGCGATCATATGGTCATGCCGGGGCTTGTCTATCTTTCCCAGCCGACCGAGTTCGGAACCCTCTATTCCCGGGAGGAACTGGCTCAGATCAGCCGCCTCTGTCGCGAGTTCGGAATCCCGCTCTATATAGATGGCGCAAGGCTGGCTTATGCCCTCGCCTGTCCGGAAAACAATGTAATGCTCCCGGATCTGGCCGATCTGTGTGACGCTTTCTATATCGGGGGGACCAAATGCGGAGCCCTCTTCGGGGAAGCTGTGGTTATTCCGAAGCATGACAGCCTGCCGCATCTCTTCACGATGATTAAGCAGCACGGTGCTCTCCTGGCCAAAGGACGGATCGCCGGGCTTCAGTTTGATACACTGTTTACCGGTAACCTTTATTCGGAGATCGGCAGGACAGCCATCAACGCGGCAGCAAAGATCCGCACTGCCCTGCTCCGGAAAGGTTATCGTCTTGCCTTTCCTTCCCCGACCAACCAGCTTTTCCCGCTCCTTGAAAACAGACAGGCGGAACGCCTGTCTGAGCATATTGATATGAGCTTTTGGGAACGAGTAGATGAGAATCATGTAATCATGCGTATTGCCACAAGCTGGGCAACCCGCGATGAAGATGTTTCCCGTCTCATCAATTTGTTCTGAGTTTTTTCCTTTAAGTCAAGGAAGTTAAGAGAGTTCTTAACCCTCAATTCATTTGCCGGATATTGTAATTCCCTCAAACGCAATATACGGCAGGCTCACATTCCCATCCTTCAGCGTATCGCTGCTGATGCCGCGGATCTGTCTGAGCATCTCCGGTACGCATCCGCTGATCATTGTCTCTGACAAAGCGCCCGCTATCTTCCCGTTCTCGATCAGGAAGCTGTTCTTCGCGACACCGGAAAACTCGCCTCCGGGTGAAGGCTGTCCGCCGGAAAAGCGCATGACAAGAATCCCCTTCTCAATCCCGCCGATCAACTGCTCCAGTGTCTCTTTCCCGGACTCGATAATCATGTTGCTGCTCTGGTTTCCGGCACGTTTGCCGTCGGTTTTATTTGCTCCGTACTGGCTCAACGCAAAACTCATCAGTTTTCCGTTCCGGATCAGGTCATAGTTCTCCGCAGGGTAGCCTTCGCCGGTATAGTGATCCCCGATAACCACATCTTCACTGAACGGTCTGAAAGCCAGCGAAAAAGAAGGATCCGCCACTTCCTGCCCCAGCTTATCTTTCCAGATGCTGGTCCCGTCAATCAGGCTCATGTCGCTGACAAAGCTTCCCACAACCGTTTCGATGACAATCTCGGCCAGTGCCGCCGGAGCCAGGATTGCCGGTCCGACAAATTTTCCTTCCAGAGGTTCCGGATCCAGCTGTTGCTCCACAGCCGTCAGTTCCCGCTCGATCAGTGCGCATTCAATAATCGGTTTGTCTAAAGTCTTCAGGGTAACATCACTGCCATAGAAGGAAGAGCTTTTCTCCCCTTCATGCGCGGAATACATCAGCCCGAAGGTATAGCATCCGGAACGGGTCCGGTAACACACGCCGTTCGAAGACATGAAAACCGTTCTTCCGGCATCATGCTCTGTGATCATCTGTTCCATCAGAATCTTCGGATGTTTTTCCCGGATAGTTTCCAGCAGTTCCTTTGTCCGCATGAACAGGCGGTCCATATCACAATCCGGTGCGCCTTCCTCGAAACTTTCATCCGCCGGTCCCTGTGCAAACTCCCAGGCAGGATCCGGTTTCCCGCTGTCGCTTGCGGCGATTGCGTCTGCCACGGCAGCTTTCACGGTTTCTTCTTCAAAGCGGTTGATCTGCACCGTACCTTTACGCTGTTCTTTCAGCACCGTAATGATAATGTTTCGGTCAAACAGCGTCCGCATCAGTGAGAATTGCCCGCCATCCACATTGAACTCTTTCTTTTCACTTTCGCTGACTGTACACTGGGCATAGTCTGCGCCAAGTTTCTTTGCCTCCGTCAGAATCGTTTTCGCAATGCCTGTGATTCTTTCCATTTCAGCGGCCTCCAATCTTCACTTTACAGCGCAGGGCGGGTCCGCCCATGCCTACCGGCATCGGTTGTTTTTTTCCGCAAAAGCCGGAACTGCACCATACGATTTCATCGCTGACCATATCCACTGTCTTCAGCATCTCAAAAGCAACGCCGGAGATTGTCGTGTCCAGCAGGGCTTTGCCGAGCTTTCCGCCCTTGATCTCATATCCCATGGTCACGCCGAACATGAATTCACCCGTTGTATCCGCCTGTCCGTTTCCGGAATCAATCAGGTAATATCCGTCGTCGATCGATGCAATCATATCCTCCAGTCTGTCCTTGCCCGGATGCACTGTCGTGTTCCGCATCCGGATCAGCGGTTCATCCGAGAACATCCAGGCTCGGGCATTGCCGGCCGGTTCCATACCGAAGTGTTGCGCAGTCTCACGGCTGTTCATATATCCGGTCAGAATACCTTCCCGGATCAGCGTCACATCCTTTGCTTCGGTTCCCTCATCATCCACGAAGACAGGCAGCGGGCAGGGTTTGCCGAAAGCAGTATGCGCAAAATCCGTCAGCGTCACCAGATCGCTGGCGACACGCTTGTTCAGGTAATGTGCGGCCACGCTTCCGCCCAGCACCAGATCCGCCTCCACGGTATGCCCGACCGCTTCATGGCTCAGCATACCTGTCATCATCCCGCCGAGAATCACCGTCTTTTCACCCGCGTCTGCATAAACGCCTTCCCGCTTCTGCATCAGCTGCTCATACAGCCTGTCGATCCCGGAATAAAGTGCGGAGGGATCGGTAAAATTCACATCAAATGTACCGCTTCCCCCAAAGGGTTTGAACAGTTCCACGGGGACGCCTGCGGTCGTTTCCGCAGAGAGAAAAACGTAGATATAGGATCGCGGGGAAAGAATATGCGCATCCCTGCCGTCCGAAACCTTCAGCAGCTTTTCCATAGAGTCTTCCGTGGCAATCACTTTCCGGCTGGTCAGGTTCGGACAGTGCTTCATGACATAATCGTCAATTTCCCGGGCAAAGTCCACATAAACCTTTTGCTCCGGATCATGAAAAGCTTCCATTGTAAACGGCTTTCCGCCTTCAAGCGCCTGAATCGGCGGTTTGCCGTTTCCCGCATGGCGGTCCATGAAGGCGGCGTTTTCCGAAGCTGCTTTCAGCACTGTCCCGGCGGCTTCCTTTGTGTATTCGGCCATGGAAGAAAAGCCCCAGACACCGTTCCGGTATACGCGGGCGGAAACGCCGCTCACGTCAGAGCGGACATTGGCCACTACATCGCCGGAGAGCAATATTACCCGGCGGTTCCGGTTGTTCTGCCCCCGAAGTTCCGTATGCACGCCCGGTGTAAACAATGCTTTTTGTTCGTTCAGAAGATCCTGCAGCATTCCTCATCCCTCCTGTTCCCTGATCTCGTTCAGATCATACGGCGTAGTCTGGTAAACCATATAGTTCAGCCAGTTGGCATACAGCAGATTCGCGTGGCTGCGCCACGTGACCATCGGCTCCCTGGTATCGTCATCGTCCGGATAGTAGTTCTTTGGAACTTCGATCGGCAGTCCGGCATTTTTGTCCCGCAGGTATTCCTTTTCCAGCGTCCGCGGGTCGTACTCGCTGTGTCCCATAATGAAAACCTGCCGGCCGTTTTCCGTGATTGTTGCGTATACTCCGGCTTCTTCGGAAGAAGCCAGGATTTTCAGGGACGGACAGTCCTCAATATCCTTCCGCAGGACAGTCGTATGCCGGCTGTGCGGCGCCATGAACACGTCATCAAACCCCCGGAGCAGGATGTAGTTCTTCCGTTCCGCATGGTGCGGAAACACGCCGAACAGTTTCTTCTCCAGCGGCTGTTTCGGAATCCCGAAATGGTAGTACAGTGCGGCCTGCGCTCCCCAGCAGATGTGGAAAGTCGAATGCACATGGCGCTTGCTCCACTCCATGATCTCGCACAGTTCGTCCCAGTATTCCACCTTTTCAAAGGGCAGATGTTCCACCGGTGCACCGGTAATGATCATTCCGTCAAAATTCTGATCCCGGATTTCCGGAAAGGTTTTATAAAACGCTGTCAGGTGTTCGGCAGACGTATTCTTCGATACATGGCTCTGCATCTTCACCAGTTCCGTTTCCACCTGAAGCGAGGTATTCCCGAGCAGGCGGAGCAGCTGCGTCTCCGTATCAATCTTGGTGGGCATCAGGTTTACAATGGCTATCCGGAGCGGACGGATATCCTGGGTCGTTGCCCGGGTCTCCGTCATGACGAAGATGTTTTCTTCAGTCAGCGTTCTGTATGCCGGAAGTTCATTGGAAATCTTGATAGGCATGGTCAGTCATTCCTTCCTGAAAAACTACCAAATAGTATAAACATATCATTTGTTCAAATCAAGTTCTGCATAGGCTGAATCGAAAAACGGTGCAGATGCCGAAACTTCTTCTGCCTGCAAATCTGCTCAGATATATGCTTTTATCCGACAGTCCTTATATGATCCTTTCACACAGAAAGAAGCTGTGCCCGTACATATCAGCTTCTCCGCAAAAGTCAAATCCAGTCTTTCGATAGACCTTCTGCGCCGGAACATTGTTTTTTGCGACAGCAATATGGATTGCGGCAACTTTCTGCCTTTGAAGTTCCTGTATGATTCCTTCAACCAGATAAAAAGAAAGTCCTTTATGCTGTTGATCCGGTCTTAATACTACCCTTGCAAATTCACGGACATTTTCTTTGACTTTCCAGCAGTCAAAATCATCGATCTCATTCTCCGGAACAATGGAGATTGCCCCAATCAGTTCTTTATGATCTTCCAGAACATAAAGTGTTTCGGAAGAAAGGTCCCCCGTAATCTCCGTGATCCCCGGGTACGATTCGTCCCATGTGCAAAACGGTGTTCCGACAACCGCCTTATAGAGTGCCAGGATAGCCTGTGCTTCGCCTGATACCGCTTTTCTGAAAATCATTTTACCACCTGCAAATCAGTTCATGTTGATTGTATCCGATTCCGTCACCGGCTCTGCCGAATCTAAATAATACTTTCTTCGCAGTGGATTTGCAAGTTCCGGAGCATGATAAAACGGCGTCCGTTTGCACGGACGCCGCCCTGTATATTTCGTCTCTTAATACATTCCGCCCATTCCGCCGCCGGCAGGAGCTGCGGGTTCGGGTTCCGGAATATCCGCCACAAGGGATTCGGTGGTCAGGATCATCGCCGCGATAGACGCCGCATTCTGCAGCGCGCTGCGGGTGACCTTGGTCGGATCGATGATGCCGCGCTCAACCATATCCACATACTCACCCTTCAGCGCATCATAGCCGAAGCCGGGCTTCTTGGCATTCTTGATATGATCAACAATCACGCTGCCGTCGATTCCGGCGTTCAGAGCGATCTGACGGATCGGCTCTTCCAGTGCACGCAGGACGATTTCAACACCGGTCTTGGCATCGCCGGCATAGTTGTCCAGCAGTCCCGCAACCTTCGGAATTACATTCAGCAGGGCAATACCGCCGCCGGGCACAATACCTTCCTCTGCCGCCGCGCGGGTCGCGCTCAGTGCGTCCTCGATCCGCATCTTGCGTTCCTTCATTTCTACTTCTGTGGCAGCGCCGACCTGGATCACGGCTACACCGCCGGCCAGCTTGGCCAGCCGCTCCTGCAGCTTCTCACGGTCGTAATCGCTGGTGGTTTCGGCGATCTGGGCACGAATCTGTGCAACACGGGCCTTGATGGCATCCTTCTCGCCGGCGCCGTCAACGATCGTGGTGTTTTCTTTGTTCACCTTGACCTGGCGGGCCTTACCCAGCATGTCAATGGTAGCTTCCTTCAGTTCCATACCGGTCTCGGAAGAGATCACGGTACCGCCGGTCAGCACCGCGATATCCTGCAGCATTTCCTTGCGGCGGTCACCGAAGCCGGGAGCCTTGACGGACACACAGGTAAAGGTACCGCGCAGTTTGTTCACCACGAGAGTGCTCAGGGCTTCGCCTTCAACATCCTCAGCAATGATCAGCAGTTTTTTGCCGGTCTGCACAACTTGCTCCAGCACGGGCAGGATTTCCTGAATGGCGCTGATTTTCTTGTCTGTGATCAGAATCAGCGGATCGTCCAGAACAGCTTCCATCTTTTCGGTGTCGGTAACCATGTAGGCGGATGAATAGCCGCGATCGAACTGCATGCCTTCCACGGTTGTCATGCCGGTGGTCATGGTCTTGCTTTCTTCAACGGTGATAACGCCGTCCGCGCCGACGGTCTCCATCGCGTCGGAGATCAGCTGTCCGATCGTCTCATCGGCAGCGGAGTTTGCAGCAACCTGGGCTATTGCCTGCTTGCCGTTAATGGGCTGGCTCTGTTCTTTCAGGCCGTCAACAGCAGCTTCGGTGGCAACCTCGATACCCTTCTTCAGGATCATCGGGTTTGCGCCGGCCGCCAGGTTCCGCAGGCCTTCACGAATAATGGCCTGTGCCAGCAGGGTCGCGGTGGTGGTACCGTCACCGGCAACATCATTGGTTTTGGTGGAAACTTCCTTCACCAGCTGAGCGCCCATGTTTTCAAAGGGATCTTCCAGTTCAATCTCCTTGGCGATGGTTACGCCGTCATTGGTGATCAGGGGAGCGCCGTACTTTTTGTCCAGCACTACGTTGCGGCCCTTCGGTCCAAGAGTGATTTTCACGGTGTCCGCCAGCGCGTTTACGCCTTTTTCCAGGCTGCGGCGGGCTTCTTCGCCATACTGAATCTTCTTAGCCATTTTTCTCTGTCTCCTTCTCTTATTCGACGATTGCCAGAATGTCGCTCTGGCGGACAATAATCAGTTCTTCTCCGTCCACTTTCACTTCGGTGCCGGCATACTTGGAATAGATCACCTTCTCGCCTGCTTTCACGTGCATGGTGATCTCCTTCCCGTCAACATTTCCCCCCGGGCCGACGGCGATCACGATCGCCATCTGGGGCTTTTCTTTAGCGGCACTGGTCAGGATCAGGCCGGATTTGGTGGTTTCTTCTGCTTCGCAGTTCTTGATGACAACGCGGTCACCCAAAGGCTTCACGGTCATGAATTTGTTCCTCCTGTCTTTTCTGTCTTGGTTTTAGCACTCGTTCTCATTGAGTGCTAACAACCAGAGAGTACTATAATGCTTTTATATATTGAAAGCAAGTTTTTATACTGTCAATATTTCCACATTTTCCGCTTATTTCTATTACTTTCTTCTTTTTTCTTCGTTTTTCTTCTTCTTTTAAATATTGTTTCTCCCGAAATGCATCAATGAAAAAGTCTTCCGACGCAGGTAGAAGCATGTTATAATATATCAATGAGGAGGGATACATCCCATGAAAAAGATGATCAGCTTCATCCTGATGTTTGCTTTATGCTTCATGTTTCTTCTTCCCGCCGCCATGGCCGAGAACAAGCTTGCTCTCTATGAAGAGGCCATGAAGGGATCATGGAAGTCCGTCTGGCGCTATATCCCCGCAACAGCTATGGCCCTGTACAAAACCAGTGACGAATTGAAACATGTAATGCACTTCGATTATCCCGGCCGTACTTCAAAAGCCGGTATGACAGTTGATACCTATCTTACCGGGGATGAAACCGGTGCGGTCTATCTGGTAATGACCACAGCCGGCGACAGTCACGGAATCATAAGCTTTGACGGCGGGTATGCCGGCGAGGTTTCCATGTCGGCAGATCACAATACATTGCTTGTCAAAGGCTTTGACGGCAGTGCCATCATCTATGTCCGGGATGAGTAAGTCCGCGTTATGCGGAAAGAATGCACAGGGGCCTTTTCGCCATCGGGAAAAGGTCCTGTTTTGCTGTGTACTGGTCCTTGGCCTGCTTTTGATTTTCCTGATTCCGCCGCTTGATTCACCGGATGAACAGACGCACTTTCAGAATGTCTGGGCAATCGGTCATGGTCAGGCCTTTTCACGGGATTACTGGTCGGAAGGAAAACTGATGCTCCCCTCCGGATTCGCTCCGCTGATAAATGAATACCCGATCCGTCTGATGGGACTGGAAAATCAGGAAAAATGCTCCTGGGGTATTTTATTCCGTCAAAGCCTGGAATATACTCCGGACGGAACCATGATGCCGGTTGAAGGCCGGATCTTCTCCTTCGGGTATCTTTTTTCCGCCCTTGGAATGGCAATTGCTTCTGTACTTGGTTCCCTTTCGGGGCTTACCTTGCTGGATAGTCCCTATATTCAGCTGCTCTTCGGGCGCATGGCCAACTGGATCTTTTTTGTGTTTGTCATGCGGGCCGCTATCCGAAAGGAGCAGCCTTTCAGGCAGACGCTGTTTCTCCTGGCCTTCATGCCCATGTGCTTGTTCCTGGGGGCCACATTGAACTATGACGCGGTGCTGATTCATGTTTCACTTTACCTGTTCGCATCTGTCCTGTCCCTGTCGGAACGCAGGCCTGGTCAGCTCTCCACACCGGAATATGTCCGATTGGTTCTGTGCGCGCTGTTTCTTTGCGGGATCAAGGCGGTCTATGGATGTCTGATGTTGCTTTTCCTTCTGCTTCCTCGGAATACGCTGGGAATTACAGCCCGCGAAAGAACGCGGCACAGCTTCCTGATTTTGCTTGCCGCCGTTTTGGGTCTCGTGCTGGCTTCCCTTCCTTATCTGGTTCCGGCAGGCGGCGCCGTCGGGTACACATCCGAACAGGCCTCCTGGCTGCTCGGCCATCCCTTCGCCCTCCCCGGCATTATTTTGAAAACACTCTGGAAAGATTTCGCCTCCCTGGTCATCGGATTCTGGGGATGCTTCGGCTGGCTTGATGTGCACATTCCGAGATTCTTCCTGTTGATCGGGTGGCTTGTGTTGCTTGGCTCTGCCGTTCTGGAATGCTGTTCTTTCCCGTACGTTCTGCCAATGCGGAAACGTCTTCCGGGGTTGATCGCCTCCATCCTGATCTATTGTGTTCTCTGTACGCTTCAATATATCAGTCACACGCCGAAAGTAAATGGTCATACCATCGGGGGAGATTTTTCCATTGGTTTTCAGGGCCGTTATCTGATTCCCTGTTTTCTGCCGTTCCTGCTGACATTTTCCAATGATATGCTGATCCGGAAAAAGCCTGAACTGGTTCCGGTCCTGAAGAAAAAAGCCTCCCTTGTTTCGGCGGTATGGGCGGTATGCTGCTGTCTTATTACGGTGATCACTTTGCTCACCCGTTACTGGATCTGAGAGCCGCCTTTCCCGCTTCGGTATCCGAGTCATAATGCCTCCGTCTCCCTGCGCCGGAATGGACCGTTTTCAATCCGCATCTGCTTTGATCTGGTTTCTGCGTCTGAATGAATTGCGGAATTATACTTTTCGGGGTGTTTTATGAACAATATACCTGCTGCCTTGCTTGACTGGTACGACCGCTGCGCCCGTGTCCTTCCCTGGCGTGGTTTTCACGATGCTTACCGCACTTGGGTCAGCGAAGCTATGCTTCAGCAGACCCGTGTGGAAACTGTCCTTTCCTATTATGACCGTTTTCTCTCGCGCTTTCCGGATCTTCCCTCCCTTGCCGCCGCGCCCGAAGCGGATGTCCTGAAATCGTGGGAAGGGCTTGGTTATTATTCCCGCGCACGGAATCTTTGGAAAGGCGCGAAGCAGGTAGTCTCCGAATACGGCGGGGTTCTTCCCCGGGATCCGGTCCTGCTCCGGAAAATCAGCGGCATTGGTCCCTATACTGCCGGGGCCATCGCTTCCATCGCCTATGACGTGCCCGTTCCCGCAGTGGACGGAAATGTGATCCGAGTTCTCACACGGATCTTCGGAATCCGTACAGACGCGTTAGAGCCCGGAACCCGCCGCCGTATTGAAGCCCTGGCAATCTCCCTTGTCCCGGCAAAGCGTCCGGGGGATTATAATCAGGCTGTCATGGATCTTGGTGCCACTGTCTGCGTGCCTGGCACCCCGGATTGCAGTCGTTGTCCGCTTTCCGCCTTCTGCGATGCCTTCCGAGCCGGTGACGCGTCTGATCTTCCGGTTCTTCCGAAAGCCAGACCGCAAAAAACAATCCCTTACGCAGTTCTGCTGATTCGTTCCGGAAACCGTGTACTGATGCGGCAGCGTACCGAAAGATTGCTGCAGGGGCTCTGGTGTTTTCCCATGCTGGAAGGAACCTTTCCGTCGGATGAACTCATAGCACACGTACACAGAGAGCTGAACATTTCCTGCCGTGATCCGAAAAATGCCGGTTCTGCCCGTCATGTCTTCACCCATCAAATCTGGCAGATGCAACTATATACAATGAGCGCGGAAGCTTCCGCCACCGCGCCAGCAGGATATGAATTTATTGCGTTGGACCGGCTTTCTTCTCTGCCGCTTCCCGTGGCCATGAATG
>Ga0265298_10001757_pt1 | contig 31695 bp, 46 predicted proteins | sample AusTroGonzalo_MG_3_FD_193486 | JGI IMG/M metagenome (GOLD analysis project Ga0265298, IMG submission 193486) | Bovine rumen microbial communities from tropical cattle in Woodstock, Queensland, Australia - Gonzalo_01 | ecosystem: Host-associated > Mammals > Digestive system > Stomach > Rumen ... | reverse complement strand
CCGTGGCCTGAGCCGTAGCCGGAGCGGGAGCCGTCGCCGTAGCCTGAGCCGGAGCCGTCGCCGGAGCCGTAGCCTGAGCCTGAGCCGTAGCCTGAGCCGGAGCCTGAGCCGTAGCCTGAGCCGTCGCCTGAGCCGGAGCCTGAGCCGGAGCCGTAGCCTGAGCCGGAGCCGTCGCCGTAGCCTGAGCCGGAGCCGCAACGCTTCGCGGGGTTCACGTTGATGTTAGTCCTGCTCACGTTCGCCTGCCTTCACGATGCTGTCCATCGCCTCCTGCGTGCAGGGGATTACCTCGTAGACGTCGCCGAGCCAGATTTCGTCCAGTTCGTTCGGCAGCTTGACGTCGTCCTTGATTCCGTACTTCGCCACGGCGGATAGGCTCACGCCTTCCTTCGCCTTCCAGTACCACAGCCTGCGGGACTTGACGAGCGTGGCGTGGTTGCCGTCGTGCTCCTTGAGGAATCCGGCGTGGACTCCTGCCTCGTGGCAGCGGCAGATTACGTATTCCATGCCTTCCGTGTTCACTGGCACGGCCTGCTTGATGGAGTCCTTGCGGACGTATTCCACGTCGCCAATCTTGATTACGTCGGGGTTGTTAGTGTTTTCCATTTTTCATTTTCCTTTGCCTCTTTGGCAGTTTAGTTGTTAGGTTTGAGTTTGTACTTCATTATGCCCTCCTAGTAGTTCTCCGCCTCCTCGCGAGTGCGGAAGAAGTGGAAGCCGCTCGCACATTCCACGTTGTACATAAGGTTGAAGTCGTCTATCACGATTTCCTTGCCGAGCGTGTACTCAAAGCTGTTGTCGTGTTGGCTGTGCAGCACATCCTCTCCGCCCATATCCGTAATCTTCGCTCGGTTCGTGCGGCACTTTCCCCCGTTGATGCAGAACACGATGGCACCTGCAGGAATCTCGGCCGTGATAACCACGCCCTCGGCTGTTTTCTTGTAGCCCGTGATGGGCTCCTTGAGGATCTGCCCGAGGCGATACTTCTCTGAATCATCCAAGTTGGCGGACTCCAAGTTGGCGTACTCCAAGTTGGCGGACTTCAAGTTGGCGAACTTTAAGTTTAAGCCCGTCAAATTCTTGTCGGACAAGTTCGCCTGCATCTCCTCCCAGCCTTCGCAGTCCTCTTTCAGCCAGTGCTTGTGGCGGTCGATTATCGTGTCAAGTTCTTGCTGTGTCATACTATACCCATTCTCCTTTAGGACATTCATCCTCGTAATTGAAATTCTCGTTCTCCGCGCTCACTTCCACGTTACGCAGGCGGCGGTATGCCTGCCGTACCGAGATGCCGTTCTCCTTGGCGATGATGCGCGCCTTGTCGCGCCGCTTGTCGCTGTGCGCTGTCATTACGCAACCTCCCGTGCAATTCTGTCGCAAACCTTGCGGCACAATTTTACAAGCGCTGCGACTTCGTTCTTGTCTTGGACGTTTCGATCGTAGGGCAACACGGAATTTTTGAACACGTTGAAAATATCGTCCGCGAGAAATTGCGCTGTGTTGCTTCGGTGACATTCGTGGCACGGCCTGGAAAGCGGGTGTCCACATCCGTATGTTTTCGTCATGTACGAAAATTCATAGAGGATGAAATCGGAATCCGCACAAAGTTTTACTTCCACATACGGCCCCGTTAGCTTGCCATCGCGAAATTCCAAAACGTTCTCCGTGAACACTCCGCAGGCGTTCGTTCCTGCGGGTTTCCTATTGAGAAGATACTGCGGGTGTTCCGCTTCGGTAATGAGCGGCAATAAATCAATCTGCACGGCGTCCGTCATTTGATTTCCTCCCACCACCTTTTGTGGCGCATCATTGCCGCTTCCTTGCGCTCCAACACGCGCCCGTGCTTCACCGCCACGTGGACGAGGAACGCCCCGAAAACCATCACGAACACGAAAACGAAGATGCTCGCGATGTACAGCGCAATATCGGGCGGCAGGGCTTGCAACTTGTCGAAGATGTCCATAGTCATAGTTTCTCCAGTAGTTGTTTTGTTTGTTCTGCGAAAATCTTGTAATAGTGGTGGTTGTCCTGTTCCTTGGCTGTTTTCTCTGCCTTGGCGAGGTGTTTTTCAACGGCTGTCGCAAAGTTCCGGAGCGAGTTAAGTTCGGAGTTCTTCGCTGCAAGTTCTTTGGCCTCGATGAATACCCCGTTGTCGGTTACGTTTACAAGCGTCCTTGCGAGCACCCGTTCCCACTTCGTCTTGAAAGCATCGTCTTTCAGCATCTGCCGGACGCTACCGACAATCTGCGTCAGCGGTTGCGATTCAAGACGCTTTTCGGCAACGCTCTTGCCGTCATTTGCCGGAGCGGGAGGTGGCAAAACTTCGCCACGTTCCTGCGCCTCGATTTCGGCAAAAATCTGGTCAAGCCTCGCCAGCTCCGCTTCCTTGTCGATTTTCGCTTTCGCCATTCCCGATGATTCCTTTCAGTTCCTCGTTCAGTTTTTCCGTCCGTTTCTCGCTCGCCTTTGCGTTCGCTGTCAAGTCCGCCAGCCTTTTCGCTTTCAAGTCAGCGCCTCCGGCCTTTTCAATCCGCAGGAGGGCGGAATAGAGCCCTTCGAAAAACTCGTTGCGCTGGTTGTTGACCTCGCCAAGTTTCTCGCTCAAGTGCAGGCACTTCTTCGCCAGCGCTACTTCAAGCTCCGTGCGCTGCCCCCCCCCGTTTCTACTTTGTTTGCAATTTTCTTTATGTCCGTCATTGTCAGGTTTATTTGCATTTTCTTCTCCTTTTTTGATTGTGGATTCCGCAATTTTTTCTAGCGCGAAAGCTATGCGCGGCAAGTATTCCTGGATTGTTTCCAGCGTTTCTTCTTCAATCTTTGTTAGCATATTACAGCACCCCCATGTCGATGGCGGCGGCGCACACCACGCAGGCGAGCAAGCCTGCGAGGCAGAGCGTGTCGTGGATGATTGTCTTGATTGTCATTTGTGTGATTCTCCTTTTGCAAAGTTTACCGACCGCGGCGGCGGCAAAAAAAACAAAAATTACGATTTAGGTTTTACTCCGTCGCGATCGGGTGCCGGGGCTGCCGCGTGTGCCTTTTGTGGAACAATGCGGGTTTAGGGTTGAAACAACAAACAATGGTGATTCCCTTGCCTCGGCTTCGGATGCGGCTAAACGGGCTCACATCCGAATTTCAATATTTAATTTATAAAAACTATTGGAGAAAGTCAATAGTTTGGAATGTAATTTTTTTGCGGGGCGAGGCGACGAAAAAAGATTATGTTTACCTGTACCTCGCCCCAGCGCTTGCGGCGGTGTAATAACATACTAGCAAGTGTGTTCGCCGCTTCGCGCTCCGGCGCATCCTCTAGACTGGAGCGATGCGACGTGCAAAATGGGAGCCCTCCAGCTGCGGTAACTGATTTGGGTTGTGTGTCAAACTTTGCAGCCATTGGGCGTAAGATGTTATCCTTTCATAACCCCGAACTTTTGACGATGATAGCGCAGCCGTTCGAGCGTTTCGTAGGAATCCCTGGGGCATTGCTTACAAAGTATGTACTTATCAAGAATGGCGGTTGCTATGTCGCCGGATAGGTCCTTGGACGTGTCGTAGTAGTAGCCGTGTTCGTTGCCCGGATTCTTCATACTCCAGTCTCTAGGATATGCTACCACCGCGCCCCATTGGTGGCTCTTGACAATACGGATGTCGTGAAGGGTAAGCTGCCCATTTAGCGTAACTTTTGCATATCCCAGCAACGTGTCCGCACCGTCGGTTTTCGGGTCGCAGGGGTACACGGTTACGCTTGTAACGAAAATTCCAGCCATCATTCCGCCTCCTGCGTGGCTGCGTTCACGGTCTCGGTCAACGCAGCGAAAAGTTCACGGCGTTGCTTGCGGTCGTGGATTTCCGCGAGGTCGGGGACGTTGTGATTCTTGATGTACGCGTCGAAGGCTTCGGGCGCCTTGTTCCGCAGTTCCTCGCACATAGCGATCCAATTGGCATCTCTGGAATCCTGCACCGCCTCGGCGCTTTCCGTGGCCTCTGCGGGCGTTTTATCGGTCGGTTCGTCCAAGACCTCGGCCTGCACAAATTCGGGCTTATAGGCGCGTTGTTCGCCCTTCTCGGCGGTGGCAAAGTCGCTCACTTCTTCCGGCGTGTACATACCGCAGAGGCAGGCGGGATAGAGCGCGCGCACCCCTTCGGAAACGCAGCGCGCCGAGAGCATCGCGGCGGGGTACTGCTTCCAGGTGGTCTTGCCCGTGAGGCCTGCCTTCGTGGCGCGTTCGATTGTCCATTCGACATCGAGATTTCCGCCCTGCGGGTGTTCGAGGTGCAGTTTGCACACCTTGTCCGTGCGGGTAATCCAGCGGATGGAGCCGCCCGCCTCCTGGAACGCGGCGAGCATAGCCTCCGACTTCATCGCGGGGCGTCCCTGGATGATGTGGTAGCGTTCCACGGCCTTCGCGGGATGTATGCCGTTCGCCTGGGCTACCATCATGAGTGAGAACGCCTCGGCGCTGGACTTGTAGCCGAACAAGCCGGACTTCGCAAAAGCCACGCTCATATTCGTAATGTCTTGTACTGTCAATTCGTTAGCCATTGTTTGATTCTCCTTTGGTTGTGTTGTTGTCAAAAGGCATTGTGTCGGGGAGGGCTGCAAGCCCATCACCTATATCCTGCTCCCAAGCCTTGCAGCAAGCGTCGTATCGCGCTAGGCGGTCGAGGATGTCGTAGCCCATGAAGTCTGTGAACTGCTGCGGCGTGTGCATCGCACGGGCGGTTTTAACCGCGTCGATTACGCAGGCGGCAGCCACGATCAATTCGTGCTCGATTTCCCGCGAGCGTTGCTCCTTCAAGTATGATTCTCTAGACATTGCGCTATCCTTTGATAAATTAGGGGCTCCCGGCGAAAGTAGGGTAGCGAGAACACCGGGAGCCCCCGAAATTCTCGCGATAAATTTTTGTTAGAAATGCGCCGGGGAACGCCCCCGGCGGCTGGCTTGTCTAGGGCATCATGCAGACTTTTTCGCGAAAATTCTTTCACCAAGTTCGATGACCTTGTTGCAGAAAATTTCGTTGCCTTCGATGTTGCACGTCCTTACCTTGTTGTAATCGGCATGGCCGTGGACGGGCGAGCAAAAATAAAGGCGGGTATGTCCAAGCATCGGCACTTTGGTGTAGTTGCCATGGTTTTCGTCGTGCAGTTCGCGGAGCATCTCAAGTGCAACTGTCCTGTAATGGGAATCGCCATACTGACCGTATGCACCGCGATTGTACCATGCCATAAGTTCGGCGGCTTCGAAACGCTGCTTACGCTGCGATTCATAGGCCATTGAATACGCCTTGCGATTTTCACGAATAGTGCAGGAAATCTCTTCAATGAGGTCGTAAACTTCTTTTTTTGAAGGTGTACGGCCCAATTTGACGGCGGTCATGTGCCACACCTTCGTCTGTTCGTTCGCCTTGAGCGCGGCGCGGAATGCTTTCTTCGTGAATTTCATTTTGCTACCTCTTTTTTTTGTGTGGGCTTCATTGCCTCACATTAACAAATATACCTCTTTTTGTGAGAAAGTCAATAGTTTGGAAAAATATTTTTGAGAATTTACAAAAGGTGCGGAAACTTGCGTTTTTGTGCAAATTTCCGCTATTTGTAGTTTACAATTTGCTCTCCCATTTTGCCGCCTGGAACATATCGGGCTGGTACTTGCCGAGCAATTTATTAATTGCATCGTTGTAGAAGTTTCTATCCACCTCAAATCCGTAGCTTTTGCGGTCAAGCGTTTGCGCCGCCAAGAGTGTAGAACCCGAACCGCAGCAGGGGTCAATCACAACGTCGCCTTCATCGGTGAAAATGTCAATCAACTTTTTTAAGAGTCCGATGGGTTTCTGCGTCGGGTGTACTTTCGGCGTTTCGGTGTCGCGCTCCCACTCGAAGCAGTTAAAAATCATCTTGCCTCGGTTGTTGAATTTCGGGAGCTTGTTTCGGTAGAACAAAAGCCCGTATTCGCAATTGCCCACGATCTTCATATTTGCTTTTAGGACTTGCGGCGAGAAGTTCTTGCGGAACACAAGATTGATGTAGTTGGGGAGCCCGTATTGCCTGCCAAGTTCGATGAACTTGAATTGCTGCTCGAACTCGCAGAAAAGAATCATACACGGTGCGCGGCCTGCTTCTTTCGGTTCCTTCGTGAGCATCTTTGAACAGAAGTGCATAAATTCTGCTGGTCTGAATTCATCCTCGCTATTGAAGAACTTTTTGCCTGCAAGTTCGGATTCTCCGTTCTTGTTGTCGCCGTCGATATACCACGACGGGTTCGAGCCGTATGCGTTCTTGCCGAGGTTGTACGGCACGTCAGCGATGATAAGCTGCGCCTTCGGGATTTGATACACCTTGTAATTTTGAAACGAATCGCGGTAAAGGTGCATATCATAAAGATTCCATTCGTTTTTCATTTGCTGCGTTTCTCCTTTGCATTGAAATTCATTAGTACGTGTTAGCCAGCTTCCTGGCAATCCATTTCACCAGCTCCACCTCGTCGCCGCCGCTTTTGCGGATGCGCTCTTTCTCGGCGATGACCTTGGGATTTGTCGCGGCCTCGCCCGTAACACCCAGGTACGCCCTGCCGTTCTCGGCCGTGACCGTGTACGTGGAATTGGACTTGACGCTCTTGTATTCCGCTACGTTATTTTGCATTTACTTGCCCTCCGTGATGACGTTCACGCCCTGGATTTTGAACGGTATCCATCGCCCGTTTACTTTGACGTAGCAGCCCGCAATTTTTGCACTTGAATGAATATTTATGGTACGTCATTTTGTTTCCTCCTTAAAGTCAACCTTGCAATTGTCCGGCACGATTTCGACGTTTACCTTATAGGCTACGCAGCACGAAACGGAAATGCAAATCTGTTCCTTCTCGTCAAGCAAGTTTCGCCCCGTCTTTTTCATAATGTCGCGCAGGGCAAGCGCAATCTTGTCTTGCGCCTTTTTGAATTCCTCCTCATTCGGGTGGACGTTGGCTAGATGGATGGCGCGGTTAGAGGCACGGGCAAGGCGATCTATACCATCCTCGCGGTTTCCGTTAAAGTTTAAAATTACGTATGCGTGGCTAATCATTGTTTCTCCTTTTGTTCAAGTTCTATTATATCTCGCCTCGCGTTCTGCTTTCATCTGGCAGCTCCTCAATGTTTGGAGGCGGTACTTCTCGCCGTTGTCGCGGAGCCATTTCTTTTGATATTCCACGAAAGACTTGTTCTTCGGGTTCGCCTCGAAATCCCGGACGATTTGCCGCGCTGTGGCTTCGTCCATTTCCAGGTAGATGCCGTAAAGCCTCTGTGTCGCCTTAATATACGTGACTTCGTCATTCTTCACAAGTTTTGCGCCATCGTAGCCGACGGCGGGAACGTTCCTTTTGGGCAGCGTGTATGCCGTGGTTTCTGCGCGGTGGTTCGTGAGCGCTTCGCCCAGGACGCGCTGCGTCGGGATGTCCGCAATGTTCTTTGCCCTGCGGAACGCGTCGCGCACTTCGTCCACGTTGTTGAACTTGAGCGCACGGTGCAGGCTTGAGGCCACGACGAGTGCGTTTTCCTTTGAGATGTTGCGACCCAGCGCGATATATGCGATAGTCAGCTCCTCGACGATTGCCGATATGATTTCATCGTGGTTCAATATGTAGCCTCCCGCTTCTTAAATCGTCTATTAGTTCCTTGGCACCACGCACCATCTCGTTCTGCCGTTCAGTAAAGTTGCGAGGGGCCGTGCGCCTCTTGTTCTCCTGGATGCGGTCAAACACCCAGCCACGCATCGCCGCCGCATCGCTCTTGTACGCCTTGCCCTTGCTCTCCTTGTAATCGGCGAGAATCTGCACGGCGCGGTCAAAGTCAAGGCCAAACTTGTTACGCAGGGCGGCTTCTTCGTCCACGGTCACGCGGACAAACCCGCCTTGATCCAATGCGTGTTTTTCTGGCTTGGGCTTTGCGGGAACCTTCGGCGTTTCCGGCGGCGGTTCGGGCTTGTTCTTCTTGTCCCAACGAGCCTTTACGCTTGCCCGACCCTTTTCCGAGCGTTCGGCGGCTCTTTGGATGTACTTCTCGGCTAACCCCTGGAACGTGTCGGGGCAGGATTCCGAATCGTTGTAAACCAGCGAATCAATGAACCCGACCAATGCCGCCGCCGCCTTCTCGATTCCGCTATCCCTCACTTCGTCGCGGTATGCCTTCATAACTTCGGCGGGGCATATTGAGATGTACTGCATCATAGGCGGTTTAAAAAGAAAAAGACCGCCGGACGTTTGCGCCCGTCCAGCGGTCAAGTTATCCCTTGGTAGGAAAATCTTTGTTCGCGCGCAAGCGAATCACGTTCCTAATGTACATCTTTTTTTGACCCGTGTCAAGACTTTTTTAAATTTTTTTTCGTAAGAAAGAAAAAAGAACCAAAAAAGAAAGAACTATGGTTATTGAGTAGTTATCCTTATATGAATATATACGTATATATACCCATATATATTGTTAAGTGAATATATTAGTATTACGTTCGTAATACGAACGTATCGCCATAAATGGCGAAATCACGCAAAAATCAAAGATTCGTTACATACAAGTTAGAATGTTTTTCGTAACTTTCAAAATCCTAGTAATACGAACGTATTACGAACGTATTACGAACGTATCGGGAGCAGAAAACCCCGGACGAATCCGGGGCTTGTACACGTATGTCAGCATCAAGAGTTATTCATAATATACCCTTTTTCTGTTCCACGTGGAACAATTTTTGCACATTTTGTTGATTTTTTGTTTATTTTTTCGTATATTTCAAAAAAGGAGATCACGTAATATGGCTAGAACACCGAGAAAAAAGAAAACCGAGGACGTGCAGGAATTGCCGCTTGATGCGGAACCCGCACCCGAAACTACACCCGAAACGCCAAAAACGACCGAAAAGGCCGTTATCGTTGAACCGACCCGCGAGGACGTGGCAAAGGAAATCCTTGCCACACACGGCGACATCAACGAGATGGGCAACACGCAGATGCTGCGGCACATTCTTTATGAATTGGTATGGGCTCGCCTATGGAAAACATCGACAAGCAAATAAAGCCCTTTTCCGTGCGTTCTGACGGCGTTTCTGACGAAACCCTACCAAAGACACCTCCCGACACAAAAGAGGCCGAGAGACGCGCCAAAATACGGGCGCAGCGCATAAGGAACTTGAACCCCGTCACGAAAGGCTCGAAGGAAGCAAAGGAACTTTCCAAAAAGGGCAATATGTCCAAAAGGAAGCTGGCAGAAATGCGCGCCGCCATCCGTGCCGAAATCCTGCGGCAATGCACCCCTGAATTGCTTGCCAAGCGTACCGTGGATGCAATCAAGCAGGGGAACCTGGAACTTGCCACGGTTCTGGAAAAATGCTCAAAGATGGTAGGAACCCATTTTGAACAGACTGAAGAATACGTCCAGCACTTTGAATCCAAATCCAAGACCGAAGGCACGACCAGCGTAAAATTGGTGATTGAAGATATGGCTAAACCCGTGGAGGGATAGCCGTTGCAAGTCGTTTCGCACGTCAAATTGCTGCCGTACCAGCGGCGGCTCTTGAATAGCAGAAACCCGTTCACGTTCGCGATATGCGGACGCGGTGCTGGCAAGACGTATTCAATGAGCCTAATCGCCATGATAAAATTTTTATCGGGGCAAAACGTGCTAATATCGGCGCAAAGGTTCGATTCACTGCGTGACGTTCTTTGGAAGCAGATTCTAGCCAGGATTAAGGACTTTGGACTTGAGGGATGCGTGAAGCTATCCAAGGCCCCTATACGCGCCGAGCTGAACGGCTTCTCGATATATACGACATCCTATGAAGCGTTGGACGGTGCGCGCGGCCTTGATGACATCGGATGCATTATGCTTGACGAGGTGGGCCTAGCCCCGCTGGACGTGCTGGACGTTCTCGCGCCGTGCTTGCGCGGCCCCCACGTTCAAGACCCGTGCATATTGGGGGCGACCACGCCGCGAATGGATAGCCTATGGAATTACCGATTTGCGAAAGTCAACGGCTGCGAGGATTGGGACATCATCAAGGCGACTACATACGACAATTGGACGTTGACGAAAAAGCAGCTCGACATCATCGAACGCGCCGTGCAAACGCCCGAAATGAAGCGGCAGGAACTTTACGCCGAGATCATCCTGGGAGCCGACACGGCAAGCATTATAAAGATTGAGGATTTCCCAAGCTACTACCAAGCCAACAGCGACACCCGCGTAATAGCTGGCCTTGACTGCGCGCACGGCGGCGAGCGCGACTGCTTCGGGTGGTTCAAGCGCAAGGGTAACGAGATTTTAGACATCAAGGAATTTCGCCACGTCTCGCACGAATGGGTTACGAAGTACATTCTTGAATCGCACCAAAAGCTGCCTATTTCAATGCTCAATATGGACTTGGCTTGGAGCGAATACGAATACAACGTCTTAAAGTATCATTTCCCGTGTCGCCAGGTGGCGTTTGCCGAGCGCGCGAGCGAGGGTAACGAGAGGCAATACGCCAACATCCGCGCCGAGATGTACTTCAACGCGGCGTGGGCCGTCAAGAACGGCTTTTACGTGGGGCTCCGTTCCGATGCGCTCCTTTACGATGCGGACGGGAACCCGATAGGCAGCGAGGAAATAGCGCACCTCCGGCAGCAGCTATGCGCCGTTACCTGGAAGCGCGACCGGCAGGGGCGTTTGCTCTTGACCGACAAGGAAGAATTGCGTAAACTCTTGGGATGTTCGACCGACATTGGCGATGCGTTTTGCTTGACCTTCCTAGACCGTTACACGGCAGATGACCCGGCGATGAAGCCTCCGCAGGGCCTGGAACTTTCACGTTCCGAGGTGGCGCAGATTATGAGCGAGGATTGACGATGATTGACAAGACCGATAGAATATTTGACAAGGTGTATAGAAAGCTGGCAGATGCCGACGGCTTGTCTATGGCGATACGCCTTGTAAACGAAGGGCGATGCACACCCGAAATCTACAACCTTTTGGGGTGCATACTCAACAACATTTCCGAGGCTGCGGCGAAGATTCTTCTTTGCTCCCGTGAGCATTGCGGGTACAAGGAATTGCTTTCGAGCGCGGACACGCACAACGACATCCGGGTGCAATTGCTGGAACTCGTCAACAATCGCAAGGTGCGCTGCGATTCCCCGCGCGAGGCTTTCAACTACCTTTACACGGCGGCGCGCAACCGCTTGAAGAACCTATGCAGGGACACGCACCGCAGGCAAAAAAGATGCCGCTTTGTCACGTTCTCGGAGTTCAAGACACCAAACGACATCAACGACATCATTGGCGATTGCGACATTGACGGCACAAGGATTTTTCACTAAAACACAAACCGCGAAAAAAAGGAGGCCGATATGGCTCACGATCCGTTACAGAAGATGATTGACGATATGAAGGCAGAGCAGGAGGCCGAGAAGGCCGCAGCCGCTGCCGCCGCTGCCGGTGGTGGCGAACCCACGCCGACGGGCGACCCTAACCACGCGCCCAACCCGACACCGGGGCAGGAACCAAACAGGGACGAACCCGACCCCGCACCGGCTCCGACCGCCACGCCCGACCAGAAACCGCAGGGCGACCCGAACCCGAACCCAGCGCCGACCGCAACACCGGCAGATGATCCAAACGACCCGCTTGCGCGCGCCCAGCATTCGTTCCGCGAACAATTGGCGAAGCGTGACAAGAGGCACGCCGACGAAATGGCGGAACTCAAAAAGACCATCGAGGCACAGAAGGCGGAGCTGGAAGCGTTCAAGAAGTCGCAGGAACCCAAGCCCCCGATGAAAAGCCGCAAGGACTTCGAGACCGACGACGAGTACATCCAATACGTCGCGCAGGAGTACGCGAGGGAAATCATCGCGAAGCAAAAGGCGGAGGATGCCGAGACGGCGGCAAAGAAAGCGGCAGAGGATGCCGAAGCGCAGAAGCGGCAGCAGGCCGACATTGAAGAACGCCAACGCTTCGATGCCCACATCTTGACCTCGTTCGGTAACGACCAGGCGAGAGCGCAGAAGTTCACCTCGCAATTGCAGTACGCCGCGAAGAACGGCCTCGGCACGATCCTTGACAACGCCCCCGGAACGTGGGATTTCTTGTCCCGTGACCCGAACGGCCCCAAGGTGTTCGAGAAGGTGCTGAACGACAAGGCATACTTCCAGCGGATGTTCCTCAACAACCGAACCGACCTTGGGATGCTCGTCACGGCGCGCGAGATTGCGAAGGAACTTGCAGGAACGCCAACACCGACACCGACCCCCGCGGCAGCTCCGGCCCCCGCAAAGCCTGGTGTCGTGCCTCCCATCGGCAAGCCAGGAGCAGGCGGAAACGGCGCGGCGCCCGACATCTTCACCGACGATGCGGCCCTAAAAAAGTTCATTCGTGACCATTCCTAGTTGACTTTCTGCGAAAAATGGTGTATATTGTATTAAAAGGCTCTTTTCGGATTTGCCCAAGCCTACGCCCGAACGGGGGTCAAGCCGTACAATATACCCTTTTCGCGGTGGGTTTGTAGCCGCACAATATACCGCCTAATTAGGCACACGGGCGGGTGTGCGATTCTCCAAAAAAACAAAACAAACTCACTCTTTGAAAGGAGCTATTTATGGCTTTTGCTAACGGAAAAAAGATTAAGCTCGTCGCGGGCTTTGTCGCCTCCAAACTCACTTACTTGAAGAAGTCCAAGTCCTACTTCCCGCAGTCCGAAATCAAGGGCAAGAAGTACGGCATGGAAATGGACGGTTACCTTCCCGACCCCGGCACGACCAAGCACGGCATCGTCGCCGACCCGGATTCCATCAGCCAGCCGAAGATTGCTGCCGTGATGGATAACATGAACACCTCCTGCGAACTCGACCTTTGGGATGAGCTGGTGGAAGTGGAATCCTTCGTGGACGAAATCGCCAAGCCGCGCGGCATCAACCTCGCACTTTCTGTACAGAAGGAAGTGATGGAACTCAATATGTGCCGTTCTGCCCAGGCCGTTGTCGTGTCCTCGGCAGGCTTCCCGCTGCTCACCAAGGCCGCCAAGGCCCTTGATGCGCTCGAAGTCGGCGGCACGAAGGTGTGCTTCCAAGACCCCGACATCCTCGGCACGATCGCTGAAAGCGGTCTTTCCCGCTTCATCCCGTCCGACAAGATGAAGGGAATTTACGAGGATGCCTACCTCGGTCAGTACTCCGGCGCGGCACAGGTTGAAATCGCCAACACCCCGATCATCAACACGACCGGGATGGATGCGGCCCCGACCATTTCTGCCGAAGTCATCAAGGATTCGTCTAACAACGTGATTGGCTTGAAGCCCATCCGCACCGTTTCCGGCTCCGGCACGGGCTCCCTCATCGCTGGCGTTCCTTACGTCGTGTCCGGCCTCAAGATTCGTGCCGCCTCCGGCATTGAATCCGACAAGGACTACGTCGTGATCTACAACAAGGAACTCACCGGCGTTGACGGCAACAAGAACCCGGTTTACGGCTTCGGTGTCCCCGAGCTCCGCGTGACAGTCAAGGGCAAGGGCACGAACAACGCTAACGCCTGGATGGAACACAACACACTCACGGGTGCGCTCTCCGGCGATGTCGCAACCTTCACCCTCACCCCGCTTCTCACCGCTGGCAAGAAGTACGCCGTCGGTCAGTGCCGCACACAGGATTGCTTGGGCTACGACCAGTATAAGTTCGGCAACCTTCCGGGCTCGGATGATTCCGATGTGGCAACCGTTGACGGCGTGACCGTGAAGATGATGCAGTTCGGCGACGGCAAGAACGGCGTGAAACTCATCCGCTTGGATATGACCTTCTGCGCCAAACTCTACGACCATCGAGAATCCGTCACCACCTACACCTTGCTTGGCAACGCCTAACAAGACTTGACCTTCTCGCTTTCGTGATCCCTCGCTCCCGCCTTTCACGGCGGGGGCATTTTTTTTCGGGGCATTTTTTTTCGAGGCGTATTCCAAAAGTGGTGTATATTGTATATGGAAGGGCCTTTATATGATTAACGTCAACGAATTAATACAGACCGCCTGCGAGGATTTGAGCCTCATTGATATTGACGAGCCGGTGGACGGAACGCTTGCAAGCGTAGCCGAACGGCAGCTAAACCTCGCCATCGCGGAACTCAACCGCGACAATTTCATTTCTTGCACGACGAAAATCCACGATGTCAACTGCGCCGGTACGGTCTATTTCCGCAAGCTCGAAACGGGCGAAGCGAAGGAACCCAACACGATTGATGCGGAGCCGCCTAACTCCGTTTCGGGCGTTTCTCGCCGCATCGGCATGCGCTTTATGTCGTTGATTCCGGCACGTCGGCAGGACTTGGCGACCTTCGCCACGATGGGCTTGCCGCAAGTGTACGAATACCAAATCGAGCAGGAGACCGCGCCGAGCGGAGAATCGCGCAACGTTGGCAAGGTTTACTTGAACGGCATCAACCCGTGCGACCTCCGCATTTTCGTTTCGGCGGCAATTCCCAAGTACAAGATGGGCGACAAGATTTACTTGCCCGACCTTTACTATACTTTGGTTCTGTATGCGCTTGAAGTGAAACTCGCGGAAAATCGCAAGGTCTATTCTTACCTTCCGACCGCGCAGAAGAACCTCGCCAACGCCAAGGATGCCATCGACAAGACGGCGGCGACAAACGCGCCGGTCGTTTCGTCCGCCATGACCGTGGGCGGGTACAACGACAATTTCTATAACGGTATGGCTGGAGTGGGGATGTAATGGCGCAGGGCCGCATCATAAACGCGCTAATCGGCGCAAGCAACAAGGCGAAGTTTCCCGCAATCCAGGGCTCCGCTTTGTCCGTGAATATGTACTACGGCAGAAACGGCAAAGACGAGTATATGGAATCTATGCCGGGCTTGAAGCTGCTCAATGTGGTAGAGGAAAACGCGAAGTTTCGCGGCTCCTACGTTTCCACGATCGGGCTTGATTCCGAGCATAGCACGGAGGATATGTTTGCTGTTTTCGGAAACTCGCTTTACCGCATCAAGAGCGACGGCACGGCGGCGGCGTTGGGAACGCTCGCCAACAACGGCTCCCGCGTCTGCTTTGCCGAGACGGGAGGCCCCCGCGCTTTGCTGCTCGTTGCTGACGGCGCGAACCTCTTTTATTACGACCTTCTCGAAGGCGGGAACCTGGAAGCCATACAGATGCCCGAACGCATCACGGCTCGCGGCGGTTACGTGAAACCTTCACACGTTGCGGTCGTTGCTGGCTCCATCGTGATTAACGACACGTATAGCGGTTATTGCTACTATTCCAAGCCATACCCGCTCGCGAACGACTTGAGAGAAATGATAAAGCTGGACGCTAACGGGAACCCCGAATACGAAGCCGACGGCGTGACCGTCAAGACAACGATGGAGCCGTCCAAGCTGCACGTATTCGAGGACGATTACCACGTCCAGCAATACTTCAACACGGAATCTTCAAGCGACAACATCAACGGCATCTATGCCATAGGCCCGACCCTTTACGTGTTCGGCCCCAAGACGGTGGAGATTTGGCAGCGCGGCACGGGCGAATTCGAGGAATGGATAAGGACATCCTACACGTCGCAGAACTCGTTCGGGCTCGAGGCTCCGTCCTCGCTTGCCTCGTCGGGTTCTATTCTCTATTTCGTGGCGTCCGGCGCGCAATACGGCAAGGCCGTGATGATGGTGTCCGGGGCTTCGTTCAAGAAGATTTCCGAGGATTGGCTGGAAGAAAAGCTGCTGAAAGAATCCACCGGCACGGCTTACGGCTTTTGCTATTCCGTGGGGGAGCATAACTTTTACGTGCTGCAATTCCCCAGCCTTGGCGAAACGTGGTGCTACGATGCGCTGGACGGCGGCTGGCATCAAAGATGCTCGTTGCAGGCAAGCGGCCTGGAAGGTCAATGGCGCGCCGGCGGCGTGGCCTATTACCGCGAGAAGTTCTTTGCCTTTACCAATGACGGCGCGGTCTGCGGATTCCATCGCGACTATTGGCGCGAGGATATGCCAGACGGCTCCACGAGGCCGCTTGTGCGCCACCGTCAGACGGGCGTTATAATGGACAACGGGCGCCCCTTCACGCTCGAAGAAATCGCCATAGAGTGCAATGTCGGTACGTGGGAGGACTACGCAGACAAGCCGTACTTGATGTTGCAGATTTCAAAAGACGGCGGGATGACCTTTGGCAACGTCAAGCGCGCAAGTCTTGGGCGCGTGGGTGACTATTCGCACCGGGTGCGCTTCCTCCTTGGCGGCTTGAACCGCAAGTGCGTTATTCGTGTCACGTACTCGCACCCCACGGAACTTACATTGAACCTTTGCGAAATACGCGCCGAGGCTACGGGGGCGATGATATGAGAAACGGCGTTATCAATGCGGGTTCGTCCAAAGAGGATGTTTTGGCGGTTCTCACGGGAACTTGGAACGAGTACGACGATCGTGGATGGCACGTTGTCAAGACCCCGTTTTTCGTGGCCTTGTCGGGTACGTTCCAGGCGGGGCGGCAGCAGCTACCCGTCAAGCCTAAAACGGCCTGCCTGCTCACCTGGGCGAACGCCAACGGAAACGGACACGTTGTCATCCCTGCGCTTGCTACGGGCTTTGACTTGCCCGAAAACGCAATAGTCAATTTAACGCTATTCGGAACGGAGACTTACTGATGAAAACGGACGAAAAGGATATAAAGGCAAAACTCCGCAACCTCAAGGAATCTATCGAGGATTTCCTTGAAAACACGGAACTTGACGAAGTGGAAAAGGACTTGAAGAAGAAACCCGAACCCAAGAAGGGCGAAAAGGAGGGTGAATAAATGTGGATTACCGACTGGGCGAAAGACTATTGGGATAGCTGGAATATCGGCGATATGTGGTCCGGTGCTATGGACAAGATTGGCGAAGTTCTAGGCACGTCCAACACGGCAGAAGTGGAGCGCGCAGGGGATGCGCTTTCCGAGATCATGGGCTACGGCGAAAGCACGGCGGCATTGAACCGCGCTCTTTTCGGTGACTATATGGGACAGATGCAGAAGATGTACGGCGGCGGCGCTTCGCAGTACGACCAAGCCGTGCAGAACCTCGCGGCGGCTATGCAGGCGCAATCCCAGCGGGAGCCCTTCGAGTACACGGGCGACGTTTCCGAATTCTTCGACCCGGCGGCGCAGCAGCGCGCAATGGCGGCGCAACGCGCAATAGAGAACGCGGCGGCTTCTGGCGGTTCCCGCTTCTCGTCCAGCTACCTTGACAAGCAGGCGGCGAAGCAGCAGGCACTCGCGAGCGAGGAATGGCGCAACGCATACGACCGCTTGATGCAGGCGCGCAACCAGCAGCTCCAGCAATACCAGGCGCAGCAGGCGGCATCGCAGCAGAACATCCAAAACCTCGGCACGTTGGCTTCGGCATACGGCCAGGAAAAGGGACAGCTTGGGCAGGCTATCGGGGACTACTACACCGCTATGGCTGGGCAGAACCAGGCAAACCTCGAAATGCAGAGCGACCTCGCGCAGAACAGGGCGAACGTCGAGCTTGCGCACAAGCATGGGCTCGGCGGTCTCCTTGGAAGTCTCGGTGGTGCTGTCGGCTCTATCATCGGCGCATCGGCGTAAGGAGGAATCTAGATGGCACTATCCGTTAATTTCCGTTGGCGCGGCGTGAGCCTTGACCGTCCGCAAAGCATGGCAGACAAGACCGGGATGGGCGAAGGCTTGCGCGGTCTTGCCGAAGGCATCCGCACTTACAAGGACATCAAGAAGGCCGACGAGGAACGCGCACGGGCGCAAGCAATCCAGGACGAGGAAATCGCGCGTCGTCGCGCATCCGAGGACGAGGAAAAGAAGCGCAACGAGGAAGCTGCCGCGATGATCCGGCAGAAGGCCGCGCAGCGCGCAGAAATCGTCAAACGCCGCGAGGCTATCGTGAACCGCATCCGTGAACTCGGAGGGGCCGTCTAATGGCTTCCTTTTCCGAATTAATGCGGATATTGCCGCGCATCGCCTTGAACATCTTACCTGGTGTGATGATGGGCGGCGGGGCGGCTTCTCGCATCCTGCAACGTGCCGTGGATAAGAAAATCCCCGGCGCGGCTCTCACGTACCCCGATTTGGATAGCGAGTTTATCTATCCCATCAACTACGTGGGCGGGGATTTCCCGTTCGAGAACGCTTCCTTGGTTCGTGACGTGGCAGAGCAGGCGGCAGCAATGCAGAGCCTTGAAGAGCATAACGCGGCATTGGCGATGGGCGGCAAGGAAGCGGAGAAGAAACTACCAGCGTGGTGGAAGGGAGATTTAAAACCCCGTCAAGAATTTAGCCCCGGTTCTTCTGCCGTGTCGGGTGTCAAGATATTGCCGAACAACAAGATTGCGGTGCAGTTTAGGGGCGGCGGCAAATGGTACACGTACAACGGCGGCGCGAACGCCCGTGAGGCTTCGCTTGCGGCCCGTTCCCTGCTCACGGCCCCCTCGATCGGGCGAGCCCTTGTGCGTGACGGGCAATACGCCCACAACGGCCCCAGGGACAAGGAAGGCAGGCCGGACAAGAATATAGGATGGTGGGGCCGTACCCATTACGACCCAAGTTTTTAAGGAGGCTTTAAAATGGCTGACGTACAATACAGATTTGCACAACCGACCACACCCGCGCAGGCAAGCGCAGGCGTTAATTTCCGTTGGGCGGGACAAGCCGCCAACGAGGGCGAACTTGCTACGCTACGGCAGCAGCTCGCGGACGTTGACCGCGAACTCGCAGAATTTGACCGCCTCAATCCGGGCATCGCTTCGGGCGAGGCCGAGCTTGCGGCGAACCGTGCAGCCGGTGGCGACATTGGCTTTTACACGGGTATGGCTGGACGCGCGGCGGCTGAAACGCAGCGCACGGCGGCGCAAGCCACGGCTGCGCGTGAATCCATCGAGAACGCCTTGGACGAAGCATCCCGCAACGCCTACGGCCTGGAAGATGAAATGGATGCTTTCGCAAAGCAGCGCAAGATGGAAGTAGAAACCCAGCTAAACAAGGCCGAGCGAATGGCGGCAAACTCCGGGCTCAATATCCAGGATTTCCCGCGCTATCAAAAGCTGCGTGAACAATTGCAGGGAAAGGGCGGCACGACCGGCGAATCCGAGGCCGACCCGATCATCTACAACTTGAAGAACGTGGAAGCCGTGGAAAATATCTTGTATTCGCTCAAGCGAGAGAACCGCCTCGCGAATAGCGACATCGAGAAAATAGAGGCTTTCATCAAGAACCACCCGACGGACGAGCGCACCGCGAAATTGCGTGACGTGGTGGCGAAGGTTAAAGGCGGCACGCGCGAAAGCGGAGCCGCAGCCGAGGCTGAAAACAGAAAGTGGGATGCCTGGTTCAACGCCCACGCGAACGACACGAAGGAGCAGGCACGGGCGGCCTATGCAGCGCTGACCGAAAAGGAAATAAAGCAGTTCAACAAGCGCTTCAACTTCAACCCCGAAACGGGCGTGATTACGAGGAAGTGATATGGCTAACGAATCCAAGACCGGCGCATCCGAAATCCTCGCAATCCGCGAGGCGCAGAAATACCCTATTTCGCCAGAAGCTCGGGCGGTGTTCGACACGTCAAAAGGTTTGACCGAGCAACTCTATACGCAGGACGTGTTGCGGAATTTTGGCGAGCAAGCCCCGGCGTGGGTTTCTGCCGAATTGCAGCCCGAAACGCCGACCATCCCGACGATGGACGTAATTCTTGATGCACTCAAAGACCAAATCAAGGATGACCCGAAGAAGGCCAAGGGCGCACGGACGCGTGAGCAGAAATTCCTAGAGGATTTCCCGAAGAAGCAAGCCGAATGGAAAAAGGCTATTGTGTCCAATCCCCAATTCGGTGAACGCGGATGGGAATTTGTCAAGGAAGCCTGGAAGGCTGCTTTGCGCGACGAAACCGAAAAGAAGATAGAGGCAGAACGCCGCGCCACGCTTCGCGGAGAACGCGAGGAAGGCTTGGCGGCTATCCCTGCACAAATCGGCGGTTTTGCCGCTTCCGTTTTCCGCCCCCGCGAATGGGAGGCTTACGAACGCGGTCAAGAACCTACTTGGAAGGATTACCTTGGCGACATTGCCGAAACCGGCTTGATGGCGGTTCCCGGCACGTCCTATGTCGGCGGCGCATCCCGTGTCATCGGGGCCGTTCCGAAAGTGGGGCCGAGGGTGGCAAACGTCATTGCGAAAAATCGGGCCATCGCTAACATCTTGGGCAATGCCGTCGCCCCGGTCACAGGCGAGGCTTTGGATGCCGCTATGTACGGCGAAGGCGACCCGAACATCGAACGGCAGGATTTCTCCGCTTTGGATGCCCTGCTCGGAACGCTCACCAATATGGGCGTGAATTACCGCCTTTTCCGCGACCTTGGCGGCGGTGGTCGTGTGGCTGCTGGCGAACTTTCTAGAAGTTCAACGGGCGGCATACGTGGGCGTGTGCGCGACCTAATCGAAAGTTTCGGAAAGACCCGCGCAGAGCGTGGGCTCCCTGCTCCCACCACAAGGGCGGGGCGTGTCCTTGAACTTTTGGAAATGGGCGCACCGACCGAAATCGTGAACCGAATCGGGCGCGATACTGACGCGCAGATGGCCCTCGCATCCTTGGCGGGGCGCGCCGGCGGCCTTGGCGCAAGCCTTGTCGGTGCGGAAAACATCGACTTGACAAAGGAAATACCGCAGATGAGGGAGCGCGAACACCAGGCAATGCGTGACCGTGCGACCGCATCGCAGATTCTCAAGATTGAACAAGCCGACGGCAACCTTACCGAGCGCGACAAGGACTACTTGAAAGCCGTTCGCGAAAATCCGAGCGTTATGAAGTTCGGCTACGTGCCGGACGAAGGCGCGGAGAAAAAGGGCCGTTCTTCCGACGATTTCAACTTGTGGCTTTTGGAAAAGGGACACAAGCTCCTGCGCGGAACCGGGGCCGCACGTTCTTTTGCTGAAATCGGACGCTACGAATAGAAAAAAGTGAAAAGTGGTGTATATTGTAATTGAGGACACGATGGAAGATACGACGCAGAAATTAAAGAATTTCATTAGCCGGAGCAAATCCAAGTTTGCCCCGCTTCTTGACAACATCAAGGAAGCGAAGCGGCTTCTTTCGGGCAAGCAATGGGAAAAGAACGATGACAACTACATCGCCACGACCCGCAACCGCATCACGATTAACGTCATTAACAACCAGGTGCAAAGCACGGCGAATTCTTACGCCGCGTTTCCGTACATTTGGTTTACTGGCGACCAGGAAACCGACAAGGAAATCGACGATTTCTTCAAGAAGGATTCCAACCTTTTCGCATCGCAGGAGGCCGTGCTGGACACTTGCTCCTTCGGCCTCGGCGTTATGGCTATCGGCTCCGAACCCGATAGCGAAGGCAAGAACACGCCGGTCATTTACTCCGTGACCGACATCGAACGCGTCTTGCTCGATCCCGATAGCGTGGAGTTGGATGGTTCCGATATGATGGAGGCTGCGTTGGTGGACTACCGCAGCCGCGATTGGGTGCGCGTCCACATTGGCGGCGATTACCTGCCGGGCGAACGTAAGGCCATGATTGTGTCGGACGCTTCCTGCGCCGACCTCATCCCGATTATCACCTACTACGTCCTGGAATCCGACGGCGTACACGTCCACACCTTCGTCAACGACAAGGAAGTGACGAATTTCGAAATGGCAGAGGACGGAACGCAGAGCGAAAAGGCGAACGTGCTTCCCATCCACCGAATCCCGATTTTCCCAGTATGGGGCGAGCGTTCGTGGACGGATGACGGCAAGAAGATTTACATCGGCCTCGCATCCAAGGCGAAGGAAATCCAGCGCGTAGTCAACTACGCATTCACGCAACTTATAGAACGCCTCGGACAATCCCCGAAGGCGCAATGGCGCGGTTTCCTTGAATCCTTCAAGAACTTGGACCAATACTACAAGAAGGCGGGCACGGGCGAAAATCCGATTATCCCCGCGAACCGCCTTGCAAACGACAATCAGACGCAATTGCCGCTGCCGGAGCGTGTCAACAATGAGGTGCAGTTTGGCGACGTGTTCGGCATCGTGAATGGTTCCCTCGGCCTTCTCTCGTCCATCACGGGCGTGGATTCCAAGGGCCTAGCGGACGTTGAATCCGACGTGACCGCCACGGCGGCGGCGTACACGGCAAAGGTTTTCAAGAACAATATTCGGCACTATTTCGACCACCTCCGCACATCGTTCAAGTCTATGGGCGACACGTTGATGGTGCTCATGGGCAAGACGGGCAAGTCCGTCTCCGTGACTCAAGGCCCGGACAACTTGATGCAGTTGCAGATTGCGCGCTCGTTCATCATTAGCCTTTTGTCGCAGATTACCGACCCGGCACAGAAGATGCGCTTCATCAACGCGGCCTTAAAGACGTTCCCGGAAAATGAAATCGTCTCCACGCTCTACGCCGAGTTGAACGCCGTCCCGCAGCCTTCCGAAATGGAGCAGCAGGCGTTCGCCACCATCGAGCAGATGAAGATGGCCCTTGACGAAAAAGACCAGAAGATTTTGCAGATGCAGGAACAGCTCGAGACCTACCAAAAGAGCAGCGAAGATTTCAAGGCCGGCATCATTGCGGACTTTATCAAGGCGAAACAACAGCATCAATTCCGTATGGAAGAAGAAGCCCTCAAGGCTGCGCTCTCGCAGGGAGCCGATGCGGAAAAGGCGCAAGCCGAGGCGGCGAAGGCCGGGCTTTCTCTCGAGCAGCAGGCGCTGAAACTTGACGAGGAAAAATTGAAGGCTTCGGCTGAAATCGTTAAATTGTTCGGGGGCCGCGTATGATGTTCTGCATTAACCCAGGCTCCATCGTATCCAGGCTCGGCGCGCCGTTGCAGGGCCGTGTGACGATCTACCGCCACGACACCGACGATTTGGCGACCGTGTACACGCTCGAAGGGCAGGATTTCGTGCAGGCCCTAAACCCGCAGATCTTGGACGTTAACGGGCGTTTGATTGATACCGTGTTCTTTGATTGCGGCATAGTGGATGTACGCATCGAGCAATACATCGGGCCGGAGGGCTTTATTTCCGTGGATGCACCCGACGAATACTTTGCCGCTTTTGATACATTCGAATACGGCATCAAGCTGGATGCAGGAAGCACGATCGGACACGTTGAAACCATCGCGGCCTTGCGCGATGTTTCGCCGGATGCAAAGTTCGTGTGGGTGAACGGATATTACGCCGTTGGCGATGCCCCGTCCCGCCTCTACTATTGGGATGAGGCAAGCGAGGACATCGAGGATGGCGGCTACGTGGTCGGCTCGGACGTCGAAGGCGCGACCGGCAAATGGATTCTGTTGTGGGGCGACGAGGTGCTGCCATGCACGGTCTACGGCGTGAAGCCAGGCACGGAATCGAACCTCGCGGCGTTCCTCGACTATCCCGATGTTGTGGGCTCCATGAGCCTCAAGACAGCCCCTTGCTTGCGGTTTGTAAGCGGACAATACACGACCGCCGAAAACCAATACACGGACAGAACATTGTGCTTCGACACGGGTGCACAGTTCGTGAACGCGCCGCAAATCAATTGCCCGGAGGTTCGCACGTTCGGCCCAGTTTCGGGATATATTGGAAACTTCAAGTTTGCATACAACGGCGTGGGCGATGCCGTCGCGCACTCGTCCTGGTTTAAGTCCGTGTCAGATTTTCTCGAATGCCGGGCCAACCATCTTGTAATCGACGATACAAACTATTTCACTAACAAAAACATCCAGGGCGTTGTCGAGGCGAAGGACGCACTAATAGAAGGTAACAAACATATTGCCTTTACCTACTCCGCTGATAGTTACATCAAGTTCAACAATTGCAGGTTCAATGCCTCCGCTATACTGGATGCGTCAACGGACTACGTGCGCTTTCTCGGCTGCGAACGTTGGCCCCGTGAAATTTGGCTTGGCTACTCCGCGACATGGTTTGATTTCGGTTCGGATGCCAGCTCGAGAACGCAATACAGAGCGACTGATTTAAATGTGCTTGACATTGCCGATTTTGCAAACCCGGACATATTCATCAAGGCTGCACTTGCATACGGCTTAACGTCCATCGACTTGCGCGGGAATACGGCGAAAGGCTTTGAAAGTTCAAGCGTTACCGAAATCAAGAATGGTTTTTTCACAACGCCCGTAACGCTTCATAGCGGAAGTGTTACGGCCTTGAATTGCCATTGCTGCCTCAACATTGATTCTGGAACACCCGTGACGTTGAAGGGAGGCAAAGTCACTCTGTATGGCTCAGCGTTGCGTATTGAAAGCGATGAATGTGAATTTACGGCAGGCACTGCGATAAACCCGACGGCTACTACGCAAGCGGAGTTTAGGGGAGGCACGTTCACCGGCGATATCATAATGAGCGATTCCGATCTGGACTATGGCTGGGAGGGTCACAGCGTCTCGTTCTGGAATTGCCGGATAAACGACGGTGATAACCCGTTCAAGCTGACGAAGATAGAGTTACATAAGTGCGTTTGTGAACGCGAGATAAAGATATATCCTTTCGTCCGCAACGGGGTCGAAACGGTTTACTTGTCGCTGGTTGATAATTGCTTTATTGGTAATTTTAGCCTGGAAATATGCAACCCGCCGACGCGCGACGTGGTTAATTGTTACAGCAACAGCGACAGCGTGTATATCTCAAATAACGTATTTGGTCAAACCGACCTTTTAGGGTTGCGCGCGCCGCTGTATAACAATTCCTTCTTGCAGTTTTGGGCAGTTGGCAATACTTGGGTTTATAGCGAGAATACGGGCCGGTGCCCGTTGAGACGCCCCGCAAGTGTGGCTTCCGACGATATGACGGAAACCTACACCAATGACGATGATACAGTGCATTATAGCATAAGATCGACCTTGATGATATTTAACCTTTTGCCTGGGCCTATAGTCAATTCTAACTTTGTGGCTATCGTCTATGACGGAACGGACGCATTAAGCTCCGCAAGTGCGCTGAATGCTTGCAAGTTCATTCATAACGCTTGGGTTAATCCGTCCGACAACAACGTCTTTGCTTGCCGCTACGCTTGGAGCGACGACGACGATTATACGGCCGGTAAGTTGCTGAAGTATATCCAGGAAGGGAGGCCGATGTAATGGTAATTAATGAGCTCGGATATTTGGTTGAACCAAACAACCAAATTGTACTGCCTAACGGTTCCACGAACGTTGCGGGTATAGTGCGCGTGTACAATGCAGGCACGGACGATATTGCCAAAACGTATTGCGATTTCAACGGCACGAGGAATCCGGCCAACATACGCCTCGACAACAACGGGCGCGCGGTCATTATCGCTGACGTAACGAAGGCTTACCGCGTGGACGTCCTCGATTCAAACGGCGGCTTGCTCTGGACTGTCGAACCGGCCTATTGCATCGGAGGTGAAGGCGGCGGCGGTGGCGGTATATCGCCAGCCGTACTTATAGCGACGGCCGAGATAATAGAGGGCAACGACAACGCATTGTCACAATCTTTCAGTTTTTCTGAAAGTAAAAAGCTAGGTGACGATATATACATTCAAGAAGGCAGTGTAAAGTGTGACGCCGGAGTTTACCACGTTGACTTTACCATTAGCATTGCGATTAACCAGACTACGCCTCCACGCCCGTGGGTTGAAAACGTGTCCATTGACTATGGTGTCGGATTTGCTTACATCAACCTTGACCGCTCCAACATGGACCCGACCGCATCCGATTCCGTGGATGTCGGCTACGACATCGTGGTTGATACTGACGGGACAACGTTGCCAGTAACGCTTATAGGACTTGGAACAAACTGCTATGCGACAATGCAGCACTTTAACGTGCACAAGGTAGCGGAGGCTGAATAATGAGTGTTTTGTACAGGAGGAAACCGGAAGTCCTATGGAATATGCCGCAGGGTCTTGACGGCACGGAGAAATTGCAGGCTCGCAACAACATCGGGGCCGCTGCTCTGGCGTCCTTGGCGGCACCCTTTGAGAGCCGTGCGCCTAGCTATGCGTGGAGCGCCGGAGAGGTGTGCACCTACGGCGGTGCGCTTTGGATGTTTGACATCAATCACAGCGGCGCTTGGACTGGAGCGGACGCACACGAAGTAACGATATTGGAGGTACTAGCGAATATGAGCGAGAAACCGACCACGATTTTGAGCGCCCCGATTTACATCGGCGGCGACCCGACAGACTTGGACATCTATACGTATGCAAACAACGCACGCACGGCAAGCGTGACGTTCTCCGCATTGTGCGAACTTGCATTCACGCCGAACGGCGGCGCAGACTTGGACGAGGTTTCGTTCGACAAGACGAAAGTCCTGAAAATCAAGAGGGCGAGAATCAAGACCCCCGGCTCTGTCGGCTTGGGTGCCGCCAACGGAAAGAAGTGCGCCACGTTGTATATGAGCACGGGCTATTATGGAACGCCACCCGTTGCCGCAACGAGTTTTGCGATGCAGTTCAGCGCCTTTGACGAGTGGGAAGAGTTTAACTTGTCCGTAGATTCCACGTCCTTCGGAATGAGCACGTACAAGATGGCAATCAAGACTACGGACGGCAACGGCAACGACTCCACCATCACGATTGACGATTACAACATGCAATCGGCCTACGAGGGGCAGAAGTTGCAGGCGTGGCTGGAGATTGAGGTGGAATCCGAAGGGATAGCGACAACGTAAGGGAGGAAGGCTATGAGCATGCACGAAGTAGGCAGTATGTACAACCAGCCGAGAGTTTACAATCAGGGTGGTGGTGGAACAATTTCATCTGGAGTAGATTTAGACGGCTACAAAAAAACGATGTTCACGGAAGTTTCTGGTAATGCTGATGCTGAGGTACTACTGGCGGCCAACGCCGACGATTTGAAATTTAAATTTTCCAACAAGGTAATCATTGAATTTTTTATACCAACTTTAATCGGAACTTCCACGGACGATAAGGAATTTTCGATTTTTTCGAGGACACAAAAAAAACCTAACGCGAATAGAGGTTACAATATTCGGTTTTTTAATAATACGCAAATCATTATAAACATGTCTTCGGATTACGGATTACCGAATCGAAGGATTTATTACACTTCGGCAGGTGATAATTTCGGCATGGGAAATTTTTGCACGGCCGAATCGAAGATAAATACAACAAACAGGGAGAATTACGGTTTTTTCAATGGTCAAAGCGTTTCATTTGGAGCACGTTCAAGTGAAATTTCTTGTTATTTTACCTTGTTCAAAAATCTAAATTCAAATCTTGCTCAATTTTTTGCAGGCACTAAAATTTTTTCGTTCCGGATTTTTGATGCTGATGGAAAAAAAGTGTTAATGGACTTGCAACCAGTAAAGCGCATTATAGACTCTCAAGCAGGTTTTTTTGACCTTGTATCTGGAACATTTTATACTTGCGGTAATTCAAACGGCCTTACGGCTGGAATTGAAATAGATTAAATAACAAGCTCCATCCCTTAGCTGGGTGGGCGCCGTGGTTGACAAGGCCACGAAGGGAGGCAAGGATGGCAAGTGAAGGCGCAGCTTGGAGGAAGTTCCTCAAACCCCTAGTGGGCGCTACCATCGTCATGATGGGCGCCGTGGGCGGCTACTTCGAGTATATGCAGAGGCAGAACAACTCCGCGTTCCGTGACGAGGTCACGGCGCTAAAAATACGCATGGAGGCGGCGGAGAAGCGCTCCGACAAGTTCGACGTCGAGATTGACGGATTCAAGGTGCTGCTCTCCGACATCCGCTCGGACGTGTCCTTCATACGTGGCAAGATGGAGGGCGGGAAATGATTGGCGACGAGGAAGGAGAGCTGGAAGGGCTAGGGCCGTTCTTATTCATTGTGGCTCTCCTCGCCGTGTCCTTTGTCCTGGATTGCCTATGGTGAAAAAGGCCGTACTCACGTTCATTTTCGGCTCTGACAAGGAAATCCTGCGGGAGCCCATCGTGGTGGATGACGGCGTTCGCTACGTGTGCGTTACAGACCAGCCGCTAAAATCGGACGTGTGGGAAATCCGGCGCGAATTTTTCCCCTTCGTGAAATCCGACCGCGACAAGGTAGCCATCGTGAAAATGCAGCCTTTCAAGTACGTGGATGCCGAGCAGGTCGTGACGATCGACGGCAGCCTGCAAATAAAGGCGCATCTGGGGCCGCTTTTTGACGAGGCGGCACGTTACCCTATCGGACTTAAAAAACATCCCCTGCGCGCGAATCTTGAGCAAGAATTGCCCTTTTGGGTGGGACGCGGGATGCCAAAAGAAACGATACACGAATTTGAGAAGATGGCAGAAAAGGACGGCTTGAGCCTTTCGCGGGTTCCTCTTTTTGAGGGGTGTGTGATAGCGTGGCGTAATACCGCGTTTTCGCACGCCCTGGGGCGTTCAATCCTCAAACTGATGGAAAGACTAGGGGACGGGCAAAACAAGCTCATAACGAACCAATGCGCCCTATCCTACGTGCTTAAACAGATGGCCCCGCACACTATCACGTACTGCATAGACCAGCACAAGTTTTTCAAGCGTTTTTTTCACAATACTTTCTCCGAGAACTTGACATAGGCCGAGAAAGAATATATATTCATTCTCGGTGTAATACCTCCTATTTGTTTAGATGCTACCTCCTTAAATCCATCGTTGGCGCGGTGGATTTTCTTTTTGCCTTGACATCGGTGCGTAAATTGTTTATATTGTTGGTATGGTAAATCCTCGCCGTCCCCTCCTATTTAACAAATAAAACGGCTAGAGGTTCAGACATCCATATATTAATATCACAAAGGCCCTTGAAACGGGGCCTTTTCCTTATGCAGAAAACCCCGCCGGATTGGGCGGGGCTTCATTATGCAAAGGAGAAATTGAATGACTAATCAATGAGTGCGTCGATTCAAATATACATCCTCTTTAATTAATTGTCAAGTACTTGTGAAACAAAATCGTCATGAAGTAATCTCGGGCTTCGCGGTCCTCCATTGTGCGGTGTCCGTCCGCAAGCCTTCCTTGTAGTGCGAGGATGCGCCGGTGTACATAATGCGGAGTGGCGCGCTTTCCTGGTATTCGCCGTGCGTGTCGGTGTACATCGTTGCCGGCACGTAGTTCTGCAATAGCACCGTCTTGCCCACCACGTCGTTACCGAAGCGTGATGCAAAACACGCGGCAAGGTAGAGCGTGGACACGAGAACCGTGTCAACGTACTTAACCATACGACCGATGCGTTCGCCACCCTCGAAAGCGTTGTGCCGTTGCTTGAACGGGTTGTATTCGGGGAATGTGTCGCGGCCCTGCAAGTCAAAGAGAATATCGTCGTAATCAATCATCAACTTGTAACGGTATTTGCCTTTCAGTTTTCCGTATTGCTTCACGACATCTTCGTGGACTTCGGCGCATGGGCGGGTGACGATCACGCAAGCGGAATGGTAGAGGATGTAATCGTCGAAGATGGGCGAACACGTAACGAGGATTTCAAAATCGCCCCCGGCTTGCGAGTTCATAATGTGCGCCCAATTGCGCCAGCGCACGTATGCACACGCGCTCTTGTCGGTTACCACCACCAGAGCTATGTATTTCTGCGCTTCCATTTACACGCCCTCCGGGTTGAGAAGGTCGGCCTTGATGAAATCGACGAGAGTGTGGTAATCGTCGCCACTTTGCAGCGAGTGCGCGAAACTCTCGCCTTTGAGCGTTACCGTCTTGTTATCGGTGTTGATGCTTGCGATGGCATCAAGGGCAATGATAATTCCCTCTCCTTTGAGGTGTACGAATTTAGGTACGTTCGGCATTTTCTGTTCCTTTTTCGGTTGAAGGTTTTTCGCGCTTGTCCAGGTAGGGCGGCGCGATAAATATTTTGTTCGAAGCGGCGGTCGCATCGTTCATTGTTCGCTGGATAATACGCGAGCCGTACTTGCGGTTGATTATAGAGTGAATCTGGTAGATTGTGTCGAATATTCCGTTGTTGCGGTCGTTGATTTCCTTGATTGTCTTCTGCAATTCAATGACCTTTCGGGCGAGGCAGACTTCAAGAATTGTGTGCGAGCCCCCCCCCCTGCCTGCGGTTGTTGGCGATGTTTTCAATGTCCTTTGTGTAGAGTTTGATTTCCGGCATTTATGCCTCCTTTGTGTTGGTTGATGTTTAATTACTTCCACGTTTCCAGTGATTCCGCTTCCATCAGCTTCTTTTCGGCGTAACGCTTCACGCAGTAATCGTGCATATACTCCTTTCTAGCGGCGTTCTTCACGGGATCGGCAGCTACCTTTGCACGGTATCGCGCCTGAGCCTCTTTTCTACTCTCGATGAATTCCGGATCGTGCTTGTGCGCCTCGTACCATGCGTGAGCCGTCTTGCGGTGGGCCTCCTTGCCTTCGGGCGTTTCGGCGTAGGCTTTCGATCGTGCGCGGCATTGGGCCTTGTGTTCCTCATACGCTTCGGGCGTGTACGATTCCTTCGTGCGAGTGCGCTTTCGCTTCTTCGCTACGCGCTCGATGCTCTCCTGCGTTCTAGCCCGTGCGAGTGCGTAGATGTCCTTTTCGGAGTTCGTCATAGTTCCCTCTTTTTTTAAATTCGTGCAAAATCTTTTACTCGCCATCCTTTTTGCACGTGTCGCCGTGAGCCCATCGTTCTTCTTCCACGTACTGCATCATACGCAGGATGACCGCCCCGCATTGCGCCAGCTCTTGCAGCGTGTGTTCAAAGTCCCCCGCCTTGTACGCTTCCAGGGCTTCAAGGATTTCCTCGTTGAGGATGGCGTCTGCGTGATACGGCGCATCGCTGTTGACCTTGCGCCAGCGCTCCAGCTCGTCAACGATAAACCACTCACGGGCTCCCGTGAAATCGTCGCAGAACTTTGGGTGCTTGTGCGTGGCGGCGACATACTCCGCCTCTATCATCCGGATGTGCTTAGCGTTAGCCATTTTTTGCTTCCTCCTTTATCTTGTCTTCCTTGCGGAGCTCGTTGAGTATGTTGAACGCCTCCCAGACAACGGCGTAGGAAAGTTCCTTGATTGCTCTCTCGGCCATCGCCTTGGCGAACGCCTCGTCGGCGTCGGCCAGCCCGAACGCCATGAAGGCGGTCTCGGCGTCCACTCCGTATTGGCCGTGAATTTCTCTGAAAGCCTCCAGCATGGCCTCTTTTTTCTTGTCGTGCTTTTCCTTCCACGAGCGGAACGCTAGGGCGCTATCGAGCTGCGCGTCCTCTATCCGCTCAGTCTTACTGTATTCGTTTTCCATGTTTTCCGCTCCTGTTTTCGGTAGTGCTCAAATTGACACTATTTGTTGTTGTTTAGGTGCTCAACAGAGCACTATTTTATCTTTTTCCGGTCCTGTCCTGCGTTTTGGCGGTCGTCGTTAATTGCGTTTTAAGGCGTATTCTAGGCCGTCTTTTTCTAGGTGGCTACCTAGGTAGCCACCTAGGCCTTAAAACGGCCTGTAGAGCACGCAAAACGGAGCCATTTCGGCGGTCCGTTCCTTGAATGTTTACAGAAATTTACACAATATTGTAAACATTTGCAAACATTTGGTTGCGCGGTCCGGAGTCCGGCGCGGAGGTTCCGGCGGTCCCTCGAAAAAGCCTCCTCGCGGAGGCCGATTCTTTTAGCCTGAGCCTGAGCCGTAGCCTGAGCCGGAGCCTGAGCCGGAGCCTGAGCCGTAGCCTGAGCCGTCGCCTGAGCCGTAGCCTGAGCCGTAGCCTGAGCCGGAGCCGTAGCCTGAGCCGGAGCCGTCGCCGGAGCCGTAGCCTGAGCCGGAGCCGTCGCCGCAGCCTGCGC
>Ga0265298_10001756_pt1 | contig 31716 bp, 38 predicted proteins | sample AusTroGonzalo_MG_3_FD_193486 | JGI IMG/M metagenome (GOLD analysis project Ga0265298, IMG submission 193486) | Bovine rumen microbial communities from tropical cattle in Woodstock, Queensland, Australia - Gonzalo_01 | ecosystem: Host-associated > Mammals > Digestive system > Stomach > Rumen ... | reverse complement strand
TTAATTCTGAACAACTTGGTGCTGCATCTAACAATTCACGTAGTGTAAAATAACTATGTGAGTGTCCGTCACCTTTCCAATCATCACATAATTTTTTGTATTCTAGCGAACAATCTTCTGGTATCCCTTTTGGGTGTTCAATAGGGTCATCACCACGAACACCAGCCAAAGTAGCAAACAAAGTATAACTGCGTTCATAATATGATAATGGTCTAAACCCATCATACGGATCATTTTTATAAACCATTGAATCTATCCATTGGTTTTCGCTGTTTCTTTTTTCTAAAAAAATATGTATATCACATCCCATAATTTTATTCCTTATTTTCTGCTAAACTTTCCAAAGCTTCTCCTAAAAATTTAAGCACCTCACTTTGTTTATTTATAATCTATTAAACAAACGCTTTGACGATATAAATTACCACATTGGAATTCACCATAATCTATACAATAAAGACCACCATTTTTATCACGTCTAAAATTATCTTCTTTTATATCTCTTACTAACCAAGCAGTAAAAGTACCAATAAAAGATTCTACTCGTTCTATGTCAGATATTTTTTTACCTTTATTACATATCTTAGATTCTCTTACTAATTCATCCCATGTAACTTTTTTTGATAAGTGTTTTACAATAGAAAATATGCCGCAACTAAAATATACTGGACATAATATAGGTGTTATACCATCATATTTCCATTTTCTACCCCACTGCCTAAAAGATTTACTTTTACAATAATATCTGTATCTTTTCCATTCTAATTGATTCATAATGCAAGCAACTAAATAGGTCATAAACGGATTAGCATTTTGAAAATTTATTTTAGCAAACTTAAACCCAATTCTACCTATATGAAAATAAGAACGATAAAATCCTTTAGACATTAATTACTCCTTCTTAATCTTTCAAACCAATTGTTTTTGATTTTATCTTACCACAATGTTTGCAAGTTTGAGTATATATCCAATAAGTTTTCTTTATCATACCATCAGCATATAATTTATCTACTTTATGAATTCTAGTTTCATAATCGTGCTTACAAGAAAACCATACAAAAATTGCTGTAATTAAACCCATTCCCAATACAAAACCAAGCATAAATAAAGCAAATATTTGAATGTTAGTCATATCTTTTCTCCTTTATTTGATTGCTCTTATTACTTTTTTGAATATTTTTCTTTCTCTTTCATTTTCTTTATTTCTTTCATCTTTGTCTAATTGTTTATAATATTCTTCTAATCTCCACATCGCAAAATCTAGCAACAAATCACGAATTTTTATTGCTTCATGGCTACCTAATCCTATTTCCAATGTTTCATTATCTAATTTTACAGATAACCATGCACATTCATATTTAACAATTGAAGAGCCATTTATATTTCCCATTGGATTTACAACAAAAGAAATATTATCAACATCAACACTGTGTAATTTACAATTTACTTTTGTTTCTTCTATGTATTCTGGCGAAATACTATTGATACGTTTAAAAATTTTTAAATACATTTCTCTTTCTTCATCATTATCTAAATTATTAGATAATTTCAAAATTTTATTATAATATTTTTCTATAGTATTACCGGGTTCAGAAGGAAATTGCCAAACACAAGCATATATTAATATAGAAAATATAATCATAGTAATAATAAGAAGTATATAAGCAAACATTTCACTCTCCTTTTTTATTTCAAAAATTTATTTGCTTTTTTAACCGATTCTTGATGTTCTTTAGACAATATTTTTTCTTTTTCTTCATCTAATTCTTTTTGATATGCATTCCATTTCCATATAGCGTATTCAGAAAAAATATTAAATAATTTTTGTTGTTTTTCAGGTGCATATATTATTATAAAATCTTTTTTATTATTTACAACAGTAATACCCCAACAAGTATAATCATCATTATTATTCATTCTCGCATGAATTTTTAAATTGCGCATAGATATTTCTGTACTGGCACCATGCCAGTCTTTATCCCAAAATCTTGGTTCGCTACATTCTATTTTATTAAACACTTTTCTATATAGTTTTTGTTCTTCTTTTGTAACTTTTTGTATTTCTTTTTCAAATCTATCTTCTAATTTTGTTTTATAAAACATCGATTCTTTAATTTTAGATTCAAATATCATACTTACAGGTATGCCTATAAATAAAAATACAAAAAATAATAACATAAGTCCTAATAATATATTGACAACCATATGTTCCTCCTTTTTATTTAATTATATTATATCATAATTATAAAATCAAGTAAAATAAAATTATTCTAATTATTTTATTACCTCAATATGCCTTTCTATTTTTGTCTTACCACAATTTTTGCATTTATATTTTTCTATTATTTCTAATACATTTTTCTTTTTGTTATATTCTACATCTAAACTAATTCTTTCCCAATCGTGCCCAAATATATCACATAAATTATATTGGTCTATTATCTTTATAAATTTTGCTATAACTAATACACCAATAAATATTAAAAACATTACATATACTATATTAAACATTCTCTATCCCATTGTTTCTACTACTGTATATTTTTTTGTTTTACCATTATCGTCTATTCTAATAATTTCAGTATTACAAAATTCAACAGCAATAGTTTTTACATCATCTTTTGCATACCACGTAATTGCTTTTGAAACATCTTCTGACCAATCAAAATCTAATAAACCAGCACCGACTACTTTTCCTGCTAATGGTTTAGAAGGATAATATCTTTTACCATCTTTACCTAATGTAGTAAAAGTATAGAAAATTCCATTCTTTACTAATCCTTGAGTTATAAGATCCTCTAATGTATCTTTCATTTCTTCCTCCATTACTTTTTGTTGATTGTTCCTTTTATATTTTATTGCATAATCCCAGAAATTATATCTTTGATGATCCTTTGTTTTTGACATTTTTCTTCTCTTTATTTTACCCATTCTGGTTTAATTCTTTTAGTCCATTTATACCAATCTGGTTTTATATTTATTTTTTCTTTTATTCTGTCTTTATTTATTTTTATAGCATTTACAGTTGGTATATAATCTCCGTCAAAACGAGATAAATCAAATAATTGTCCATAACTTACATGAAAATTACGAAATCTCATTTCTCTAATTATATCCATTTGTCGTTTGACTAAAAATAATTCATGACATTTTGCCCATTTCATGTGTCCTGTTCCTAAACAATAATTTTTAGGAGCATCTTTAGTATTGATATTTTGTTTCAATACTCTTGGTAATTCTCTATACTCAGCAATTAAATGCTGGTCTGATAATTCTGATACTGGTACTACATTTATTCTAGTCATTACTGCCTCTTGCTATACCTTTTATTTCTTCTACTAATATACTTCCCACTAAAAACAAACACAATAAAATACCACAATATTTCCATTCAACAACAATGAATGTAATCATTAAACCTAATAAACACAACCATAAGATACTTTTCTTAGACATTTTATTTTCCTAACATTTCTTTTACAATACTTGATGCTAATTTACCATCTAAATCCCTACCATGAAACACTAACTTTAAATGCTGCATTACGAAGCCCATATTTTTATTAGCATCAGATTGCCCTGGTAACCAAGATTGTAAATCTAATCTAATATCTTCTTCAGTGACAGGTTGTGGTAACATGCTTTTAACCCAATTCAAATGAATCTTTTGAGTAGAAGTATCACGACCTGCTTTTTCAAGCATATCTATTTCTTCTAACAATTTCTTTCTCATAGATTTAAATACTGCTTCACTATCAATAGCACTTTCTTCTACACCTTCTTCTTTTTGTTTTTTTAACATTTCTGCTTTAGCAAGACGATATACAGACAGCATTGTTTTATCACCAGACAGCATAGCATCTTTAATAATAGTATCTAAAAAATTTATTACAGTCATTGGACATTCTGGATTCATTTCTTACTCCTTACATTATTGTTCTACCTATTTCTTGTAAAAAACTATCAACTTTCCATATAATCTCATTAAATTCTTGTGTTTGTTCAGTATAATCTAAATTTGTAAATTCTCGTAATAATTTTAATGCTTCTTCTAATTTTTGTGCAGTATCTAAATTTTGTACTGATTCACATTTTATAACTTTGCCATCAATTTGATTAATCCAATCTATAATTTCATTTACTTTTTCCATTATTTCACCATTACTAACAGGTTTAGAAATAGATATACAACCTGGCTCTGATGAATACTCAACAATTCTTTCTAATTTTTCAATCCGAGACATTTTTACTCCTTTTCAACTTTTACTTTATCAATACCTTCAAAAATATCTTTACATGCTTCTATTCTTTCCATATCTAGTTTTGGATTCATAACTTCTTTTTCAAATGCATCATATGTTTTATCATCTAATTCTGTAACTTGATCTGGTTGCCAATACCCAACATCATCATCTTCATCACTAGGAGTAGTCAACCATTCATAAGTTTCTTTATCAGCGTATAAATTACCTAAATATCTTTTATCTTTTTCACATGAATCTTTTATATTTGTAATAGATTCTTTATGACTATTCCAAATCTTTTTTACTTCTTCATAACCAGTAATATTTTTATCTATACAATGTTCTTGAATTACTGACATAAAATGCACAAAATCATATCCAGTTTTTATTCCACATTCTTTCAATACTTCTAAAAATATTTCAAATTTGTTTTTAGATAATGAATCTATGTTTCTAAATAATTTTACTAAATCAAAAGTTTCTTGCTTATCATCTTGTCCAACTTTAATTGTATTTAAATTAAGTATAAAAGTATCTGGATTCAAATCTAATTTTTCATATTTACAAGAATATAATGGTTCATCAGTATAAACAATTGTTGTTTCTGGATATTTTTTATTTTTCATTTTTTCCTCTTATATTAAACAATACACTATATTTAATAAAAAATCAAGAAATTTATTATTCAACTTTTCTATATTCTTGCGGAAACCATTCCCATCCAGTTAGTTTTCTTATTTGCTTTAATTCTTTGGTTGCTTTTTTTGCCCAACCCAATTCACCCCTATGCCATTCTATCAACGCAGTAAGAGTATTGACTGGGTTCATCTTTTCTATAAATGTAAGATAAAAATATAACTGAAGCGTACAATTATCAAATTCTTCATCATCTGCACAACAAGGATAAAAATCATTAGCATTTATAGAAGCCCAAAATATATTATCTAACAATTCTGATACTGCGGGATGTATATCAGGTAAAAATTGTTTTATATGAGTTCCCATTACAAATATAGTATTATCAAAAGAATAACCACAATGAGGACAAATATTAGTGTAATGATCACCCCAAAAATCTAAAGAAGTTGGTATAAAATATTTACCATCTACTTTATTAGGTATATGTTTATGACATTCTGGACAGATACTATCTAATTCCTGTAATGAATATTTAATTTTAGATATTTTCTTTTTCATCTCTTCATTACTCCTTTATCACTAACTTTATAACCAGCACAATATTTTACCCAATATAACATAACTGACATAATAGCATAATCTCTTGTATTGATAGCAAAATCAAAATCAAAAGATATTTCTATGGTTTTATTTTTGTGTTTTCCAACTAATTCAAATCCTATAAATTTATCTTTTGCATTACAAACCATTCTATAACCAATATTACCAAAATGAGATTCTTGTCGTATTGCTTCATCAAAATGCCAATATTTGTTATGAAAAAATCTATAAATACGTCTAAATATTTTCATAATTCATCCTTTATTCAGCCTTCAAGTTTATATTGGTATTAGTTGGAACTGGTTTACTTAATTCAACTTTTACTAATTCCTTGTAATCTTCTAACATAACGGTTTTACCTTGATATTCCATAAGACAACCAGCAGCCCAATCATAATCTCCACCCCATTTTTTACATTCTTTTTTAGACATATAAATAGCGCCATAAACAATAAGCCAAATAAAGAATGCAAATGTTCCAATAAAAGATAATACATCAATAATTGTTTCTATTTTTTCTTTAAACATTTTTTCTTTCTCCTTTTGTTGTCTTAACTTATTAATTAAATCTTCTATTTCTGGATTTTCCTTTTCTTCTGCATAATATATTACGTTTGGATCTAATGCATGGAAATCACACAAAACAGCATATTGCCAATGGGATAAATGAATTATTTTTTGTTTTTTCTTTGCCATTCCATTCTCCTTTTTTCCATTTCACCATAAACTAATCCTGTATGACCAGTATTATATTCTTGATTTTCTGAAATAGGATTATCAGATACAACTCTTTTATCACCACAATAAATTACAGTTTTACCATCTCTTATTGCCCTTTCATCATCTTCTGCTGTATGTGTGACTTTCATAGACCCATCTTCTTGCATAATCACCCTTTGATAATGATCTTTATCTTCGTATACTACATCACCTGCTTTATATACTACATTGCCAGGTTGAGCAGGAAGCATTGGTGATGGTATCATTGGATTAAAAGGTTGCTGATAAGGTCCAAATGGAGTTACATCTGGATTTGGCCTCCTTATCCAAGGATTTACGTCTGGATTGGGTTTACTCCAAGGATATGTGTTTTTAGCTTCTAATGCTGTAATTCTAGCAGACAAACCAGCAATTTCTGCTTCTAATTCTAATATTTTTGTCTTATACCATTCTTCTGGATTTTTTAATAATCTTTCATGTTCTAATGCTGCTTCTTCATTATCATATATTTTACCATCAGAAGTTTGATAAGTTTTGATTTCTTTTACTTCAAGTTTTTCTTCTGTTTTTTTGGACATTATATTACTCCTTTATAATTAGAATTATGCATCCAAATAGGGCTAGGACGATTTGTAGAAATACTATGACATATCACATTGGTTATATCATGAAGTATTTGTCCTGTAGGCAATATTGCTGTTATGTTCCCATTCATAGTTGTATCAATAATTGTTATATCTGGACACATCTTATTACCCTTATAATTGTTTCATTTTTGCTACTTCAAATAAATTTTTAGCCCATTGAGTTTTTTCTCTAAGATAATGATTATATGGTGTTTTCTTTGTACTTATCATAACACAATCTATACCGTTTTCCAAACATTCTTCTACAACAATTGGACTATCATCTATAACCAAATCAACTTTATTTTCTTTTATGGCATCAATCTTACTGTGGGTTGTTGTTTGAATTATATCATCCATTGGTACATATAAACCTGTTTTTTGAATTTGCTCATATGTTTTCAATCTTACCCAACTAACTTTCTTACGGTAAATATCACCAAAGAAATATACATCAGGTTCATTACTTCTTCTTGATGTAATAATTTTTATATAATGCTTATGTTGCCAATTTTGTATTAATTTAGGGTATCTTTTATCCAATAATGGTGTTTGATAATTTTCTATTGTTCTAAAATATCCCAAAATTTTATCTGCTACTTCTTTTGGATAACACTCATATACCGCCCAAGATGTAGGGGATTTATATTTATATTGAGGATAATCAACAAAACCTAATTTATAAACAGGTTCTAAATCAAAAACAGTATTATCCAAATCTAAACTTATTGTCTTTACCATTTCTTTCTCTATAATATTATGTAGTCCGAAAATTATTTTACCATCCCACGATTTACATTCATTATTCTATTTTTCAATTCAGATGTTTTACTATAAAAGAAAGAATAAGCATCTGAACGACTTGTAAATGTTTCTTTCTTAATTATTGTTCTATCTAACCATTCAACAATCCATTCTCCAGTATCTTTGTTTTTATATGGAGCATTTACCCAACGTTGTGCTAATGTTAAAGCTGTTTTTTTATTCATTTTCAATCTCCTTATGTTACATTTAATAATATATCGTATAACCATAGAAAAGTCAAATAAATAATAATATAATTATACATAAAAGTTCTATTATATATATTTTATTAAAAGGGATAAAATGAGTAAATTTAGAGATTTAATTGTAGAAACACTGCGAAAAAGCTTTGAAGATATTGTTAGTGAATATACAAATCTATCAGAAGATGAACAAATAAAAACCGTAACAGATGACCCGGCTCATATTCTTTATATTAATAATCCAAGTGAAAAAGTACAATTAGCTGCAGTAAAAACTTATGGTGGCGCTTTAAAAGATATTTTTAAATTAAAAAGAGATGGTAGATTACAATCTGGTCCTAGTGATATGATTATTAGAGCCGCTATAGAAAATTATCCCTTTGCAATTGTTAATTTACCAACAAGTATGCAAACACAAGAACTTCAATCTTTAGCCGTAAGTAAAAAACCAAATGCTGTTCTTTATATTTGGAAGCCGACAGAACAAACCTGGCAAGAATTAAAAGATCAATATCCACAATATTTTGATGTAATTTATAAAAATTGGTCTGAAAATTATGCGGAAAGACAAGCAAGAAAAGCCGCTAAAGCTGCTGCATCTGATCCCAAAAAAGAATCCGAATTAGAGGAAGGTAAGTTTGGTAAGTTTCTTGGTACAATGGCAACAGCTGCAACACTAGGGTTAGGTGGGCTACAATCAAATCCTGCCGTTGCTGCCCAATATCAACCAGATCATCAAGAACAAGTTTTAAGAACACAAATGAATCAAAATCCTCCTAAATGGATAGAAGATTCTGGAAAATTATCCGCAAATGATGGAAAATTATTCTTTACAAATGAAATTATAAGAGATTCAAAAAGTGATAATACTGCAATGTTAACAAGAACCGCAGCAGCAGAAGCAGGCGCAAAACTTTCTAAATCCCTCATAAATGCAGTGAATAGTAATCTTAGACAAAATATGAACCAAATAGGAGACAATTTAAAAATCTCTACCATGATTCCTAAAAAATCTTTCTGGATGTTACTTGACTCTGACGATGGAAAAGAGTATCATGCTTATGCACAAATTCAAGTTGACCAAAATCAAATTATTAATTCATTAGTATCTTCTATAAAAAGTGCTAATAAAAATATAAGTCAACAACAAGCGCAAAAAATAGCTCAAAACGCAATGGGAGCAATATTAAAATAAAAAATAATATAAAAGGAGAAGAAAATGACAATTATACAAGAATACGATCTATCAGGCCTGAAACCATTATATGAAACAAAAGATTATGTCATATATAAACTTGGCTATATAACAGAAGAAATAGCTAAGGGTATAAGAGTAAATAAAAAAACTCAAGAACAGACAGATATTCAAATAAAACTAACCCCAAAACCTCACATCATCGCAGTATTAGATAAAAAAAGATCTCACTAACTTTATTTTTAATTTTTTATTTGACATTTATGTTTTTTCTATTATAATATAAAACATAAACAGCAAAGGAGTAATAAATGAAAAAAATTATCATTAGTGTGTTAGGTATCATTGTCACAATTTCTGCAGCAAGTGCTTTCACACGTGGTACAGCAGAATATAAAGCATTTGAAAAAGTGTTTTATGAAGAATGTTTGGCAGATGGCGATATGAATTCAAAAGAATGCAGATGTACTTCAAAATGTGTAGCAGATCAATTGAATGAATATACTACAGAACAAAAAGCATATGAAATCGGTTTCCGTTGTGGAATGAAATGTGCTGAATAAAAAGTTATATAATAGCATGAAAATTAATTTTTCCTCTGCTAATAAACATATTGTAAATCGGTTGAATAAAATTTTAGGCGAGTGGTGAAATGGTTATCACACGGGTCTTATACACCTTTGTTTCGAGTTCGAATCTCGGCTCGCCTACCATAAATGGCCCTGTGGCGGAATTGGTAGACGCTCAGCACTTAAAATGCTGTGTCCGTGAGGGCGTACCGGTTCAAATCCGGTCAGGGCCACCAAATTTTTACTCCCTTAGCCCAGCTGGATAGAGCATCGGATTTCTAATCCGCAGGTCACAGGTTCGAATCCTGTAGGGAGTGCCAAAATTTTTATTAATAACAATAAAAACAAAGTTCTATCTATAAAAATAAAAAATTTTAATATGTTTTTGGTTATCATTATAAATGAGCACCAAACAAAAGAGATTAAATTCAATTCAGTATAAAATATTGCAATTGAGTTTAATAAATGATTGCTATAAATCTTTCTAAAACATTTATAGTGGTCAAGGCGCCTTAGTAATGGGGTATAAATTAACAAACATAACAAAAAGGATAAAGTTATGTCTATTAAATTACACAAAAGCACGTCAAATGCTAGAATTTTGGCAACAAACTTATACAAAAGTCTTACAAATTATTCTTCTCTTGATATTGCATTACTAGAAGAAAATATACGTATAGCTGTGAAAGGTTATACTAAAGCTCTAAGTAAAAAAACATCTCAAGAAGAAAAATGGTTCGGAGCATTAGATATATTTTGCGATGATCATTATAAAAATTTTGTTGATGACTTTGAGTTTGTAAAAAAATTCATAGAAGATTGGACTAAATTAAAAAACGGTGATGAAAGATCTGCTCGTTGTCAATTTGGCCGGATTTTCTATCAAGTAATTGCAAAAGATCCAGATACAATATTTGAATACCGGAAATTACCTGGTAAAAATTTTGAATATTGTAGAATAGCATAAAAAAGCAGGGAGTGGGTTGTAAAAAATCTACTCCCAAAAATAAATAATTACAAAAAAAGGAAATAAAATGGCAAAAAAAGTAGTGAAAAAACAAACACCAAAGGCACCAAAATTTGAAAATTCATTGAAAGATGCATTGGTAAATTATTGGGTTGATTTCTTTGGTTGGGGACGTGCTACTCGTGCTGAATATTGGTGGGTAGTGCTGTTCTATAATATTATCGGTAGTGCAGTATTAACTCCAATTGTCGGTATTTTATGGAGTTTAGCAACATTGATTCCAGGTTTCACATTAGGCGCAAGACGTTTACATGATACAGGCCGTTCTAATTGGAATATCTTGTGGTGCTTCTTGCCTATTATTGGTTGGATTATCTTATTAGTATACCTTTGCCAACCAGGTGAAAAGAAATCAAATAAATGGGGTGCACCTCGTATCTAATTTTTTGTATAAACGATGGGTAAGAATATATAAAAGTTTTTACCCATCTCAAAAAATAAAAGGCAAATAAAATGTCTAATCAAATATATTATATGTTTTCTCCAGAACAATATAGAGAAATATATAACGGTAATGGTCTCTCAGTTTATTCAAGTATTTATGCAGATGGTAAAATAGAAGAACCTAAGTATGACTATAAAACTAATAAATTTATTGTTAGATACCATATCACAAAGAAAGGTAAAATAGAATGGGCACAACAATACTTTAATTCGAGATCCGCTGCATTGGATTTTCATCTTAGAAAATATCAAGAATATATGTATGAATGGACTCTAATGTTTTACGATGATATGAAAAACTCATTCTATATACGTAAAAAAAGTAGATAAAAAATGTTTTAACTGGAGACGCAACAAAAAAAGATTTAAATATATAAATATGGAGGTTTACTCAAGTGGCTGACGAGGGCTGATTACTAATCAGCTAAGGAAGTAATTCCTTCGGGGGTTCGAATCCCTCAACCTCCGCCAAAAAAACAATAAATAAGAGGAATAAACATGACAGAAATGATTGAATTTTATGTTGCAGGTAGTGTTGCTATTATTGGTATTATTGAATGGTTGAAACAACTAAATATTAAAAACTTTCATAAATTAGCGCCATATATATCTTTAATTTTATGTGTGGGTTCAGGCTTGTTCGCTGCTAAATCATTTGGTAGATTTGATGCTTGGACTATATTCTGTTGTTGTGGTGGTTTATTAGCTACAGTGCAATTGGGTTATCAAGCAGTTGTTGAATCTATATGTGGCGCAATCAATAGATATTTAAATAATAAAAAAGAAGAAAAATAATTTAGTTCTAGAAAATACAAGTATGAAATTTTAATTTCCTCTACTAAAAAATATATCGTAAATCGGTGTAAAAATTTATCGCAGAGTAGAGCAGTCAGGTAGCTCGACAGGCTCATAACCTGTAGGTCACAAGTTCAAATCTTGTCTCTGCAACCAAAAATTAAAATATGTAGGAAAGTAGCTCAATTGGTTAGAGTACGGTGCTGATACCGCCGGGGTTGTGGGTTCGATTCCCACCTTTCCTACCAAATTAATGGGCGAGCGCCGAAGTCGGAGAGTCGGGGCAGACTGTGTCATTTTTACACTCCTCTTTATTTGTATAAGTTAGTTCTATTATTTATACAAACAAGAGGAAAATATGAAGCAAATAAGAAAATGTAAATATTGTGGATTAGAAAGAGAAACTACCGGATTTGGTATGTCGTTTCATGAAAATAGATGTAAACAAAACCCAAATAGAAAAATACATAATTGGGAAGGCAAAATACATTCACAAGAAACAAAACAAAAAATAGGTAAAAACAACAGAATGGGATTAAAAGATCCTAAATCAATTTTAGATGTTTCAAAAAGAACATTAACAAAAATTTTAGATAGAATGGGTTGTGGCTGCTCTATATGCGGTTGGAATGAAGCGACTTGCGATGTTCATCATATTATACCAAAAAAACAACATGGATCTGATATGAATGATAATTTATGTATATTGTGTCCAAATTGTCATAGAAAAGTACATGATCATAAAATAGAAACATCATCACTAAAAAACGTTGATGAATATATAGGTGATGAATGGAAAAAATATTATTACGGTTTAAAATAAATTTTTGGGTCACTATTCTTCTAAAGACGGAGTTCTGACTGTAAATCAGACGTGCTTGCACTGGCCTGGAGCGTTACCAGGGTGGCCCACCAAAGTTTTGATACTGTTGTTGTAATATAAATAAAAAAATAACTAAAACTTGTTTGCTTCCTCAATAGTATCAAATTAAAGTTTTAGATCTATGAGTCAAGATCTAAAATGACGGCAGTAGCACTGAATATAGGAGCGCTACTTCTTGGGCTGGAAGGTGTGTAGGCCCCGCAATATACATAAGATTGACTCCACAGTGTCGCTACGCTGATAATCTTATGTTGAGTGGCATGTAAAACCTGATTGAGTAGGTTAGAATCCTGACAGTTAGGTAGGTGGGTGTGGGAGCATGGACATACTTAGTTGGGTTGCTCCTTTTTATCGGAATGTAGGATAATCTGGTTATTCCGCTTGGTTTGGGTCCAAGAGATTCCGAGTTCGAATCTCGGCATTCCGACCAATTCGGGGATGAATTAGATTCGACAGTAATTTATTACTGGACTTGGTTCCAATACCAACATCTCCACCAGTTTGGGGAGTATAGTATCAACAGAAAGTACACTTTAGACTTAATCTAAAGAGATATAGGTTAAAGTCCTATTGCTTTCCACCAAGTTTAGGAATGATTTAATACAGTTTACTAGATACTTATAAAAGAGTATCTAATTGACTGGCATGATAAATATACCAGCGAACGATAACTATAGATTAAGTGCTATTGCTGCTTGATTTAAATAAAGTTATCAATCGGAGCTGGGTAGAGCTTGGCAACAGAATCTACCACTTTATTGAATGAACTCAGAAGGATTCGAAAAACTAAACTGAAGGAGTTCAATATGGAAAAATTAGTAAAACACATGTATTCTGAAATGTTAGATGCTGATAAAAAAGCATTTGATATAATGGGTGTGGTTATGTGTGATAACAATGCATCTGAATCTACAATTAAAGAATTTAATGATTTATCTGTAAAAGCAATTACTATTGAAAATCTTTTACTTGATATGATAGATAAAGATAAAAAACAAGAAGTAGTTGCTAAGATAAATTCTGAAGGTTTTTTAAATTTACACGAAGGCTGTGTTGGTGTCGAGAGAAAAGCTATTGTAAATAATGATGGATTTCAAGGTTGGGATTCAAAAGTTTATTTATATAGATTCAATTCTAAAACAATGACAGATAATACACCTGAAGAATTTTGGAATATATATAAAGAATACTTGTAAAAGTTTTGGGGCATAGTTTAATGGCAGAACCCGAGATTTTGGTTCTCGTTATAGCAGTTCGAATCTGTTTGCCCCAACGTCTTTGGACAGATGGTAGAGCGGCTGAATACACTGGTCTTGAAAACCGGCATACGAGCAATCGTATCGGGGGTTCGAATCCCTCTCTGTCCGGGTTTATACGGGTGTAGCTCAATTGGCTAGAGCGCAACCTTGCCAAGGTTGAGGTCGTGGGTTCGAGCCCCATCACCCGTACCAAAAAAATTTTATAAAAACATAAAAAGAATAAAAATAAGCGGGCGTAGTTCAATTGGTAGAACAACGGACTTTCACTTCGTAGGTTGTGGGATCGTACCCCACCGTCCGTGCCAATACAAAGGCCTCATAGTGTAACGGTTAGCACATAAAACTGTCCATTTTATAGTTGGGATTCAAATTCCCATGAGGTCGCCAAAATTTTTTCTTTTTAGTCTGACGCTTTGACCAAAATAATAGTTCTATATAATATAAAGGAGCTATTAATGGTTGTTAGACAAAAAAAGAAAAAAGAATATATTTGGATATGTAAAACTTGTAATCAGATTTTTAAAACAAGAAGAGAATTACAAGCACATTATAAAGAAAATCCAAAACATAGACAACAAATTGAAAAACCTCATTATAAATTATGTTGTAGATTTTGTGGAATTGAAAGAGAAACCACGAAAGAAGGTATGACTTTACATGAAAAATGTTGCAAAAATAATCCAAATAGACAAAATAATAATTGGTTTGGAAAACATCATAGCGAAAAAACAAAAAAATTGTTATCTGAATCTATGAAAAAAGCACACAAAGAAGGTAGAGCTGGAAGTTTTCCAACAAGGAAAAATAAAGAACATAGTTATCCAGAAAAATGGCTAATAAAAATATTAAAAAATGAATTAAATATGATTGAAAATATTGATTATGAAACAGAAAAATATTTTTATGGGCAATTTTTAGATTTTGCTTGGCCTGAAAAAAAGATTTGTATAGAAATGGATGGTGAGCAACATGAAAGATGGATCAAAAGACAAATAAAAGATAAAGAAAAAGAAAAAAATTTAGAACAAGATGGGTGGAAATTATTAAGAATTAAATGGAAAGATGTTTATAATAATACTCAATATTGGATACAACAAATATTATTATTTATAACTGCCTCGTAATGTTCAAAACTTATTTGAGAGAAAGTGCACAAGTATCTCAAATCCCTTGACTAACGTTCCAGGTCAGAACGATCGTCACTAGTCGATAGTAGTCGGGTTTTAATGCAGGTGTGAACTCGTTAGGTAGGGCATGCAACCTTTTCTGCATTTGTTGATATACCTTCGTGTATATTAATTTCGGGTTTGATAGGCCGGTTAGCTTGTACTCTTGCAAGTCAGTGATCTAAATTCCGGATCTAACTATCATTCTCCGCTTAAATATATTGTTGTAGTGTAGTGGATGGTGCATAAACGATGGAGATCGGAAGGACTGGTTCGATTCCAGAGACAATATATTTTGAGGTAAAGTCCATAAGTAAGAATTGGATTTCCATAGTATTGCTGATTGGACATAAAAATAATGTTAATTGTCGTAGTGTATACGTAAGCACGTCAGCCTTTGAAGTTGAAGGGAACAATTAACATTTTAATATCTCTTATCTGCCTTGCTCGTGGCAGGTCATTAGGTGGTGTTATCATAATAGCTATATGAAAAACAACTTATGTAAGGGAGAAAATAGGAAACCTTTGGGTATACACTGGGTGGAATTGAAGAGATATTTTTGAGTCTTGACCAATGGTCGAGAAATTATCGAGGCTTTTGGTGTTATTGAGCCATCGTAGAAAATCAAAACACCCTTTTATTCCCGTTTAGCTCAGTCGGTAGAGCACTTGACTGTTAATCAAGGTGTCGCTGGTCCGAGTCCAGCAACGGGAGCCAGTTTTTGGGGGTTGTAGCTCAGTTGATAGAGCACCTGATTTGCATTCAGGGGGTCGTGGGTTTGAGTCCCATCAGCTCCACCAAGATTTATCAAAAGGTAGGATTAAACATGAAAGAAGAAACGGATTTTAAATCTCCTGATTTAATTGTAGAATTAATAAATAAAGATACAAAAAAACCTATTGTTAGAGGTGCATTGGTGGGTTTTAAAGATTTACCTGAATTATTAATTTCTTTTGATAATAAGTATTTTTTTACTGTAAGAGAAAATCCTTTATATGAAATAAATACATGTTATATAACAAATAAGGCAGTGGTACCTTTTGATTATAAAAAATACAATGAATACATATATAAATATTCTGGTGTGGCTTCTAGAAATATAACGAAAGAGTATATTTTTGAAGAATTTACAATGGAAGAATTAGACCCTGAAATAGCACCATTGGTATATGCACTAAACAACGCAAAATATAATACTACTGGTAGTTGCTGTGGTCACAATGATACAAATGCATGGATAGATATAATATTCATAAATTTTGATTCTCTGAAAAAACTTACAAAAATTTTAGAACGATCTGAGTTTAAAGAAAATTTCATACTCAGAACTCATTTTAAAACAATTCACACCCCAGATGATGAAATTAGATTAACACTAGAAACTACTCACATTGGGGAATGTGCTTATAAACATATTCAAGAATTAGCTGATTATTTAGAAAACAATTAGCTTATAAAAGTTTTTCTGTATTTTTGTAAAAATGCAGTGGTGGGCATATGAAGTTTTAAACTTACAACCTCTAGGCTTTAGAATTTGAGCCGCAATCAAATTCAAAGCTATAGGCCAGTTTAGCTCAGTTGGTAGAGCATCTGATTTGTAATCAGAGGGTCGTTGGTTCAAGTCCGACAACTGGCACCATTTTTACAGAAGTGTCTAATATGGGGTACATATGAGGCTATAAAGGTATAAATATGTATCAAGGACAGCCCACTAATAAGCACGAAATAGTTTTGGTAAGACTTATTAGGGGAAAGTTTTTCTTTTAGCATTGGCTAGAAGTAATACCTGGATGTTGATGTGAAAGAGTCATTAGCATTCTTGGTTTTTAGTTTAGAATCTATATAATATGTTAAGCATGTCTATGCAGTCGTAAGATGTTCATATTTGACTGGTTCTAAGAGCTATGGTGGAGGAAAGGGTTGAAAAAGTTACTCAAACAACATGATGCTACTGTCAGGAATGAGTAATTGTAGTTCCTCTTGAATGACTCCCAGAAATCCAGTTAGGGAGTCAGCCTACTATAAGTTTACAGGTAATCGTAGTATAGAGATAAAAGCCTTGATTCGTATATCTGATTAAAATATTAACGAATTCATTAATATTTTTGTTGTAAATGATATTCTTAATGAATTATATTCAGACACCGTAGTTAGTAAAGGGACCTGTAAAAAATAAAGTGATGGGGCAATTGCTATGACATCTTTGTAATGTTATCAATCCCATCCAACGAAGTTCATGTCGCTGTAGATCAAAATGGCGCCGGGTAGATCAATAGATAGGTAATCTATAAATAGAGGTTCGAGTCCTCTCAGCGACTTCATAAAGTTTTGCTTGTTTAGCTCAGTTGGCTAGAGCATCTCGTTTACACCGAGAGGGTCAGGAGTTCGAGTCTCTTAACAAGCACCAAAATTAGTTCTATTATAATGTAAGTTTATTATAAAAAGTGGGAGCAATAATATGCCAATAAACAAAGAAGCTGTAATAAAAGAAGCTGCAACATTAAAAGGAATAAAAAATAATTATTCTCGTGTTGTTCTTGATTTAAATAATGTTGAAAATTATTTATCAATATTAGAAGAAAGATTTGGCACCATAGAAGAACTAGATTATGCAGGTTATATATTACCAAATGGTAAATTTTTGAATTTATTGTTTGAAGGCATTCCACTAAACCATCATGACGTATTATTTTTTGGTTTTAAGGATGAAGAAATATTAGACGCAGGTGCAATACGACTTGGTGAATGCGAATATGCAGGTTATTATTTTGCTGAAATTAAAATGGCACATTTTAAGCCAACAAAAAAACAATATGAAAAACTTGACGAATTACTAATGAAATCACCTGAAAATAAATTATTCATAGAAGCTAGAACGTCAATTATTATCAATAAAGATATGAATTTTGTAAAAATGTATAATTTTTTAAATGGAGATACTTCTAAAAATATACAATATGATTTAAATAATTATGAAAAAGGTGATAAAACATATGTTGGCAATCTAGATGAATATACAGGTGAAGAATTGAGACCTGATAAATAAAAAACAACTTAATTATAAAACCGTCAGATTTTTATTCTGACGGTTCTTTTTTTGTATTAGTGTAAATTATTTTGCAAATTTACGATAACGCATTTGAGCTGATTCATAACGTACCAATTTCTTTTCTTGGCGTGTTTTGATTAAGCCTTCACGTAAGATTTTATTTAATTTATTACTTGCTTTCAAAGTGCTTTCAACTTTTGCCAAGTTTTTCTTACCACGAGCAATTTCTGCATTCAATTCAGCTTCCATGCTTTCACCAATTTTGATAATTGATTCGATAAGTTCAGATGTTTGACGAGCATTTACTTGAGCAATTTTTTCTTTTTGAGCTTCTAATGCTTCTTTGCACAAAGCTTGAACAGTTGCCATATCTTCTTTCAACTTTTCATTAGCTTTTACAGATTCATCTAATTTACTTAACAATTCATTTTGAGCTTCTGTGTTTTCTTCATATGTGCGACCAGTAACATTGATAACATCTTGCATAGCTTTATCTTCTTTTGCTTTTTCTGCTTCAATGTTCTTTTCATCTAATTCTTCTTCACCACCATTTTTAGAAACACCGTCTTTATCAGCATCAACAACAGGATCAACAGCAGATTCTACTTCTTTTGCAACTTCTTTACTGTCACCAGCTTTGTTTTCTTCTGCATGTTCTACACCTTCTGCAGGCTTTACATCATCAACTTCTTTACCTTTGATGTTATCTAAAGTGAAGTTATCTTTTGTTTCCAAATCTGTAGCATTAACTGCTTCTTTTTTGGAACGAATCATATCGATCAATTCTTGTTTTGTCATATTGGTTTTCCTTATATTCTAGTAATTTTAGTTATTTAGGGTTTCCCCCGTTTATAAAATAGAACTTATTTAATGAAACTTTTTTACCATATTGAGCATTTTTTCTTGATTTTTCATAAAAACAAGATAGTATATAAATGCGTAGGTAAAATTCTAACTCAAGTGGGTAGTCTTATAGCTACCCACTCTTATTTTATATATCTTTTACATCAAATATTTTAGCATTCTTTATTGGTAACCCAGTTTGTTCTTTTGCTTTATCTAAAATCATAGCTAAAGGATCACAATCTGGAGAACAACTATTTGCATTTAGTTTGATTTCAATTTTATCAGGAAGATTGTTTAATGCTTCTAACATACTATCATATTCTTCTTGACTTCCAGCAACATCAGAGCTTTCGTCAATATCATAAGAAATATCACTCAACTCAACAATAACATCATCTGACATTGGCTGTTTTTCTGGTTCAATAAGATCATCAGAAGCCGGTGTTGGATCTGTATATAGATTTTCAGCAGTATCAATTGTAGAGTCTAATTTTACAGGATTTTCTATATTATCTAAACCTTCTATATTGTTATTGTCAATATTACTTGTTTCTATTTCTTTTTCATCATTAGTTGCAAAAGTTTGATTATTTGCTTCAATACTATCTAAGCTATTATCAATTGAAACATCTTGAGAAGAATTAGATTTTGAATTTTTCAACGCTTTCAAAAACGCTAAGGCCATTTTATTATCATTTTTTTCTAATGAGTCTAATACGGCTTGTCTTAATTCTTCTTCATCTGAATTGCTTGCATCTTCACTAAACAATTCATCACTATCAGTATCTTGATTATCTGGTAAAACAACTGATGGATCTAATTTACCTTTTTCAACCCCAGCTGCTGCTAATTTAGCTTGTTCTTCATTATTAAAGTCTTTTTTGTATTCTTCACCATCTATTTTGGTTACAACTGTTTTATTTTGAACTTTAATATCATTTTCATCTTCTTGTAATATTTCTTCTGGGTTTTCTGTGTCCATCAATTCATCCCCTGAGTTAAATTCATCTTCTTTTATTGCGCCAGAAACATTACCTTCTACACTATCTTTTATATCATCATCATCAACCTTTTCAATGGTAACCGATGTAACATTAATGTTGTTTTTATTGGTAAATGCTCTAACTGCAGCATTAATTGCAGTTTTCAAATCACTTGTGTCATCACTGGTTTCTAATTCAACTTCACCAACAATTTTTTCCACACCAGTTTTAGGATCTACTTCTTGGTCCATTTTTGTTCCAATATTAGTAATAGTCCCATATTTTGCATTTAAAGCTGCGTTATTTTGAAATTCTACAGCTTGTTCTAAGTCATGTGTAGTATTTGATGCATATGTGGAAATAGTGTATCTTGTTGCTTCATCTAATTTTCTTTCTTCTACTGATTCAATTTTAGCTTCATAAATTGGCATATTTGTAAAAGTACCAGAAGAAGGATTAGACACAACATCAAAACCTAAAAATTCATAGTTTATAACTTTATCACCCTGCATATCTCCAAGACCTCTAATTGAAGTACCAACACTGCAACCAGATAGTAATAAAGCTTGTAAATTTTGGCCTTCCTGCGTATTCAAAACTTCAATATCACAGAATAAAACATCCCATCTACCTTTTTCACCTTCAACTTCTAATTTTACATTCTTTTTTATATAAGCATTTGTAATAACATGCGATGCGTGAGTTGGAGATACAAAAGAACCTTCTGGATGTTCTGAAGCTTGGCATAATAATTGTTTTGTGGATATCTGTTGTTTAGCTGCATCTATAGCTTTTTGCATTTCTTCTGTACTATAAATACGACCATTTTGATTTCCACGGTTCAATATTGTAGCTGGAACATTTTTTACGATAAGTGTGTTATTCTTACCTTGTTTAATTGACATAGATTCTTTTAAATCATCTGATGTAGCTAAACGAGTAAGAAAAGGTGAATCTTCTATAAATAATTGTTTTTTCATATTACTAAGGCCTTTTTACATAAAATTGTTATAACATTATATAGAACTTATTATGTTATAAAAATAGCGTTGCTTAAGACTATTAATCAGCATACGGATCTGAATCTACACCATTCGTATCGTATCCTTTGGCTTTTTTAGCAAAATAATCATCTGAGTCATATTGAAGGCTATCTGGATCACGATATTGTATATATTGCATTTCAGGATTATTGAACCATGTGTCGAATTCTCTTAGATTATATAACACAACCAATTGAATCCCATTATCTTGAGCATATTGTTGTTTTTCTGGATCTTTTACTGTCCATTGATCTAAACATCTTTGATAGAATTCATTATCTTTTGCTTTACTTTTTAACCATTTTACATCATCTTGACAACTTTCATCATCCGGATTATAAACTCTTCTACCATGTGTCCAATGTTTCAAATATTCAATAAATAGATCTTCAGACGGAATATAAAAATCAACAACCCAAGGATATCTGTCTTCATCTTTATATTGTCTTTTTACTTCGCCATATTTATCTTTCAACTTATCATAAATATAATCTTCATCTTTACTGACAGAGACACCAGTTTCAGGATCAGATATGACTTTTGTCTTTTTTTCTAATAATTCTCTCACTTGTTCACGAAAATTCATTTAAAAACCTCCAACACCAAAACTTTTATTTATTATATTTTTCTTTTTCTTACTCTTGTGTTCATAATTTTGGCCTCTCCATCTAGATAATTGTCTTGTGTCAGGAAGCCAAATACTATACTGACTTGTTTCTAGACTACCTTTATTATAACTTACATTTGTTTCTTGATATAAAAAGTATAAATTACGCAATTGTGATATAACTTCTTTTGGTAATGATTCTTTTAATGTTTTTAACTGAGAATCTAATTCTGCCCCATCTTCAAAAAACTTACTATCATATAACCATTTTAGCTTTTTATAATATTCATCTACAACTTTTTTACCTTGATTTGCTAGTACATTATAGGTTTCGATTTTATTTTCTATATTTTCTTGAGCTTCTATGTCTTCCGAAAAATGGCACTCTAAATTATCTAACAAATCACCAAATAAGATTTTTAATGTTGGTGTTTTAGTATCTTTTCTACTGTCATCACCATTACCAGTATCTCCCAACAAATCAGAATACAACATCATTTTCATTTCAATAGCTGATCTCAACATTTGTTTATCTTCTTCTGTTGCTTCTATTTCTTGGGTCGAACCATCTTTATTTGTTTTTGTTATAATTATTTTATCTAACGGTAATTGAGAATCAGACATATCTTCTTCTTCAGGTACCACACTTGTTTCTTCATACTCAACATGAATTAGTGAAGAATCATATTTTAAAGATAATATTCTATATAATTGATCTGCACTTGCCCCTATTTGTATAGGTACAGCACCCATGCCTCTTGTTAATGTCAATCTCTTTATTTCATCGTTTGGATAAAATATTTCTCCCATCTTTTCCATAAATAAATACAAAACTCTTGTTTTGGTTAATTCTTGAATTCTATCTTGATTCTTTATTTTTTCAGTATCAGGATTCATCTTTTTCAATACACTAGACATTGGATTTGTAAATAATTTATAGAAATCTTTCTTTAGCGTTTTACCTTCAATAAATAACATTAGATTTTCCATATTCAATTTCAAAGCCATATCATAATTTACATTATCATTTATACATTGAAGTGTAAAATCGGGCATAGTAACTCTATCTTCTGCGCCTTTTATATCATAAGATTTATAATCATTTTTAATTTTTTCTACTGCTGATTTCCAAATATCTCTTAAATTTTTTACAATATATATAAGATCTTTATTTCCTATTGTAGTTTGAAAAATATTTTGTAAAGACTTATAGTTTTCATCTCCAATTTTTACATAGAAATATTCAGAATTATCTAAATCATTAATTGTCTTTATTTTTTCATAATCAAAATATGATTCAGAGTCTTTATTTTCTTTGTTCCATTTTTTACACAATGCAGATACAACCGTTTCAGTTGTTCTCCCAAGTTTTTTATCTACACCTATTAATTGATACTTACCATCTTGATATTGAAAATAATAAGGATTTTCTGAATTTTTTAATCTCAAAGCCTCCGAAATTATTACCTGATCTTCTGCATCTTCTATTTGATATCTTTTTTCCCAATCTTTTATATCGTTATCACTAAAATTAAAAGCTGATAAAAATGTTGCAAATAATTTTATATATTCTTCTTCATTGTCACTATTGTTTTCAATTACTTTTCCAAGACATTGCCACACATTGTTTATCAAATTTAGTTTACTATCCTCTGCACCAGATTCGATATCTAAAACAAATTTAGCAGATGTGGCGCTTTTGATGTTATTTTTTATTTGCTCTATGTCTTTTTTATTAAATACTAAATTAAAAGAATTTATATCATTAGAAGAATACCCATTCAAACTAACATCTTCATCTTTAGAAAATACAAAATTTGCATATTTCTTTTGTTGTTTTATTAAATCATAATCACCACTTTCTTTGGGGGATAGATTATTTTGAAATTCAACAAAATTTACCGCAACAAATCTATCGGTTACTTTTAATTCATTATTTGCACTATTTTTTTTCTGATATTCAGATTGTTTTAATGTTTTGTATTCTTGAAATTCAGGAGAAAATATTGTTGCACTTGCCGGATCTTGTATTTTTATTTGATCTTGAGATTTATATGTCTCACTTTCATCATTTTGTATCAAATATAGTTCAGTAAGATCGTCTTTGAATTTATTGAAAAATATAATCAAATCAACAGCATAATTTGGTTTTATTTTTTTATTATCATTATATTGATTTGTTATAATTTCATCTTCTAAAATTTCAGTTTCTGGTTTAACATTCCTATAATATGGCATAAATCTTTTAGTTGTAAATGTTGACATATTATCGCCCACGGTTCTAATCAATTGCTGCCAATAATATGGATATTCTTCTTTTTTATAAAATTTTTGTATACTCATATCATCTTCAGAATCTGCAAGTAAATCTACTAATAAACTATCTAAATTATATGCTTGATTATTATCCGTGTTTGTTGAAGTATTTTCAAGAGCATCTTTATAAATCTTTTGCGCTCTTTCTCCAACTTTCTCCCAATTGAATAAAAAGTTATTACTGATTTTTTTAGATGGTTTTACTAATATTTTATCTTTCGCAAGTGTTTTAAATAATTTAGTAGCTTGTTTTTTATCCATATTAAATTGCGAAGTTATATCTCTTAAATTAAATTCAGATCCTTCTTGCATTATAACATCTAAAAATTCTTCAAATTTACTTTCTGATAAACCAATATCTTCAGAATATTCAGTGGCATATTCGAGTTTTATATCATTTTTTGCCATTTCCAATAATCTATTTCTTAAAAAATCAAGATCGTCTATTTTTTCTTTTATTTCATCTAAATTTGAATAATAATGATCAAACCATTCAATGTATTTTTTAGTTTCAATATCAGGATTGTTCAATTTTTCTTTTATTTCATTTGGTGTTTTATTAATTTCAACAATTCCATTAGAGCCACCAATAGAAGTCAAAGAGAATATTGTTTTATTATTTTCATCAATATCACAACCACTTATATAATATGGGTGCAACTTTTTATTATGCTCATCACTAAAAAACAATAAAAATCTATTACCTTTAGATGTGTCAATTAAAGCTGGAGATAATCCATTTGTTTTCAATGCATTAAATAATTTTTCTATATCTTGTTTTTTTTGTTTATATTGGCCTTCTTTACTGTTATTTTCAGCCTCAGTAACAAATGACTTATTGATTTTTTCATATATATAAGACACATTATCTAATATCTTATTTTTAGCTTTTTTGATTTTTTCTTTGTCAAATAAACCATCTTTTTTTTCTAAATTATCTAATTTTTGTAAAGCTACAGTTGTATTGTAATTACTAGCCTTCAACAAACCATCCGCTATTTCTTCTGCACTTTTATTAGACAATATATCACCAGAAAAATGTAAATCATTAGAAGAATCAAACTTGTCTTCTTCTATTTGACTTTGTTCTAATATTTCTTTAACTAAATCATTAAAATTCATCATATTTCCTTATTTCTGGGGCTGTTGGTATTACTGTTTTTGGGAAATTCCTTGATGTATAGAACATTTCTAGAGATAGGTCTTTCCCGATCAAATCACTTAATACATCTTTTAATCTTTTTATATATCCATCATTTCTAAGTCTTTTGAATAATAAATTACCTTCTCCAAATTCACCATCTGAAGCTAAAGATGTTTTTCTCATGTTGCCGATTAGACGTATTAATTCTTTTATTTGTTCTTTATCTTGAGTTTCTATTGTCTTTTCTATTTGCTGTGTTAATTCATGATATTTTTCTTCATCAACATCATTTATTTCTTTGTTGGCGTTTTCCGGAAAGACAACCCATTTATTATTTATTATTGAATATACACCACTAGAAGCAAGAGGAGAATTAATATCTTCTACACCAACTTCAACAGGTATATTATGAATCGTTATATCATATTTTTCATTGAATATTTGCTTTTTTGCTTTAAAGTATTCAGTTAGTATTTCTGGGTCTATATTCAATTTACTGAAATCATATACTAAATGAAGATCTATGTCGCTTTTATAATTTCCATTTTCATCTTTATCATCTGAGTAATTATAATTTGCAAATGATCCGGTTACATAAATATCTTCTGGGACATATAACTTCAAAGTTTCTCTAAATAATTCTGAAATTTCAATAAGTTTTTCTTCTACATCTTGTTTTAAATTATTATCCTGATCCCATAAAAGATTACTCAATTCAGAATGCAACTTTTTTTCATTTAAATCAATAAATCCACCTTGATTTAGAGCCCACATAGGTTGTATACCAGTTAATGCAGGATTTGATCCATTTCCCATAACACCATAGGGACCTTTTGCAAACATTAATGGTTTTGTAGTTTCAGTAACGACACTTGGTATGCCTATATTACTTTTATCTCCATTTATATATGCTTGTAAATCCTGTTTCATAAGTTTTATATCATCTTCTATTGTATATTGCTTATAAAAATTGGTTTTTGGATTATCTTTATCATCACCGTCTGGGGTTGCCTCTAAATCTAACTTATTTGGAGTCATCATCAATAACTCGTCAATTTTTTCCCACTGAGATGATGTTGGCATATTGTTTTTTATTGACATTTGAGCAAAAGAAGGTTTTGTACCATCATAACCAACCCTAATAGCACCCATATCCAATAAATTAGCCAATGTATATCCAAAATTATTTATATCTTTGTGATCCAAATTTCTTTTATCTTCTTCACCACCGCTGTTTTTTCCAGACATATCAACTAAACGGCCATCAGGAAGAATAAAACCAGCTTCTTTCCAGTTTTCAGTAGTACCAAGAAAACTTACAAGATCTTCAAACGCATCAGATTCCATAACATAACCAGATAAAGGATATGTATTACCCCCTATAGTATACATACTCTGATTTTGATAATAGTAAGGTCTCATATTGTCAAGTTGAGCACCATCATTATCATATTTAGAAGCATATAAATCTTCTAAATTTGCATTAATCTTTTTTACCATTTCTTCTATCCTGTTGAGCTTTAATTTTAGCCATTTGAGTATTTATTTGTTGATCCATTGAATTTTTTGATTTTGGAATTTCATAGGTTACAGTTGGTCTTTCACCAGGAGCTGGATGTTCATAATCAACAGAATCAAAATGTTTATCTGATCTTATTTTTCCAGCATAAGGATTTTTTGGATAAGTAAAATCTGAGCGAAAATCATTATATGCCTGTAAATAAGGATATAATACACTATTTAAATTATCTTTATCTAAACCACCATTTTGCTTTATTTCAGTTTTATTATCATTTTTATCTTTATTAAAATCTTCAAACCATTTTTCAACAGCAGCAGTCATTGATCTACTATATTGTGTATCATTAAAATCGTCTGTTAATAGTTTTTCACAATATTGATTATATTCTTTATTTTGATTTTTAATTAGATCATTCATGCGCTTCCAATATTCTTCACTTTTTGGGTCATATTTATCTTTATCTTGCGATGATGGTTTTACATATTTTTCTTTATATAATGCCAAACTTTGAAAATTACCATATTTTTTATATTTTGAATTTATAATAAAATCATCATTGGTTATAACACATTTATCAGATCCATCAATTTTGATTAATTTATTCAAAACATAATAAGCCAAATCATTTGATGCGTTTGGATTATTTAAGTTACACATTTTTTGTAATTGATCCTTTGTTATAAATAGTGATGTAACTTGTTTTCTAAGATCTTTATTCAAATAATAGCCAAACGTATATAAGTCTTTTACAGCTTCATTTCTTGTACTTACATCTTTAAATAAATCTATAATAATAACAGACTTGTTTGAATTCGTATTTATTGCCCCCATCAAATATTCAGCTAATGAAGATACTTTATTGGAATTATTTATCAAAAGCATTATATTATCTTCAGCACCACTTTTTTCTGGAACAATAATTTCAAAATTTTGGTTTGTGTATTTATCAATATCAGAGTTGGTTTTAGATACTTTATTTTGTTCTAATCTAAAATCTTTTTTGAACATTTTAGAATCTAATTGTTTATCTAATGTTTTTAAGAAGTATACAAAAGCATTTTGTTTCAATTTTTCATTGCTCATTATATAATTCTTTTTAAATTCTTTAAATACATTATCTATCTGATTAGATTTTACTGTAAATACTTTGTTCTTACTATTATTTGAAATTGTTTCTTCATATTCAAATTTGTATTCTTCTTTGTTTTTGTCAAAATTTGCCATATCTCTTACATAAAAAGAATCAAAATTTGTTTTAAAGTTTTCAATATTGTTATTATAGTAATTCAAAAATACATTATTATAATTTACATTTTCTTGTGTACCATTAGAAAATTCAAATTGGGAATGATAAAAAGATGCAAAAGCAGATGTTTCATCAAATCCATAATAAATGTCATCTTGATTGAAAATACCATTATATATATTAGATAAATAATTAGGATCAAATATTTTTATTGTTTTATCATAATCCTGCTCTAGAATATCTTGTTCTGCTTTTTCATTAATTCTATAAATACCTGATTTTTCAAAATTTTCTTTGAATAATTTTATATTGTCATATAAAGTTTTTTGATAACTTGTGGTACTTATTTTATTTTTATCATTTGTTAACTCTATTATTTTATTCAATAATTCATTTAGAGGAATAACTTCTTTGTTGATTCCTTCTTTAGAGTTGAAGATTATGGTTATTTTATGATCATTTTGTGGCACACCTTCAAAACTAATACCATACTCTCTTATATCAACAGGCATACCATCCAAAAACCATATGAATTGGTTTTGCTGTTCGCTTTTTTTATGCAATTTTGCAAATTCTTCATCAATTAATATGTTTTGAATTTTTCTTTGTATTTTATTTACATCTTTTTCATCTATTTCTATATTATCTATATTCAAATCAGGCACGGTACTATAATCAACACGCACTAAATCTTTTTGTTGCTTATTTATTTCATTTATATATTCAAAAGGCTTAAATAATTCTTTAGTTTCACACAAAATTAAAGCAATTTCATAATCTATTGGATTTTTTGTGAATATATTTTTAGGGTCAATATATTTTTTAGTTTCTTCTGGATTATATATACCATTGTTTTTTATTACATCCAATACTACATTATATCTTTTTACAATATCTTCTAGTACATCATGTATATGTTCTTTTGAAGCGATTTCTCTGGTTGTGCTTGTTATTTTATTTATAACATCACTTGGGAGAGTGTTTTTTTCTCCCTGTTGTTTATATATAAATGTTATTTTTTTGTTTTCACTTGTTCCAATTTTATTTATAAAAGCTTCATTGTTTATATTCAATTTATCTAATTGTTTTCCATTTGGAGAATCTTGTAAAAATTTTATATCATTTTTATATTCGTTATTTGGATTAGAAAAATATTTTACAATTATTGAATATTTTGCCAATAAATTAAACCAAGAATCATCTATCATGCGTTTGCATAAAAATTTTTCTCCAATTCCTATTTTATCAGATAATACATAATTTTTAAATAATTTATATACAACATTTTTAGAGTTATCACCTAATTCTTGATAGCCTTTTTGGTTTTCTGCACAAAAATTTCTATAAGAGTTTTTATTTAGAAAATTAGATATATCTTTCGTTATTTTGCCTTTTGGGGAATATTTATCTATAAAGCTAGCTATATTCCCAACAATATCCCCCATCTGTCTAACTTTTTCTTCTTGTCTTTTTATATCTTCATTGCTTATATCAATATCGTTTTGAGATTTTACATCGCTTTTTGAATAAGTTTCTCTTACTGTATTTTCAAAATTACCTAAATAACTATCTAAAAATTCTTCTCTATTCAATGCGCCTAAAAACGCAGCTTTCATAATAATTGAATCTACATTGTTTGTTATATAGTTACTATTAAAGGTTACATTTAATTGAGGAACGGCTGGTACCATTTGGTGTTCTTGTTCTTCATTTACTCCATTATAAAAATACCATCTAGCATAATATCTTTTTTTATTTTCTTTATTATTATCAGTTAGATCTATTACTTTAGATTCATTTATACCTTCATAATGTAAGTTATCTGTTAATGATTTTACCTTATCGTTTCCTGTTTCATCATATACAGAGTATTGTAAATTATTGAAATCTTCTACTTTATAAATTTTGATATCAAATTCATCTCTAGTGTTCTGAGCACCAGCATTCATAAATCTTGTTTTGTATGAGTTTGCTGGTTTTTTATTTTTCCAATATACTTTTATACTTGCGACTTCTGGATTAATTGTAAAAATATCACTAAGCTTAGATAATAAAGCTTTATTGAAATATTTATTATCTTTTGTGTCTTTATATTTTAGGATTGTATTTTCTTCTCCTAAAACATTTCCAAAATCATCATAATAAACTTTTTTTGTAACAATATGATTTATAAGATCTTGACTATCAGAGCCATCTACAGCTTGATTATCATATGTAGAATTATTTATAGTATAATCATGTTTTTCTGAAGAAGATGGTGTATCAGCTTCTTTTATTGATTCATTTTCTTTAGATTTTTGAGCTGTTGGATTTTTAGTCTTATTTGTTTGTTTTTGAGTTATAACATCATTGTTTCTAACATTCTTAAATAATTGTGGAAGGTCATCAATAAGCTTTGAATAATACTTTTTCAATATATCGATATCTTTCCATTTACTAAAAGCAGTAGAGAACATCAAATATGAATCAATGGCATTTTCTGCATTATCAACAATCCAATCAAACACAGATCTTTCAAAAACTTTACGTACAATATAACCTTTTCCCAATACGCCATATTTTCTAATCATGGCTTTTTTATCTGGAAATCTACCTGTTAATATTTTGAAGTTACCAGTTTTTCTGTCAATAAAAATACCTTTATACTCTTCACCACCAGTTTTCGGATCTCCATCCGCTTCATTTAGAGAGTTTGCTACTTTAAAGTCTAAATTTTCAGTAAAATATTCAATATTTTTTGATTTTAAAATATCAATAATATCATTATCAGTAAATGGATCTACTGGAGTAATATCAACAACTTGTATTGCCAAATTATGTGGTTCGAAAGTTGCAAAACTACCTAACGCTTTTTTGAGATCATTATAATATTTTAAATCAACGTATATCATTTAATTGCTCATTTTTTTAGTGACACATATATAATAATAGAACTATAAAAAACCAGGATATCACACCTGGTTTTCGTGTATAGAATCACTACTATAATATTATTTTACTATTTCTTCTATTTTCGCCACTGGAACTTGTAATATAGACAATATAAATGCTTTTAAATCAGTTGGTACTTTATTGTCAAACAGATTTTCTACACTTAATAACATTTTATAGTCATTATCGCAAACCAACCCACATAAATCTTTCACTTTTATTTGATATATTGGCAAATTTCTAATAAGAGATGTTGTAATATATTCAATTTTTGTTTTTTGTTTTCCCATAATATATGCAAAAAACGAATTCCACTTATTAGATTCTTCTACATTGGAAGTTTTTATTTTTACTTTGAAATTGACTTTTATTTGAGGGATAGGTCTATTGTCCAAGAATGGGTTCAACATTTTTTTGTTCTCCTAGAATAGTTTTTACATAGTTTGTTTCCAACATATTTCCATCAACAGATTCATAGTAATTTTGTATTTCTTTACTATCAAACTCTTTTAGAAATATCTTATTGAAATTAGTCATTTTATCTTTTACTAAGATTGCTTTTTTGTTACCAAAATCAATAATTACTTTTTTATGTTCGCAAATATAATCTTTTATTTTAGATATTGTTTCATAATTAAAATAAAGAAAAAGACGATCAATAAATTCAAAAAAATCTAAAAAAACAACTTCTTCTGTGTCAGATTTTTTTATTAGTCTAACTCTTTCTTCATGCTTTTCTACAAAATATACTCCATCAATAGAATTATTCATACTTTATTCTTTTATATCTTCTTTTTTAGGTTTTAAATAACTTTCTAAAAGTACTTTATTATTTGACGCTGGTTTTATTACATTCA
>Ga0265298_10001755_pt1 | contig 31721 bp, 14 predicted proteins | sample AusTroGonzalo_MG_3_FD_193486 | JGI IMG/M metagenome (GOLD analysis project Ga0265298, IMG submission 193486) | Bovine rumen microbial communities from tropical cattle in Woodstock, Queensland, Australia - Gonzalo_01 | ecosystem: Host-associated > Mammals > Digestive system > Stomach > Rumen ... | reverse complement strand
GTAGTTCTGGCCTTCAGCAAAAACCGCCCGCAGGTTTACCAGCCGGACCGGTATGTGAAGATTGTCTCTGAAGCGCTGGGGAAAGGAAACTGAAGTCAGGTAAATGATGAATAGCATGGCTTGACATGATTTTGGCAGGTATAATATAATCAATTGATTTGTGTTATGGTTTGAAATCGAAGAAAAACAAGGCGTTGCAGACATCAGGATACTCCTGCTGATGCAAAATCTGCCGGGGTCTGGAGGCAGCACATGGCAAATCTCAGCAAAGATTTTTTCTTTATCAGTTACAGCCAGAAAGATAAGGAAGTACTGCAGGATCTGGAATTCTTTGATGAGAAGTATGTAAATTACTGGATAGATCAGGATGGAATGCGTGCCACGGACGACTCATGGATTCAGCGGGCAAAAATGACGATTGATCATGAGAACTGCAAAGGGGCTGTGTTCTATATCAGTGTCCATTCCCTGGCCAGCGAAGCAGTGAGGAAAGAGATTGATCTGGTCCTGGAAAAAAGAAATGCATGCCCTGGCTTTTTCGTGTTTGCTGTGCTGATCGGAGGGAAATCGATCCCCCATCTTATCAAAAAGCTGTATTTTGAAACAGAAGATACCAAACTGGTGGCTGTCCTGCCGCTGGCGGGTATTATGATATTAGGCAAACTGTTTACGGATGAAAAAATCTATCTGGTCAGGGATGAGGAGCACCTGGACAGTTACCACCAGAAGATCCTGACCAATCTGTCGGAATGCGGTGTGGTGCTGGACCAGGCATCTGTTGAGAATGAACTGGCAAAAGAAAACAAGCTGAACGCATACGGCCAGTATCCCTTTGGAAGGTTCTACACGGCGGAGGAAGCGCAGCATATTTTTCTGCCGCAGGCAAACATATTTAAAGAAAGAAACGGCAGCTGGTATATCCGGCTGGAGGATGGGACGGTCAGAAAAGCGGAAACGATTAACTGGATCATCCTGGATTATAAAGACGGGATCATGCAGATGATTTCCGAAAGAGCGCTGGAGAAGATTACAGGGCGTGATATCGTTCCATGGTTGAATGAGGTTTTTCCCGAAATAGCGTTTACTGAAGAAGAACGGGCTTTGCTGGAAGGGCCTGTTCGTACGCTGACTTATGAGGAATATGAGCATTATGCGGACGGGCACAATATTAATCCGGGCAATGACTGCTTCTGGCTGAACAGTATCAATAAGAGGAAAGAACAGAATATGCTTATGTATGTGAACGGGAGCCGGGTAGACCAGGTCGGTTGCCGGAAGGACAGAAAAAACGGGATACGGCCTGTGATCAAAATCCATAAGGACAATATGTAAGGGGAGCGAAAAGATGGACAGAATCGCGCTGAGACAGAAAGAAAAAGAAGCGTTGGCCCGGAAACTCTATAATGTGAATATTAACGACTGTACCAGCGCGTTTCTGGGAATCGTTGCTGACAAACAGCCGGGTACGATTTTCTATGATTATGAGCCGAAGGCAAAGATCGGCATGAATATCTATGCTGAGCTGATGGACAAGTACAGGGATGGAAAAGGCTTTATCCTCTCAGACGATATGGAAGAGGTTGGCATTCTCTCCCAGGCACAGGGTGCCAGTACGCTGGATACCCTGATCGGCAGATTTGACGTGATAACGATGCTGAACAGGCAGGATGCGCAGCAGTTAACAGATATATACCAGACAACGATACGGGATATCCTGAATCGTGTAAACAGTGGTGAAGGCGGATATTTATTTGACGCAACGCCGTACAATATTACCGTTTTCGACCGTGAATCCGCCTATATGGATACGATTACATGGGTCATTTCAGCATTCCTCGGCGCGATTTCCCTGGACGAGAGCAGTTATTCCTGCGCAGGGAAAAAGAGTGAAAAGATCAGCATCTCATTCAGCAATGCGGAAACTGATCAGATGCTGAAGGTAATTGCCTATTGCATACGTTATATTACAGAAAATTATATCGATGTTTCAGAAGAACGCAGGGACGCGCTGGCCAGAGGCTGGAACTTCACCGGGGGATGCAGTGAGCCTTCCCTGTATTTTACCTACGCGGTCAGTGAATGCTATCTGGATATTTACAGTGTTTTCAAGCCGGTGATTGACCGGCACAACATTTGGAAAAAGTACGAAAAAGTTAAGAACGATCCTCGCCACGCAGGCGCTGAAGACTACTGGATGTATATTTCCGCCGATGACCGGATCGCTTATGAAAGTGCCAAAGACAACTCTGAAGAATACAAAAAACTGGATCAGTATTTCGGGATTATCAATGGAGCAGGCGACTTCTTTTATACTCTGGAGCAACAGGTGAAATCATCCGCAAAAAACGCCTGGCCGCTGGTTCAGAAAGGAATCGACACGCATTTTTACAATTACAACCTGTCGGCTGTCATTGAGCCCCAGGCAATTGAAAGCAGTTCCTCCAGCGACGCGCTGTTCAACAATATATTTGTAATCAACAACGTGATCTCAGGCGGCTTGGATGAGGACCTGAAGGATGCGCTGGCCAGTGCTGAAGACGATGATGAAATGAGCCGTATCCAGAGTGAATATGACGATCTGCTGGAAACCCTGCAGGCTGCTGTACAGCGAATGATCCGCTACAGCAAAACACTCCGCTCCAGGAGGAAGGATTATATCATCAATGATTATTTCATCAGCTGCAGCGAAAGCTTTGAAGGCGAACTGAACCGTAAAGCGCAGGAACTGCGTAAGAAGAGGATCAAAGCGTTCTCCCTGTCGCCGCTGCTGGTAAAGACCAACAACCTGATCAGTGAGTACCTGACACAGTATCCGCAGATTGACATGGTTAAGTATCTGGACGAGATGCTGATGAAAAAAAGAACGACCCTTGAAGACCTGGAGGAAAACGGGGTCAGGATTCCGTTCCATATCTGGATCTGGGAAAACGGGGAATACCTGGTTACTTCAAATTATTACTACATTTCCTCCCTGGCCAGTTTCTATGAATACGCGGAAATCTATGAGAGCCGGTTCAGGGATATTGACCGCGGCAATGCCCGTATCCGGGAGACGATTATCTTAAAACATGACGAGGAAAGCAGGGCAAGCGGTGAGATCTTTGAGCTGAACAGCCAGGTCAATACACTGCGGGAAAGCGAGGCCAGACTGCAGCAACAGGTCAGTGAACTGGAATCCAGGAAATCCGAAGTGGAGGAAGTGCTGCGTGATTTCCTGAAGAATGAGCTGAAAACGAATATGATGACCTGGCTGACAGACAACCTGCGCAGTATGAACCGGGATGTGCTTACCGATCTGCCGAATGAAACGTTCCGTGAGGACAGGCGTGAAGAGATCGCCTTCCTGAAGGAACTCCGGCGTACAATGATCGTTACCTTCTATGATGAGATTCAGTACCGGCTTGGCTTCCTGAACAAGGATAAAGACACGATTTCGCTTTTGGTGGAACTGTTTGAGAAGAAACTGGATTCCGCTGTAAAGGATCAGCTCAATGAAATCTCCAAGAATGAACGATTCAATGAAACAAGCAATAAGTGAGGGGTAACGTATGTACAAGATTTCCTTTTTCTCCTACAAAGGCGGCTCGGGCAGAAGCTCTGCCCTGGTGAATACCATTCCCTTCCTGGCGAAAAAACTGGAAGCGAACAGTGACCATCCCATCGTTCTGATGGATATGGACATGGACAGTACCGGTCTGACCTATCTCCTGCATCAGGGAAACAGTATTGCCGGTCATCTGACAGTTCAGCAGACCATGGTGGAAGGTGTTCCGGGAAGCACGGACCACTCGCCGGATCTGCAGGAGCACGCTTTCTTTTCCAAACTCCTGAAGGTCGGCGGAGAGTTCGGCATGGAGGAAGGGGCTGTACTGCTGCTGCCGGCAGCGGCGGGGGAGACTGTCGGGGAGGATGGATCCAACAGGAACATTTCGGGAGGCCGGGATTCCGGCCACCTCAAGCGGATTGAATCCCTCTGCACAAGCTACCGGTGTACCGCGCTGGTCTATGACTCTTCTGCCGGCGACCAGGATACCGCTACGCTGAGCAACAGCAAAGCGGACGTGATTGTCTGCTGCATGCGTCCGACGATCCAGTTCCAGGAAGGGACACTGGACTATTTCCGTCGGATGAACAGGATTGTACATAACAAGGAAGTCATTCTGATGCCGAACGCTGTTTCGCGGGCGAAGGTGAACGTGGACGGGGAGATGTACCCGATCAGTGCGAAAAACCGGATCATAGAGGCTTTTGAGAAAGCTTTCCCGGATACCGGCAACACAATCCGCCTGGACGCGTTTTTCGACGGGAAGTTCGGAATTCCGCTGGTGCAGCGATTCCTGTGGCAGGAAACCATTCTGAAAAATCTGGATCCTTCGGCACTCACGGAAGACGAGAAGGAAGCGCTGGACATGTATGACTATACCGCTTCCCTGATTGTAAAGTATGGTAAAACGGAGTGATTGGGCATGAGCCATCAGGAAATCGGGCAGTACAGGGAGTATATCAGGGACAAGTTTATCTGGCGGTATATCTTCGGCAATCAGGATCCGGAACTGGACAACGCCGATGATATTCTTCGCTGTATAAACAATACGGTGAATCTGGCGTTCATATATGTGCTTTCCTGTATCCGCGGTATGTATAAGAACGAAGAGAACATCGAGGATAAAAAGAAAACATTTAATCCGAACGCAAAACGGGCCATAAAAAATATGGACAGGATTTATAACGGCCTGGACATTACCTATGAGCTGATTAATTATATTCTTCTGGATGTGCAGTTTGATCTGTCCCTTGGAAACTCTTCCTGTCTCAAGCAATACATTCCGGGGGTCAGCGACACTTTTCTGCCGCTGGATTATTCTCCCCTGATTCTGCATTGGCTGTCATCTTCCAGGGCAATCAGCGGCATGACGCTGGACGATCTGATCCGTCGCTTTCAGAAACTGATTGTTTCGCTTCCCTTTCTCGGTGCGAGTCTTACGGAGGAAGACGCGGATGTGTGTTTCGAGGTCAGGGTCGGCTTTGAAAAGAGCTGGCTGTACACGGATCACAAAATCCTGATCCGGGACTGCGGAAGAGACTATTATATGTTTTATTTCCTGGAGAGGGTGGAGACGGACAATCATGCCTGCACACTGCATTATTCCACCCCTGATTATGCCGATAAGTATGAGATTGTCTGCCATGACGAGCACTATCGGGGAGAAACGGAAAACAGTGAAAACCGGGTTTTCCGGCAGATGGAGATTGATGACCTGGAAATGCTGTACAGCTGTATCACCGGGTCAGATCCGGAGAGCCTTTTCCAGGAAAAGATTGGTCATGAGGATGGGATCCGGAATATCTATTCCGTAAATTATAAATACCTGAAGAATCTTTCCCTCGCGATTGCGGACGAGCTGGGATCTGTGGACAGAACCAAATGCCGGGAGGATTTTCTTGCCAAATACGGCGTGGATGCAACCAAGGAAAGCGATCTGGACAGCGTCATTATTATGAAGCTGATAGAGCATACGCCGACGACAATCCTGAACGATCTGTTTATCATTGACAGTGACCTTTTCCATGCCATTATCCGCAATCTGTATCGCCGGTTCAACGGCCGGGTGGTTTTCCGCCATGTTGATTTTTCTGTACAGCCCCCTGACTTTACTGCGCTGGAAAAATTTATCCAGAACAGCATGCACGCCGGCCGAAAATTTATCCGGGAAGGCGAACGGGCCATGCTGCAGGCAAACTATATCATTTCCATGATCCTTTCGGATTCCATGAGCAGCATGCCTATCGCCGACAATATCGGCCGCATACAGGCCCATAACGAACTGGCGTTCGCGCAGGGCACGCTGGCAAAAATCCTGATGCGCACCTGTGTTTTCTATCAAGGTGTTCTGGCATACGGAAAAGGGAAACTGGCCTATGACGCAGAGCATTATAACAGTATGCCGTCAGCGGAAGAAACTGCCAAAGCCCAGATCCTTCTGCATGACGCGTTCCTGAAAAAAGCCCAGAAGGCATACAATACAGAATTCAGGGACTCGTTTGAATCCATGGATCCAAAATCCCAGCTTCTGTACGCGCTCCAGCGCCTGCATGCGCTGATGGATTTGTGTGAGAAGCCGGAAAATGAACGCTACCTCAAATGCGCGATCGGAAAAACGGAAATCATGGATCATGACGGAATCAGTTTGACGGATGCACTGACAGAAATGGAACCGAAAGACCAGATCAGACAGATTGTCAACTGCCTTGAATACCTGAACACCGGTTCTCTGGAGAACAATGAAGGGCAGGGAGATTTTAATTCCTGCATCTATCCGACAACAGGCAAGTACCGCAGCAACAGCGAAAGCGGAGATGAATGCCGTGTAGCCTGCTTCTCTGTCCGGATTGATGTGAACGCAAACGGCAAGTATGACTATATAAAAAATATCAAAGTTCTGACAGAGTTTACCTATCAGATCAATGAATACTATTACTGTCTGCCCAATATTGCCCGGAGCAATATCAACTGGTGGATTGATCCCCTGATCATTAAGGCGGGAGATTTTGACGCGATTTTTAAGCAAGGAGAATGATGCCTGTGCTGCATTTTATGCTGGATGCGTATGACACAATTGAGGAACACACCAACAACCTGATGGCTGTGAATGAGTGCCTGGTAAAGGTCGCGGACGCGCTGGACCTGAAAGCGGTTATGCCGCCGTTTCTGGTACCGTATTATTATTCATCCAAGATGGAGGACGGCGGTATCAGCGCCTTTATGTTCTTTGAAGGCGGGCATATTACGCTGCACACATTTCCGTTCCGGGCATGCTATTTCGCGGATATCATGGCGGATGATTTCTTCAGCATAGAAAAGGCAAAAGCGGAAATGCTGAATATATTCAGCGCGCAGACTGTGAAGAGCTATTTCCTGGACCGGCGTGTGCCTGAGCAGATCAGGGAAACGCATCCGGATCCTGATGTTGATTTCGGGCCGCATTATATGATTACCGTGCGCGATGCGGACATGACACTGGATTCCATTTCCAGGTGGCTGGACGAACTGGCTCCGAAGATCAATATGGAAGCCATCACCCGGCCTTATGTCATCAACAGCACAGTGAACAATCCACAATATATCTCCGGCATTCTGATTGTTGCCCAGAGCCATGTGGCTGTTCACTATAATATTGCGGAAAGAATGGCCTATATCGATATTTTTTCCTGCAGTTTCCTGAAAAACGAACAGATTGAGAAGGTACTGCATGATTCCTTCGGAGATCGTGCCACTTATAAGCTCTTTGTCCGCGGAAGCAAATACGGGGATTCCTACCAGAACCAGGATGTCCGCCTGGGCATGTTCAAGCGCTGGCAGAAGGGCAGGGAATAACGTTTATCGAACACCCTCCGCACTCAGAAGCCTGTACTCATCCAGATGAAAAACCGAATATTCTGTGAAACCCGCCTGCTGCAGGAGCCTGAAAAAGGCAGAGGTGTTGTTTGCGTTCAGGGAAGTGTAAAGCGCTTCGGAACAATAAACCCGGAGCTCGCGCCTGCCGCTGTTGCGGACGGCACGCATATAGTCGGATACGTCCGTCTCGCTTTCCGCCAGGCAGTAATTGTCATAATAGGTCAGGTCCGTAATTGTGATCCGGCTGCCGCTCCGGTAAAAGCTGAACGAGTAAACACCGAGGGAATAGACCGCATCGGCGATCCGGCCGCGAATGGCGTCAAAGCTGAGCTCGTCTGCTGTCAGGAAGGTCAGGGAGGCGGGCTGTGCGGGAAGCTCCCGGCGGATCAGGGACAGGACTTCCTCCGCGGAAGCGCAGGAAACCGGCGGGGACGCGAAAGAAACATCCGTGAAGGCTGCCGACCCGCTTTCCGGGGAATAGCGGTAATTTCCGGCATCTGCCAGGCAGCTGCGGGAAAGCACCTGCTGCAGTCCGGAACTGTTGTCAGAAAGGAGCTGGTCCGACAGGGCCGGCGGGAAGAACAGGGAGAAGGAACGGATTCCTGCTTCCGCGTACTCCCGGATCGCGGAGAGAATCTCCTCGGCGCTGTCACAGAAGCGGAAAGGGGTGTCCGGCAGCGTGATATCGGTGAGCTCATACAACCGGCCGCTTTCCAGATAGGAGTAATGGGTGGCGGCGCCGTGGTTCAGCATGCGCGTGAAGGTATCCGGATCTGTCAGCCAGAAGACTTCCTCCGGGCAGTACAGGGTCAGGCGGTGCTTTCCCGCGGAGGCCGCGGTACGCGCCGCGAGGTAGACATCCTCCTGTGTATAAATGATTGCCGGCTGCTGGTCCGGCATCAGCTGGGCGGAAAAATCCGCCATGGAGGCAATGTCCGGGAACTGGGTGTCGGTATTCCAGTGATAGGACAGGGAGGCGTCCCGCCGGCCGATGTTGAAAAACAGATAGCTGGGCTCTGCCCTGTCCCGGTCGCCCCAGGTGGCGTCGCACATGAGCCAGGAACCGCCGATATAAACCAGGTTCCACATGTGGGAACCGTCCTGGGATCGCTGCTTTGAAGGAACCGTGGAGGTTCCGTGGATATAGCGGCAGGGAACGCCGGCCAGGCCGCAGCACAGCACCATCGCGTCCGCGTAGCCGTCACAGTCTGCCCGGCCGTTGAGCAGCGCCCCGATGGCGCAGTCTTTTTCGCCTGTGCCGTCCTCTGCCAGGTCATAGGTGACGCTGCTGCACAGGGTATCGTAGATATACCGTTCCTTTTCCAGGTCTGATCCGGACGCGCCGGCAGCCAGCGCGAGCGCCCGGTTCAGCGTTTCCGTTTCCCGGGCGGAGAGCAGGGCTGTTTCCCCGGCTTCATACCGGCGGAGAATCTGCCAGCCGGCATAATAGGAAATTTTTGTCAGCAGGACACGGTCGTCATACCACCCGACGGAATACGGGCCGCAGCCGGCTCTCATCATGATCTCCGAGAGCAGGGTGATATCCCTGCCGACGGACGAACTTTTTTTCAGCTCTTCGGTCAGGGACCAGGTGCAGGGAACGGAAAAGGAATCCTCCAGCCGGGCTGTATGCTCCTCCACCAGGGAGGCGAATTCCTGCAGGGTGGAAGCCCCTGACGTGTCCGCATGCGCGGGAGGAACGCCGCACAGCAGCGTGAGCATCAGCAGGAAACAGCAGAAGCGCCTTGTAAGCATTGAACTTTCACATCCCAGTAAAACAATTGCGGGCCGGTCTGTAACGGTGTCGTTTTTTCCATTGTATCCTGCGGCCCGGTGCAAGTCAATCAGGACGTCTGAACATACCCGGGACGCCAACGTACACCGATGCTTTTTATTGACAAGGATATCCGGCAAATGATAAAATTACTGAAAACCGGAAAGCATTGTAATTTCAAGAAAGCAATAAGGTCTGACACGGGTCGGGCAGAAAATAATGCTTATCATTCATCAAATGACAACGGATCTTCAGGAGGAACCGGAGGATGTCAGGAAAACCGGAGAATAAAAAGGATATCCGAACGCTTGTCCGGGCTTGTCTGGCTCTGGGGCTTGTTTTTGTGTTTTTTCTGTTGGCTGCGGCCGGGGGCACCGCGAAGGCTACAGGCGAAAAACGTCGGATCCATGTGGTCTTTGACGATTCCGGCACCATGCAGAATGAATACCGCTGGAGCCGGGCAAAGTATGCGCTGGAAGTGTTCACGGCCATGCTGGAAACGGATGACGAGCTGAAGGTTTATGCGCTGAATTCTCCGGAAACGCTGGAACTGAACGGAACGGATGATAAACGGGTTGAACAGATGCACCAGTGGGGGGCAAGCCAGAAAGGCGGCGGCACTTCCTTCAAAATGGTCGAAACAGCGGCCAATGAGCTGATCGCCATGCAGGACCAGTATACGGACTGCTGGCTGGTTGTGCTGACAGACGGCGGTTTTGATGATGTCAGGCAGGCATCCCAGGTGGAAAAGATATTTGACGGCTGGAATGACCAGGGCATCAAAACCGTATATATGGGCATCGGACGGGAGGCCAAGGATATCAAAAGCAATCCCGACAAAGGCGCTTATTCCTATAAAGCCGTTGACAGCCAGGGCATTCTCCGCCAGCTGCGGGATATCGCGAACCGGATTTTCAACCGGCTCAGCCTGCCTTCCGGCCATTTTCAGAAAAATGGGGACGTGTATACGCTGGATATCGATATCCCCACGAGGGACATTATTGTGTTTGCCCAGGGAGACAACGTCCAGATCGGGGATCTGCTTGTGGACGGTACAGTGAAAAAGCCGGTGGAAACCATGAGCGTCCAGTATACGGATCCGCCGAAGGTATACAGAACCGCGGACAAATCGCTGAAGGGTGTCGTGGCGGTCTATGACGCGTCTCCGGCTGCTGCGATCTCCGTTGAGGTTTCCAACTGCAATGAGGTGGAGTTCTATTATGATCCCGGGGTGGAAGTGGACTGCGAACTGAGTCAGAATGGTGCTGTGATTCCCAAGGACAGCGAAATTATGGAAGGGCAGTACCATGTGACCGGAGCCTTTACGGATCCGGCTACCGGCCAGCGGGTGCAGTCCGATCTGCTGGATGAAAACGCCATTGTCCTGACGCTGGACAACAACGGAACGGTTTATAACTTTGGTATCAGCGGCGGGGACGTGGAACTGAAAATCGGAGCTGTAACGGTTACCGCCACAGCGGACCTGAAAACTACAATCCTCCAGACAACGAAGGTATACCGGGTTCCGGATCCTCCGCTGCCCCCGGATGTTATTCCGGTGCCCGAAGAATATACTTATTCGGTCCGCCGGGACCAGCTGCAGGATAACGGGACGATCAAACTGCTGTTTACTGTTGTAGATGCCGATACCAGAATTCCTGTGGGCGAAGAGATCTGGAATGATATCCGCCTGGAAATCCCGGATCAGCACGGCATTCACTGGGAATGGACGAAGGACGGGACGAATTGTCCGTGTATCAGGATTGTTCCTTCGGCAGCCGGGAAATATGCCGATGTGGAGGTCGGCATGTTCCAGTTCACGGGAACGATTCTGAATCACTATGACAAACAGCGGGAATTTGAATTCCCGTTCGGTGGGGATTCATATGAACCATTACGGGTGGAGAACAAGACGATCCAGGTCACCACGCAGGCGCTTCAGAACCGGACATATACATTCGTGATCCATGTCCTGGATCCGTACAGCAATGATGATCCTGTGACCGGTGTACTATGGGACCATGTGAAAGATCTGAAGGTGAGTGAAGATCATGGAATTGCCTGGGATTGTCAGCGCGGACCGCAAGAGGGAGAATATACGCTGACACCAGCCTCGTCAGACGGGAAAGCGGATTCTGTGAATCCGGGTACTTACGACTTTACGGTTACGGCGGAGTATGACGACGGCGGCATGGCATGGAACACGGAAGGGACGATCTCCGTTACGGTAAACCAATAACCGGGAACCGGCGGTTATAAACAGACACTGAAGGATCAGGAGGACCGGGGAAAGATGAAGACGCGGGATTATTTCGGATACAGCCGCTCTTTGGGCCGGCTTTGTTTGTCACTGATTCTGGTATTCCTGATGCTTCTGTCGGCGGCGCTGCCCGGACAGGCAAGGGCGGCGGGTTCGAGAAGAAGGATTCATGTTGTTTTTGATGACTCCAGCAGTATGGGCAACGACAAACGCTGGAGCCGGGCTATGTATGCGCTGGAAGTATTTGCGGCCATGCTGGAGCCGGATGACGAACTGAAGGTCTATGCGCTGAATTCCTCGGGAACGCTGGAGACAAACGGAAAAGACAGCAGCCGGGTACAGAAGGTGTATCAATGGGGTAAGAGCCAGATTACAGGGACCACTCCGTTTGACAAAGTCAGAAAAGCGGCACAGGACCTGATCAGTATTAAAACGCAGTATAGCGACTGCTGGCTGGTGGTGCTGACAGACGGTGGCTTTGATGAGCGGTATCTGTCCAATGATCTGGCGGGGATCTTTGACGACTGGAACGGCCAGGGCATCAAGACCATTTATATGGGAATCAGTTCCAGTGCCATGGAAGTCAGAAGCAATACCAGCAGAGGCGCTTATTCCTATAAAGCTGCAAACAGCCAGGCGGTGCTTAGCCAGCTGCGGGATATTGCTAACCGTATATTTGAACGGCTGATCCTTCCTGCTGATCATTTCCAGAGAAGCGGAAACACTTACACACTGAATATCGATGTTCCCACGAGCGATATCATTGTGTTTGCCCAGGGGGATAATGCCCGGATCGGAAACCTGATGATTTCCGGGCAGGCAAAGCAGCCAACAGAGCTTCTGGATGTACAGTATGCGGAACACCCTTCATTCGGCGAACCGGATAAAGAACTGAAGGGCGTTGTGGCGGTATACCATGACTCGCCGGCAGCGGTGATGACCATTGATGTCGCCGATTGTACTGAAGTTGAGTTTTACTATAATCCCGCTGTGGATGTGGACTGTGAGCTGACGCAGGACGGAAAGGTAATAGAGAAAGACAGTGAAATATTGGAAGGGCAGTATCATGTGACCGGCGCCTTTACAGATCCGGCCACAGGAAAGCGGATACAGTCCTCACTGCTGGATGAATCAGCCATTGTCCTGACATTGGATAACAACGGAACGGTATACAATTTCGGGGTCAGCGGCGGGGATGTGGACCTGAAGATCGGCAATGTCAAGGTCACTGCCACAGCGGACCTGAAAACCACAACGCTTTCGACTACCAAGAATTATGTGGTAAAAAAGTCTGAGGGAAAGCTCGAACAGCCTCCCATTGAAGGCATTGCGGATTCGATTCGCCAGGACCAGCTGAAGGGCAACAAGACAATTGTTTATGTGGTCCAGATTGTGGATGCAGAAACCAGACAACCGGTGGATGAGGAAAGATGGAAGGAATCCACCCTGGAAATCCCGGACCAGCACGGTATTCACTGGGAATGGACCAAGGACGGTATGGATTCTCCCCTGGTAAAACTGATACCGTCCGCGGTCGGGAAGTATTCGGATGTTGATCTCGGAGCGCTTCAGTTTTCGGCTGCGGTAATCAGCGGGCCGAACGTGCGTACGGACAATACTTTTCTATATACGGTGAATCCGTTCGAACCATTCCGGGTTGAGAGCGTGACCAAGCAGGTCAACCAGAAGGCGCTGAAGGACCGTTCAGACGTGTTCACGGTCCATCTTCTGGATCCGTACAATAACGACCGGCCGATTACGGGAGATCGGTGGGCCGCCGCAAAGGACCTGACAGTGACAGACGGGAACGGGATTATCTGGGATATCCAGCGCGGGCCGGGCGAGGGCGAGTACTCCCTGACGCCGGCCTCGGCTGACGGGAAAATGCGCTCCGTCAATCCCGGCACATATACTTTCACGGTTGAGGGAACTTATGACGACGGGGACCTGATGGACTGGAAAACGCAGGAAACCCTTACGGTGGAAGTGATCAAGCATCCGGAAAAACCGCTGGACATCCAGGTGGATGTTCCCCAGGATCCATTCCCGCAGTCCCGTTTCCATATGAAGGATTCGGAACCTATTATCGTAACCGCCATGTGCCAAGGCGCGGTGATCCCGGACCGGGTCTGGCAGCTGACGGATGAGACCCGGGATATTTCCGTTACACTGGACGATCCTGACCAGAAGCTGGAATTTGAAATCCGGAAGGGCGTTAAAACAGGCACCTGGGAGATTCAGCCGCTTCCGCAGGACGGCAAAGGCTACCGGACCAGCACGGGCAGGATCCGCTTTCATGTGTCAGTTGACATTCTGGATGATGAGGATCTGTATTACGGCACCGCACCGGGTGAGCTGCATGTGGAGCCGGAACTGATCTGGGTCATCTGGGAATGGATCCTGGATAACCTCTGGTGGCTGATTCCCGCGCTGTTGCTGCTGTTCTATCTGATTGCCTATCAGTTCCCGAAAAAAAAGCATCTCAGGACGGGAAAATATAAACTGTTGTTCACCTATGACGGCGAAGACGGAATAAGGCATACCATGGTGAAGATTCAGAAAGTCAGGAGCTCGGTGCTTATCCCGTTCAAAGCGCAGAAAGCGCGCCTGAATGTCAAGAAAGAGTCCTTTATGTGCCACTTCCCTAACGTGACGATACAGTCTGCCGGCAAATCCTGGCTGGGAAAAGATTTTATCATTACCCCCGAAGGGTTGAACATGGGGATGGACATGAGCCCGTACACGGTCGGAAACAGGACTTTTGACAAAATGGAGGAGATTGTGGGCTCGAGGACTGCGGATCCGAAAGATCCGGCTTCCAGGCCTCAGAGCTTTGCACTGGCCGGCTTCTCCATTGAGACGGAGGGAGAAGCGTTCGGGGATATGTTTGCAAGGGGTACTGTTGAAGTGGTCGATAAATCCTATAACCCGAATAAGGAACGAAATGATGCCTGACGGCTGAAGAGGCGAAGCGGGAAAGGAGAGGCTGAATACCGGATGATGAATCTGCAGTAACGGACAGAGAACCAAACCATAAAGAATTCAGACAAGAAGAAAAGAGGAGGAAGGTAAAACATGAGCGTACCTACATTGCTGGTTGGCCTGGGCGGGGCAGGATTAAAGATTGTCAAGATGGTATATAACCGGGCGACGGAGGAACAAAGGGAAAACATCGCTTTTGTGGTCTTTGATACAGATGTGAACGAGCTTCGTGCCATCAGTGAGTCAAAGATGAATATCCATGCTATTCAGATCTCTGCTAAAATGACTGTCGGGGAGTATCTGAAGTATGATGATAATGCCAGGCAGAAATGGTTCCCCGTGAATAATGTGCTGAACAGCAAAGTGCTGACTGAAGGCGCGGGCCAGGTACGTGCCATTTCCCGGCTGGCCTTCAATACGGCTTTGGTGCAGGGAAAGCTGGCTCCGCTGGACGAAGCCATCGCGGAACTGTATAAACTGCGCGGGGATACGCTGTCCCAGGCGCCGCGGGTCATCATTACCGGTTCCCTCTGCGGAGGAACCGGCTCCGGCCTGTCCCTGCCGGTGAGCATGTATATCCGGAATTACCTGCAGACCAAGGTTCAGCAGGGCAGTGCGATCATGCGCGGATTCTTCCTGCTTCCGGAAGTGTTTTTCAGCGTCATTACCGGAAACAGCGAGCGGAACAATCTTCGCTGCAATGCCTATGCGGCCATCCGTGAAATCGATGCCTTTATGATGAAGGCGGACAATCACCTGCCGGAGGAATATGATCTGCATTTCACGATTCCGCGGGTCAACTCCAAGAAGGAAGATGAGTATACCGGCCGTCCGCTGGACTTCTGCTTCCTGTTTGACGGACAAAACATCGACGGCATGCAGCTGCAGTCCATTCATGCCTATTATGAGCATGCGGCAAACTGTATCTACAGCATGGCCATCGCGCCGACCAGCTCACGGAGCAACTCTTCCGAGGACAACGTGCTGCGGGATATTGTGCGGGAAGGCGGCCGCAATCGCTATGCAGGCGCCGGCACATCTCTTCTTGAATACCCGACTAAGGATGTGAAGCGTTACCTGGGCCTCTGCTGGACCCGTGAAAGCGTGTCCAGAGAGTGGACGGAAATAGACCAGCGGTTCAAGGAAGAACAGGAGCTGAATAATGACAGGCGCAAAGCCGGTTTTACGGAGCAGGAAATTGACCGGGGTGTTCATTTCATCAATGTCATGAAGGAAGGCGTGGGACAGTACAAACCGTTCCCCAAGGCGATTCATGACATGTGCATGCAGTTCAAGGACGGTGAGAAAACCATCGTTGAAATGGAACTGTGGAACGGCTATTACAAGGAGCTGGATGCCTATCTGAACTCTTCCATTATGCAGGCAAAGAGCAAGGTCCGCAAAATGGAGGACAGCTTCAGCACACATCGCGAGAATATCCAGAAAAACCAGTCCAATCTGTCGGATGAGTTCCAGAACTGGTATAACGAGCTGGTTGCATACAGGGAATGCTCCGTCAAGTATGTGGAAGAACTGTCCCGTAATCTGGTATACTCCCTGTTCCGTGACACAAAGGACTATACCAAAACGGACAACCGGTTCCGTCTGGAATACTGGCTGCAGAAGGGGCATGACCCGGAAAAATTCTTCCATCCCAGCGCAATCCGGTATATGCTCTACAATGTCATTGCGCTCCTGAAGAAACAGGTTGCCCGTACAGAGCGCGCAGCGACCCTGGACAGGAACAAAATGAATGATTTTGAGCGCGTGGCCTTTGATGATCCGTCGACGAAGGACCACGTCGAGACAAAGGATGAATTCATGGAGCAGGCCGGGTTTGATACTGCCGGCTTCGAGCATTTTAAAAAACGTAAGGATATTGCGGCGAACAAGGACCATCTGATCGGCGCTTTCGATGAACAGCAGAAGAATATCAGCAAATACTGGACGGACGGCGTGTTTTCCAAGGTGTTTGCCAGCGCTCTTGCCTATATGCAGCAGATGGCCAATGTGTTTGAGTCTTTCTATGATTCGCTGCAGAACAACTGTGTGGCGATTGACGAAGAGATCGAGCAGATGGAGCGCGCCTATGCGATCGTGGACGGCGTGCCGCTCCGCTATGTCTGCGCGGACAAGGATTGCCTAAAACAGCTGGCGGAACAGGCTTTCAGCCCGAACGACGCACTGGACCTGCCGGGACACCTGTGTGCGAAGATTTACAGCGAGCTGCGTGCCTTCGCCATGGATAAGATCCGCAAGGAAAGCCGGATGCAGGGTGAGGAGAACGAAGACCCCCGTAAAACAAATGTGGCGAACGACAAATTCTGCTCCTATCTGTTCAATGAGACCATTGTCAAGCATCAGGAAAAGAAGATGGAGGAGCAATACGGCGGTCTGATCCATATGGATGTGCTCAAGGCTTTGGAAACGGAAGCGAAAATCAAGCTGCCTGAATCGGAGAACAAGGATCCGGACAAGATTCGCAAGTACATGACTGACGTGCTGGAATACACCAAAAAGCTGTCGGAGCCTTTCATTGAAAATCCAAGGGACAAGGAACCCCGCGGCTTTACTGTGTGCACCTACAGCAAGAAGCTGAAGGAGCCGGATACGCCGATTCCCGGACGCAAGGAGTTCGTTGAGAAGTATCTGGCGGGCAACGGCGTTGAATCGGACGATATCGATCCGGATATGATCCTGTTCTACAAGGCAGTCTATGACCTGCGCGCGAGAGACCTGGGCAAGTTTGCTCCGCCGGAAAAGACGGAGACTACGGACCGCCAGGCCGGCGATTACTACAAGGCCTATCATGAACTGATTTCCGAGCTGCATCCGCTGCCCCAGAAGAGCCGGGCGATTACACCGCATCTGAACCGCTGGTGGCATGTGGTGACCCAGCTGCCGGAACTGAGCGAAGAGAGCCAGCAGATGCAGGAGGAGAGCATTGCTCGTGCCTTCCTGTGGGGCATGCTGGGCAAATTTATCCGCTTCCGCAAAGACCAGACGGACCGCCAGTTCTATTATCCTGCAAAGAACCGCCTGGCGCTGAGCAGGAGCGAGGATGGGGATCTGATCACCTCCAACGGAACGGCGTGCGACAGGCTGTATGAGGTGCTGGATGCCTTTACCATTTATCCGCATCTGGTCTGTCTGGTAAATAAGAAGGCGGACGAGCTGATCGAACGCGATCTGGTGAACAAGGTGCCGCTGAAAAACAGCTATCTGTATCAGATGCTTGTTGATTTCTGCGTGGACGAGCTTCCGCTGGTCAAGGAAGAGAAACCGGCAAAAACGGTTGCCCGGACTGCGGCCAGGGCGGATAAACCCGCCGAGGAAAAACCGGAGACGACGGTATGTACCAACGCGCCGCGCAGCATCTTTGAGCTGCCACTGCTGATGAAACGCTCGGTTCCTTCCGAATTGTACAACGAGCGCATCATCGATCAGCTGATTGATGTGATCTTCAGCGAACTGTACAGGTATCATGAAAGGTATTGCATAGAAAAGGACCTGATTGTTGAATACAGCGCGCTGCTGTCTGACCAGGCCAGGCGGCTGATCAGAAATATCAGCCAGGATGCGAAGAACAATCCGCAGCTCAAACTCCTGGAGGACGAATTACTGGACGATCTTCTCGAACGGATTGAGGACGAGATCCAGGAGCGCGGTATTCCTTCCCAATCTGAATTTATAAGGAACGCGCGTAAGAAGAGAACGCGCTACGGCAATCTGGCAGAGGACGCGTTTGAAGAATAATATACAGAATTGCGATAAGAGGTGGTGAACCTCATTATGTATACGCTTATACTCCGGTCACGTTCTGCCAGACAAAGCTATGACGAGTTTTATCCGATCCTGGCCAATACGGTTCAGACGGGCGGCGAAGTACGGGCCTGCGACTGGATAGAGGATGGAACAACGATTGAAACCGCCGTACCGGAACTGATGAGTCTGGTCGAGCGGAAAAAACACTGGCGGGCTGTTGTGGTACAGCTGGATCTGGAGACTGAAAAATCCGGATACGAGACCGTGGACGGCAATCCGTACAACTTTGACAGGTATCAGAAACACAGTTATCAGGATACGATCCGACAGGAGGGAGTCGCCTGGAGCGGCATCCCTCTGGTTCGGATTACCCAGATGCTGAAAGGGATTCCGGAACCGGTCCCGGAGTACAGCATGGCCAGGGATCCGACAGCCAACGATTCGGAAGATCCGGAACGGGACGGGGAAAAAGATCCGGAATCAGCCACATCGGATTACATCATTGATCATTCTGAAAATATAAGCAAAACCAAGGCGGCTATTCTGAGCTGGAACGAGCAGCGCCTGAGCAATTTTTCCCCGCCGGAAGAAATTCTGCTGGTCAAAGCGCGCCGCTTGTTTACCGGTGTGCGTGATTACGAACTGGAATCCAGGTGGGGGGAATACCACGAAACAGACAGTTCAAGATTCAGGGCACGGAACGGATACGCTGACAGCTGCCGATTCCTGGTTTTTGATGTGGATACCCGGGGTGAACTGCGCCGCCGGAGCGATCTGTTCCGGCTGTGGCTGAGCGTTCAGATCCTGTCGGAAAACAGGATCAGTCCCAGCGTCCTGCAGGCTGACAGGCTGTACCGGATGGACGTGCAGCTTGAGGAGAAAAACCTCTCTGACAATGTCCAGAAGACTTCCGACAAGCTGAACTATGCCCAGTTTGAGATTTCACAGCACCTGAAAGAGGCTCAGGCTATCACGGAACCGGAGAAGAAACCGGATATCGAGATTGAGAAAAAAATCGATGTGGAGCTGGAGCAGACGGAAGCCGCCACATATTATATCAGCAGGGACAGGTTCAGTCTGGCGCCTGAGAACATGAAAGAAGACCAGCGGATCTGGAGAGAGTACACGGACCGGGCCAGACGCAAATGGACAGCGCTGCTGCGCTCTGTAAGCAGAAAGCTGGCCAAGGCGGCGAAAAACCTCCGTTCGGTCAGTGATCCGGATCCGAAGGAAGTTTATCCCCTCACAGAATATCAGGAGGAAGACCTCCGGGACCTGCTGGATGAGCATTATACCCGGATACTGGAAGAGCAGGAGAAACTGCCCGCCAATGAATTTGATATCAAAGACGAGCTGGAGAAGCGGGAAAAGGATGCTCAGCGGGCGATCAAACGCAGGCTGAGGTCTGTTTCCGCGGTCTATGTGTGGCTGTGGCCAACCATCCTGGTGGTCATCTCCATGTGCTACGGATTTGTTGAGGGCGGGCCGCGTCTGTATCTCGGGGCGGCCATTGCGGCCGCAGCGTTGCTGATTCTCCTATGCGTGAGGATCGGGCTGAGGATCCGTTTCGGTTCCTTCATTCGGGTTTTAAAACGTTATGAAGCGGTTTACAGAAGGGCATTGGCTGAGCTGAGCGTCAGCGACAGGGCGTTTTCCTCTTTCTTCAGCCGGATCGCCTCCCGGATTTACGGTGAAAACTATCTGGCCATCCTGACCCGGCAGCGTGAGCATCAGATGGACCGGATTGAAATCATTCAGCGGCAGGTCAAACGGGTTGAATGGTTCCAGGAGACGCTCCTGCGCTGGAGTGAAGCGCTTCAGCTGGATGTTGATCCTGACAACAAGGAAGCTGTCAGAATTATGGTGGAGAACAGGCATCGCCTGCAGGAGGAGGACCTGTACCAGCTTGAAACATGTCGTCCCCGCTCTGTGGAAGTCGGGCAGACCGGCACCTATATTATGTCATCCTATGCCTTTATCAGCGGGGTGAGCATTGAGAGAGAGGAGGTGTTCGACCGTGAGTGCGTTGAATAAGGCGCTGATAACGGTTGCCGCCATCCTCCTGATAATGGGGCTGCTGAAGCTCAACAACAACCGGAAGCTGAAGCGTGGATTTCAGTATCCGTTCCTGATTCTGTGTCCCGTGATTGTAGTGGCAGAAGTCCTGGCGCTGATCCTGCTGCGTAATGAAATCTGGCAGTGGCTGAACCAGCAGTCCTGGGCTTCCTGGGCCTATTCTTCCATCATGCAGGCCGGCAGTGATCTGTTTGGCATAGAACTGCTGGTGCTGAATGCAGTCATTGCGGTTCCGTATACCATCCTGAAGCTGATCCTGCGCCCGGTTCTGACCGCGTTCATGAAGCGCGGTCAGCATATGCGTATCGCGGAAGCCTATACATGGGATGAGGATTTTCAGCACTGGTATCTGAAAGAGGACAGAACAGGGCTGCGCGGGATTCTGCGCGGGATTATCTGGATTACGGCGATTCTGACCTGCGCGGTCTGCGGCGTGGGCTGGATCATGGGACCCGGATCGGATTACTGGTTCTATGCGTTCCCGGCGGCCGCACTGGTTATCCTGATGGAATTCCTTGCTTATTTCTGCGGGTTGACCCGGGAGGAATTCATTGCTTCTGTCGGTGGGGAAGGCATACGGTCCGCAGCCAGTTGCCAGTATAACAAACTGCGCCAGATCTATGAAAAACTGTTTCCGGAATCCCTTCTGTCCTCCAGGACTGGGAAGGATTTCCAGGCGCGCTCTGGTGCGACCCAGCTGTTGAAGGAACTGTCGGAGTCCTCTGACCAGACGGACCGGTTTGTGGGTGAATACTATCTGCATCTTCGGCACCGGAAACCGGGCAGTTTCAATGTTGACCTGATCAACGCGTCCAACAAACTTCTGCATCACGAAAGCACGATCATCTTCAATCCCTTCTACCGGGACATGTCGGATTATATCACGCTCCCGGTTGCCGATACACTGCTGAACGGTGAAAAGGTACTGGTGATTGTCGGTCGCCAGAGTACAAAGGAAAACGTAGCCCGCTGGATGGAAGGCATGCTGGGGGATTACTGCCGTACAGACCGACTGTGGCAGGTTGCTTTCCTGGCGGACAGGCCGGGCAGCTGCGATGTCGGTATGCTGGCTTTTTCGGATCTGTATAACCTGGATGTGATCAACCACAGCGAGGAATTCTTCCGGAAAGTCGGATTCATTCTCCTGGTGGAACCCAGCCGTATGCTGACGACTTCCCAGGCCGGTCTGAGTATCGTGGTGGGTAAATTCGACCGTGCGAAACAACCGACTTTCTGTGCACTGGACCATGAGCTGGACGGCCTGGTGGATCTGCTTTCCCATATCTTCCAGCAGAATGTAACCAATGTGTTTGCCGCGCCGGCCATTCAGCCGACTTATACCGCTATGGGCTGGAACGCCGCGGGTGACTATAAGCGACAGAGCCTGTTCCAGCAGCAGACCCATTTCCTGGGCAACGGTACGGAACTGGCAGCGGTGGCGCTGAAATACCAGGTAAACCATGTGGACTGGTACAGCGAGGAAAAGGCGCCGGTAGCGGATATTCGCTGGATTGCGGAACAGTATTATCCCCAGATCTCCCGCTATGCGGGACTGCCCTATGAACAGAAGAGCATTGAGGATCATATCTGCTTCTCCCCGGATCTGTGGGAGCGGCCGGTGACCGAGAATTCCTTTATTATCACGGAGGATGAGACCTGCAACCTCTTTGCCACGCTGAGAGCTTACCTTTCCCGCGGGAAAAAGCAGTCGTTTGTCCATGCGTTCAGCGAGAACTATCTGCTGCGGGATTACATGCGCTTCAACTGGCAGCTGTTCATGTCTGACGCGAAAGCGATTCCCATGCTGGCCCCGCATTATGCCAAGACCGAGCGCAACACGGTACTGCGGCTGGTCATCCTGATGGCCAGCGCGCCTGTGTCCCAGAAGTATATTGAGCAGGAACTCCAGCTGCTGGGGTATGACGGGGAGGATTGCTACAGGACGCTTTCCAACCTGATCTCACGTTATACGGTTGCCAAAGAAACGATTATCACCGTGTCCAACCATGTGGAGGACACTGAAACCCTTCCTGTTACGACCCAGATGTACTCGATCCCGAAAAGGCAGTTTGACCTGAATTTCGCCAGCACGCTGAAGAATGCGTTCTTTGTCGTGGAGGACGAGGAACTGGGCAGCCAGTATATCGACGCCCGGATGTTCGGCCAGATCACGCAGCTGGTCATGCCCGGGCAGCAGGTGGTTTACGGCGGGAAGCTGTATAAGGTTCACTCCATTTCACCCAGGGTGGGCTGTATCCTGCACCGCGCGTCTGATGAATATATGCGCCGCCTGTATTATCGCCAGCTGAGAACTTATACCCTGGAGGACAGGGTTCCGGCGAAGGTCGGGGAGAAGGTGGCAGGGAAAGCCGGAGAACTCCTGGCGGAGAAGAGCGGGAAATCCACGGAACAGAAGAAAGCGGACGGCAGGGAGGCAAAAGCCGGTTCCGTTATCAGCTGCCGCAGGGTCGGGGAGATTGAGATTACGGTTGAGGACCGTTCCTTCAGCGTCATCTCCACAGGTTATCTGGAGATGAAGGACCTGAATGACCTGTCGTCTGCGCGGTTTATTGACCTGAAGGATGACCCGAATGTCGTCAGGCCGGAAGAAGGCGAAACCGGAGAAAAGGACCGGCAGGAAGGGCAGGGTGAAAATCCATATTACCGTGTGTACAAGCACAAGGCTGTGATGACAATCCGCCTGCCAGACGCGGATGCCGCGGCGCGGTATACGTTGACTTTGCTGATTTCCGAGCTCATGCATACGCTGTTCCCCTATTCCTGGCCCTATATCGCGGTGATGTGCAAAAAACCGGAGGGCTGCGGGGATAAGGCGGGCAGGTTCCTGTATGACCTGGAAGGGGATGCGGACGGTGAACTGATCTATATCCTGGAAGACAGCGCGATGGATCTGGGCCTGCTGGAAGCCATCGACAACAATCTCTTCCGGATTCTGGAGATCGTCGCGGACTATCTGAACTGGCACGAGGAAAAGCGTCTGGAAATGGCGCTGTCCCCGGCACCGGAAACGCCGGATATGCCGGAAGCGGCTGAACCGGAAAAGGTGCCGGATGAAGGCGAGGTGGAAATCATCGTGCCCCCTGCTGAGGAACGAAAGAAGAGGAAAGGCCTGGCAGGTCTGATTGACGCTGTGTTCGGAAAACGAAAGAAGAAAAAGAAACCGGAGGGAAAGAACCCGGCAAAGGAACCGGAGAAGCAGCCCGAAGGGGAAAAGCCCGCGGAAGGGCAGGAAGCTCCCGGAACCACTGTAAACCCGGGCGACCCGATCGCGCCGGATGCCTTGAACGATCCGGACAACGCCGGCGCGGAGGATGCTCCGGAAATACACAGCTGTGAGAAGCTCCGGGTGAATGACGATTTCACGGAGGGGAAGGAGCCTGAGCCACGGGCAACTGCCGCAGAGTACGCGAAAACCTGCTTCCTCAAGTTTGGGTCGGACGGGATCGATCCTTCTCTGGATGTAGACGGAACCCGGAAATACCTGAATGACCACGGCTTCGGCGAAAATCACCTGCTTACGGCCCGCAAAGGAGCCGATCCCGGCGCTGTAAAGCTGGAGATGGACGCGGAATGCTACTGTGACTTCTGCGGCAAGCCGCTCAACGGCGTCAGTTATGAACGGCTTGCGGACGGACGGATCCGCTGCCAGGGCTGCGCCTCTTCCGCGATTAACGAGGTATCGGAGTTCACGGATGTGTTCTTTGCGACGCTGGCGCTGATGGAGGATAATTATCACATCACGTACCATGTGCCGATCAGCATCCGTATCGCCGATGCCAAAACCATTGCCCGGCTCCGCGGGCGGGTGTTTGTGCCGACCTCGGGATACGACGGACGAGTGGTCGGTTTTGCCCAGCAGAAGGGGAATGAGTATACGCTGTATGTGGAAAACGGCAGTCCCAGGCTGGCGACCATTGCCACAACCGCGCACGAGATGACCCATATCTGGCAGTATCTCAACTGGAACCGGAAAAAGATCAAAGCCCTGTACCGTACCGACAAGGAACGCGACATTGTCTACGAGGGTATGGCGTCATGGACCGAGATCCAGACCCTGTACATGATCGGCGAATATACTTACGCCCAGGAGCAGGAGCAGATCCTGGCCCACCGGGCGATGAACCCGGACGACGTATACGGCGTCGGCTTCCTGCGCTTCTGTGAGAAGTACGGAATGGGCCGCCAGGGAGATATTCCCGTGAAGAATCCGTTCAATACCTATCCGCCGCTTTAACCCCTTTGCGGGACCGCATCGTGCGGTAAAGCGTTATAACGGTTTAATCAAAACAGCAGCGAAGCGCCTTCACGCTTCGCTGCTGTTTCTTTGGGCCGGGCATTCTTACCGGGTGAACTGTGAGATGAATTTCCAGGCGTTTTCCACGCTGTGCTGCCGGCACTCGTGCATCTGGCCGCTGACGCTGGCGAAGGCTGTGCGGCAGACGCCGTCCTCGCTGTCGTAATAGTGCACGGTCAGGATACTTCCGCGGGAGGGATCCGGGATCTTTTCGGTCCGGTCTCCGGGAACGCCCCAGGTGGGATCTTCCCAGGCCTCTTTGTGCTCAAAGGAAAGCGTGTCAAACTTCTTCTTCAGCCTGTTCACTTCCGCCACATACTGCACCCGCTCCAGGCACGCGGGAGCCTGGAAGGGCAGTTCCGGCAGGGGGGATTCCTCGCCGCCGGAATAGAAGACCGGCACAGGGACGGTCTTGTTGAGCCGGTCCGTCACGGGTGTGCCGAAGAACGTGGTGTAGACCGGAAATAGGGCGCTGGCCGGCATGATGCCCGCGAACACGTCCGGATACTCCTGGAAGCAGTCCCAGCTTTTGCCGCTGCCCATGGAGAAGCCGGTGGCGTAGATGCGGTGCGCATCCACCGGATAGCGCTTTTTCAGCGCCTCAATCACCTGTACCGCCTCGGCGGCCATGACGTTCTGATGATTTTCGATCGCGACGTAGAGAAAGCCGTATTTGTGGGCAATCTCCCACCACCCGGCCACATAGGTCAGGTACATGGAGGAATCGCCGCCGCCGTGGAATCCGATCACCAGCGGTGCCGGGCCGTTGTCGAAGATGCCGTTGTTATAATACGCGAAATAGCCGACCGGATGGGTCTTCTCTCCCTTGTAGGCGCCGTAGTGGTCCGGGGCGGTGTTCACGGTCACTCTGCCCGCGTCCTCGGTCATGCCCAGGGCGGTAAAGTCGGGTTCATACTCGATCTTTCCGCACCACATTTTGAAGCGCTTCACGAAGGAATGGAAGTCCTTCTCATACTCGGCCCTGTCCTTGACCAGCAGGTGTTCGCAGCCTTCAAAGGCGCGATTGATTTCCGCACTGTTGCCGACGCTCAGGACGGCGATATCTTTTCGCTGCACATCCGGCACGACGCTCAGGTTTTCCATGGAACACATGGCGGGCGTGATCTCGCCCGGGCCCCACAGGTATTCGCCCTGCACAGTTTTCAGCAGGTGCTTCGCCACATAATCCGCCGAGGCGCCGCAGGAATAGATGTCCGCGCGGAAAATCGCGCCGCGGACGAAATATCCTTTGAACTGTTTGGCGAAGAAGTCGTAGTTCTCCACGATGCCGTCCCTGTAGACCTGGATCATTTTGATCTCGGCGATCACATCGGCGTAAAGGCGCTCATCCGCCTGCTCCCAGCCGCCTTCCGTGGTCGGATAGACAAACAGGACGCTGGTGTCTTTCTCCGCGGCGATTTTCGCCAGCCCGGTTTCTTTGGCGAAGGCGACGGCGCCTTCCATGCCCCGGGGCGTCTCCTCAAACACCAGCAGCAGCGGCGCGCGGAAGCCGTAGTTGTTCACCTGGCCGTCCAGTTCGTTGTCCGGAACGAAGGCTTTCAGCGTAAAGGTATCAAATGTATGCTCCCAGAATCTTCCGCCGGCAATACTCCGGACCTGCGGTCTTTCCATCATAGGCATAGGCGTATCCTCCTTCTTTGCTCTGGAAACAAGTGTATCATGCTTCGCCGGAAGGGGAAAGGGACATTTTTTCCAGACTGAGGACGATTTCCGGCAGGCAGGCAGCCGTGTCGCCCGCGGTCATGCTGACGGAGCCGAAACGGCTCTGGGCAAGCTCTCCGGCCTTGCCGTTCACCCAGGCCGCGGCGGCGGCGCCGAACAGCGGATCCCGCGCGTAAGCCTCCAGCGCGGCCAGGACGCCGGAGAGCACGTCCCCGCTGCCGGCAGTCGCCATGCCGGCGCACCCGGTATCCGTGAGATACGTGGTTTCCCCGTCCGTGATGAGAGTGGCCGGACCCTTGAGCAGCAGGATAACCCCGGTTTCCTTCGCGTAGGCTTCCGCTGCGGCAGCGGGGTTGTCCTGGATTTCCGGGATGGACAGGCCCGTCAGCCGGGAGAACTCCTTCAGGTGCGGGGTGAGAATCAGGGAGCAGGCGGCTTCCCGTATACGGACGCGCTCCATCCGGGACAGCAACGTCAGCCCGTCGGCGTCCACGATCAGGCGGCCGGTGAAATGTGTGAGCAGCCAGCTGAGCGTTTCCGCCGCGCCGGCGGAGGTGCCGGCTCCCATGCCGAAGGCCGCGGTGCGGATGCCGGCTGTCAGCTCCTGAAGGGCAGCTTCGCTGAAGACCGTTTCCCCGTTCTCCTCCTCCAGCGGGAAGAAGGTGCTCTCCAGCATCGCCGGCGCGATTACCGGAAACAGGCTCTTCGGCGCGGCGACCTTCACTACGCCGGCGCCGGAGCGCATGGCGGCGTTTGCCATCGCGGCCAGACGGATAGCGCCGCTGTATCGCGTGCTGCCGCCGACCAGCGCCGTATAGCCGTAGGAGCCTTTGTGGGCAAAATTCAGGCGCGGGCTGAACAGCGGGGCAAGGTCTTCTTTTTCAACCAGCCGGAAGACCCGGTCCGTGGGTTCGATCCCGATGTCGATATTTACTTTTTCCTTCATGACGTCCTTGGCCATGTTCAGGAAGTGGCCCGGCTTGAATCCGCCGACGGAAACGGTGAGGTCGGAACGGACGCAGCATTCCGCCATGCCGCTGTCCCCGTTCAGCCCGCTGTTGATATCCACCGAAACGACACAGGCGCCGGACGCGTTGACTGCTTCGATTGCTTCCCGGGCCGCGCCGCGGACCTCCCCGTGAAAGCCGGTGCCGAACAGGCAGTCTACGATGGTGCCTGCATTGGACAGGGAAAGGGAAGGATCCCAGAAGCGCTCCGGTACGCCGGCTTTCCGGCACTCCTCCAGGTAGTACGCGCCGTCCGCTGAGCACCGGTCCGACAGGCGGATCAGGCTGCAGGGGATCTGCGCGTCATGCAGCAGTTTCGCGATGACGTATCCGTCGCCGGCGTTGTTGCCGCTGCCGCAGAGAATCGCGACCGGCGGTTTCCATCCTGAGTGGATAAAAACGCCCTGGCCGGCGCGGAGCATCAGCTCTCGGCCGGGTGTACCGTCCGCGATGGTCCGCGCGTCGCTCTTCCGCATGTTTTCAACGGACAGGACAGGGATCATTTTTCCTCCTCCCGCGCCGGGATTTTCCGGACCCGGAAGAAGACCGCGGCCAGCGGCGGAAGGACGATTTCGCAGGAGAAGGGATGCTCCTCCTGGGGGATTTCCTCCGCGCGGGGCGCTGTGCCGTTATAGAGATTGCTGCCGCCGTATTCCTCCCGGTCGGAATTGAGGATTTCAGTCAGCTCGCAGTCAAAGGGCAGGCCGACGCGGTAGTTCAGGTAGGGCTGGGGCGTGAAGTTTACCGCGCAGACGACGGCGCCGCCCTCGTCATCGGAACGCATCACAGCCGCGACGCTGCGCTGCCTGTCGTTCACGTTCAGCCATTTGAAGCCGTCCCAGCTGTCGTCAATCCGGTGCAGGGACGGTTCGCTGCGGTACAGGCGGTTCAGCGCTTTCACGTAGGCCTGCAGCCCGGGGTGCCGTTCGTAGCCCAGCAGGAACCAGTCCAGCTGTTCATAGTCCTTCCATTCCGCGAACTGGCCGAATTCCCCGCCCATGAACAGAAGCTTCTTGCCCGGATGAACCATGTAATAGCCGTACAGTGCGCGCAGGCCTGCGAATTTCTGCCACAGGTCGCCGGGCTGCTTGTCGATCATGGAGCGCTTGCAGTGGACCACTTCGTCGTGGGAGAAGGGCAGCACATAGTTCTCGCTGAAGGCGTACATCATCGAGAACGTGATCTTTTCGTGGTGGTACTGCCGGTAAATCGGGTCAAGGTCGATGTAGGAAAGGATGTCGTTCATCCATCCCATGTTCCATTTAAAACTGAAGCCGAGGCCGCCGTCGCCCACAGGATGGGTGACCTTGGGGAAGGCGGTGGATTCCTCCGCCACGGTAATGGCGCCGGGACACTCCCGGTTCACGGCTTCATTCAGCTCCTGCAGGAAGCGTATCGCGTCCAGGTTCTCATGCCCGCCGTATTGATTGGGCACCCACTGTCCCGGCTCCTTGCCGAAATCCAGGTACAGCATGCAGCTGACCGCGTCGAAGCGCAGGCCGTCGGCATGGTATTCCCGGAGCCAGAAAAGGGCGTTGGACTTCAGGAAGCTGGCCGATTCGCCCCGCGCGTAGTCGAAAAGCAGCGTGCCCCACTGCGGCATCTCCGCCCGGCGGGAGTCCGCGTGCTCATAGCAGGGCGTACCGTCGAACAGGCGCAGCCCTGCCTCGTCTTTGGGGAAATGGGCGGGCACCCAGTCCAGGATCACCGCGATGCCGGCCTGGTGCAGCCGGTCTACGAGACAGCGGAGCTGGTCGGGCGTGCCGTAGCGGGAGGTCGGAGCGTAGTAGCCCATCACCTGGTAGCCCCAGGAACCGTCAAAGGGATGCTCCATCACCGGCATGAATTCCACATGCGTGTATCCCATCTCCTGCAGATAGGGAACGAGCCGGTCGGCAATCTCGGCGTAGTTCAGGATACGGCCGTTTTCCCCCCGGCGCCAGGTGCCCAGGTGCATTTCATAAATGTTCATGGGTTCGCGGCAGGGTGTTTTCCCCTTCCGCGCTTCCATCCATTCGCTGTCGTTCCACTGGTAGTCCGACAGGTTCCGCAGCCGGCTGCCGTTGCTGGGCCGGAGCTCCATCTCAAAGCCGTAGGGATCGGCCCGCATGTGCCATTCCCCGTTGGCGCAGAGAATGTCGTATTTGTAGGTCCGGAACAGCTCCGCGGTTTCGGGGCTGCTGTCCTGCCCGGGGCGGAACAGGGCATCCGGCAGCCGCAGCTCCCAGATGCCGTCGTACTGCTTGTCCATGGGATACGCTTCCCTGTCCCAGCCGCAGAATCCGCCGACGAGGGAAACGCGTTGGGCGTTGGGCGCCCAGACAGAGAAATGCCACTTCAGCTCCCCGTTTTCCTCCACGGGGTGCGCGCCCAGAAAATCGTACGCGTCCACGCAGTTCCCCGCGTGAAAGCTTTCGCGCCGCTGGCCGTCCGGCGGATTGTACCACATAGAACCAGGCCCCCTTTTTCTTTTTTCCGTAAAATGATTATACCATATACCGTGCATGATCCGCACCCCTTATTCAGCGGTTTTTTCTTCGCTTCCGGAGTTGTTTTTAATTGGAAATGAATGGAAAGGCTTTTGGGAACTGAATGTTTGTGATATAATAACAAAGCTTATGGATATTCCTGAAACCTGCATAGCACCAAGGAGCGTCTGGAAACCAAAATGAAGATGTGCTCAATGACCGGCGGCAAGTTCCTGCATACGAGCGGAAGAAGGCTCGTTTCCGTTTTGCTGTGCCTTTTGTTCACGGCGGTTTTCCTGCTGCCGGCGGTTTCCGGGGCGGAGAACGGGGCAAAGATTGTCCGCGTGGGCTGGTATGAATCTTCCTTCAACCGGACGGACGACGCCGGCCGGCGGTCCGGCTATGCCTATGAATACCAGATGAAGCTTGCCGCTTATACCGGCTGGAAGTATGAATATATCAGGGCCAGCTGGTCGGAGCTTCTGCAGATGCTGCTGGAGGGCTCCATAGACCTGATGAGCGACGTTTCCTATACGCCGGAGCGCGCGGGGCAGATGCTGTATCCCTCCCTTCCGATGGGCGCGGAAGAATACTACCTTTTTACGGATATAAAAAACCGGGAGATCACATCCACCGATCCCTCCTCGCTGAACGGCCGGAAAATCGGCGTGAACAAGGACAGCGTCCAGGCGGTGTTTTTCCGGGAATGGGCGCGGGAACACCAGGTGGAGGCGGAACTGGTCGAGCTGACGAACACGGAGAGCGAGTCGATCAGCATGCTGAAGACCGGCCGGCTGGACGGCTATATTACCGTGGACTCCTTCGCCCAGGATACCCTCAGCGATCCGGAGCGCCCGCAGCCGGTGTTTAAAATCGGCTCTTCCGATTATTATTTCGCGGTCAGCAAAGGCCGCCCGGACCTGCTGGAAGAACTGGAGAAGGCGATGAACCGGATTCAGGAAGAGAATCCGTATTATAACCAGCAGCTGGCGGAAACGCATCTGGTGGCCACCGGTTCGAACGCGTTCCTGGCCGCGGACGAGCTGGAGTGGCTGGAGCAGCACGGCCCTATCCGCGTCGGTTACCAGGATAATTACCTGGCTTTCTGCGCCGCGGATCCTGAAACCGGGGAACTGACCGGCGCGCTGAAGGATTACCTGAATCAGGCGGCGGGCTGCATCCTGAACACGCATATCCGGTTTGAGGCAAAGGCGTACCCGACCGCGGACGACGTGATCGCGGCCATGCAGCGGGGCGAAGTGGACTGCGCTTTCCCGGCAAACCTCAGCGCGTATGACGGGGAAGAACGGGGATTGTTCATGACGTCCGCGCTGATGCGTACGGATGTTTTTGCTGTTGTGCGCCAGCAGGACCGGCAGATTTTTACGGGTCGGGAGCATGTGACCGTCGCGGTCAACAAGGGCAATCCGAACTATGAAAGCTTCCTGCGTGACAACTATCCCGACTGGCAGATTGTGTATTACCCGACGACAGCGGACTGCCTGAGGGCTGTTTCACAGAATGTCGCGGACTGCATCCTGATCAGTTCCTACCGCTATAACAATATTGCCCGGGAATGCGAACGGCTCCGCCTGACCACAGTGGCTACCGGCCTTGGGCTGGATTACTGTTTCGCGGTCGGCGCCGGGCAGCCGCAGATGTATTCCATCCTGTCCAGGGTGGCGGGCCTGGTGCCGGAGTTTACGATTAATTCCTCCCTGTCCCGCTATATTACGGAGGACGCGAAAGGCTCCTTCTGGGATTTCGTTTCGGCCAAGCCGTGGCTGGTGATCGCGGTCGCCGGGACGGTGCTGCTGGTGATCCTGTTCCTGATGATCCGGAGCATGCGGGCGCAGGGCAGGGCCGCGCGCCTGATCGCCGCGACGGAAACGGACCAGCTGACCGGGCTGTATAACCGGGAATACTTCCTGGAATATGCCGGGCGGATGCGCCGGGAGCGTCCGGATACGCCGATGGACGCCGTTGTGATGAACA
>Ga0265298_10001753_pt1 | contig 31743 bp, 30 predicted proteins | sample AusTroGonzalo_MG_3_FD_193486 | JGI IMG/M metagenome (GOLD analysis project Ga0265298, IMG submission 193486) | Bovine rumen microbial communities from tropical cattle in Woodstock, Queensland, Australia - Gonzalo_01 | ecosystem: Host-associated > Mammals > Digestive system > Stomach > Rumen ... | reverse complement strand
ATATGGCGACCCGGAAGGGGCTCGAACCCTCGACCTCCAGCGTGACAGGCTGGCGCTCTAACCAACTGAGCTACCGGGCCGGATGTTTGGTGGGAACAACAGGGCTCGAACCTGTGACCCTTTGCTTGTAAGGCAAATGCTCTCCCAGCTGAGCTATGCTCCCCCACTGTGACCGTTGCGACCGAACCCGGCTTTTCGCAAGCGGCTTTGTTATATTATCTTATTCGGTTTTTTTTGTCAAGCGGTTTTTTCTGTTATAAAATTTTCACAAAAAAGAAATTGTATCCGAAATAAGAATATGATATAGTTTCCCAGGTGGGTCTTTAAGACGGCACGGGATGCCGACAAGATGCGACCGATGGCCTGAGGGTCATATTTCATGCGATCGTAGCTTGCCGGTTTCATGCCGGCAGGCTTTTTACTTTGATAAAGGCCCTCCGAACAAAAAGAAGGAGGATGTCCCATGAATCTTGTTTACAAGGTCAACGACAAACCCAGATTCGGTCAGCTGATCGTTTTTGCTCTGCAGCAGCTGCTCGCCATCCTGGCGGCGACCATCGCGGTGCCGAGCATCGTCGGGAACGGGATGAGCCAGAGTGCGGCCCTGTTCGGCGCCGGCGTCGGCACGATCGTTTACCTGCTCTTTACGAAATTTAAGAGCCCTGTATTCCTCGGATCAAGCTTTGCTTTCCTCGGCTCCATGTTTGCTGCCTTCGGCGGCGCGGCTTCCGTTTCTGTCGGATATGCCGGGCTGATCATCGGTGCAATATTTGCCGGGCTGGTCTATGTGGTCATCGCGATCGTCGTCAAAGTGGCGGGCGTTAAATGGGTCTCCAAGCTGATGCCCCCTGTCGTCATCGGGCCCACCGTGGCAATCATCGGATTGTCCCTGGCGGGCAACGCCATCGGCAACGCCTTCGGTTTCGGCAGCCCGCAGGAATCCTATACCATGAACGGCGCGATGTGGGTCAACCTGATCTGCGCGCTGGTCACGCTGTTTACCGTCATCTTCTTCTCTGTAAAAGGGAAAAAAATGATGAAGCTGATTCCCTTCATTCTGGGAATCATCGCGGGCTATCTCGTCGCGCTGGTTTTCACCCTGATCGGGGATTCCACCGGCAATGACAGCCTGAAAATCCTTGATTTCAGCGCCTTCAGCACGATGAAATGGGTGCCCGAATTCACCTTCGTCGAAGCCTTTAAGGGCCTGAGCGCCGTTGATGCCAAGTATATCGCTACCATCGCCGTGGCCTATGTGCCGGTGGCCTTCGTGGTCTTCGCCGAGCATATCGCTGACCATAAGAACCTTTCCTCCATCATCGGCCAGGACCTGCTCGAAGATCCCGGTCTGCACCGGACCCTGCTGGGCGACGGCATCGGTTCCATGGTCGGCGCTTTCTTCGGCGGCTGCCCCAATACCACATACGGTGAATCCGTCGGCTGCGTCGCCATCACCGGAAACGCTTCCGTGGTTACCATCCTGGCGACTTCGATCCTGGCCATCGCCGCCAGTTTCTGCGGCCCGTTTGTCACTTTCCTGAGCACGATCCCCACCTGTGTCATGGGCGGCGTGTGCATTACCCTGTACGGTTTCATTGCGGTGTCCGGTCTGAAGATGCTTCAGCCCGTTGACCTGAACGATAACCGGAACCTCTTTACCGCTTCCGTCATCCTGATCGCCGGAATCGGCGGCATGACCATTAACATCGGATCCGTTACCCTGACGGAAGTCGCTTGCGCCCTGATCCTGGGTGTGATCGTGAACCTGCTGTTCAACCGTCCGGAGAAGAAAGCCCGGTAAGTTTCAAGAATTTTGAAAGGCTTCGGCGGAGCGCTTCTGCGCTCCGCCTTCCTTAAAACAATGCAACTGAAATCAATCATTATGGATGAGGCGGCGGTCCGCCGCAGCATGACCCGGATTACCCATGAAATCATTGAGAAGAACAGCGGAACTTCCGACCTGATTCTTCTCGGGATCCACCGCCGGGGCATGCCCCTTGCCGCCATGCTGCGGGAAAATATCATCCGGTTTGAGGGAAAAGAAGTCCCCCTCGGCTGTATTGATATCTCCCTGTACCGGGATGACCTGACAGAGCTGAGCACGCTGCCTGAAACCGGAAAGACAGAAATTCCCTGTGATTTGACCGGAAAAACCGTCATTATTGTGGATGATGTCATCTATACCGGGCGTACGGTACGGGCAGCCATTGAGGCCGTGTTCCATTCCGGCCGTCCGAAAGCCATCCAGCTGGCCGTGCTGATCGACCGGGGGCACCGGGAACTGCCGCTGCGGCCGGACTATGTCGGGAAAAACATTCCGACAAGCCACAGTGAGATGGTCTCCGTGATGGTGGATGAATATGATGGGAAAACAGGCGTGGCTCTTTATCAGCTGTAAGACGGTTTTCTGTATTTTTCCTGTTTACAAACAGGACTTTATTTGCTAAAATAATCCCCGGCTTGCGAATGAACCGCTTGCTCAGATGGCCGACTCTCCGACGGTCTTCCGGGTTAACGGCGATTGGCGGGTCTGAATCTTCCGGTCCTCTTTCGGCCGGTTATCAAAAACAGGAGGGATTCCCATGAACAAGTCCGAGATCATTGCCGAGTATGCGCAGCATGAAGGCGACACCGGTTCCCCCGAGGTGCAGATCGCTCTGCTCACCGCGCGGATCAACCATCTGAACGAGCACCTGAAGCTCAACAAGAATGACCACCATTCCAACCGCGGTCTTCTGCTGATGGTCGGCCGCCGCCGCAACATGCTTGAGTACCTGAAGAAAACCGACATCGAACGTTATCGTTCCCTGATCGCCCGGCTGAACCTTCGTAAGTAAGCCGCCTTCTCCCGGTACTGCCAAGTCGCTTTTTCAAAGCCGCCGGATAGGTCATATGTCCGGCGGCTTTTTAAAAGTTTTTCCCGGAACGCGGAGTTTCGTATGTTATCCCTTGAAAATCCCCGGCGGGGTTTTCATATGATAGCATACGGCGCTCCGGAAAATCATAATCAGTTAAAGGAGTGAAACGTATGGAATCCAAGTCCTACACAATGGATTTTGCCGGCCGTCCGCTGACGCTGGAGTTCGGCAGGTATTGTGAACAAGCCAACGGATCTGTCTGGGTGCATCTGGGCGATACCGTCGTGATGGTGAACGCCACGATGGCCTCTGCTCCCCGGGACGGCGTTGACTTCTTCCCCCTCGCGGTGGATGTGGAAGAAAAGCAATATTCCGTTGGTAAAATCCCCGGCGGTTTCATCAAGCGTGAAGGCCGCCCCTCGGAGAAGGCTACCCTCACCTGCCGCCTCATTGACCGGCCGCTTCGTCCCCTGTTTGATAAGGGCATGCGCAATGACGTTCAGGTTGTCGTTACAATCCTGAGTGTTGAACAGGATGTTCCTCCGGAAATCCCGGCCATGATCGGTTCTTCCATCGCCCTGGCTGTCAGTGATATTCCGTGGAACGGCCCCACCGGCGCTGTCCTGGTCGGCCGGGTGGACGGAAAGTTCATCATCTGCCCCGATGAGGAGCAGCGCGCGAAGAGTGACCTGAGCCTGTATGTCGCCGGCACGGAAGAAGCGATCATGATGGTTGAAGCCGGCGCGAAGGAACTGTCTGAAGACACGATGCTGGACGCGATCCTCTTCGGCCATGAAGAGATCAAGAAGCTTGTCGCCTTCCAGAAGCAGATTGTTGCCGAAATCGGCAAGGAAAAGAAAGTTGTTCCGCTGAATACCACCGGCGATGATATCAAGGAAGCCGTCCGTGAGTTTGCCTACGACAAGTGCGTATGGACCTTTGAAACCTTTGAACGGAAGGAACGGCAGGAGCGCGAGGCGCAGACGAAGGAAGAAACCCTGGCTGCCCTGGCTGAACGGTTCCCGGAGCGGGAGAGCGAGATCGCTGACGCCCTGTACTATCTGAACAAGGAAGTCATGCGCGCGAAGATCCTGAATGAAGGCATCCGGCCTGACGGCCGCAAGGTGAACGAAATCCGCCCCATCTGGTGCGATGTAGGCGTCCTGCCCAGGACCCACGGCAGCGCCATCTTCACCCGCGGGCAGACCCAGGCCCTGACCGTGACCACCCTCGGCACTGTGAGCGAAGGCCAGACCCTGGACGGTCTCAGCAATGAGGACTTCAAGCGCTATATCCATCATTACAACATGCCGCCCTATGCCACCGGTGAAGCCGGCCGCCTCAAGAGTCCCGGCCGCCGCGAGATCGGCCATGGTGCGCTTGCTGAACGGGCGCTGCTTCCCGTAATCCCCGATGAGGAAGAATTCCCCTATGCGCTTCGCCTCGTCAGCGAGATCCTTTCATCCAACGGTTCTTCTTCCATGGCTTCCGTATGCGGCTCCACGCTGAGCCTGATGGACGCCGGTGTTCCGATCCATGCCCCCGTTGCCGGTGTGGCCATGGGCCTGATCACGGACAAGGAAAGCGGCAAGCTCGCCGTGCTGACCGACATCCAGGGGCTGGAAGATTTCCTCGGTGACATGGACTTTAAAGTCGCCGGCTCCATGAACGGTATCACAGCCCTGCAGATGGATATCAAGATTGCCGGGATCAACCGCGCCATCCTGCAGCAGGCGCTGCGTCAGGCGCTGGAGGGTCGTCTCCATATCCTGAAGATCATGCTGGACACGCTGGGGCAGCCGCGTGAAGAGCTGAGTCCTTATGCGCCCAAGATTATCCGTTTCTCCATTAATCCCGAAAAGATTCGCGAAGTCATCGGGCCCGGCGGCAAGATGATCAACAAGATCATTGCCGAGACCGGCGTTAAGATCGATATCGAAGATGACGGCAGCGTCTTCATCTCCACGCCCGATCAGGATGCCGCGGAGAAAGCCCGCCGCATCATCGAAGGCATCGCCAAGGATATCGAAGTCGGCGACGTCTTTACCGGCAAGGTGGTCCGGATTATGAACTTCGGCGCTTTTGTGGAACTTGCTCCAGGCAAGGACGGAATGATCCACATCTCCAAGCTGGACAACAAGCGGGTGGAGAAAGTCGAAGACGTGGTCAATATCGGAGACGAGCTTGAAGTTAAGGTGAACGAGATCGATGCGCAGGGTCGGATTAATCTGATCCGTAACGATATCGTGTACGCTGCTCCCGATTTTGCCCGCCGTGAGGGTGGCAACCGTCGTCCGCCCCGCCGCAACGGGAATAACGATTGATTTTTTGCCTCCGGAACGGTGATTTCGCCCGGAGGCATTCCGTTTTTTGAGAGAGGGATTCATGAACGAACGGATTGTCTGTCTGGATATCGGCGATGTGCGAATCGGCGTAGCCGTGTCTGACCCGACAGGCACCATCGCTTCCCCGGTTGAGGTGATCCGCAGAATCGGCTGGGGGCCTGATGTGAAGAAAATCAGCGAGATCTGCAGGCGGTACGAGACAAACAGGATTCTCTCGGGTCTTCCGCTGAACATGGATGGTTCAGAAGGATTTCAGGCCGGAAAAGTACGGGATTTCTGCCGTCAGCTGGAGGCAGCCGGCCTGAACGTTACCTTTCAGGACGAAAGGCTTTCCACTGTTTCCGCAGAAGAGGCCCTGCTTGAAGGCGGTATGTCCAGACAGGACAGAAAGCAGAACGTGGATAAAATCGCTGCTTCGGTAATTCTGCAGCAGTGGCTTGAAACGAATAAGTAAAGGAGACTGTTACGATGACCGATGAATTCAATAAAAACAACGAAGCAAACGAACCGGAAGAAGAGCTGAATGCGCTGGAAGAAGGCGATATCATCGAAATGATCGATGACGAAGGCAAGACCGTACCCTTTATTTTCGTGGACGCGTTGGAATACGAAGGTGATCTCTATCTTGCCCTGGCCGATCCCGAAGAGGAAGACGCGGTCTTCTTCCTGAAGATCGAACAGGACGAGGACGGAAGCGACGTCTATACCGCGCCCGATGAAGCGCTTGAAGATGCGCTTTTTGAGCAGTTCATCAAACAGCGCGAACAGGATGACGAAAAGGAATAAAAAGAAATCGCAAAAATCCGAAACCCGCTTCAGGGTTCCGGATTTTTGCTTTGATTGACCAGAGTGTTGAAATCCTCTTTTCTGCGGCCGTAATTGAACCGATTCTTATCTTTGTACATTTCTCTGTCTGCCTGGGTCATGAAACGATCGATGTTGTCCCCTTCCGTCGGGATCGCCGCGTAAACGCCCAGGCTTGCACTGATGTCACACAGCCAGGGGTCATCCTTGTTGATCCGTTTCAGTTCGCTGTTTACCAGCGAAATAATATCCTCCGCTTCATTTTGAGAATCAACAATGCCGTATGCCAGGAATTCATCCCCGCTGATATGGACGGGAATCATCCCCCTCCGGGAAACCGCCTGAAGGGCCCGGCCCATCCGGCAGATGGCTTCGTCCCCGGCAAGATGGCCGAATCGGTCGTTGATATCCTTCATATGATTCATATCTCCGCTGAGCAGCGCGAAAACCTTTCCTTCTTTCCTTGCCTGTTCCAGCATCGCGGGAGCCTGTTGCATATAACCTCTGCGGTTCAGCAGGCCGGTCATGATATCATGGTTGGCAAGATGTCCGATGGTGGACGCTGACCGCTTGATGTTCATCTGCAGATAGAGGCTCATCAGCGTGCCGTTCAGCAGCATCAGCACAGGATAGAGCGCAGCGCCTGTGCCGTTTCCAAGGTCCATTGCCACATAACCGAAGCTTCTGTCCCGGTAATACAGCGGGCAGAACACCAGGCAGGCCGGATTCTTGCGGATATCATGAAGGGAAGGTGTCAGATCGAAAACGGGAAAAGTCATCGGTTCATATTCCTTGCCGTTCCGGCTGCCGTAAAGAAGCAGCATATGATCCGGATAGGACTGATGTTCAGCCCCTGAAGCCGCTTCCCGGCAGATGGCGGGGTCGACGCACAGATACAGTTCCCTGATGTCCCAATCCCTGACAAAATCGTGGAGTTTTTCCCTCGCTTCCCCTTCGTCGCCGACGCCGGCCATTTTCCCTGAGAACATGCTGACCCGTGTGAGAATCGTTTCCATGTTCCACCGTTCAGTTCCGAGGGCGCGGAGTTTTTCGTTGATATGCTCGTTACGCTGCATGCAGCCGCAGGTATCCCCGAAAATCGGGATCGTGGAAAGCGTAATCGTCCTTTCCGTCGGGATTTCTCCGTCGATCCAGCTGTTCAGGATATCAACCGCTTTTCTGGCTGACCGGTCAATCGGCCTGCAGATCGTTGTCAATCCGCGCAGGACGGATTCTCTCAGGGCATCAAAACCCGTCACCGCAATATCCTGCGGAACGCGGATGCCAACCTCATTGAAGCATTCTATGATGCTGAGAGCCATATCATCGTTTCCGCACATCACGGCGTCCGGCAGCTCCCCGCCCCTGGCGATGATCTGCTCTGCGGCGCGGCGTCCGCCCACGCGGGTCCATTCACCGTCGAAGATCATGTGATCGTTCAGAACAAGCCCGTGTTTCTTCATGGCATTGCGGCAGGCTGTAATACGGTCTGTCGACACGTTTGACTGCAGCGGTCCGCTGACAAAAGCAATATTTCGCGCTCCGTGTTCGACAATCAGGTGCTCCGTTATTTCTTCCACGCTGATCTGATCGTCAAAAAGAATCGTTACGGCGCCTTCCTGTACAACGTCAATCGAAACATGAGGCTTCCCGGCTAAAGGTTTCAGCACATCAAAGACCTTGTTCAAAGCCATTTTGTTTCCCATCGTTGCGGGCAGGGAAATGATCCCGTCAAAATCAGAAAGATTCACAAGATCATAAATCCCGCTTTCACCAGCTTCGCTGGTGGAAACGGTAACATTCATATGTCCCTGGCTGTTGAAAATGCAAATATCAATATCATACTTCGCCCCGGCGGATGCAAGCCCGGCGGCGAAATCCCGCTGATATTCCCGGTCAATGCTGGCCATCAGTACAGCGATTCTTTTGCGGCTCACAGGGCACACCTCATTCCGTCCGGGTTTTTCGCGATATTGGTATCATCTTATCATTCCTTCAAAAGCATGGCAAGCAAAAAAACAGGAGCAGACCTTGATCTGCTCCCGTAAACGCTCTGTTGGATCATACCGCCAGAATTCGTTTGAGAAATTCTCTTGTGCGCAGGCTCTGGGGATTGGTGAAGATCACCGAAGGATCCCCTGCTTCTTCAATGACGCCGTCTGCCATATACACAACATGATTGCTGACATCCCGGGCAAAGGACATCTCGTGGGTTACGACCAGCATGGTCATCTTATCTTTTGCCAGGGATTTCATCACGTCCAGCACTTCTCCCACCATTTCCGGATCGAGGGCGGAAGTGGGTTCGTCAAACAGAAGAACTTCCGGCTCCATAGACAGAGCCCTTGCGATGGCAACGCGCTGCTTCTGCCCGCCGGAAATCTGATCCGGGCGCGCATTGATATATGGCGCCATGCCGACCTTGTTCAGGTAATAAAGGGCTTTGTTTCGGGAGTCTTCTTTCGGGATCTTCAATACCTTCTGCTGCCCGATCATACAGTTTTCCAGAACTGTCATATTGTTGAACAGGTTAAAGCTCTGAAAAACCATCCCTACCTTCGCGCGGTATGCCGACTGATTAATCTTCCCTTTGGTCACGTCCTGACCGTGAAAAAGAATCTCGCCGGTTGTCAGCGTTTCCAGAAGATTGATACAGCGCAGCAGTGTCGACTTTCCGCTTCCGCTTGCCCCGATAATAGAGGTCACGTCTCCCTGGTCAACCGTAAAATCAATGTCTTTCAGGACCGCATGGGAACCGAACGCTTTGGAGAGATGCCTGATTTCAAGAATATGATCGCTCATTTTTTCTCTCCTTTGTAGTCCTTGCTCATCTCATCAAAAGGTGAGCCGGCATCGCTCGGAAAGTTGTACGTTCCTGCTGTCATCACCAGCTGATCCGTATTCACCAGTTCATAATCCGGCTTTCCTGCCATTTTCTTTTCAAGCTTGCGCAGCAGGAAAGAGGCAAGCAGTGTCAGACAGAGGTATCCGATCATCTCCATAAAAGCCGAAGGGAAATATTTGAATACCGCACCGGACACCATTTTGTGAACCGCAAAGAAATCGGAAAAGCCGATAATGAACATCACGGAAGTATCTTTGACATTGATGATATAGTTGTTGCCGATCTGCGGCATGATATTGCGCAGGGTCTGCGGCAGGATCACATACAGCATGGTCTGCCAGTGATTCATGCCGATCGCCTTTGCTCCTTCAAACTGGCCCGGATCGATACTCATAATACCGCCGCGGACAGATTCAGCCATATAGGCGCCCGTATTTACGGAAACGACGATGATGCTGACGGTCCATATATCCTTGAAGGAAACGCCGAAGAAATACGGCAAACCGTAAAAGATGAACACGGCCTGGAGAATCATCGGCGTACCGCGGAAAATTTCCACATAGGCACGGATAAGAATCCGGACAATCTTCAGGAGAATCCGTTTGGCAATGTTTTCGTTCGGCCCGCAGGGAATTGTTTGCAGGATACCGCACAGGAAACCGATGATGCATCCGATCAGCGTCGAAACGGTTGCAAGGATCAGTGTATTGGCGATCCCGTTCAGATAAACGGTTCCGTACTTTTGCCATAGGCTGCCGATATCGGAAAGGAGCTGCGCAAACATAAGCAGATTTCTTCCTTATTTCCAGTTTTTCGGGTTCATGCCGGATTATTCGCTCAGAGGCTGAATCTTGATGGCCTCCTGCATAAGCGCGTTGAAGTCATTAGCCGTTTTATCGCCGAGATAGCTGTTGAGGGCATCCTTCAGCGCCGTGTTCCCCTTCATGACGGAGATACCGATATTGATTTCTTCCTCGGAAACCTTGAAATCATCATCGCTGCCCGTGAAGTCGAGGATGACCAGATCCGGATAAGCAATGAGGGCGCCCTGGGCGGTAGGCATATCGGTGCAGACGAAGTCCACTGTGCCGGATTCCACAGCCATCAGCATGGCGGGAGCGGATTCGGCAGGCATCCCGATATTGGCGCCCGTAATCTGCGGCAGGCAGGAATCATACCAGATAGTACCGCTCTGGCTGGTGCAGCTTCCGCCGGCCAGATCGGAGATTCCCTTCGCTTCGGCAAACTTGCTGTCTTTCTTGGTCAGGCACACAATAGACGCGTAGAGGTACGGACCGGCAAAGTCAACCGCTTCCATGCGCTCGGAGGTCATGCTCTGACCCGCGATGACGGCATCGCAGATACCGGACTGAACCGCGGGAATCAGGGAATCCCAGTCCAGCTGCATGATCTGGAGTTCCCAGCCGTTGGCTTCGCAGATGGCTTTGGCGGTCATCACGTCATAGCCGTTGGCAAAGAGCTGGGAGTCTTTGATCGGGACAGCGCCGTTGGAATCGTCGGGCTGCGCCCAGTTGTAGGGAGCGTAGGCACATTCCATGGCAACCGTCAGAACCCCATCCTCCAGGCCGGGAATCGTCCCTTCCGCACAGGCGGAAGCAGCAGCAACCATCATAAGGACCATCAGTAATGCAATAATTTTTTTCATTTTCTATCCCTCCAGAAAATAAATGATACGAAAATTCTACAATCTTTGATTCAATTGTCAATAGAATTTCAGCGAATTATACAATAATAAAACTCCGCGGTTATTCTTGCGCCTGTTCTTCGGCTTCCTTTTTCCGTTTGGCGGCTTCCCTTCTGAGAATGATTTTCTCCAGCAAAACGGTGAACATGCCGACGATAAGAAACAGATAGTAAGTAAAGAACCGCCAGATCAGCAAGGCCAGGCCGATAGTCCCCTCTTTGAAGATTCCTTTGAAATAAAGCAGGAATCCGCCTTCCTGGGCCCCGCTGGCGCCGGGCAACGGCGTATAGCTTGCGCTGATGAAAAGCAGGCTGCTGAGGGTCAGAAGCTGGTACCAGGGCGTTCCGGACATGCCGAAAGCATGATAAACAAAGATGACCGTGGAGAAAAGCCCCATAAGGCTCGCGGTCGAGCACGCAAACTGAAGCAGGATCTGCCCCGGAGAGTGCATCAGGTCACGCAGTGCGGTATGGTAGGTATCCAGGACCTCCGTGACCTTTGAGATCGTGATTTCTTTATTCCGGACGATATGGATTTTCTCAAGCTTATTGATCAGAAACTCCGAAAATTTCTGGATCCAGTTGCGCTTAAAAGCGGCAAGCAGAACCAGCGGGACCGCGGCAAAATTGATCAGCCAGCCGATGCGGACGAACCAGATGGCGTCGCCGAGCTGCTGATAAACAAACGGCCTGTTCATCAGGAAGAGCACGAGGGTGATTATGGAGGTCATCATCTGATTGGTAATGAACCGGATCGTCACAGCCATGGTCCCGTAACCGACCGGAATACCGGCTTTTCGCATGGAATTGACCTGCATCGGCTGGCCGCCGGCAGCGCCCGGAGTGATATTGCTGTAATAGAAACCGATCAGCGCAACGTTGACTGCCCGGCCGATGCTGATTTTGAACCCCTGGTGATTCAGATAGCACCAGTAGTTCATCCCGTCGAAGAAAGTATATACAGCCCAGCAGAGGAAGAGTGCCCCGAGCCAGCCGATTTTGATCTGGTTAATCGCTTCCCAGGCATCTTTCAGGTCTGTGTTGCTGAAAGCGATATAGAAAACGGCAGCCATGCAAAGAACAATGAACAGGAAACTCACGATCCGCTTGAGTTTCGGACTCATGTTCCGCTCCTTTCACCGCCGTACATTTCAGGTGATTTAAATGCTATATTTTTTTCGGCTCCGGCTTTTCTGCCCGGTCTGCCGTTCTGTGGAAGCCTGTTCAGTGCTGCCGTTCTGTGGCAGCATATCCGGCTTTGTCATGCTGTTGCAGCCTGTTCGGCAATCCCTTCCCTGCAGGGTTTATTCTGCTTTCAGGCTTCTGTTCATCAGCTGCATGACGACGTCCGCCGGCTTTACGCCGTCCCGGATAATATCTCTCACCGCATTGATCAGCGGCATATCCATATCGAATTTTTCGCAAAGCGCGATCGCGGCCGGCAGGGCATTCATTCCTTCGACAACCATACCGATTTCTTTCACGGCATCTTCGGCTTTCATGCCCGTTCCGATCAGATATCCCGCGCGGTTGTTCCGTGAATGCTGGCTGGTGGCGGTAACGATCAGGTCGCCGATGCCTGCGAGCCCGAAAAAAGTTTTCTCTGTGCAGCCCATGGCCAGGCCCAGCCGACGGATTTCCTCCATGCCTCTGGTCATCATCGCGGCGCATGTATTGTCCCCGTATCCCAGGCCTCTTGCGATTCCGACAGCAAGTGCTTCAACATTCTTCAGGGCGCCGCAGATCTGCACGCCTTTTTCGTCCCTGTTGACGTACGGACGGATACAGGTTCCTTCAAAGAGCTTCTGAACGCTTGTTGCCGCATCGATATCCTCGCTTGCGCTCACAATCAGCGTCGGCATATCCCGGGCGACTTCCTCGGCATGGGTTGGTCCGCTCAGTGCGCAGACGCGGTTCTGCTTTCCTCCTTTATGAAGCTCGTCCCGTATCACTTCAGTCAGGGTCATCAGCGTATTGCTTTCAATTCCCTTTGCCGCGCTGATCAGGAAGGTTTCCGGCGCAAGGAAAGGGACAAGCTCCCGGATCGTCTTCCGCATAAAAACAGAAGGGACGACGGCAAGAATATAATCAGCTTGTCCGGCAAGAATCCCAAGATCGTTTGTAAAAGTAACGGATTCGGGAATAACAGCCCCCGGCAGATGCGGATGCCGGCGCGTTGCAGCGAGCTGCTCCGTTTCCTCCGGAAAGCAGCTCCAGATGCAGATGTCGTGATGATTTGTTGACAGCGCCTTTCCAAGGGCGGTTCCCCAGGTTCCGGCGCCTAAAATTCCGATCCTCATGCCTGGCCTTCCCTTTCCTCAGCGCTGTTTCCGTCTGACTCGGCACGGTATTCCAGATGCAGTTCGTTCGTCGAAGCGTAATTGCCCTGGATCTGCAGCTGATATTTTAGATGCAGAGAGCCTTCCCGGTTTCCGATCCTGCAGGCGGCTTCCTTCGTGAAGACAGCCATATCCATCTCTCCGTAAGGTGTGTGATAAATCCCTTCAAACCGTTTGCCGCTGGAAAAGACCATCGTGTTCGAAAAGTCTCCGCTGCGCTGCATGGTGATCTTCCCGTTGGAAAGGGACAGGGAGATATCGGACTTTGTGATCTCACCGGTCTCCTCATCCTCCTGGGATTCCACATACTGAAGCAGCGCTTCCCTGTCATTTTTATAGTAAAGTTTTCCCGTTGTCATAAACTGAATCGGATAATCGGGCATCTGATCATACCTGGCAATAGCAAGCAGATTGATGAACACCGGCGTCTGTTTGTTCTCCATGTTTTCTTTATTGATCCTCCAACCGTAGAGTCCGGGGTAATCGGATAGTCTGTTTGCGCCGGCAGGCGCAAACACTCCTTTGGTGATTCCGAAGAAACACAGTATCAGTTTACAACCGAACTTCCTTCTTTGCAAGGGAGGCTTGCCTTTTCTTCTGTGCGGCTGTATCATTCATTTATTGATCGTTACTGGAGGAAGCAATGATTATTCAGGCCTTTGCCAAGATCAACTGGTCCCTGGACATTACCGGCGTCCGGGAGGATGGATACCATCTGATGGACATGCTGATGCAGCCGGTGTCTCTTGCTGATGAGATTACGCTCACTCCTGCCGATGCAATCACGATCACGACAGGCGGTTTTCCCCCTTCCCGCGCGGATGAAACCAATCTGGCCTGGCGCGCCGCTGCAGCCCTGAAAAATGTTGCCGGTTATCCAGGAGGGGTGAATATTCATGTTCAGAAAGCCATCCCGATCGGTGCAGGAATGGGCGGAGGCAGCTCAGATGCCGCCGCGGTCCTGTACGGCCTCAACCGGCTGTGGAAAACGGGCCTCTCTTCTGACGCGCTTGAGCAAATCGGGCTTTCCCTCGGTGCGGATGTTCCTTTCGCGTTGCGGGGAGGGCTGTCGCGCACCCGCGGAATCGGGGAAATCCTGGAAAACTATGAGTACAAATATAATTACTGGCTGGTTATCATTCAGCCCTGTGCCGGGCTCAGCACCGCAAAAGTATTCAGTTTATGGAAAGAAGAAGTTCCGGCGGTCCGGCCCGATACGGAGATGGCGCTTTCCGCTTTGGAAACCGGTGACTTTCCGAAGCTCTGCGAAAGTATAGGTAACGTGCTTCAGCCGGTCGCCTGCATTCTCCGGCCGGAGATCGAAAAAGCCTGCTCATCACTGCTGCAGGAAGGAGCTTCTGCCGCGAGGATGACCGGAAGCGGCAGCGCCGTCTTTGGCGTTTTCCGGAATGCTTCCGCCGCCGAAAAAGCTTTTAAAGCGCTCTCCCGTACGGAAAAAACGATCTTTCTCTGCCATACGCAGCATGACAGCCTGCGCATCCTGGACGACTGAGGATTCCGGTATGAAAAAAACGCTCGGATGTATCCGCAAGGCGGATACGGATTTTTCCCTGATCGAAGACGGGGATCATATTGCCATCGGTGTTTCCGGCGGAAAGGATTCCCTTTTGCTTCTGCACGCGCTCAGTCTTTATCGGAAATTCACACATAAAAATTTCACGATGACCGCCGTCACCGTGACCATGGGGCTTGAGCCCTTTGACCTGTCCGGGATTTCCTCGCTCTGTGAGCAGCTGGAGATTCCGTATGTGATAAAAGAAACGCAGATCGGCGAGATCATATTCGAATACAGGAAGGAAAAGAACCCCTGCGCCCTCTGTTCGAAAATGCGCAGGGCCGTGCTGGCAAAAACCTGTCAGGAACTCGGCTGCAATAAACTGGCTCTCGGCCATCATCGCGAGGATGTGCTCGAAACGCTGCTGATGAGCCTCTTTTACGAAGGCCGGTTCCATACCTTTCATCCGAAAACCCTGATGAGCCGCACAGGCATCACCGTGATCCGTCCGCTTGTCTATCTGCCGGAATCCCATGTGAAACACATGCTCAAAGTGCTTTCCCTGCCGGTCGTACCCTCTCCTTGCCCGGTCAATGGCGAAACCAAGAGAGAAGAGATGAAGGAACTTCTCCGAAAACTGCGCGCGATTTATCCGGATGCGTCAGAGCGCCTTCTCCATGCCCTCCGGCAGGATCACTATGATTTGTGGGAAAAGGATCAGTAAATTTTTTCGATTTCCCCTTCGATTCCATACAGTTCCTTGAACTGGCGGAGATCACTCTCATCCCGGATCAGCATAACTTCCTCAAAGGAACCGTCATTCTTCCGCCTGAATCCCGCGACCTGCTCGCCCGTACAAATGCTGCAACGGATCACAGGTGTCATCGCCGCGGTGTCATAACCTGCTTCCTTTTGCTTCGGTTTCTTTTGAAAGAAAGAGAACATTTTCTTTCATCAGCCTCCTTCTGCTCCATGTATATACCTATTATATCTGTATGCCTGTTGTTTCACAACCGGGCAGTACCGTACTCTTTTTTCTCAGCGTATTTTAATGCGTTTCTTCTTTCTTTTACATGTAAGATGTGGTATAATCACTCTTGATTTTCAGAGCAAGGAGTTACTGCCGTGGCCACGAAGAATTCCAACAGCAATAAAAAGTCCGGCGGAGTCGGCTTTATCATTACACTGCTCATTCTTGGCGCTATCACGAATTTCAGCTTTACCGGGATCATTGCCGGTGTGCTGCTGGGGCTCGGAATCGGCAAAGTTTTGAGCATCATGGGCAGCGGGCTGGACACGACCACGCATAACAGCCGTGACCGTGCCCGTCAGCAGCAGGAGGAAGAACAGGCCCGCCGCGATGAAGAAGCCGCCCGTGTACGCCTTCAGCAGGAAGCGGAGCAGCGGAAGAAGGAAGAAGCCAGCAAGATCCCGCTGACGGGGGACAAGACTGCCGACCAGGTTATCATAAACGGTCAGGAAATGCTTGAGACCATCAGGAAAGAAAACGCCGCCATTCCCGACCGGGAACTGACCGATCTGATGAATAACCTGAGCATCAAGTGCGAGCAGATTTTCAGGACCGTGTCAGAAAGTCCCTCCAAGGCTCCTCAGGTCCGGAAATTCATGAACTATTATCTGCCCACCACGCTTAAAATGCTCGCGAATTACCGTACCATGCAGGAACGCGGCGTTTCCTACGGCGAAATGAAAGAAGCCCGGGAGACTACCATCCGCGGGATGAATCTGGTGCTGACCGCGTGCCAGAAGCTGATCGACAATCTCCATCGCGATAATATGCTGGATATCTCAACGGATATCGATGTGCTGGAGCAGATGCTTAAACGCGATGGGTTTACGGATAATGAAATCGTTGAAGGCGCGCGGACGGCGGCTGAAGCCCAGATGAGGGCAACCTCCGTTCCCGTGATGGACTTCCCCGTTGAATCCGATAACACAGGTGCCTCAGATGCTTCCGCATCCGCACACCATAACGCAAATTAACGCTTTTTCAACCATTATTCTCAAGGAGGTAAACCACGATGTCTGAATCCAATCCCATCCCCCAGCTCTCCTTTGCTCCCAGCGCTCCGATCCCGGAAGCGCCCGCTGCCGTTACGGAAAGCATTCAGCAGACCGCCGCTCCTGTGCAGGAACCGGAACCTGCTCCCCGTCTTGATGACAGCCAGCTGACGGATGCCGAAAAAAAGGCAATTGACGATTTCATCAACCGCGTGGATATCACCAATCCCGATCACGTGCTTCTCTACGGGGCAGATGCCCAGAAAAAGATCGCCGATTTCTCGCAGACGGCTTTGGACGCTGTAAAGACGCAGGATACCGGCGAAGTCGGTAACATGCTGGTCAACCTCGTTGCCGAACTGAAAGGTTTCCAGAAGGACTCCGATGAGCCCAAAGGCCTTGCAAAGCTCTTCTCCAAGGCGGAAGATAAGATCACCCGGATGCAGGCCAGATACAACAAGGTTTCCGTCAATGTTGACAACATTGCGAATTCCCTCGAGAATTATCAGGCCCAGCTGCTCAAGGATGTGGCCATGTTTGACCGGCTTTACGATCAGAACAATGACTATTTCCATCAGCTGACTCTCTACATCATCGCCGGGGATAAGAAACTCGCCCAGATTCGGGAAACCGAGCTGAAAGAGCTTCAGGCGAAAGCCGCAGCCAGCGGAGACGCGATGGATGCCCAGAAGGCAAATGACCTTGCCGCCCAGTGCGACCGGTTTGAAAAGAAGCTCCATGATCTGAAGCTGACGCGCCAGGTTGCCATCCAGATGGCGCCTCAGATCCGGTTGCTTCAGAATAATGACAGCCTTCTGGTGGAGCGGATTCAGTCCACCCTCTCCAACACGCTTCCCCTCTGGAAGAGCCAGATGGTGCTCGCCCTGGGGATGCACCACTCTCAGGAGGCCCTGAAAGCCCAGACCGCGGTGACCGATATGACAAACGAACTGCTGAAGAAGAACGCTGAGGCGCTCAAGATCGGTACCATCCAGACCGCGAAAGAAGCCGAGCGCGGCATTATCGATATCGAGACACTGATCAAAACCAACCAGGATCTGATCGACACCATCGACGAAGTGATGAAAATTCAGTCTGACGGTCATGCCAAGCGAATCGAAGCGGAAAAGACGCTTTACAACATGGAAGCCGAGCTGAAGAAAAAGCTTCTGGAAACCAATATGTGACCTCTCTTGAACGACCCGGCACGATCAATTCCAGCCGGGTCGGTTTACTGTTTACGAAAGGAGTCCCCCAGTCATGCGTGTAATCGGCATCACCGGCAGCATCGCCTGCGGCAAGTCAACCGTCAGCCGTGAAATGATGCGCCGTGGGTTTCCGGTGATTGATGGGGACGTTCTCTCGCGTGAACTGACAGGCCCCGGCGGAGAAGCTGTTCCCGCCATCCGCTCTGTTTTTGGTGACCGGTATATCAATCCGGACGGATCGATGAACCGGCGTGCCATGGGCATGCTTGTCTTTGCGGACAGCCGTTCCCGTGAACAGCTGGACCTGGTGATGGATCCGTTTCTCCGTTCCCTGACGCTTCGGAAGATAGAATCCGTCCGGGAAACCGGCGCGAAACTCTGTTTTCTGGACATGCCTCTGCTCTTTGAGAAGAAGTATGATTCCCTGTGTGATTCAGTCTGGTGCGTATGGCTTCCGGAGGATCTTCAGCTGGAGCGTCTGATGAATCGGGATGGATATACCAGAGAGGAAGCCATGAGCCGGATCCGCTCAGTCATGTCTTCCGATCAGAAAGCCGATCTTTCCTCCGCTGTGATTGACAATTCAGGCCCTGTGGAAGAGACTCTCCGCCAGGCTTCGATCCTTCTGGAAAGAGAGCTTGCCCGCGCCGGTGGTTCCCCCTCCCGCAGAAGAAGATCCGTTTCGCCTCCCCCGGTCCGCTCCGATCATAAGGATGAGCCGCCGGAAGAGGACGCGATCGACCGGCCTGAGTCTTCCCGCAGGAAGCCCTCTTCCAGAAAAGCTTCCTGGCAGATGCCCCGCTGGCTTTTCGTCACCCTGATCTCTTTGTCCGCCGTTCTTGCCGTATCGCTCACTTCGTATATCCTGATGCGCGCCTGGCTGACACGGCAGGCAGATCTGCACCGGCAGGAGCAGCTGGCGATCGACCGGCAGTATCCATTGGAATACAGGGATGAAATTCAGCGGATATCCAGGGAATATAATCTGTCCCCTGCCCTGATCGCTTCCGTAATCCGGAATGAGAGTTCCTTCCGGCCCACAGTGGAGTCAGATGTCGGAGCCCGGGGGCTGATGCAGGTCATGCCGGAAACTGCCGAATGGATCGCCCACAAGCTGAAAATCGACAATTACAGCTTTGATCAGCTGAATGATCCTGAAACCAATATCCGCTTCGGCTGCTGGTATCTGAATTATCTGAGCACCCTTTTCCACGGGGATCCCCTCTGTGTTGTCTGTGCGTACCATGCCGGTCAGGGAGAAGTATCCTCCTGGCTGACCAATCCTTCCATCAGCAGCGACGGGATGACCACGTCCGTTGACCGTTTGCCGGATGGACCAACCAAAACCTATGCCGGGAGAGTGACAAGAGATTATGGAATCTACCAGGCTAAGTATTTTTCGCCGGTGCTGCCTGATTCTGCTGATCATGCTGATGCTGCCCCTTAAGGCCGGCAGATCTGAAAACGTCGGTACCAGTATCACCATCGGTATTCAGAGCACAAAGACGCTCACCATACGTCCCTTCGAGCCTCTGGAAAGGGATATTCTGTCGGTTTACAATGTCATCTACGAGAGCCTGATCACCATTGACGATGATTATATCCCCCAGGGCTGCATTGCAGAGAGCTGGGAGGAAAGCTCCGGCGGGAAGACATGGACTTTTCATCTGCGCAGCGACATTCGCTTCTCGGACGGAACACCGCTGACCGCAGATGACGTCGTTGCATCTGCCAATTATATTCTGGATAAAGCCAGAGACGAAAATATCACGGATCACGGTTTCTACAGCAATCTGGCATACTTTGTCAAGAAGATTTCGGCAAAGGACGAGCAAACTGTCGTCGTCCAGGCAAATTCCACAAACAAGAATCCCCGGCAGTATTACGCCCTTCTTTATGAGATGACCTTCCCGATCGTTCAGGCTTCCCAGGTCTCCGCGGATCAGCCTCTCGGCAGCGGTCCTTATGTGGTCAACCAGTTTGTTGCCGGCGACTTCATGACGCTGGAAGCAAATACGAACTGGTGGAAAACGCAGCCTTATGTCCGCCAGATTATGGTCTCTTTCCATGATACGCCCCGCTCTGTTATCGACAGCTATGAATATAACCGGGTCGACTCGATCTTTACCCGTTCCACCGCCGGCGCCCAATATAAAACAGGCACTCTGTCCGTATCCATGGCTTATCGAACCAGTCAGCTTGAATGCCTGTACATGAACAATTCTGCCAGTGAGCTGACGCCTGAAGTAAGGAAAGCCATCCGGTATGTCATTGACCGTCAGAAGATCATTACCAATGTCTATTCGGGTCTTGCCGTTGCCACGAATTTCCCCTTCTATCCCGGGACGTGGATGTACAATGACAGCCTTGATTCGCAATTCGTGGTAAATCTGGATGAAGCCAGAAACCTGCTTGCTCAGGCGGGATGGGAAGATTCGGATGACAACGGCATCCTGGACCGTCAGACAAATGAGGGGGAAACACGCAACCTGCGTCTTCGCTTCTATGTTTATGAGGAGCCGGACAATGACGTCCGCCTGGAAGCGGCAAACATGATTGCCGATCAGCTTTCCCAGGTTGGAATTGCCTGCTCCGTCGAGGCAATGACCCTTGCCAATGTACAGGAGAAGTTAAAAGCCGGTTCATTTGACCTGGCGTTGATTGCCTTTTCCATGGATGTCGCACCGGATCCCGGTTTCATGCTGATCCGGGGAAACACGGGAAATTATAACCGGTATAAAAGCGATAAAATGACCGATCTCTGCCATGAGCTCCGCAAAGAAGTTACCCAGGAAGGATACCGTCAGAAGCTGATGCAGATTCAGTCGCTCTTTGCAGAAGACTGTCCGTTCATGTGCCTGTATTACCGGACAGGAAACGTCATTACGCGCTATATGTACACTACCTGCAGAGATGTCCGCGAATACGAACTCCTGCGCGGTATTGAAAGCTTCTCACCGTGACGGCAGACGAAAGGAGAATTTCTTCATGGACTGGATTGAACTGGTCATACATACAACCACCGAGGGTACCGATGCAGTGTCTTCTGTTTTGATGGAAGCCGGTGCATCCGGCACGATGATTGAGGACCGTGCCGATATTCCCGATCCGGCCAAACCCCACGGCATCTGGGAAATAATCGATCCGAAACTGCTGGATTCCATGCCGGAAGATGTGCTGGTCCATGCGTGGTTTGAGCCGGATCAGTCCTTCCCCCGATTGCTGGAAAAGATCAGAAACGCTCTCTTCGGGCTTTCTGGCGACGGAAATGCGTTCGGTTCCCTGCGTCTGGAAACCAGATCCGTAAATGATGAAGCCTGGAAAGACGTCTGGAAAAAGTACTATAAACCCTTCTATGCAAGCAGTCATCTGGTAATCAAGCCGACCTGGGAGGAGTTTTCTCCAAAGCCGGATGACAAAATCATTGAAATTGATCCCGGCATGGCATTCGGCAGCGGTACCCATGAGACCACCTCCATGTGCCTGTCCCTGCTGGAAGAAGTCATTACCGGTTCGGAATCCGTAATTGATGTGGGAACCGGAAGCGGCATTTTGGCAATCGGAGCAGCGCTCTTCGGTGCCGGAGATGTCCTGGCGATTGATATTGACCCGGACGCAGTGCGCGTCGCGGCGGAAAACGTAAAGCATAATCAGGTGGATCATATCGTCACCGTCCGTCAGGGAAACCTGCTGGACCATGTGGACGCTGTCTGTGATATCTGCGTTGCCAACATCATCTCTGATGTGATCATTTCCTTTGCCGCACCCCTTAAGGAACATATCCGGCCCGGTGGTTTGTTCATCTGCAGCGGCATTGTTTCGTTGCGTGCTGATGAAGTTCGCCGGGCGCTTGTCGACGCTGGGTACGACATCCTCCGGCGCGTCGATAAGGGAGAATGGACCGCTTTTCTGTCCGGGAGGAATTCCTGATGCACAGATTCTATCCTGATCCGGAGCAAAGCCGGGATGATCTTGAGTTCCTGACAGCCGATGATTCACGTCACGCGCTGACGGTGCTCCGCCTGAAATCAGGCGCTCAGGTGGAAGTGATCAGCGATGGCCGTCGCTGGCTCGCGGAAATCGTCGGGGAGGAGAATCGGATTGTCTGCGTCAGAAAGCTCGACCCGCTCCCCTCTTCCGAGCCAAAGCTGGCGGTTACCTTGTTTCAGGGAATCCCGAAAGCAGACAAAATGGACTGGATCGTCCAGAAAGCAACGGAGCTCGGGGTATCCCGCGTCGTTCCGGTTGCGATGGAACGCTCTGTGGTCAGGCTTTCCGCGGCTGACGCCGTGAAAAAAGTCGAAAGATGGCAAAAGATCAGCCGGGAGGCCGGCAAACAATCCGGCCGGTGTATTCTTCCCGATATCAGCCTGCCGGTAACGCTGGAACAGCTGACCGCCGGATATGATCTGCCTTCACTGAACGTTGTTCCCTGGGAAGAAGCGGACGGGTTCGGCCCGCTTGCCCTTCACGAAACGCATCCGGAGGCGGAATCGCTGGGGATTCTGATCGGCCCGGAAGGCGGTATTTCTGTCCGGGAGATCAGTCTCCTGAAAGCAAAGGGATTTCTCCCGATAACCCTCGGCAAAAGAATACTCCGGACGGAAACGGCAGGCATCGCGGCCGTTGCCTCCCTGATGTGCCTGTACGGAGAGATGGAGTGACAATGAGGAAAATTGCTGCCCATACGCTTGGCTGCAAAGTCAATCAATATGATACGCAGGCGATGCTGGAACTGTTTCAGCAGAAAGGCTTTTCCGTTGTGTCCATGAATGAGGACGCGGATGTATATCTGATTAACACCTGCACCGTGACAGGCGTCGGTGACAAGAAATCTCTTCAGTTGATCCGGAAAAACCGTCGTGAACATCCTGATTCCAGCCTGATTATTTGCGGGTGTATGGCTCAGCAGCGCGGAGAGGAATTGTTGTCCCTCGGCGCTGATCTCGTCCTGGGAACACAGAACAGAGGAAAAGTGGTCGATCTCTTTCTGGAAGCGGAATCCCGTGGCACGCCGCTTTGCGCTGTCGCACCGCTCAGTGACGACGCTCTCTTTGAACCGCTGAATATTTCGACGCAGAATGACCATACCCGCGCCGTCCTGAAAATCCAGGAAGGCTGCCGTAACCGCTGTACATACTGTATCATCCCTTCCGTCCGCGGTCCGATCCGCTCTCGTCCTCTCAATGAGATTCGGGACGAAGTCCGTCGTCTCCGCGATGCCGGTTTCAGGGAGGTGGTTCTGACCGGAATTCATCTCAGTTCTTATGGGAAAGACTTCTCACCCGCCGCTTCGCTGACCGATGCAATTCGCGTTGTTCAGGAGATGGAAGGGATCCTCCGGATCCGCCTCGGTTCCCTTGAACCGGGAATCGCGACACAGGCCTTCGCGGAAGCGTTGAAAAAGGCGGACAAGCTTTGTCCCCAGTTTCATCTGGCCCTTCAGTCCGGCAGCGACACGGTGCTCGCGCGCATGAGGCGCCAGTATAATTCCGCACAATACCTGCGTGCGGTGGAAAATCTCCGCTGTGTTTTCCCGCATGCAGCATTTACTACAGATATCCTGACCGGCTTTCCGGGAGAAAGTGAAGCTGAATTCCGGGAAACCGAGGAGATGATCCGTAAGGTCGGATTCGCCCGTATTCATGTTTTCCCTTATTCTGCCCGCCCAAACACACCGGCAGCCGCCATGGAAAACCAGCTTCCCGCTGCTTTGAAGGAAGAACGCGCCAGAAAGCTCATTGCTGTCGGAAACACGGTTGCCCGTGAATACCTTCATTCCTGGCTCGGACAGGAATCATTTATTCTTCCTGAGGAGCAGGTAAACGGCTGCTGGGAGGGATATACCCCTGAGTACATCCGGGTAAGAATGGAACCGGATTCCCCGTGTTTATCCGGTGTCCCTGCCGGAATCAGGCTCACTGCTGTTGAATCCCGCGGTATGCGCGGAGAAATAATATAAATAAGAAAGGAAACAAAAAAATGGAAAACTGTCTCTTTTGCAAAATCCTGAAAGGCGAAATCCCTTCCGCCAAAGTCTACGAAAATGAATTCGTTTATGCTTTCCGTGATATTAATCCCCAGGCTCCTGTCCATGTGCTGGTCGTTCCGAAAGAACATGTTGCCTCGCTGAATGATACGGCAGACTTCCCGGATCGGAATCTGGCGGAATGTCTCAGAGCGATCCCGGTGATTGCCGCTCAGGAAGGGCTGACAGGAGGATATCGCGTCATTTCCAACTGCGGTCCGGATGCTTGCCAATCCGTTCCACATCTTCACTTTCACATCCTCGGGGGAGCTCAGATGGCCGATCGTATGGGCTGATCACGCAATCGTCTCCCTGTTTTTGAGAAAAAAGTTGACTCATCGCCTCTTTGGCTGTATAATTGTCCTGTGGTTTTTCAGAGTGAGTGTTTCTCCTCTGTCTGCCATTGTTCTTGAGCGAGGGGAGGGATAACAGTGTCCGAGGTACGTATCCGCGAAAATGAGTCCCTGGAAAGTGCGCTCAAACGGTTTAAGCGGCAGTGCGCCCGCAGCGGCGTTCTCCAGGAAGTTCGTAAGCGCGAGCATTATGAGAAGCCCAGCGTCAAGCGTAAGAAAAAAGCTGAAGCCGCCCGTAAGCGCAAATGGTAATTTTTGCAAAACTCCCTTCTCATTTCTGAGAAGGGTTTTTCTAATGTTTTCACCATTCAACCTTGATATTCAAAGGGTTGTTTGATATAATACATATAATCTCTGAAGAAATGAGGATGCAATGGTCTATACGTTTGAGCTGATCAAACACAGTAATGTTCGTTATCGTGAAGCGGTAATCCGCCTGTCTCATTGTGAACTTCTTTCGATGCTTCATGCTCTTTCCGTTGACTGTGAGATATCTGCAGAAACCATTGGCGGCGCGCTTTTTCTTACGTTTGAATGCCGCGAGCTGAACAGCAGTGAGCTGCGTTTTCTTTCATCGCACAGTTCTGTTTCGCTGATGGCGCAGAAAGAGCCGGGCCCATTGCTGAAGCCTCTTTCTTCCGGATTTGTCTCCTATCTTTCCGAGGATCTTCCTGAGGTTCTGAAGTATAAGGGGAAGACAAGCGTTGCTTTTACCCGGATGATGATCAACACCGCTTTTTCACTGACGCCGTATGTTTTACGGAATGAACCGGCTTCTTTCTTCGATCCCGTCTGCGGGAAAGGCACGGGCTGTTTCTGTGCGTTAATGCTCGGAATGAATGCGGCCGGCCTGGACCAGGATGCAAAAGCGCTCAGGGAAGCTTCTCAGTATTTTTCCCGTTGGCTTCAGCATCATAAACTGAAGCATGAAAAGTCTGATCGTTCGGAAACCTCGGGAAAGCATTCTGTCCCTGTTACGAGTTTTACCTTTGCCGACACCAGGGAACATTTTCAGTCCGGTGATCAGAGACGGCTTTCCCTCGCTTTGGCGGACACTTCCCTTTCCCCGGTTCTTTTCCGGCATCATCCGGTTCACGTAATCGCGGCGGATCTGCCATACGGTGTTCAGCATGCCCCGCGGGAAGGCGGAAAGCCGGAATCGCTGAAAGGTTTTCTGAGGCGGGCCGTTCCCGTATGGAAATCCGTTATGGCTCCGGGCGCCGCCATGGCGATCAGCTTCAACACCCTGACCCTTCCCTCCGCCGTCGTCCGGGAAGAGCTCGGGTACGCGGGGCTTCGGGTCATAGATACCGACCCCTATATCAATCTGAAACACGAAGTCGAACAAGCGGTTGTCCGCGATGTTGTCTTTGCCTGTAATACAGAGGAGGAACTCAAACCATGACCAGAGATGAACTGAATGAAATGACTGTTCTGCAGCTGAGAAAGCTTGCCAAGGAAAACAATGTTGTTCTTGGCGCCGGCATTGATAAATCCGGCATCATTGAAAAGCTTTCTGCCGTAATCTGTGACGATGCCGCGCCGGAAGCGGAAACGGAAGCGGAACAGGAACAGAACCAGCTGGCCGAGCCGAAATACCAGGCTGCCTGGCATAATTCTGACTCGCCGAAATTCAACGCCCGCCCTGCTTACCAGGCGCCGCAGCCTGCGGTTCAGCGCACTGCATGGCAGAATACCACTCCTTCGGGTCAGCATCTGATTCCTGAGCAGCAGCATGTCCAGCCGCTTCGTCCCGGCGGATTTACGCCGCGTTTCGGTCCGGCTGTTTCCGTTGCGCCTCCCGCTCCTGCTTCAGAGAAAGAGCAGTCTGCTCAGACGGTGATTTCACCTTTGCCGGAAAGGCGTGTGGGGCGTGGTGGTGAACCTGTTTATGTCTCCCACTCTTTCGGGCCGCAATCCGTTTCTTCCCGCCCGAGCCCGGTTGATCAGTTTGCTCCGGTTCAGCTTCAGGACAGCGGAAGTCAGGCGCCGACGCTGGAAGAGCTCCTTGCTTCCGGCGACTTTGAAGAAGGCGGCGGCGTCCTGGAACTGCATCCGGACGGTTACGGTTTCCTGCGTACTTCGACGTTCCAGCCTTCCTCCAAGGATGTCTATGTCTCCATGGCACAGATTCGCCGTTTCGGCCTTCGCACGGGCGATATGGTGCTTGGGAAGATCCGTCCTCAGCGCGAAGGGGATAAATATGCTGCCCTTCTCTACATTTCCAGCATTAATGGCGTGCCGGAGGAGGAAGCTTTTTCCAGGCCTTCCTTTGATGAACTCACACCCACCTATCCGAACCGCAGGATCTCTCTCGAGAGTAAAGACGGAAAGTCTTTCCCGGATATGCGCCTGATTGATCTGATTGCGCCCCTTGGCTTTGGCCAGCGCGGTCTGATGCTCTGCCCGCCCAATACCGGAAAAACGGAGATCATGACGCATTTTGCCACCGTAGTCTGTAATAATTATCCGGATGTCAATGTGCTGATGCTGACGATCGATGTAAATCCCGAAGACGTTACGCTTCTGCGGGATACTGTCCCCTGTCCTGTCCTCGCTTCTACGTTCGATCAGACTCCGGAAGCGCACCTGCGCCTGGCAGAGATCGTTCTGGAAAGATCCATGCGTCTTGTGGAGCAGCAGAAAGATGTCGTTCTGATTGTCGATAGTCTCACCCGCCTCGCGAAAATCTATACGACCGCTGCAGCCCAGCAAGGGCGCAGTCTTCCCGGCATGGTGAATCCTTCCAGTCTTTTCCGCGCAAAGCGTCTTTTCGGCTCCGCAAGGGCCTGTAAAGAAGGCGGCAGCCTTACTGTGCTGGCTGCGATGGATATTGCGACCGGGTCCAAGGTTGATGACTCGGTTGTGGAAGAATTCAAGGGAACCGCAAATATGGAACTGATGCTTGATCAGAACGTTGCCAGAGCTGGCGTTACACCTCCTCTCAATCTGCAGCAAAGTTTTACAAAGAATGCTGATATTCTTCTCGATGACCGGCAGAAGGAAGGGCTGACCCTGATCCGCACCATGCTCGGCAGCACGTCTTCCGCCGTAGCGATTCCGCAGTTGGAATCCATGATGGAGAAGACGGATACTAACGCCGCGCTGCTCCTGAAAATGAAAGACTGGTTTGCCCTGATGAACCGCTGATCGGAGGAATTATGGATTCTGTCTATGTGATCGGGCATAAAAATCCTGATACGGATTCCGTTGTATCCGCAATGGCTTATGCCGCTTTGAACAACGCGTTGGGAGAAAACAACTATATTGCCGCCCGGGCCGGGCATTTGAATACGGAAACATCTTTTCTCCTGCAGCATTTCGGTTTTCAGCCGCCTGTCTATCTTCGGTCGGTCCGCACGCAGGTTGCCGATGTGGACTATGATACGCCGCCGTCCATCGGCGCCGGCGTACCGGTTTCCTATGCGTGGCATATGCTTCACAATGAAGAGGACAGCGTATCGCAGCTCCCGATTACCGAAGAGGACGGCCGTCTCTTCGGCGTTGTCACGGCAGGCGGAATCGCCGAAAACGATATGAGATCCGTTTCGGATCCGACGGTCGCTTCTGTCCCGATTTTCAATCTGCTGAGCGCGCTCGAAGGGCATATTATCAACTCCGAAGAAGATATCTTTGACGAGATCTCCGGTGAGGTGGTAATCGCCCTGCCGGGAGACGCAACTGATATTAAACCGGGCGCAATCATCCTTTGCGGAAATCAGAAATCCGTTGCGGACCAGGCCATTGAGGCCGGAGCTTCCTGCCTGATTTTCTGCGGAACATCGCTTGGTGAAGAATACAGAAACCGTTCCTGCCCTACCTGTCTGATTGTCTGCCCTTATGACGCATACCGCGCCGCACGCCTGATTTTTCAGTCCATCCCGGTGGGCCGGATTGCCTGCACAGATAATCTGAAGTTTTTTCATCTTAGCGATTACATTGATGATGTCAGAGACGTTGTCCTCCAGACCCGCTATCGCTCCTATCCGATTCTGAATGAAGAGGAAAAAGTGGTCGGGACGCTGTCCCGTTACCATCTGATCCGGCCCAGAAAAAAGAAAGTCGTTCTTGTGGATCATAATGAGGTCGGTCAGGCTGTTTCCGGTCTGGACCAGGCGGAAATCATAGCCATTATCGATCATCACCGCCTGGCGGATGTGCAGACAGGCAATCCCGTTTTCATGCGCAATGAACCGGTTGGCTCCACCACCTCGATCGTTGCCGCCATGTATCAGGAGCACGGTCTGATGCCATCTCCCGCCCTGGCCGGGCTGATGGCTGCTGCCATTATCTCCGATACCGTTATGTTCAAGAGTCCGACCTGCAAACCGCATGACAAGATTCTGGCCGAACGTCTTGCGCGCCATGCCGGAATCAACTGCGAAGAGCTCGGCAAAGCGATGTTCTCCAGGGGCGTTTCGCCCGATATGTCTGCCGAGGACCTGGTGAAAGCTGATATGAAAGAGTTCCATCTCGGTTCTCATTCACTGGCGATTTCTCAGATTACCACTGTTTATTCGGAACACTTCCTGCCAAGAAGCGCGGACTTTATCAAAGTGCTTGAAAAGATTAAAAGCGACAGGCAGTACGACATCGTCCTGATGATGATCACCAACGTGCTGAAGGAAGGTTCCGAGCTCCTCTTTGTCGGGGATGAGGAAGTGATCCGGAATGCGTTCGCCGTAGAAGATATTCATAACCATCATGTCTTCCTTCCCGGCGTCCTTTCCCGGAAATTGCAGATTGTTCCTGCCCTTTCCCAGCTTTGGGGATAAAACCTGTGCAAAGACAAGAAACGGTGCGGAGCCATTGCGCTCCGCACCAAATATTTTACCTGAAGGATCCGGTGGACAAAGGCGCCGGGGACGCCTTTATCGGATTTGATTGGTAAATCTTCTTTTATAAGTCGGAAATACTGATCAGTTCGCCGTTATATTCGAGTTTGACGGCTTGTCCGCATTCATAGTGGATCTCAATATCGTTCGGGTTCAGGATAATCTCCGTCGGTCCGTAAATTTCCGGATCGTCGATCTCAGATCTCCAGAGCACATTTCCTTCCGCTGAGATGGCAATCGGGTCCGGTCCGTCTGTCCCGGCAACATACAGGATGCCGGTATTCGCCCCGGAGGTAACAACCGCGCAGTCGCCCAGAGAACAAGCATCCTTGGATAGTTCCCACTGCTCTGATCCGTCGATCAGATCCAGCATGATCAGTCCGTATTCAGCATTGTAGACATACACTTGCGGTTCATCTTCCGTTCCGCCGATAAATGCTTTCAGATTCCTGAATTGTCCGGTTTGCTGAGCTTGTTCAACGTAACCCCATTCCGGTTCATCGTCGATAAAGCAGCCCACGCGCAGCGTTTCCCAGGGAGTTTCTCCCTCATTTTCCGTGATAACCTCGTATGCGGCGAGGACGCTGATATTGAACTCCGACCACTCAAAAACGATCTCTCCGTTCCCGATGATCTCTTCCCGTGTCATCTTTTTGCTCTCAGACTTGGTTTCAACCGGTTCATATTCCGGCGCGCGTTCCAGATAACGGGATAAAATATACCCCTCCTGGCCTTCATAGACGCATTTGGTAAACATATGAACCTGCTTCCGGTACGGAGAATAGGCAAACTCTTTCTCGTTCCGTGTGCAGTACAAAACAATCTCCCCGGGTTCAAGCTTCGCGAGCTGTTTGCTTGTTTTATCGGGAGCTTCTCTCAGGGAAACATAGCTGTTCGCCCTCACAACGCGCATGGCGCCGAGATAAAACTGGTCTTTTTCAACTGCCTTCCGGTCCGCGGACGCTGTGGAACAGCTGATCAACAAGATCAGAACGAAAAGCAAAGACAGGGTTCTTTTCATCTTCACTGCCATCCTTTCTTGTTCATATACAGATATTTTACCGCAATTCGTCGTACAGCACAAGCAAGAACATGAAAAAAACCGTACAGCACTTGAAGATACACTGTTTCTTATTATAATGGATAACTGTATACAGTATGCGGCTTCGCGTACGGAAAGTGGTGATTTCTTATGGGAAATACTGAACTGATCGTCTTCATTATCTATCTGGTCTTCATGCTCGGGATTGGCGTATATTTCTTCGTCAAAGGCCGTGGCAGCGGTGAAAAGGAATACTTCCTGGGCGGCAGGAAGATGGGGCCCTGGGTTTCTGCCCTCTCTGCCGGCGCCTCCGATATGAGTGCGTGGGTGCTGATGGGCCTTCCCGCTTCGATCTACGCCGCGGGCATCGGGCAGGCCTGGATTGCCATCGGTCTGGCAATCGGATATGCATTGAGCTGGATCTTTGAGGCTCCCCGTCTGCGCCGTTTTTCCATTGCGGCCAATGACTCCATTACCTTGCCCCAGTATCTGACCAATCGATTTAAGTCTTCCAGTAAGGTTCTGCAGATCCTTTGCGCCGTGATCTTCCTGGTTGCTTATACGATCTATGCCGCTTCCAGTGTCAAAGCCTGCGGTACGCTATTCAATACGGTAATCGGCATTGATCCCACCGTGGCCATGTATATCGCCGCAGCCATCATCGTCGGATATACGTTCCTCGGCGGATTCAGTGCTGTCTGCTGGACTGACTTCTTCCAGGGGCTTCTGATGCTCGGTGCCCTGCTGATCGCTCCGATCTTTGCGTTGGGAATGATCAATAACGCTCCCGGTCATATGACCATGGAACAGTTGTCCGCCGAAAATCCTGACTATTGGAATATGTTTGCCGACTGGAAATCCATTGTTTCCGGTTTGACCTGGGGTCTCGGATATTTCGGAATGCCTCATATTATTATCCGCTTTATGTCCGTCCGCAGCGATAAGGATCTGAAAAAGAGTGCAAAGATCGGTATTGCCTGGAATGTGCTGATCATTGCTTTCTCCGTGGCTGCCGGCTGCATCGGTCATCTTTTCCTCGGTCATGTGGATGACAGCTCCACCGTCTTCATCCAGATGGTTCGCGCCATTTTCCCTGCGGTCATCTCCGGCATTCTGCTTTCGGCAATCCTGGCAGCTTCCATGTCCACTGCCGATTCCCAGTTGCTCTGTGCCTCTTCCGCGTTTGCTTCGGACGTGTATAAGCCTGTGATCCGGAAGAATAAGACCAGTGATAAGGAAATGTTCTGGGCCGGCCGTATCGTGGTGCTGATTATTGCTGTGGTTGCCGTGCTGGTTGCCTCCGATCCGAACAGCAAATCCATCATGGGGCTGGTTGAAAACGCCTGGGGCATCTTCGGTGCCGCCTTCGGTCCCGCAATTCTTCTGAGTCTCTTCTGGAAGCGCTTCACCTTTAAGGGGGCCGTGGCAGGGATCTTCGTCGGCGCAGCGGTAGATATCTGCTGGCTGGCCTTTATCGGTCTCGGAATCTATGAGCTTCTGCCCGGTTTCGTCGCGGGTCTGATTGCTGCCGTTGTTGTTACCCTGATCGATAAAGAACCCGGTAAGGATGTTCAGGAGCTTTTCGATCTCGCTACTTCAGACAGCATTCAATAAAATCACAGATCTCAAAAGGCGGTCCGGAATCAGCCGGATCGCCTATATTTTGTCCATAAAAGAACGGACATGCCTTTGGCATGTCCGCTGAAAACTTACTCCATGTTGAAACGCTTTTTGAAACGATCCACACGGCCGCCGGTATCAACCAGCTTCTGCTTGCCGGTATAGAAAGGATGGCACTTGGAGCAGATATCAACCTTCATCTCTTTCTTGGTGGAGCCTGTTTC
>Ga0265298_10001752_pt1 | contig 31744 bp, 26 predicted proteins | sample AusTroGonzalo_MG_3_FD_193486 | JGI IMG/M metagenome (GOLD analysis project Ga0265298, IMG submission 193486) | Bovine rumen microbial communities from tropical cattle in Woodstock, Queensland, Australia - Gonzalo_01 | ecosystem: Host-associated > Mammals > Digestive system > Stomach > Rumen ... | reverse complement strand
AGCTTGTAGGCATCCATATCTGATTGTATTTTTGATCATTTACAAAGATATGGGTGCTTCTTTTTTCACCCTTTAAACTGGGCACTCAACTTTACGAAAATCTGAGCACGCAAAATTACCGATTACACCTTTGTGCAATCTGGTTGCTGAGTGCGTATCAGGGCCAAACAGAACCGTCCCCTTTGGCTCATTCCGTTCGCTTGGCGGCCCTCCGGGTCCGCGTTCTCGCTCCAGGCATTCGCTCGCTCCGATACGATTGTACCTGCGTGGCTACGATAGGGACAGTCCTGGCGGTGTTTACGAAACAGATTCCCCAAAAAGTTGCCTGGAATTATGCACAAGGTACATATAAGGAACTATTGTGTTCTGTCTGATTATATGTATCTTTGAGCATTACTTGGATTCCTTTGTGCTTAAACTTATTTTTGGCTTATGAAAAAGTATGTTTTGACTTTATTGGCGGCTGCAACACTGATGCAGTTTACCGCTTGTAACTCATCGGATAACAATGAACTTAAGCGCGGCAAGGCGAGTGCGGAACTGGTGGCTGCTGCCGATGCATTTTACGAGGCTACAAAGACAGAGCCTAAGGGCAGGGACCATATCAATCTTCACAGCATCATGGTGCTTAAGCACGGCAAGGTGGTGCTGGAGCGCTGGTACAATGGTGAGAGTGCCGATAAACCGCATACAATGTGGTCAGTGAGCAAGACTTTCACCGCCGCAGCCATAGGATTTGCCATTGATGAGGGCCTGATAAAGGTGGATGACAAGGTTGTCAAGTATTTCCCCGACAAGCTTCCTGCGCAGGTGAGCGACAATCTGGCTGCAATGACCATACGTGACCTGCTTACAATGACCTGCGGGCATGATGTGGCCATCAATTTCAATACTTATACTGCACCTGATTGGGTTGAGGGATTCCTGGCGGAGCCTGTTACCCACACGCCCGGAACGTATTTCGTGTATAATTCGGTGGGCACTTATATGCTGTCGGCCATAATAACCAAGGTGACAGGGCAGGATATGAATGACTATCTGGAGCCTCGCTTGTGGCAGCCATTAGGCATAGAAAAGCCTGAATGGGACAAGAGCCCGCAGGGAATGAGTTGCGGAGGCTGGGGACTGCATCTCAAGACCGAGGATATGGCCCGTATGGGACAGTGCATGCTTCAGAACGGCAAGTGGAAAGGCCGTCAGGTCATTCCTGCATCGTGGGTTAAGGAGATGTCAACCTATAAGGTGGAGTCAGGTCCTGCCGGAACCCGTCTGGAGGATATGCCGCGTCTGGGCATTACTAAAGAGAATAACCAATGGGCCAGGGGCTACTGTTACCAGATGTGGATATGTGCCGACAACGGCTATCGTGCCGACGGAGCCAACGGCCAGTACATTATGGTATTTCCCGATAAGGATGCCGTGCTGGTGCTCACTACTGATTCCAACCTCTATCAGCCCTACATGGACATAATCTGGAAATATCTCATTCCTGTACTTTGACAGGTGAGTTACATAATCCGCAAGGCTTATAAAACCACCTGCAGCATAACATCAAAGATGTATGACGGATCACCGCGCTGTTCAAGGGTTTGGCGGGCTGTATCGGCTTTTGGCTTAAGTTTGCCTTTGAATATTTTGCGGCCTTGATACTTGACTGTTACTTTCTTTGAGAGGTTTACCATGCTGCTGTTCAGGCAGATTGTAAGTTCAGGATAGTCACATCGCTCCAGTTCAATTACGTTTCCTTTTCTGTTGGCTATGACAGTCATTCCGCGTTTGGCGTACTCATGGGGTATGGATAGCCAGTAGAATGCATCGCGAGTGACCTCCTCTTGACGCCATACTATCCTGTCCGGGTAGGGATTGCGCCTGAACTGTGCCATCCAGGGTACGGCTGCGGCATCCTTTAGATCCATCCAGTGCGGATAGCCTTCAAGTACATGAGTCTGGTGGATATAACCGTTTCCATCGGCGGTTTGGAGCGAATCCAGTTCCCTTCCGCGTGCCGCCACTTCGCGGTTGCGGTTGTAGGCGGCATCGTCACCGCCCACCCAGATGGTGTAGGGCATGTTGCGGACATTCAACAGGCTTACATCGCCCGGATGTCCGGCCATCATCGATGCCGCGGCAAAATGGTCGGCAAGCCTCGGAGCCAAACGCCACACTCCGTCACCTCCTGCAGAATAGCCCATCAGATATACTTTGTCGGGATTCACCTGAAGCGTGTAAGACAATGTCTGTATGAGCTCCTCCAACAATCCGTCCATAGGAGGCTTGAACCACATGTCCCAGTCATTCCAGGGAGCGCGTGGACATACATATACACCTTCTTCAGGCTGATAAAGCCGCTTCTGGTTCTCCCACTGGCTGTCATTGACACTTGCCGCCGTGTTGCCGCCCCCGTGCATTGAGATATAGAGACTGCGGCCATCGGAAGGCTTGTCACCAAAGATCTGATATGAGAACTTCATGGATACATCGGCGTTTGATACCGTCAGGGATTCCATGTTAGCCTCCCATCTGGATTTGTTCTGCTGTCTCCACTGCTCAACAATATCGGAATATGCAACCTCCTGGGCTGCAACATCCGTCCCTAACAAAAGTGTGGCAACTGCAAACATTATCCCCGCCAATCTTTTCATATCCGGATACAATCTCATATTTGCGCCTTTAATCATATTTACGGCAAAAATACCGTTTTTATTTCATGTTCAAATACAAGACCCAGAGCATAATTGCAGTATTGTCAAAGAGCGAATAATACAAAACTACAGCTCACTTAAGAACATATCAGAAGCCATAAAAATTGCGGACAGGGTTTATCTTTATGACAATTCAACAGAAAACGCCGCACCGCGTCTTATTCTAAGAACCGCCGATGGCAAGATAGTCAAACGCTACAGCAACGACTTAGCGGAGTGGGTTGGGGCGGTGATTCCCTGATACAAAAGGGGTAGTGTCTAATTTTTTGACACTTTTGGGCAAAAAAGTGCGATTTTGCTGTTTTTCTTTGGAAAAAGCATCGCCAACAGAATAACTTTGAACCAGTAGAGATACGGATAATATAAACTCAATAGATAAACATACAAAACTATGATGATTGAAGTAAACAACCTCCAGAAAATCTTCCGTACAGAGGAGATTGAGACTTGGGCACTGAATGATGTGTCTTTCAATGTAGCCGATGGCGAGTTTGTAGCCATAATGGGACCTTCGGGTTGCGGTAAATCAACCTTGCTCAATATCCTGGGCCTCCTTGACAATCCTACCAAGGGCAGTTACAAGCTTCAGGGCACAGAGGTGGCCACTCTTGACGAGAACCACCGTACGGACCTGCGTAAGGGCGTGATAGGATTCGTGTTCCAGAGCTTTAACCTGATTGATGAACTGAACGTGCGTGAGAACATAGAGCTTCCGTTGCTGTATATGGGCGTGCCTGCCAAGGAGCGTCGTCAGCGTGCCGAGGAGGTGATGGAACGCATGAACATATCGCATCGCGAGAAACATTTCCCCAACCAGTTGAGCGGTGGTCAGCAGCAGCGCGTGGCAATAGCCCGTGCCGTGATAGCAGGTCCCAAACTGATATTGGCCGATGAGCCCACCGGTAATCTGGATTCTGTGAACGGACAGGAGGTGATGAACCTGCTCAAGGAACTCAACCAGCAGGGAACCACCGTGGTAATGGTAACACACAGCCGTCACGATGCCTCATACGCCAACCGTATCATCAACCTCTTTGACGGAAGCATCGTAAAGGAACTGCCAGAATAATAAATATTTTCCTATCAATTTAAATTTATATGTTCTCTCATTACCTCAAGACAGCACTGCGTAACATAAGGGGCAACTGGGTGTACAGCATACTCAGCATCTGCTGCCTTGCCATCGGAACAGCCATGTTCTCGGCTCTGTTCTACGGAGTCAACTATGATGATTTCTTTGAGGAGAGGCTGCCGTTGCGCAAGCGCAGTGCACTGGTCTATTATGAAATGGCTGATAACCAGCAGCACAATACCACACCGCATTATATCTATCGGCAGTCAGTATCGTTCAAGTGTCTGCCTTCTCTGGAAATGCCTGAGATAGAGTATATATCGTTGTATGGAGGTATAACCAATTCCGTGTCATTCCATGATTCAACAAAGGTTTACGGATCAGGCAAGGTAGAAGGCAGGATGGTTTATGGTGATTATTTCAGGTACTGGAACCTTACACTTCTTTATGGAGACAAAGTTCCGCAGAACGTCAATGAAGTAGTGGTCACTGAGTCCCTGCTCAAGCGTATGGGTTATGACAAGGACATAAGCCAGTGCGTGGTGACTGATGAATCATACGGCGACCGTGAATACCAGATTGTGAATGTGGTGCGTGATGACAAGTGGAGCCGTAGTCTCGGTGCCGATGTATTTTACTCCGCCAGCGAATTCTTCTCTCCGGCGTTTCCTATTTACGATATTGACGTGGTGCTTAGGGAAGGGGTGACCATTGATGAGGTGAACAAGAAACTCAGCACCGTTTTCATGACCGATGAGCAAGGAAGGAACGTTGTACCCCAACTGGCCGATGATTATAAGAGTCCCGAAGACAGTACGACAAAGATTCTGGTCAGTTTTTTGAGCATGATAGTGCTGCTTGTTGCTGCAACAAACTTTCTCAAGCATACAGTTATGCTCCTTAAGCAGCGTGGCAGATCCAATATAATACGCTATAGCTTGGGTGCAAGCCAGATGAGCCTGACAAACATGCTTGTGTCAGAGGTGCTGATAATCCTGATCTGTTCTCTTGCTGCTGCACTTTATATTTCTTTCCATATAAGCTTGTGGCTCAACCAGACAGTCTATATGGGAGACCTCTATTTCCATCCGGCAGATCTGTTTTTGCTTGATGCGGTGGCTGTTCTCTGCGTAGGAGCGGTATGTGTTGCAGTGTGCCGTCTGGCAGTTGACAGGCAGAACAAGGTTCTCAGGAACAGGATAGTGGTGGTACAGCGTGAAAAGAAGGCTTTGAAATATATTGTCATCGGCATAGAGACCAGTGTTGCCGTATTTGCCATGGCCTCTGTAATGCATTTGTCATTGGTAGAGCCCAAACCGTATAATCCTCTGCCAAAATCAGAAAGCCGCAGGACCTTTTTTGTGGAAACAGAGGAGGGTCATTCCACCTCAGGAATCCAGTTGGATTTTTATAACAGGACCAGAGCCTTGCCGGAGGTTGAGGATATGGTGTCATCCCAACGTGAGTGGAATGGTTCTACTTTTGTATATGAAATGTATTACCAGGACAAGATGGATAATATCCTGTGTAAGGACGCTGACATAAATTATTTCAGGTTCTTCAACATTCCGGTTGAGTGGTTTGATCCCGTTCAACCTGCAAACGGATACCTGATTAGCAGGATGTCATACGAGAAACTGATGAGAGAAGGCGTTGATTTATGCTCTGTCGGAATTAAGTACCGTAACAATGATACCCTTAGCCATGTAGTGGGCGTATTTGAAGATCTGATGTGCAACGATCCGTCATCATACGCTATGGTTAATCTGGGTTTCAGATATGAATCAGAACCAAATCATTCAACAAACTTCTTTGTAAGGTTCCATGCAGGTGTATCGCCTGCACAGGCCGAATCGCTTCTGCGCAAAACGTGGAGTGAGGCTAATCCGGAATCAATTGAGGATATAAAGATCAGGCCTGTTCCCAAATATACCGATGACGAATCGCGGCTTACAGCATTGGGATTCAAAGTGGGCGGAATTGTATGCATACTGTTGGTGATACTGAGCGTTTCATCGTCAATATCGGTCGAAACCAACATCCGTCGCAAGGAGGTTGCAATGCGTAAGATCAACGGTGCTAAAGCCAGGAACATTATGGGGCTGTTCATAAAGCCTTACGTAATAATTCTGGCCATAGCATTACTGATGGGCAATCTGGCCGCAGTCACCTTGTTTGTATCGGATAGGTTGTTCAGACTCAGCTCAGTCCTGCTGATAGCGCTGATAACACTGCTGATTATGGCTCTTGTTATATCGGCCACCGTATCCCGCCGCATACGCGTAATCATGCGTACCAATCCGGCCGATGTAATCAAGAGCGAATAATTTTACTATCTTCGCGGTGTTATGACTGATGCTAAGATACTGGTGATTGATGATAACACCGCTGTGTTGAGCACTCTTAAGATTGTCCTTAAGAGTGTTTTCCGCACGGTGGTGGCAGTGAGTGACCCGCAACTCATACCGGCTCTGGTAAGCGCCGGCGATGTGGATGCGGTGCTGTTGGACATGAACTTCGGGTCCGATAAGCTGGACGGACAGGACGGGTTGTTCTGGCTGGACCGTATAATGAACCGCAGCGGTTTGGAGAATCCTCCGGCTGTGGTCATGATAACGGCTTTCGGCGATGTGGGGCTGGCGGTCAAGTCACTCAAGAACGGAGCATTGGATTTCATTCAGAAACCTTGGGACAACAATGACCTGGTGTGCAAGCTCTCGGAGGCAATAGCCAAAAGGGATATGATGATTGCCGAGAAGCAGCGGAATCCCAGCGCCGAAGAACCCAAAGAGGAGCAGCCAGTTACGCTGGACGAGATGGAGCGTATGACAATACAGAGGGTGCTGGAGTCAAGCGGACGCAATCTGACCACGGCAGCCGAGAAGTTGGGAATAAGCCGTCAGACACTTTATAACAAGATGAAGCATCATGGCATCAATTAGCCGTCGCTATACACTGAAACTGACGGTAGCGGTTATGATGGTCATGGCTTTGCCGGCTACAGCCGTCTGGCTTGTTACTGCCGGCCGCAATTCTTTGGCACCTCCTTGGTTGGGCTCTTTTGGGATACCTCTGGCGGTCCTTCTGGCCGTACTTGCAATAGGTGCCGTTTTCAGGCTCATAAGGTTGCTGCGTTTTCCTATCACCCAGACAGAGATGATGGCACGCGCCATCAAGAACAATGACCTCATGCTTCATATCCCTGATACCGATGACCCCATGCTGCATCAGGCATCGGCCGATATGAACCGCATCCTGCTGTCTTACCGTCGTGACCAGAACGAGCTTGAAACCCGCAAGAACTATTATGACAGGATATTGCGCGTGATGACGCATGAACTGCGAAATACAGTGACTCCAATAGTGTCACTGACTGACTTCATGTTGCAGAACCCTGATGCACAGACAGAGGATGACCGTCGTGAGGCCATAAGCATAATAAACGGCCAGGCACATAATGTTTGCAGTTTCCTGGAGTCTTACCGCCAACTGACGGTGCTTGCACAGCCATCCATGACCGATATCCGGGCATCGCAGATATTCAGCCAGCTCAAGACTCTGCTCAAGGCTGAACCCGGTGCTGACCGCGTGCGTTTTGAGACAGCCGGCGATGTCATAATACATGCTGACTCCAGCCTGCTGCCGCTGGCCCTGATAAACATTATCCGTAATGCCATACAGGCTACAGACGGTGTTGAGGACGGCCAGGTTGTGGTTCTGGCATCGGCTCCGGGCGGAAAGCCCTGCATAACTGTGACCAACAACGGTCCCGAGATTCCGGAGAGCATCATAGAGAAGATCTTCATGCCGTTCTACTCCACACGCAAGAACAGCAGCGGAAGCGGTATAGGTCTGGCTCTGTCACGTCAGATAATGCAGCTTCATGAAGGCACGCTTACCTGCTCGTCACACTATCCCTATACCACTTTCACCCTTCAGTTCAGTTGAGTATAACCTCATCGGCATCCGATATGCGTTCGTATCCGGTTATTATTATCTCATCGCCGGGTTTAAGGCCGTCCAGTATCTCAAAGTGACGCGGATTCTGGCGTCCTATGCTTACCGGCACACGTACGGCGTGGGTGTGTGACTCGTTCAGGCGGAATACCCAGCCTCCGTGGGTGTAGTTGTAGAAGTTACCCTTGGGAACTATTATTGACTGTGCCTGACCGCCCATCTCAATGCGTGCCTGATAGGTCTTTCCTATGCGTGCGTTGTCGGGTACGGAATCCGTGAATACCAGGAACACGTCAAATGATCCGTTCTTGATTTCGGGCACGGTGTTGCTGATGGTCATGGGGTATGTCTTTTTCTCGTAGGTGACGGTGGCAGGCTGGCCTACGGCTATCTTATCAATATAGTATTCGTTTATGCTCAGACGCATGCGGAACTGGTCCATCCGCTTGATGTCTGCAATGGCGGTGCCGGAGCTTATGCGCTGGCTGGGCTCGAGTGCCAGTCCGCTCAATTGGCCGTCAGCGGGGGCAGTTACTATCAGGTCATTCAGTCGTGCCTCTGTCTTGAGCAGCTGCCGCTGTGCTTCGGCCAGCTCATCCTGCAATGCCTCCTGACGTATGGTGTTGAGCACGGAGTCCTGACGGCGGCTCTCCAACTGCAGGCGTACGGTCTCCATCTTGTAGTTATACTCCTCATCGGCCACGTCAAGCTGTGCCTTGCTGCGTATGCCCATGCGGTATTCCTCCTGTGCCAGGTTATGCTCCTTCTCCAGTCGTTTGAGTTCATACTTGGTCTGGAGTATGTTCTGTGCCAGTGACAGACGGCGTTGGTCCATCTCAATCATGCTGGTGCGATAGGAGCGGTTCTGCTTGCGCCATTTATCACGCTCGCTCTCTATGGTCCGCATTAGTTCGGGGTCGCTAAGTATCATAATGGTATCGCCCTTGTGTACCAGGGCTCCGTCCTGTACCAGCACGCTCTCCACAAAACCTCCCTCGCGTGTATAGACCTTTATGGTCTGAATGGGTTGGAGCGTACCGTCGGCGTTCACGTATTCCGAGAACTCGCCGTTGGTGACCGTGGCGGTCTGCACGCTGTCAGAGTTGATTCTGATCATCTTGGGGCCGGTGGATACCTTGATGAGCAGCACTATGAGTCCAATTGCCATAATGCCGGCTACTATATGTAAGCGGTATTTCACATACCATTTCTTGGGTGGTAACTTAATGTCCATATTCTATCTGTTGTTCTATAGGTTCGTTGTTCATGAAATCATACGCGGTTATGCTGCGTATGGTGTAATACAGCTGCCAGTAACGGTTCAAGGCCGAAACATAGCCACGGTATGCCGAATCCTTGGCTGTTATGGCCGAGTTCAGGTCAAGTATCGTGGAGTTGCCGTTCACATAGAGATGACGTGCCACCTCATAGCGGTGCTGGGCTGTCTGCATGGTACGGTGGGCAATCTCCACCTGACGCTCCTGCAGGTTGAACTGGTTCACGGCACGTGTCACGGTCTTCTCAAAATAGACCTCATTCTGCTCCAGATGCATCTGCGTGAGTTCCAGATTGTTCTGTGCAATCTTGACACGGCCTCTTGCACGTCCCCAGTCCAGGATGGGGATGCTTATTGATACGCTCAAGGACTGCTCGTCGTTCAGGTTACGGAAACTCTCCGGCAGCTCATCGGCAGTCTGGGCAAGTCCCAAACGCAAATATATGGATGCCTTGAAGCCTGCCTGTGACTTGGCATACGCCAGGTTGCTCTCACTGTTAAGGCGGCTAAGCTCCATGCTCTCAATGTCGGGGCTGTTAAGACGTGCCAACTCCATGGCCTTGTCCAACGGCACGGTAAAATGGGGAATGCTGTCGGTAGTTATGACCTCAATCTTAGTATCCGATGTCAGGTTCAGGAAGTTGCGCAGCTGATCCACGGCATCATCGAATGACATCTGTGACGTTATTATGTTGGTCTCCTGATTCAGCTTGTTTAGCTCAAGCTGGAGCAGTTCGTTTTCTGTTATGGTTCCTATGTTATACCGTCCCAGTCCGTAAGTGTACAGCGTATCGGTAGCGGCATAGTTGAGACGTGCTATCTCAAGGTCAGTCTGGGCCGATACCAGTCCGAAGAATACCGACGCGGCCTGTGATGCGACCAGTTCCATGGTCTCGGCATACTGCTTGCGTGCCATGCGGTACTCTATGGGCTCCGTCTTACGGCTCCATTTGAATGAGTTGTATCCGTTCAGGCTCTGCGAGAAGCTAAGCTGCAAAGGCTGTGAGTAATAAGTGTGGGTGGGGTCATCACCAAACTGGTCCAGGCGGCTCAGACTGCCTGACAGTGATACTGTTCCGCCGGTGAACCACAGGTTCTGTGACAGGTCAAGCGAAAGGTTGGTCCTCATGCTGTTGCTCCGGGCATAATGCTCGGAACCGTCGGGCAGGGTTACGTAATTGGTACTGCGGTTGAGTGAAGGCGATGATGACAGCGACAGGGTGGGGAGCATGCTGGCCTTGTAGCTGCGGTAACTGAGCCAGGCCGACTCAAACGTGTTGCGTGCCTGCACCGCCTGCGGCGATGATTCCTGTGCCATGCGTATGACCTCACTCATGGTTAGCCGAACGGTATCGCCACCGGCATATCCAGTGGCTGATACGTTCGTCAGAACAAGGAGGAACGATATTTTGATTAGCTGTCTCATAATCCTTTGTTTTATTGACAGTCCAAAAGTACCGCTCCCCTTTGCCTTATTCCAAGAAAAAAGATATGAATCGTGTTATTTGACTGAAAATTGTCTAATTTTTTGACACTTCAAAAAAATGTCAGGCGTCCAATCTGATGAAAGGACGCCTGACAGATGCAATCCAGGCTCTGATGCTATTGGTCAGAATGAAAGGTTTATGCCGGCCATGAAGGCTATGCCGGGCATAGGATATCCGTCGTTTATCTGATATTTGGTGTTCAGCAGGTTGTCACCGTTAACCCATAGCTGGAGCATATCGGACAGCTGATAGGATAGACGGGCGTTCCAGAGCAGGAAATCCTCTTTCTTGTCCGGACCTACTGTAGAATAGAGACTGTTGATGTACTGCAGACCGGTGCTTGCATGCCAGCCGTTCTTGCTGAACGAGCCGCCCAGATAGGCCTTGTGCTCGGGAGCGCCGATAACGGGAGTTTCCATCTTGAGGTAACTGTAGTTGCCGTTGACGGCGAATGTCTTTGAAATAAGGTATGAAGCCTCAAGTTCCACACCGGTATTCTTCAGCTCACCGCTGTTCTGGTTAAGCATGCCTGCGCCACTGGGATTGGGAAGGGTAAGGATAATGTTCTTAGCTTCCAGACGGAACAGGTTGATGCCGTAGTTTAACTTGCCGGAAAGCAGGGCCTGTGAGAATGAAATCTCATAGTTCCAGAGTGACTCGGGCTTGAGGTTGGGATTCTGTGGCGGATACATGTACATCTCCCTGATGATAGGATAGCGGAATCCCTTACCTGCAGAAAGCTTGATTTCAGCCTGTGCGGGCAGGTGGAATGCGGCTCCGAACTGGGGAACAAGCTCTGTCCCGGCCTTGGAGTGATGGTCAACACGGAGGCCTGCATTCAGTGTGAGCCAGGAGTCAATCATCTGGCGCATCTCAATGTATCCGGCCAGTTCGTCCTCGCGCTCATCAACCTGAGCCACATCAGTACCGGCCTGCGGTCCGTCCACAAAGTGGTTGTCGGCCTTTCCGCCATAACGGTAATAGTCAAAACCTGCGGTCAGGCGGTTGCCATCAAACAGGTTGACGCTCTGCCATGCCGAAGCACCCAGCATCTCATCATAGGAGATGAATCGGAACTGCTTGGGAGCGGCACCTGCTGCATATCCGTCATTGATCCAGTGGTTACCCCAACTGTAGAACAGGCTTACGGCACCCGATGTCTTTGCGTAGTTGTTCTCAAAGAACAGGGCTGTTGTTCCGCGGGTTATCTCCTGGTCGGCATCGGTAAGCGGTGAGGTCTCGGATCCCGGCTGTGATGCGTTGAAACGGGTTACGTCAACATTTGCTGATGCGTTCCAGTTCTTTGATATGTCATAGCCCAGTTTGGCATAACCGCCGAACTGCTCAAACTTCATGTTGTCGCGGTGTCCGTCGGTACGGTTGTATGAGGCGGCGGCAACAGCGCTGAATTTACCCTGACGGGTGCTGGCTGAAAACTCAGTCTCGGCAGTATTGAAAGAACCGTAGCCGGCGTGCAGACGGGCGTGAGTGCCTTCCTGCTGCTTGGTAACTATGTTGACAACGCCTGCCATAGCACCTGAACCGTACAGCAGTGATGCGGGACCGCGCAGTACCTCAACCCTTTCTGTCATCAATGACTGGTATGAGTCAGCTATGGGATGTCCGTATATTCCGGCATAGTTGGGATGTCCGTCTATGAGCACAATCATACGTGCCGCACTTCCGGACATGCCGCGCATGGTGATGTTTCCGGCTGCACCTCCGGATACTCCGAATCCTGCATAGCCGCGTTGGGTTATGAACAGACCCGGAACCTGCTCGGTGAGCAGCGGAAGCAGTGATGTGCGGTTGGTCTCTTCAATTGCTGCACGGTCTATGACATTGACCGTCTGCGACAGATGACGTACATCGGTTGCAGCACGTGTGCCTGTTATTACTACCTCCTGGAGACTGCCCGATTTCAGTGTATCGGTTGATTCGCTTGCATGGATTGTTCCGACTGCCATTACAGCAGCGGATAAAAGAAGTGTAAGGTGTTTCATTACTCTTTGATTAGTTTGTTTTTGCAAAAATACATCGGTAGCACGAATCTTCAAAATCGTGGCACGATTATTTTGCAGACAGATATCAGGTTCCTGCCGGTTAATCGGCGCGGCTCATAAGCAGCTTGCCGTGACGTATGCCTTTGATGGATGTCATCTCATCGGCTAGGGCGGTTAGCAGACGGGCCTCGCCCATTACGGTGCAGACATGCAGGCAGGTGCCCTCGCTTATGTAGTGCTGTGATGATGAAAGTACCAGTTTCTGGTGTCGGATCTGAATGTCCGATATGCGGGCGGATATATCGGTCCGCTGCTGGTCATATATTATGAATATTGTGCCGGCCACGATATGGTTGCATTGCCATTTCTTTTCAGCCAGGTTCTTCTCTATAAGAAAGCGTATGGCCTGCGAACGGTTTGCGTAACCGTCTTCTTTCACGAATGTGTCAAGCTGTTCCAGCAGCTCATCCTCAAGCGATACCCCGAATCTTTTCAGTGCCATTTCAGATACCTAAGATTTGTTTTACAAGGGGAACTACGGCGTTCTTGAGCGATTTGTCGTTCAGGCGGTGCTCGCCGTCAAAGCGCTGTGCGTGGGTATAGTACTTCTTGAACAGGTCATAGCAGTTGACCGTGGTGTCATTGGCTCCGAACAGGCCGTAGGTGTTTTCGCGGTCAAAATCGGTTATACCCTTGAACTGCTGGCGTTCCATCATGTTGAAGTTCTTGACTATCTGCCCTGTTATCCTGAATGTCTTCTGCCCGTCCTTGCGTCCGTTCTGGAAAGGGTAGGTGGTGCCCGCCTTCATGACCTTTGACATGGTTGACATGTTGAAAGACGGATTCACGCATATCTTTTTGTAACCGAACATCTGCTGGGCGTACATGGCTCCCATTGACGTACCTACTATTATGTCGGGCTGTTGCTCGGCAACGTATTGCTTCAGGTAGGGCAGGGCATCGGCAGGGTCAACGGGAATATCGGGAGCGCAGACCTCCAGTTCCGGAAGCATACGGCGCAGGCTCTCAACCGTACCGCTGGCCCCCGATGACATGAAACCGTGAAAATAGACAAGCTTCATTACGTGTGGCTCATTTACCGGCTTTGAGGCCTTTGATTACTGCGTTGGTGAATCCGGCCTCTTCCATTGCATTGAGACCCTTGATTGTAATACCGCCGGGAGTGGTGACCTTGTCAACTTCCTGCTCGGGGTGTGAACCGTGGGCCAGAAGCAGTTCAACTGCACCCTTTATTGTGCCCAATACAATCTCCTGTGCATCCTTGGGGTAGAATCCCATCTCTACGCCGCCCTCCACATTGGCGCGGATATAGCGGAACACGTATGCTATGCCGCAAGATGCAAGAGCCGTTCCTGCGGTCATCTGTTTCTCTTCAACCTGCTTGGCGAATCCCACCTGGCCGAACAGCTTCTGCACCAGTGCAAGGTTCTTCTGGGTAGCATTGGCAGTGCAGTAGAAGAATACTCCGGCACCCACCTCTACAGCAATGTTGGGAATGAGGTAAACAGTCTGGGGCTGTGCACCGCCCTTGTCAAACAGCTCGGCCAGATTTTCTGTGCCTACACCTGCGGCAATGGATATGACAAGCTGTTTCTTGTAGTCAAGTTCATCCTTGACCTCGGCTACGGCAGAAGGCATTATCCAGGGCTTCACTGCAAAAAGGACTATGTCGGCACCCTTTACGGCCTTGGCGTTATCCTTTGATATGCCTATGCCCGGCACGTCTTTCTGGAGTGCATCAAGTGTAGCGTCACTACGGTCACAGCATGTGATATCCTTAGCTGCGAACACTTTCTTTGCGGCAAATCCCCTTGCAATTGCGCCTCCCATGTTTCCGGCGCCGATAATTGTGATCTTCATAATTGGAATTAATTTGATTGCGCGAAGTTAATTATTTTTTTTATAAAAGGTAGTTTCCGCGAAATAACGTATTGGGGCGAGCGAATGCTTGGAGCGAGAACGCGGACCCGGATACCAAAGGGGACGGTTCCGTTTGGCATCTGAAAAAAGAATCCATCCAGCACTTGGTAGTGTCAGATGGAATCGTTTTCCTTTAGTGAATGCCAAACGGAATCGTCCCCTTTGGTATCTTTTTGTGGGTGAAGATGGATTCGAACCACCGAAGTCGAGAGACAGCAGATTTACAGTCTGCCCCATTTGGCCACTCTGGAATTCACCCAGCCGGAAACCTGTCTTTTACTTGCTTGTAAGACGGGCTATGTACTTGTCAATATCCTGACTCTCTATTGACTCGGGATACTGGGTCTTTATCATGTTGTAAATCTTGAGGGCCTGGGCGGGTTTGTCCATTGCCTCATAGATGAGACCTGCCTGGAAATAGTAGTAAGGTGAGAGCAGGTTGTTGTTGGCCTTCTTGGCTGCCTTCTCAAATGTGGCAGCGGCCTTGCTGTTCTGGCCGGCGGTGGCGTAGCAGTTTGCCAGTGCACCTATGGCAGCGGGAGCTACCATCTGATCCTTGCCGCTGAACTTCTCCAGATACTTCTGAGCCATATCCATGCTGTCAAGCTGTGCGTAGCAGAGACCTGCATAGAGACCTGCCAGCTTACCTGCCTTGGTGCTCTTGTACTGCTTGGAGAGAGCCTCAAAACCATCAAAACCGTAGGCGTCACCATTCAGTGCGGTTGAGTAGTCACCGTTGATGAAATAGGTTTCACCGGGGAATATGGCCTCGGCTGCCCTGAGCTGACGGGGCTGAACAACCTTGTGGTAGTAAAGCATACCACCTGCAATGATTACTATGATTGCTATGAGGCAACCGAAGATGGTCTTCTTGTTGTTCTCAAAAAACTGTTCTGACTTGCTCAAAGCCTCTTCAAGGCCCTTCTGTTCCTGCTTGTTAGCGGGTTTTACTGCTTTCTTTGCCATTTCATCTTTAATTAGCGGGTGCAAAAATAGTCATTTTTTGCTATATGTGAACATTTTGCATCAAAAATCCTATGAGTTTTCTGAAAGAAAATCAAGATTGTGCCTGATATTGCGACTTGAAGAATAATATTGACTACTTTTGTGTTTGAATCAACCCCCGTAACCGTCAATCAGAATGCAACTGGAACATCTGTTCGTACAGGACTACCGCAACATAGTACAGGCTGACCTGGAGTTTTCACCCAAGCTGAACTGTTTTGTGGGTAAGAACGGCATGGGTAAGACTAATCTGCTGGATGCGGTCTATTGCCTGTCATTCTGCCGCAGCTCCATAAGCCAGACAGACCAGCTTACCGTGCGTCATGATGCGGAGTGCTACCAGCTGCAGGGATCGTACCGTTTGCCTGCAGGTGACAGGACGGTTATAGGATGCGTTTCCAGGCTAAAAGGACACAAGCAGTTCAAGCGTGACGGAAAGGAGTACCAGAGATTTTCTGATCACATAGGGTATATCCCCTTGGTAATGGTTTCGCCGCAGGATGTGGAACTGATACATGGCGGCAGTGACGAGCGCCGCCGTTTCATGGACGTGATAATATCGCAGTATGACCAGGAGTACCTTAAGCTGCTCATATCATATAACAAGGCTCTGCAGCAGCGTAACGCGTTGTTGAAGATGGAGGTTGAGCCTGACCGTGAGCTGTTCCTTATGTGGGAGCAGACCATGGCTGATGCCGGAATCAGAATATATGAGAGGCGCAAGGCTTTGACAGACAGGCTGGTTCCATATTTCCAGGCGATGTATTCCCTTATTGGCGATGCAAAGGAGCAGGTGTCATTGTCATACACATCGCATGCCGAGCGCGGAGACCTGCTTGCGCAGTTTGAAGAGGGTCGCCGGATTGACAGGAGCGCCGGCTATTCGCTGCACGGAATCCACAAGGATGAACTGGAGATGAACCTGGACGGCTATCCAATAAGGCGTGAGGGATCGCAGGGACAGAACAAGAGCTATCTTGTGGCACTCAAGCTGGCACAGTACCGCCTGCTCAGGGAGTCTTGCGGCAAGCGTCCCATACTGCTTCTGGATGACATCTTTGACCGTCTGGATGCTTTGAGGGTAGGCAGGATAATATCGTTGGTGTCAGATAATGACAAGTTCGGGCAGGTATTCATAACCGATGTGGACCGTAACCATATAGACGGCATTCTGGAGGGTACGGGTCAGGATTACAGGGTGTTTACAGTGCAGGACGGAGAGGTGCTATGAAAAAGACCAACACAGAGCCTGTGGGCGGCGTGATACTGCAGTATCTCCGTGAGTACGGACTGGAGACGCCATTGAACGAGTACAGGCTTATCCAGGCATGGGAAAAGGTGGTTGGACCTGCCGTATCCCGATACACGAAAGACCTGCGCATATACAATCAGGTGCTGTTTGTAACCGTAACATCGGCAGCGCTCCGTAATGAACTGCTGATGCGTCGTACCGAACTGGTGTCGCGCCTTAATACAGAGGCCGGCGCGCAGGTAATCACACAGATAGTATTGAAATAGAAAACCAGCCGTTTTGGCGGCTGGCTTTCATTATATCGGATAATTCCGGAATTTTATTTCAGGACTTCTATGGCCTTGGTTACAGTGGGGTCTGTCAGGTTTATGAACGATATGTAATCCTGCATGTCCAGGGCGTCATAGATTATGTTGCCGTAAAGGTAGGTGCGCATCTGCTTGCGGGCAGGAGCTGAGAGTGACCTGTCTCTCTTTACCCCGTTCTGGGCAGCATAGTCATAGAACTTGTTGAGCACGTTGTCAGCATCCAGATAATCCTCTATTTCAGCGTATGTCTTGAGCTTGGAGAATTCAGACCTTCTGCCGTCCACGTACTTGAAAGAGAACTTGTTGACCAGGCTCTTGCGCACCACGTTGGAGTAGTAGTCGGAGTAGCCGGTGGTATCCTGTGCCACGAATACATCGGGCATGATACCGCCACCGCCATAGACCGTACGGCCGCCTTTGGTGGTATAGACCTCATTCTCGTTCTGCTTTATGCTGTCGGCGCTGAAGAACTCGCCGTGCTCATAGCGTTTGAGAATGTCCATGGCGTAGTCCTCGTCGGAATCACCGTAAGGCTTCTGTATGCAGCGGCCAGACGGGGTGTAGTAGCGGGCTATGGTGATACGTATGCTTGAGCCGTCGCTGAAGTCTATCGGCTCCTGCACCAGTCCCTTTCCGAATGACCTGCGTCCCACCACGGTGCCGCGGTCATTGTCCTGGATTGCACCGGTGAAAATCTCGGCGGCCGATGCCGATGACTCATCGATCATGACCACAAGCGGTATGTTCTTGTAGTGGCCGCGACCATCGGCAAACTGCTTGGCCATGGGGCTGTGGGCTCCCTGCGTATATACAATAAGGTCATTCTTGGGCAGGAACTCATTGACCATCTGTATGGCTGCGCCCAGATAGCCGCCGCTGTTGCCGCGAAGGTCAATGATAAGCTTCTTCATACCCTTGCTGCTAAGCTCTGACAGGCTGACCATCATCTCGGCGAATGTGGTCTCGCCGAACTTGTTTATCATTATGTAGCCTATCTCATCATTTATCATATAGGCTGCATCAATGCTCTTTACGGGTATGTCGCCGCGCTCTATTGTGAAATCCACCAGGCCCGGCTCACCGTTACGCATCACGCTTATCTTCACGGTAGTGCCTTTGGGGCCTTTCAGATTCTTGACCACCTCATTGCTGGGGATCTTCTTGCCTGCAAATACGGAGTCGTTTATTAGCACGATGCGGTCACCTGCCAATACGCCCACCTTTTCCGATGGGCCTCCGTGTATGACGCTGTTCACGCGGATGGTGTCATCCTGCATTGAGAACTGTATGCCGATACCCGAGAAACTGCCGTGGAGCTCGTCATTGCTCACCTGAGTCTCTTCTGCAGGATAGTAGGCGGAGTGGGGGTCAAGCTCCTCAAGTATGGTGGGCAGCACGCGGTCCATGATGGAGTCCATATCCACCTCATCCACGTACTTGCGGTCTATGGCCTTGATGAGAGTCTCCACTTTCTGTGAGCCGGGGCTTTCACCGCGTTCAAACTGAGGCTTGTGTCTTTTGAATATGCCTATCATTACCTCGATTCCAAGAAAGAATCCCATGGTAAGGACAAACAGTATCTGTATTATCTTTTTGAATGTCTTCATTTTTGTGTGTTTTCTGCGTTCAAATCCAGATATACCACTTCTATTCCTGCACGTTTAAGCAGGTCCACTCCGTCTGTGAGCCGGTATTGCTCGGTATATATGACACGGTTTATTCCTGACTGTATAATAAGTTTGGCGCATTCTATGCAGGGCGATGCGGTGACATAGAGCGTGGCGCCTTCACTGCTGTTTGATGAGCGTGCCAGCTTGGTTATGGCGTTGGCCTCGGCATGGAGCACGTATGGTTTTGACACGTTGTTCTCATCCTCGCAAATATTCTCGAATCCGGTGGGAGTGCCGTTGTACCCGTCGGATATGATCATGTTGTTCTTTACAACCAGTGCGCCCACCTTGCGGCGTTCGCAGTATGAGTTCTCGGCCCATATCAGGGCCATTCTTGCGTATCGGCGGTCAAGTGCCGCTTTCTTGGATTCATCCATAGTCAAATCAGATTCTCAAGCGCGGGAATAAGAATCTCCTTGCGGCGAAGGGAGATAAGCCCTTGGGCCTCCAGTGAGTTCAGCTCTCGCGATACGTTAAGTCTTGTGGCGTCCATCAGGGCTGCCAAGTCATTCATCTTGATGCAGAGTTTCTTGCTACCGGTCTGTATGTCTGACAGGCTCCTGATGAAACGTATTATCCGGCCCCTCAGGTCTGAACCTTCCAGAGTCCAGACGTGGCTGTCCAGCTGTTGCACGCGGCCGCTCAGTATGTTGAGCAGGTTCATGCGGCAGATGTTGTACTTGCCCAGTTCGGTGTAGATGTACTGCTTGTCAACCATCAGGAAACTGCACTGGGTCACGGCGGTATAGGAACGCTGGTAGCACCCTACACGTCCGAACATGGAGTAAGGCTCAATGAGACACGGAGCCTCAATCTGCTCCATGTAGGTCAGGTTGCCGTCCATTCCTGTGCGTGAGCTCTCAACCGTGCCGTTTATGAGAAACGCAAAACTCTTGCATCTTTCACCCGCACTGATTATGGTTCCGCCCTCTTCATAGCGTACAAAATCCAGACGTATCTTCTGCAGAAGGCTGTTGAAATCGGCCTGGCTCATACCCTGGAAAAGGGGTAGGCTAAGCAGAGTGTCATACATCGGGAGTTCCATAACCTTTATCAAATGCGTAAAATCACGCAAAGTTACTTTTTTTTCTTTGTGGAGTGTCAATAATCCCAAGGAATCACTATTTTTGTAGAAAAGTGGTCCTTACCAGACCATACATTGTTTAACTAAACCAATAATTGTTTTGCTATGATGGATTTTTTTAATTCGCTTGAACCGTTACAGAAGTTTTTCTGGATTGTAGCGTGCTGCGCATCGTTGGTGTTCATCATCCAGACCATTATGACATTCATAGGGTTGGGTACTGATGCCGATGTCGATGCAGGGCCTATGGACGGTGCTGTAGATTCCGTGGAGGACGGTTCATTGAGCGGTGTGTTCTCATTCCGCAATCTGATCAATTTCCTGCTTGGCTACGGATGGGCAGGCGTGTTGTTCTTTGAAACCATTGAGAAACGCTGGCTGCTTCAGTTCCTGGCCATCGCGGTTGGACTGCTGTTTGTTCTTGCATTCGTATTCATGTTCCGCCAGGTGATGAAGCTCTCACATGACGGCAGTTTCAAGATGAGTGAGGCTGTAGGTCTCATGGCCGATGTATATCTGCGTATTCCGGCAGCCCGTTCAGGTCGCGGCAAGGTGCAGGTTAGCGTGAAAGGCTCCGTGCATGAGATTGACGCTGTGACAGACAGTGACAAGGACATTCCTACCGGAGGACAGGTCAAGATCCTGGAAGTTATAGGCGATGACCTTCTGCTTGTGAAATGATAATTGATTAACAACTTAATACTATTCATTCAAAATGATCTTAAACAACATTACATTTCTTGCAATGGCAGGAAATAACATTTCAATTCTGGTGATGATAGGAGTAGTCCTCCTGTTCATCCTGTTTGCAACCATTATCCGCCGATACAGACGTTGCCCTTCGGACAAGATCCTGGTAGTCTATGGTAAGACAGGCGGCGGCAGTGCCAAGTGCATACATGGTGGCGGTAAGTTCGTATGGCCCGTAATCCAGGACTATGCTTACCTGAGCCTGACACCTATCTCAATAGATGCAAACCTGACCAACGCACTTAGCCGTCAGAACATCCGCGTTGACGTTCCCTGCCGATTCACCGTAGGTATCTCAACCGAGCCTGACAGCATGAACAACGCCGCCGAGCGTCTGCTGGGACTCACCGCCGATGAGATTCAGGAACTGGCACGTGATATCCTGTTCGGTCAGCTCCGTCTGGTCATTGCAACCATGTCAATCGAGGAGATCAACAGTGACCGTGACACCTTCCTGGAGAAGATTGCCAAGAACGTAGAGGTTGAGCTCAAGAAGATAGGTCTTCGCCTCATCAACGTAAACGTAACCGATATCAAGGATGAGTCAGGCTATATCCAGGCCTTAGGTAAGGAGGCTGCCGCCAAGGCCATCAACGAGGCTAAGGTAAGCGTGGCTGAGCAGGACAGAAACGGTGAGATAGGTAAGGCCGAGGCCGTCAAGGAGACCCGTATCCGTACATCACAGGCCAACGCCGTTGCCGTACAAGGTGAGAACAACGCCAAGGTTGAGATTGCCAACTCAGACGCATTCCGTCGTGAGAAGGAGGCCGAGGCCAACCGCTTGGCTGTAACTGCCGAGAAGGTTCAGCAGGCAAAGGCCCTGCAGGATGCCTACATTGCAGAGCGTGACGCTGAAAACGCCCGTGCCGAGCGTGAGCGTTCAACCCAGCAGGCCAACATCCTGGTTGCCCAGCAGGTTGAGAAGGACCGTATCATCATAGCTGCCGAGGCAGAGGCCGAGAAGCTACGCGTAAGCGCCAAGGGTGAGGCCGATGCCATATTCGCCCGCATGGAGGCTGAAGCTAAGGGTTACTATGAGATCCTTACCAAGCAGGCTGCCGGTTATGACAAGATGGTACAGGCTGCAGGCGGTGATGCCGCAAAGGCATTCATGCTGCTCATGTCAGAGAAGATGCCGGAGCTGGTCAAGACTCAGGTGGAGGCCATCAAGGGTATCAAGTTCGACAACGTGACCGTTTGGGATTCGGGCAACAGCGCCGACGGAAAAGGCTCTACCGCCAATTTCCTGAGCGGACTCTTGAAGTCTGTTCCCCCTATGTCTGACCTCTTCAATATGGCCGGTCTGAATCTTCCGGATTATCTGGCCAAAAAGAAAGAGGCAGAGGAGGCTCAGGCTGAGGAAGTGAAGGACGACAAGAAGAAAAAATAATTGATATAAAAACGCAGTAGGGGACGGCCGGGGCCGTCCCTATTGTGTTTTATGGGAGTAATGATTATGAATTCAACTAAAATAACTGCAAATCACCGTTATATAGTATTATCATCAATTTTTCTTACATTTATTACAGGGTTTCATAGCTATGCATCGGCTACGGATATTGACGGCACGGAAAGGAATCTTACATTTCTTTATGCCGATTCCGTTAACGGTATGGATGAGATAGAGGTTACGGCGTCAAGGATACGTACAACCCTGCCCAACGCGTCACGCATTATAGGAATCATGACCCATGAGGAGATAGCGTCATATCCCGTGCAATCTGTCAATGATATCCTTAAATATGCCGTGGGAGTGGATGTGCGCCAGCGCGGTCCCATAGGCGCTCAGACCGATGTGGGTATTCGCGGCGGCAATTTTGAGCAGGTGGCCATACTGCTTGACGGCATAAACATCTGTGATCCCCAGACCGGTCACAACTCATTTGACTTTCCGGTGGATATGAGCGATATAGACCATATAGAGGTGCTTGAAGGTCCTGCCGGAAGAGCCTACGGGGCATCGTCCCTGATGGGAGCCATAAACATAGTGACCAGGACGGCGGCCCGTACATCGGGGCAGGCTCATGCCGAGGCTGGAAGTTGGGGCTATGCCGCAGGTGGTGCCCGGGCTAGTGCGGTACAGGGCGGATGGAATAACATGCTGTCAGTAAACTACGGGCGCAGTGACGGATACAGCCGCAGCAAGGCTGGCAGCCTGAATGCCGATATGGAATACAAGAAAGCTTTCTACAAGGGCAGTTACACTGATAATGACATTCAGGTAAACTGGCACGCCGGCGCCAGCGTAAAGGACTGGGGCAGCAACACATTCTATTCGGCCAAATACGATGAGCAGTTTGAGCATACCGTCAAGACCTACACCGCATTACAGGCAGAGAACCGCGTGGGCCGGGTGCATATACATCCCAGTGCCTGGTGGAACCATAATGAGGACCGCTTTGAGCTGATACGCGGCAGTGAGGCTGCCGTCCCCTTCAACTACCACAGGTCTGATGTGGTGGGAGTGGGATTCAACAGCTGGTTTGACTGGAAGTTAGGAACTACCGCAATAGGAGCTGAACTTAAGAATGAGAATCTGGTAAGCGGAAATCTGGGCGAGCCTTTGTCTGAGCCCAAGCACATAAAAGGTACTGACCGTGACTACACATTGGGTCTTAACCGTACTAATATCAGCATTATACTGGAGCATAGCCTCAATATCAGATGGTTCTCGCTAAGTGCTGGTGTTGTGGGTGTGCGCAACTCATGGAACGGTATGGATATGCGTTTCTATCCGGGTGTTGACATGAGCGTAAAACTGGGTGACAACCTCAAAATGTTTGCTACCTGCAACACATCGCTGCGTCTGCCGTCAGTGACCGAACTCTATTACAGCGTAGGCGGTTACAAGGCCGACAAGCATCTGCGTCCCGAAGAACTGACGGCATATGATTTTGGCTTGAGGTATGCCGGTTACAACGGAGTACAGGCAACGGCATCGGTCTGGTATAACCACTGTACCAATATGATTGACTGGATAATGGACCTGACCCAACCGGAGGAGTCGCGCCATTGGGAGTCAGTCAACTTTACCCAGGTTAACTCTTTGGGAGCCGAGTTCACGGCAGACATCAGTCTGGAGACACTCATTCCCGGCCAGCGTCTGTTCAAGTCTATCGATGTGGCTTACAATTACATCAGCCAGGAGAAGGCGGATGTGCCCAATATACAGAGCCGTACCACCCTGGAATATCTCAGGCATAAGGCTGTAGCCGGGCTTCATCTTAACCTTCCGCTCAATCTGGAACTTGGCCTGAAATACCGCTATCAGGATCGTGCAGGGTCATTTACCGACACGAACGGCCAGGTGCGTGACTATGAGCCTTACGGAGTGGCCGATGCCCGTCTGCAATGGCAGGGTGGCCGCTTTACCGTATATCTTGAGGGCAACAACCTTACCGGAAAGAGTTACTATGACTACGGTTGTGTGCCGCAGCCGGGATTCTGGGCAATAGGCGGTCTGACAGTGGATTTCTGAATTCCTATATGATTTCTACTGTGCTGCATGACGTAGTGCCTTCCTGCTTTACGTGTATCTTTGTAGAGATGCTCTCCCTGACATCGCGCAGGTGGCTTATTATACCTACATGCCGTCCGGCGTGACCGTGAAGCGTGCGCAGGGTGTTGATGGCGTTTGTCAGCGGAGTGCCGCTCAATGTGCCGAATCCCTCATCGATGAACAATGTATCTACAGCCAGGCTCTGGCCAACATCTGCCAGCGCCAGCGCCAGTGCCAGTGATACCAGGAATCCTTCACCGCCGCTAAGGGAATCGGTACTGCGGGTGGCATATCCCTGATAAGAATCCTCGACCGACAGGTAGAGCCTTTCCGGAACAGACAGCAGCTTGTATCGCGGAGCCAGTTTCTTAAGGTACTGATTGGCCGAATCCAGCAGGCTGTCCATAAGATAGCATTGCGCTATTATCATGAATCTCCTGCCGTCGGCGCTGCCTATCAGCGAGTTGAGAACCTGCCAGCGTGCGTATTCCCCGGATGCTTCCCTGGCTTTCTTCTCCTTGTCACCCAGCTGTGCTTTCTTGTCCTTGTCATCCTTCAACGTCTTCTTGTGAACGCCCAGATCCTGTCTCATCCTGTTTATCCGTTCAGTCTGTTGCTCTATACTTGCGTTTAGGGAATCAAGGGTGTCATCAGCTGATAGTTCAGGCTTTATGCCGTCATGCTTTTTTATTCTTTCAGATACATTCTCCAGCTCGCTCTTTTTACCGTTAACCTTATCATCGGTATCTTTTACGGTCTTTTCCATAGCAGATACCTGCTGGAGTGAATATCTGTTCAGCTCATTCAGCCTCTCCATGCTGATATCGCGGTTCTGGTTCAGGAAAGCGTCAATCTCCGTTTTTTTATCAGTCAGTGTCTTCTCATTCTGCTCTTTCAGGGTTGCCGTCGTCCTGGCGCTGGTGGCTATATTGATCATTTTGTTCAGCAAACCGTCTGTTCCCTTGATTTCGCCCATTCTGACGCCATTCAGCTGGGGCAGTGAAGCGGTTGCCTGTTCCTGGCTGCCCTTTACATCTTTCAGAGACTGTTCAAGTGTGCCCATGTCCAGAACAAGTATCTTATACTCCTGGGTCTTGGCGTCATACAGGGATGCGTCTTGTTTAAGTTTCGCGGCATATCCTTTGGGGTCCTTCTCCCAAACGTCACGCTCCAGATATCCGGCAACAACACCCTGGGCTGCCTCCAGCTGCTCACTATATGTTTTGATGTTGTTTGCAGATGTGCTTATAACTGTTTCCGCCTTGCGGACACTCTCCTTCTTTGCTTCGAAATCAGTAGCCAGATTATCATTGATGTTGTTCTGTAAAGCGGAATGAGCCTTACGCATTTCCTTAAGCTTATCCTCTTTATCCTTTCCCTCCTTTATTTGCAGTTCCAGTACGCGTAAACGTTCCGCTGCATTTACAGTAATATCATTCAATCTGTCATAAAGGTCCGATGGGATATTATCCGTCAAATCCTCCGGGATGACGATGCCAAATCCGGCAACTGCCGAGCGTACCCTTCCTGCGGAGCGTGATACAGATGTGTCGTTTCTGATGGCACTGTCATTCTTGGCAAAAACATCCTTAAGACCATCTATCTCGGCTTTTACCCTGTTATGCTCCTCAACCAGTTTTTTATGCTGTTTGTCGGCCTCTTCATACCGCTCTCTGGCTTTACGCACCAGATCGGACAAGAAATCCTCATGCGGCAGTTTTTGGCTGATGGTCTGTCCGCAAACAGGGCATACGTCTCCTTCATTCAGATTGCGGCGTGTTTCGCGAGCCCAATCGTCAATGGTTATCAACTGTTTTTTATAGACATCCTCAAGAGTATCGGCTGCAACTTTAGCGTTGTTTGTCGGCAACTCTTGGGCATCATACAGCTTTTGCTTATCCAGAATATCCTGATGCATTCCGTCGTGCTTTTTAATGCGCTCTTTCAATGTATTGATATCCTGCTGCCATTGGTCTATATAACTCTTTGCAGTCCTGACCCTTTCGGGAACAGCCGCAACTCCGGTCCTTTGGTCACGCAGATCCTGCAGGTGCAGGTCCTCTACCTCTTTCTGGAGCCTCTCAATGTCTCCGCCCATTTCCTTCAGCTCTTTCTGGGCCTGTGTCAGAGCGCCTTGAGCCTTTTTCATTTCCGGTTCAAACTTTTCCCGGATAAGATTCTTCTGTGCCTTGATTGTGGCGTTCTCCTGCTCTGTCTTAAGGTTGTACTCGCTTATATTTTCCAGATTGACCGTCAGGGTTTGAGAATGGGCGTAAACCTTTTCATGGGCAGAACGTTCGTCAATCCATGTCTTGAGTTCCGCTGCCTTCCTGCTGCTCTCCTCCAGTTTCAGCCTGTTGAATTCAAGGGCTCCCAGCAGTTCTGAGTAGTTGTGGGATATGTTTGAAATCTCATTGTTACGGCGTTCAATTTCCCGGCAGGCATTATCCCGGGCAACTATGTCGGCACGAACCTGGATTGTAGAGCGCCAGTCATGTATGTCGGCACTCTGTTTTCTGTATTCCTGGGTCCTGGTGGCCTGAACGGCTTCATCCAGAGCTTGTGATATCCTGGCCTTTTCTGTCTCAAGGTCATTGCAGGTCTTTATCCAGTCCCTTCTGGCGGTCTTGTCCCGGATCTCTTTATCAATAGTCCTGATATCTTTCTCCAGCGTATCGATACGTTCTGTCAACTCCTGCAGCTGTTCCTCATTCAGTCCGTTGTCCTGTACCGCTTTCTGTGCTTTGTCCATAAGTCTCTTCTTTGAGGCGCAAATCTCATGGACACGCCGGCCTATCCTTGTGTATTCCGAGAAATCGGCAATCTTTTCCAGAATCTCAGCCTTCTTGTCTTCATCGCTCTTTAGGAACTCGGTGAATTCGCCCTGGGCAAGCATGGTGGTGCGGCAGAACTGTGCAAAATCAAGTCCCACCGCATTGTTTACGGCCTGTTCCACATCATCGGTTTTGTCTCCTCTTCCGGTGAAGGTCTTATTTCTGGTTATGTTTTCAATGCTCCATTCTATGGGGTCCATTGCGCTGGTGGCCTTTTTCCTGACGCCGCGCTGCACAGACCAGTGTGCCAGATACTCACAACCGTCTATACCTATAAAATAGAGCTTGACATAAGCCCAGCCGGTGTCACGTCGCATCAGCTGGCGGGAGTCATCCAGGGTAAGGTTGTCAGAATTGTTCTGGACCTTCCTGCTGTATCCCTTGTTCAGTCGCGGTGTGGTGTTGAACAGAGCCAGACAGATAGAGTCCAGAATGGTGGTCTTGCCGGCTCCTGTTTCGCCGGTAATAAGAAACACATCGCTGTCTTTGAGCGGAGATTGGGTAAAGTCTATGGTAGCGTCCTCTATGGATGCAATATTATGTATCTCAAGTTTCTGTATCTTCATAGCATCAATTGTTTTCTTTTGTTACATCGGGATATTCATCAGGAAACTCCAGCAGGCTGTCCTTGACTGCCTGGAATAGTTCCTTAAGTTCATCCGAAAAATCCATGCCTTTTGATTCCGCCCACATTCTGAGCACCTCCGACTGCTCCAGTTCCTTGAACTCCCCGGTAGTGAGAGATTTCTGTCCGGCGCTTTCATTCTTTTCCTTACGGGTAGGATTTATAAGGCAGATTCTGCACTTCTTGGTGTCGGCAATAAACCTGGCCTGATCAAGGGAGCCTGCTTTCAGGCTCTTTTCAATCTCCACATTCAGACGCAGGTATGCGGGAATATCATCGGGAAAACCCTTAAGTTCATTCAGTACATTGTCCCAGCTGTCATATCCTTGGGCGGGGATGTTTACCAGAGGACGGATGTTGTCTATGTCAACGGGCGTTATTGTTAAGGGGCCGCCGTGCTTACGGCAACTCACTAGCGTAACTCCATGTCTGTTTCCGGAGTATGACTCGTCAAAACTAATGGCAATGGGTGTGCCGCTATACCGCACATTGCCTTTGGGGCCTAAAGTCTGCTCCTTATGGATGTGGCCAAGGGCAACATAATCATAATCATCACCAAAGATATCAATCTCCTGACAGGGAATTCCGCCTATGTTGTCATCGGTTGACTGGTCGTGTCCGCGGTAATCGGTCTTGAACAGAGCCAGGTGTCCCATGACAAATACAGGCAGCTGCTCGTCGGCATTACGTTCGGCAACCATCCCGGTCAGACGCATGAACACATCATCCGGCATGAACCGGCCAAAAGCAAACGGGACCGCTATGATATAACCCTTGCCTTCTATCTTGAATATGTAGTCCTCAAGGTCGCTCTCACGCAGGATGCTGCCAATCATGTGAACCCCAAGCGCCTGCCAGGGGGTCTGGAAAATCATGTGACGGCTGCCGCTGTCATGATTGCCCGCTATGCAGAATATCTGCATCCCGGGGCATGCATCATGCATGCTGACAATTGAATCGGCAAACATTTTCTGAACTGTGGCCGATGGCTGGGTGGTGTCATAGACATCGCCTGCTATCAGCAGTGCGTCAGGTTGCTCATTCCTGACTATCTCAATTATCTGGTCCAGCATGCTCTGCTGCTCCTCCTCGCGGGAGTAGTTGTACAGGACATGCCCCAGATGCCAGTCGCTGGTGTGTAGTACCTTCATGCCTTACTGTTTATTAAAACAAAACTAATAAAAAACTCATTATCCGGTCTCATTAATATAATACTTTGTTTGGACTCATTCCTTTCAAAGCAAAAATGATACAAAAGGGGACAGGCCCCTTTTGTACTATTATTATCTTTGCAAAACAAGACAAGAATCTTTAAGGATGAAAGTATTACTGATAAACGGAAGCCCCAAGGAGCATGGCAACACCTTCCAGGCGCTCAGCGAGGTGGCCGGTACGCTCAATGCCGAGGGTGTTGAGACCGAGATTGTGAGCATCGGTAAAGATGCCATTCACGGTTGTATTGCATGTGGATATTGCGGCAAGACGGGCCGATGCACGTACAATGACGATCTGTACTACAAGATATGGCGTACTGTGCAAGACGGCATAGACGGACTTGTGGTAGGTTCGCCTGTCTATTATGGCGGTCCTAACGGTTCACTGTGCGCTTTGCTGGACCGCGTGTTCTATACACTGAGCCAGCAGTTGCAGTACAAGCCCGCCGCCAGCTTGGTGGTGTGCCGCCGTGGTGGAGCATCGGCAGCATTTGACAGGCTTAACAAATACTTTACAATGACCAATATGCCTGTGGTCAGCTCACAGTACTGGAATATGGCCTATGGCCAGACTCCCGGACAGGTAAAGCTTGACGAAGAAGGTATGCAGACAATGCGCACGCTGGGTCGCAACATGGCCTGGATGATAAAGAAACTGAATGTGGCCCAAGACGGACATCCCGAGAAAGAGCCCACCGTCAGGACCAATTTCATCAGATAGTACAAAAGGGGACAGGCCCCAATTGTACTATATTATAATTCTCTAATATCCTCAATAATCTGCAGGTCAGCCGGAAGCCACTCAACGCTGTCCAGCTGGTGGGCCGATAACCAGCGCGCCGCCTCATGCTCCTTGAGCGTGAGCTGACCGCTCTCTACGCGGCACCAGTAGCAGTGCATTGTCAGATGGAAGGTGGGATAGTCATATTCTATAGTAGTGACTAGCCTTTCGATGACAATCTTGGTTTCCAGCTCCTCCCAGATTTCACGTTTTAGGGCTTCTTCCGGTGACTCTCCGGGTTCCATCTTGCCGCCGGGAAACTCCCAGTAATCCTTGAACTCTCCGTATCCTCGCTGGGTGGCAAAGATGCGACCGTTCTCATCATGTATTATTGCTGCTACAACTTCAATCCGTTTCATATAGGAGATTTAATATAGCTCGTCAAAGATATGAATTTTGGCCTTGGATTTATAGTAATCAGATAAATGATTGGCATATCGCTGATTTTTTTCCCAGTTTTTTCAGCATACTGGTTTGATATTCTTGCCATTTTACTTGGTACAGCAATTGTTTTTTTGTATCACTATCTTAAAAACTGTATTTTTGCAGAAATAAAAATTTACTTATATGAGAAGGACTTTTTTGTATTATGCATCAGCCATCATATTGGCTCTGTTATTTTGTGGATGTGATGAGTCGGAAAACGTTTCAAATGATGAAAATGTTGAAGAAAAGACTCCTGAGGTTGAGGCACTTAGTATTGCACTCAATATGGATAGCTTATATTTGTTTACAGGTGCAACCGATACCCTGAAAGCAACCGTTAAGAAAGGAGAAAAAGTTGTTGATTTTAATGTTATTTGGCAGTCTGATAATGTTGAAGTTGCAGTAGTGGACTCTAATGGTGTAATAACAGCATTGTCAATAGGTACAGCTGTTATATCGGCAAAAATTGAAGACCTGACAGCAGAATGTTTCGTAACAGTAGATAGGCCAAACGAGAACGGGTATGATTTTGTTGATCTTGGATTGTCTGTGAAATGGGCCACCCGTAACATTGGCGCTGAGAATCCAGAGGACTATGGTTACTACATAGCTTGGGGTGAAACCGCCACCAAATCAACTTTCTACTGGGATAATTACCGTTTCTACGACAGTGGTGAGGGCTATTCTGGCGTTGAAGTATCCAAATATTATGTTAACAACAAGACATTCCTTGACCCTGAAGATGATGCAGCTAATGTAATTTGGGGCGGCAACTGGCGTATGCCGACGCAGGCTGAAATGAAGGAACTCATTGACAATTGCACATGGACCAAGACAATATTGAATGGAATAAACGGTTATCTTGTTACAAGTAAAAAAGCAGGATATACTGACCGCTCTATTTATTTCCCGGCTGCTGGGTCATTAGTATATGATCAACAAGTAAGCGTTGGCAGTGTATGCTATTATTGGACTAATCAGGTCGGTTATCAATCGTGCCATGCAATATACCTCAGTTATGGTCCCATTGAAGGACTCAGGGTCGATAACTCTGTTCCACGATACTACGGCCATACTGTCCGCGCTGTGTGCCCTTGATAGCCAGCCCAAAGGTTGAATTTGCAATTTATACAAGCAGGGATGGTCAATAGGCCGTCCCTGCTCATTTATCAGTAAAACCATGCAATCAAAAAGCCCAAATGATACAAAAGGGGTCTGTCCCCTTTTGTATCTTTTTTGTATGTTTGCTGATAATATATTTCGTTGGCATATGAAAAAGGTCTTTATTGCGCTGATTGTGTTGTTATGGCCAGTTGTAAATGCGGTATCGCAGAGTATGATTCTGGGTGGTGAGTTGAGCAACTCGGCAGCCACATCGGTCCATGATATAGATGAGGTCCTGCCGCGCATGAAATCATTGGGTCTGAACACAGTGCTGGTACCCGCTTATTGGGAGCTGCTGGAACCTGTTGAGGGCAAGTTTGACTTTACGCTCATTGACCGGACAATCGACGTGGCACGCAGCCAGGACCTTAAGATAGTGTTCCTCTGGTTCGGGGCGTGGAAAAACTCAATGTCCTGTTATGCTCCGGGATGGTTCAAGCAGGACACCAAGCGCTTTCCCAGGGCCGAAACAGCTGCCGGAAAGCCGCTTGAGATAGCCAGTTGTTTCAGTGACAACGTTCTCAAGGCCGATCTCAAGGCATTCAGCGCCCTGATGGAACGCATTGGTCAGAAAGATCCGCAGCACCAGGTAGTGAGCATGATGCAGATTGAGAATGAGATAGGTATGCTGGAATCGGCCCGCGACCACTCCAGGCTTGCAGAGAAGGCATACATCGGCCAGGTCCCTGAAGTG
>Ga0265298_10001751_pt1 | contig 31745 bp, 22 predicted proteins | sample AusTroGonzalo_MG_3_FD_193486 | JGI IMG/M metagenome (GOLD analysis project Ga0265298, IMG submission 193486) | Bovine rumen microbial communities from tropical cattle in Woodstock, Queensland, Australia - Gonzalo_01 | ecosystem: Host-associated > Mammals > Digestive system > Stomach > Rumen ... | reverse complement strand
TAAAGCCTTCCGGCGTGCGCCACACCAATTTCTTATCGAAATCGGCACCTTTGAGGTCGGCAATGATTTTGTCCTTCCACTGCTGAGCGGATACCGGCGCAAAATCGGCCAACAGATTTAATTTTTCGTTGTCTGCCATAAATTTGTGTTTTTATAATGGTTTTTGTTATTTTTTCACGTTTCAATATGGTTGGGAACCAAAAATCGCACAAAGTTACGAAGAAAATATGACATGTGCAAATTTTTTTTCATTTTTTAATAAAATAGTGCTCCGAATGTGCATAAAACGGCATTTTTTGAGTAAAATGAGAAAGGACTCCCTAGTGGGAGCTTTTTTTTAGCCTTGATGGTTAGCCTTGGTGAGCTTGGTCGTAGGCGGCCAGTTCGATGCTCCAGAGGTACTTTTTCATGGTCTTGAGACCACCGGGTTCGTCCTTCTGAGCTTGGAAGGCTGCCTTGTCCGGACCCATCTGGCTGAGATTTTTGGCGCGGGTTGCGACCGCTGCGGAAACCGAAGCGAAGCGCTGACGTGCTAAGATCTCATCGGCCGTTAGCGCCGCGATGAGGACCAAAATATCGATCTTGATGATTTGTTGTTTGGACATAGGGTTTAGGTTGTTTTGGTTGTTTAAATGTCGGATGGCATCCGACCTAATTGACTAAGAATTTTTTACTTCAAAACGGGATCAGACTCGTTAATGGCTCGTGAATGTCTCGTTAACGGCTCGTAATTGGCTCGATAATGGCAGGTAATTCCCCGTTGTTGGGGTCGGTGCTACGGACATACTGTTTGCCGTTGCGGGTATAAAAGATGCAGTTGCCTAATCGGCCGGAGATGGAGGCTATTCCGAGGCCTTTAATAAAGTTGACGCGTGCCATGGTGGTTTAGTGGTTAGCGGTTAGTGGGTTAGGGTTTTTAGGGGTTCTTAGTTTGTTTTTCAAATCTGATGCAAAGGTACTTCTTTTTTTTGACATGGGCAATAGTTTGTCCCCCAGGTTGTGGTATTTGTCCCCTAAGTTGTGAATAGTATGTATAGATATAGAAAAAAAAGGTTAAGTTAAAAGTTAATAATTAACGAATTTGCATTTACATCTCGCATGCGCGCGATATGTACATATGAAGAGAGACTATTAACTCTTGGGGTTCTTAGTCAAAAGTGGAAAGTTAAAATCGCATGATTTTTAACTTTTAACATTTAACATTTCTGCAGGGGGGTGTCGGAGTTGACGCTCCTTTAAGGGAACCTACTGAGATTGTCGGAGCTGACGCTCCTCCAAGGGAACGTACTATAAAGAGGATATTAACAAAAATAAAGAAAAAACAGATAGAATATTTGCATATATCGGAATTTTTGTGTAACTTTGCAGGCGGAATAGGTCGGAGCTGACGCTCCTCCAAGGGGACGTACTGAAAGGGGACGGACTGAGGGATATACTAAATAGGGATAGAAGGATGCCGAATTATATACAACGAAAGACAGGACATGACTATACTGCGCCATCGGCGTATTTGATTACCGTGGTGACAGAGGGAAGAGCGCGGTTGTTGGGGAAGCTGGTTGGAGAATCGGCATCCGAGGCGGCAATAGAAGCGACGATATTGGGGAGGAAGGTCATAGCGGCATTCTACGATATTGAGAAGAAAGTAAAGGAGAAGACGGGATGTGATGTGCAGGTGGTGCAGTATCAGTTGATGCCGGATCATTTTCATGGGATATTGTACGTAAAGGACCAGTTGCCGAAGGATTGGCATCTGGGGAGGATTATATCAGGATGGAAAGGGGCCTGTTCAAGGGCGTATACGCGGGATATGGGCGAGTCGGAGCTGACGCTCCTCCAAGGGGACGTACTGAAAGGGGGCGAACTGAAGGCGGATGGACTGAAAGGAGGCGGACTTAAAGCGGATGTAGCAAAGGGGGACGTACTGACGTTATTTGAGAAGGGATATAACGACAGGCCTCTGGTGAGTAAAGGACAGTTGCAGGGATGGATACAATATCTAAGGGATAATCCGCGGAGGCTATGGTTGAAGAGTCATCAGCCGGATATGCTGAGGAAGGTGTATGAGTTTGAGGCAGGTAGTAAAGGACGCAGATTTACGGCTGTGGGGAATACGTTCTTCGTGACGTATCCGGAGATAGCGCAGGTGCGATGTCATCGGAATTTGAGTGAAGAGGAGATACAAAAGGAAGTGGCGCATTATGTGGGATTGGCGCGGAATGGCGTGATATTGGTATCGCCGTTTATATCACCGGCAGAGAAGGCTGTTTATGAGGCATGCTATAAGGAGAAACTTCGGATGATACGGATTGTGAGTCGGGCATTGGATGGGAAGTTTGTATATCCGACTGGAAGGGATTTTGACGGGTGTGCGGAAGGATTCCTGCTGGTATTGGCGCCTTATGTGGCGGGAGATGAGCATACGGCGGCGAAACGGATATCGCGAGCAACGTGCTTGGATATGAACGGATATGCAGCGGAATTAGTACGTCCCCTTGACGAAGTGTGAGCTTCGCCGGAATGAGAAAAAATGGAAGAAAATTTGTATATTTAAAAATAATTTTGTAATTTTGCAGCGCAAAATTGAATGGAAATGAAAAAAGGACTAAGCATCATTATAGTCGGTATGCTGTTGGCGGGGTGTGCGAACAGGGGAATCGGTCCGCAGGGTGGGCCGAAGGACGAGATGCCGCCGGTGGAGTTGAGTGCGACGCCCGAGAACGGTTGTGTGGGTTTCAAAGCCAACCGCATCGAGGTGACGTTCAACGAGTACCTGGAGTTGGACAATGTGGGTCAGAACCTGCTGATGTCCCCTCCGCAGCAGAACCCGCCCGAGGTCAAGGTGCGCGGCAAACGACTGCTGATCCATTTCACGGACTCGCTGCGGGACAGCACGACTTATACGCTGGATTTCGGTAACGCGGTATGTGATTTCACGGAACGCAATCCGTATAAGAACTACACCTATTCGTTCTCCACGGGCGACGTGATCGATACGCTGGAGGTGCGGGGTAAGGTGTACGAGGCGCAGAATCTGAACCCGGTGGTAGGTGCGCTGGTGGGTATCCATAGCGACTGGAGTGACACGGCTTTTACGCAGTTACCGCTTCTGCGCATCGCGAAAACCGACTCGACGGGTGCTTTCCGCATCGCGAATATCCGCGCAGGGGATTACCGCTTGTACGGTCTGTACGACGTGAGTCGCGATTACCGGCTGACAATCGGTGAACCCCTTGCTTTTGCGGACGAACTGCTGAGTCCGGAGGTGCACCCTCATTACGAACGGGACTCCTTGGGGCGCGATAGCCTGATAGGCTATGACTACGGTCCGGCGGATCTGGAGTTATTCCTTTTCCGGGAGGCGCAGCAACGCGTCTATCTGCAGCGCACGACGCGCGAACAAGCGCATACGATACGAGTCTCTTTCTCTGCCGCGGGAGACAGCATGCCGATCTTCCGTTGCCTGGACGACAGCGTACGGTTCTTCGTTAAGTACACGGCGGGAAAGGACACCGCCACGCTTTGGTTACCGGATAGTTCGTCAATCGCCAAAGACTCGCTGTTCTTCGAGGTGCGTTACCGCCGCACGGACAGTCTATACCATATGGAATGGGGTCTTGACACGGTGCGGGCTATTTGGCGAGCACCTAAGTTGACCGCCAAAGCAGCCAAAGCGCAGGCACGGCGGAACAGGTATAAGAAACTGGAGTTACGCTCCAATGCCCGACAGGGTGTTGAGTTGAACGATACCCTCTATATATCCTGTACCACGCCGCTCGCGTCGATAGCCACCGATTCGATTCATCTGCTGGAGAAGATCGACAGTATCTATAAACCCGTAGCGTGTGCGATCACGCCGAACGACACCTTCCCGATGCGCTTGCAAATAGTAGCGAAATTAGGTGCGGGTAAGCAGTACGAGCTTCGCGTGGACAGCGCCGCGCTGCACGATATATACGGAGTGGCGAACAAAGCGGAGAAATACACGCTGCAGATGAAGACGCCGGAGGACTACTCGACGATACGGGTGAAGATAGCGCCGTTCGATGCGCAAGTGCGGATCCAGGTGATTAACGGCCAGGACCAGGTGGTGCAGGAGTTACCGGCTACGCCGGAAGGAGCGTTCTTCCAATACCTCAAACCCGATACGTATTACCTGCGCATGTACAGGGATGAGAACGGCGACGGACAATGGACCACGGGTAGTTGGACCGAACACCGGCAACCGGAACGGATCGTTTATTACCCGGAGAGTGTGCAGACGAAGTCGAACTGGGATTTTGATGTCGAATGGCAACGCACGGGAGAGGAAAGCGTATCCAAACCGGCTGCGCTGATCAAGGTCTCCTCCATGAAATGATGCCGTACACGCAGTTGGCGCACCAGATAGCGTACTGCGTGACCATGAACCAGTCACCGGCTCGGATCCAGAGCACGATACTGAGTATATCCACGGCTAACCAGATGAACCAATGCTCGCGATAAACGAGAATAAGCAGTACCTGTGCCACGAGTGCAGGTACTGTTGTGAAGGCATCGAGGTAAGGTTGGGTATCGTCAGTCCAAGTAGCCAGGCCGTAACCGACGAGCCATGAACCGAGTAGGGTAGAAACCGCAATGAGCACCATGACCCATGGCGCGAGACTCCGCGGCTCCACTTTCATCTTGCCGCTTTCCTCTTTCAATCGGGCACGCCATACATACACGCCGTACACCATCGTAGCGAAGTAATAGGCATTGATGGCCATCTCGCCGTAGAAGCGTTGGAGCCAACAGAGATAGGTGTACGTGATCACCTGCGCAAAACCGAAGGCGAACGTGAGGATACTACGCCGCGAGGCGAGCACCACCGAACAGATGCCGAGACAGCAACTGATCAGGGATAAGCATGTGTTGAAATCAAGAGTCACCGCTCGTTAGGCATTTGGAGCGTATAGAGGATGGCCTCCAGTTGACGGAGGGCGTTGCGTTTTTTCTGTCCTGCCGCAAAAAGGAAAGCTTCGGCTGTCACGACCCGACCGTTCACTTGGTCCAGGCGCGTGAGACTGACGAAAGGACCACCCATGGCTTCGCCATGATAGATCTTCCATAAGCCTCGCGTCTCGATGGCATAGAATCCGCCCACCGTATCGTTCAGCGCCGCTACGGCTCTACTCACCGGCGGGAAATGTTTGTACTCCGTACCCATATAACTGCCTTCCACTTGAGCCGATACCAGTTGACCGAGCACAGCATTGCGCCGGGCGATGATCGAATCGCAACTGAACTGGTCCTGCGATGTATAAGGATAACTATAGACGACTATATCCTTGCGCATCGGACCTTTGTTATTGCAGCACCAAAGGGCATCGCCCTTCTGCACGGTTAGAAAGTCCTCCGGGATAAGGAGGTCGTAGCCTTGCGTATGCAGGTACGCGCGGGCGTCCTTATTCGTATTCGCGCGGTAGAAACGGATCTGGCGACTCAGTTCTTCGCGTACGAACCACTCGCGGATAGCGTCTCCGTTGTCCTGCCAATACGCCAATGCCGCTTCGTCGCTCGGCGCCTGGATGCGGATCATAGCCTGCGGTTTGGACCATACATTGCGGGCCTTATGCACCTTGACCAGCGTGTATTTATGCGGGTTGACGTCCAAGAGCAAGATATTCCTCGTCGATTTGAGGAAATCATCGAACTGGGCATTCGTCACATGGGAAACGGTGAACGTAGCCTCCATCTGCGGAAGCCCGTACATGTCTGCCTCCATCGTCTCGCAGAGGGCTGTTTTGCAGGCCGGATCACTTACCACCAGACACTCATAAATCGAACCCGTTGCGGAAGTGAGCAAACGTTCATTTTTTCCGCAAGCCATCATTACCGGCACTATCAGCGCCAAAAAGAAGATTTTTTTCATAATCGTACGCATTTCGGGTGCAAAATTACACAAAAATTTCGAAATATGCAAAAAAAAGTGCAAAAAATTTGCATATTACAAAAAAAATGCTTAACTTTGCACCGCGTTTAATAAATCATACAAACTTAAATCTTTATGACTTTATACACAGATTCTATTTTTCTGACCGATGAATTAGAAGGTTTTAAACTATGCCGAGACACACGATTTGAGTCATCCGTGACCGTTTTGATGTGTACGAAGGGCGAGATCAAAGTAGGGTACCGCGGCGAGATGATTCGTATCGCGAAGGGCGATCTGTTTATCCGTGTGCCGCGTGCAACGGAGAAGGGTCCGTACGAGGTATCGGAGGATTTTGAGTTCAAGCAGCTCTCTGTGCCTATTCAGCTCTTCGAGGGTTTGATGTTCGATCATATCCGTATCGAACCGCGCTGGTGGCAGAAGTTGGAGTACCTGAAGGAGAACCCGATCTTCCATCTTCAGCCGAAATCAGTAGATGTATGCAATGCGTATTTTGAGTTGCTGCGCCTGCAGTTGATTGACCAACAGACGGAGTACCGGAAGCAGATTCTGATGTTAGTTGCCCGCGGTACGACGATGGAGTTGCTCAATTATATGGATAAGACCCTGTCCTTCGACGATGAGGGTCAGACGCGTCAGTCGTCCAACACGAGTGATTATACCTTCAATGCGTTCACCCAGTTATTACGCGAGTACCCGCATAAACGCGAGGTGCAATGGTACGCAGCGCAACTCAAAATCACTCCCAAGTACCTGTCGGAGATCTGCAAGGAACGTAGCGGTAAGTCCGCCAGCGAATGGATCGCCGAGATCACGGTATCGGAGATCAAGCATTACTTGCGCAACACGACTCTTCCGATCCGCGAAGTGGCGAGCGTGATGGAGTTCCCGAATGCCTCTTTCTTCTGCCAGTACACGAAGAAACATACGGGTCTTACTCCGAACCATTTCCGCAAACAAAAGAAAGTATAAAAAAAAGCAGCGCGCAGCTGCTTTTTTTATGGTTGTTCTCTTACCAGGCGAAGAGGGGGTGTTGGTTCATCTCGCAGTTCACTTCCTCGCGAACCGTAGCAATCACCTGTTCGCTGGTAGGATCGGTCAAGACGCGGTCGATCAGATCGACGATCCATGGCATCCGGTCTTCTTTGAGACCACGCGTGGTGATAGCGGGTGTACCGAACCGCAGACCAGAGGTCTGGAAAGCCGAACGGCTATCGAACGGCACCATATTCTTATTGGTCGTTATGTCCGCACTCACGAGCGCCTGTTCCGCTACTTTTCCGGTTAAGTCAGGGTATTTGGTACGTAAGTCGATGAGCATGGAGTGGTTGTCCGTACCGCCGGAGATCACTTTGTATCCCTTCTCCATGAAGGCCTGCGCCATGACCGCTGCGTTCTTCTGCACTTGTCTCTGATAGACCTTGAAATCTTCGGTCAGCGCCTCACCGAAGGCTACCGCTTTGGCAGCAATCACATGCTCTAACGGTCCGCCTTGTGTACCGGGGAAGACAGCTGAGTCGAGCAACGCAGACATCTTCTTGATCTCCCCTTTGGGCGTAGTCTTACCCCAGGGGTTTTCAAAATCTTTGCCCATCAGGATGACGCCTCCACGCGGTCCGCGCAGGGTCTTATGGGTAGTTGAAGTGACAATATGGGCGTACTTGAGGGGGTTCTCCAGCAGTCCAGCAGCAATCAGTCCGGCAGGGTGGGCCATATCGACCATGAAGATTGCTCCTATCTCATCCGCTACGCGACGGATACGGGCATAGTCCCATTCGCGACTGTAGGCCGAAGCACCCGCGATGATCAGTTTGGGACGATGCGTACGCGCTTTGAGTTCCAGGTCATCATAATCGACGCGACCTGTCTCTTCCTTCAAGTCATACCCGATGGCGTTGAACATCAAACCCGAGAAATTGACGGCAGAACCGTGACTGAGGTGACCGCCGTGACTGAGGTTAAGACCCATGAAGGTGTCGCCGGCTTTGAGGCAAGCCATGAAAACCGCCATGTTAGCCTGTGCTCCGGAGTGGGGTTGCACATTCACATACTCGGCGTTATAGAGTTGCTTGAGTCGCGCACGGGCGATATCCTCCGCTATATCCACGATCTCGCAACCACCGTAATAACGGTGACCCGGATATCCCTCTGCGTACTTATTGGTCAGCACACTACCCATCGCCTCCATGACTTGGTCAGAAACGAAATTCTCACTCGCGATGAGTTCAATACCCTTGGTCTGACGCTCCCGCTCCCGGCGAATAACGTCAAAAATCTCTGTGTCTCGGTTCATACATTTCAAAATTTGGCACAAAGTTACTACAAAAATCGCATATACGCAAATATTTTCGAAGAAAATCTTGTATATATGGCATATTTTTTGTACCTTTGCAGCCGAAATTGAACTTGATAGGCATTTATGCGCAGAATAGTATATAGTATCTTGATGGTTTTGGCGATGCTGCCGGTTATGGCGGCGACGTCGTACACGCTGGTGTTGGACCCGGGGCACGGAGGTAAAGATCCGGGTGCGGTAGGTAAGTTTTCCAAAGAGAAAGACCTGAATTTATCCCTGGCGCTGGAGGTAGGTAAACTGATTAATGCGCAGTACCCGGACGTGAACGTGGTTTATACCCGTTCGACGGACGTGTTCATCCCTTTGCAGGAACGTGCGGACATCGCTAACAAGGCCAATGCGGACCTGTTTATCTCTATCCATACCAATTCGGCGGAATCGAAAGTGCCGAGTGGGGTGGAGACTTTTATTCTGGGTTCCGACAAGATGGAGAAGAACCTGGACGTCGCTATGCGTGAGAATGCCGTGATGAAACTCGAGGCGGATTATAAGACCACTTACCAGGGTTTTGACCCCAATTCGATTGACTCGTATATTATGTTCGAATTGATGCAGAATAGTTACATGGACCAGTCGTTGCAGTTCGCGACGCAGGTGCAGAACCATTTCGTGGGTCGTCTCAACCGCGAGGACCGCGGTGTACGGCAAGCAGCGTTCTGGGTGTTACTCAAGACCGCCTGTCCGTCGATACTCTTTGAGATGGGATTCATCTCCAATCCGGACGAAGAGAAATACATGAACAAAGCTGCTTCGAAGACCCAGATGGCGCAGGCGATCGTGGATGCGTTTGGGGCGTATACGCATAAGCAGGCGATTAAGAAAGAGGTAGTGAAAGAACCGGACCTTAATGAGGTAATGAGTGAAGGAGTGAAAGAATTAACGAATGAAGGAGTGAAGGAGCCTCAGACCTACTATGCCGTGCAGGTGTGTGCATCCAAGACGATGTTGGCGCCCAACGACCCGAAGTTGCAGGGCAAGAAATGCGAATATATGCAGGTAGGGGAATGGTATAAATACTACACGGCAGCCGATAAGGACCGCAAGAAAGTGGAGGCCGCACAGAAGAAACTGAAAAAGTCCTTCCCCGATTGCTGGATCATTAAAGTGGAACGTTAAACTGTTAAATCGTTAAATCGTTATATGAAGTACGCACGCGAAATAAAAGTAGGCCTGTTGGCCGCGATCTGTTTGCTCTTACTGTTCTTCGGATTTAATTTTCTGAAGGGCGTGAATATTTTCTCTCCTACCAACAGTTACCATGGTGTTTATACCAACCTGCACGGGCTGGAGGAACAGGCGGCAGTACTGATCCGTGGTCACAAAGTGGGACAAGTAGATGCTATCCATTATGACTTCACCCGCGATAGTGCTTTCACGATTGATATATCCGTGAATACGGATATCGCCTTACCGCAAGGCACGCAGATGGCGCTCGTTCCCAACGGTTTGTTGGGCGGTATGGCGGTAGAGTTGATCCTGCCGGAGGAGTCAGGAGTCAAGAGTCAAGAGTCAAGAGACTATATTGCGCACGGAGCGTATCTGCTGACGACCTATGTACCGGGTTTGATGGAGAGTCTGCAGGGTGAGTTGATTGCGAAGATCGCGAGTGCGGTAGAGAACGTGGATAGTTTGGTAGCGCAGGTGAACGGTCAGTTGGAGGGTGATCACCTCAAAGCGACCTTGGCGAACGTGGATCGTATATCGACTGATCTGACGAGTGTTTCTTCGGACCTGAAAGGCCTGATGGCTACGCAGGTACCGACTATCGTGAACAATGCCGATACGGCGATTGCTAATCTGAATGTGATCGTAGCAGATATCAAGGACGCTAACCTGAAAGCGACCGTAGCCCGCGTCGATACAGCGGTGAACGGTGTGAATACACTCATTGCCGAAGTGCGTTCGGGTGAAGGAACGGTGGGGCAGTTATTGTATAATAAATCGCTTTATAACCATATCGATGCGGCCGTGTTGTCAGCTGACTCTCTGTTGACCGATCTTAAGGCACACCCAAAACGCTATGTACATTTTTCAGTCTTTGGAAAAAAAGATAAATAAGTGTTCCACAAACCGCGATATACACCACAATCTTATTTGTATGGATTCTAAATAACAAGTTTTTTTCATAACCCGTAACTGCACGAAAAATCCGCACGTTACGGTTTTTTTTTAAAAAAAATACTGTACTTCTTGTAAATTTCAAATACACTATAAATCAACAAGTTAGATGTTGATAACTCTTGTAAAGTATTGAAAATCAGTCGGTTTGCGTAAGTGTCTAAAAATGCGCAAGTTACGCTTTGCGTCAAAAATCGGGGTGTGGACAGAATTTGGTCATTTCAAAAAAAAGCAGTACCTTTGCACTCGTTTTCGGCTCAACCCGAATTGGAAAAGAAGAAATGACAAGTACACTAACACAACAATGGGCGCAGTGTCAGACGATCTTGGCTGACAACTTGACGGCGAGTGCTTACCAGACCTGGTTCGCACCCATTGTACCTTTGCGTTACGCGGAGGGTGTGTTGGTGCTGCAAGTGAAGTCTCAATTCGTAGCGGAGTACATCGAGGAGAATTATATTCCTCTATTATCGAGCGCGATCATACGCGTATTCGGTGCGGGCACGCGACTGGAGTACCGTGTGTTGATCGATGCCGCTTCGGGTGCGGGTACACAGGTGCCTTCCAACGGTGCGCCGGAGAAGACGCAATGGACGAATCCGCAACCGGTTTCTCATTCGGACTTGCCGAAGTTGAATGAACTGTACACCTTCGATTCTTTCATCGCGGGTGAACCGAATAAACTGGCCCGTACGGCAGGTATGGCGATTGCCAAACAACCGGGTTATACTGCTTTCAACCCGCTCTTCATCTACGGTGGTAGTGGTGTAGGTAAGACTCACTTGGCCTGTGCGATCGGGCATCAGACGCAGGCCTTGAACCCGCAGGCACGTGTGCTGTACGTATCCGCGAACACGTTTAAGTTGCAGTTCCAAGCCGCACGGCAGGAGAACCGGATACCGGACTTCTTGAATTTCTACCAGTCGGTAGATGTGCTGATTGTAGATGATATCCAGTATTTCGCCGGTTTGAAGGGTACGCAGGATACTTTCTTCCATATCTTCAATTACCTGCAGCAGAGTCGTAAGCAGTTGATCTTGACTTGTGATCGTCCGCCGGTAGAGTTGAAGGATATCGAGGAACGTCTGTTGACCCGCTTCAAATGGGGTCTTTCGGCTGAGATCAACAAACCCGATTACGAGTTGCGTAAAAACATCCTGGTAAGCAAGATGCGCAGGGACGGTATCGAGTTATCGGACGAGATCGTGGATTTCATCGCGCAGAACGTACGTGAGTCGGTTCGTGACCTGGAAGGAATCTTGGCTTCTCTGTTGGCCCATTCGACCTTGACGGATAAGGAGATCGACCTGGCCTTGACCGAACAGGTAGTGAGTCGTGTGGTAGCGCTGCAACCGCATAAGACGACGGTAGAAGATATTGTGGAGGTAGTAGCGCAGCATTATAACCTGTCGCCGAAGGCGCTGTTGGTACAGAACAGGTCCAAAGAGGTTTCTATGGCTCGTCATATAGCGGTGTATCTGAGTAAACAACTCACCGACCGTTCGCTCTCGGAGATCGGTTACCGTATCGGTCGTCGCACCCATGCTACCGTTCTGCACTCGATCGCGTATATACGCGACCTGATGGAGGAAGATATGGTTCTTCGTCAGCATATATCGCAGATCCAAGCTGCTTTGCATCATTAATCGATACTATTTTGATAGACGTACGCCACCCTTTGAATATATGCCGTGCCTCTGCCGGTACGGGAAAAACATATACCTTAGCAGCCTACTATGTAGGTCTGCTTCTTTCGGGTGAAGACTACCGTTCTATCTTAGCGATCACGTTCACCAACAAAGCGACGGCGGAGATGAGTGAACGTATCTTGGGGTATCTCTATGGTATCTCGCAAGGCACGGAGCGTGCTTTTCTTTTACGCGCGCGTGCTTTCATGGTGCGTGACGCGCAGGCGTCCGACGCTGAGTTGGGTCGCCGGGCCGGGGAGTGTTTCCGTAAGATGCTGCTGGACTACGATAATGTGCAGGTCATGACCATCGACTCGTTTCTGCAGACACTCTTGGCCGGTTTGGCGGGTGTACTGCAGGTGAACGCAGGACTGAGTCTGGAGTTGGATATCGACCCCGTGATCCGGAAGGCCGTGGATCAGTTGTTAACGACTGACCTGACCCCTGCTGACCGCGTGATCATCGAGAACTATATGCAGGCGCGGTTGGACGACGAATCGCATTGGGATGTTAGGCAGAGCTTGTGTGGCTTAGCCAAAGAGTTATACAACGAGTCGGTGCAGATGTTAGACGCGGACGGAAAGATCCTTTTTGATGCGGCCGCCATCGCCCGTCGTCGTGAGGCGCTGGAGCAACAGTTCAACCAATCGGAGGAATTGAAGGCCTTGAAGACCCTCTTGGCGCAATGTAACCCGGAGGGATATAATCGATACACGCTTACGGCGTACGAACGCTTGAAACGGAGTGTGGCGGCACCCCATAAGATGAGTGCAGCCGACCGTTTTCGGGGAGTGAGTGATAAATCGTGCAATGCGCCGGAGATGGCGCAAGCGACCGAACTGGCAGCACGCGTAGGACATCTGTACAACACCGTCCAACTCTCTATTCTCTTCAGTCGGGACATGGAACTGATGGCGTCCTTGCAAAACCTTATCCGACGAAATCTGGCAGAGGCCAATAGTGCTTTCTTGGCGCGTACGGCTTCTACCTTGACCAAAGCGCTTCGTGCCGGCGATGCGGACTTTATCTTGGAGAAAGCCGGTATCCGGTACCGCCATATCTTGATTGATGAGTTCCAGGACACGAGTCGATTACAATGGTCGGTGATTGAGCAATTGGTGCAAGACGTACTGGCAGGCGAAGGACACACGATGCTCATCGTGGGGGATATCAAGCAGTCTATCTACCGTTGGCGAAACGGCGACTGGCATATAATGGCCTCGTTGAACGCCGCGGACTCGCGCTATGCGCCCATGGTGAATACGGCTTTTGAGAACCTGACGCGTAACTACCGCAGTAGTGAGGAAGTGGTGCGTTTCAACCTCTCGCTCTTCGATCATATAATAGCCCATTATCCCTATCCGGAGGAGCAGGAACTGATCGCGTCCATCTACGGCGAAGGGTTTGAACCGGAGAAATTGGAGCATTTCTACCAGGCGGATAAGAAACCGGGCGGATATGTGCGGTTTAAGGCTTTCCCGAAAGGTACCAAAGAGGACCTGGCGATGGATATGTTCGAACAGATAGGAAATCTGTTGGACAAAGGTGCTCGTCTGAGCGACATGATGATTCTGGTGCGCGAGAAGAAAGAGGCGGCGTTGATATGCGGTCTGTCTCCGTATCCTATCGTGAGTGCCGACAGTTTTCTATTGGATGCCTCCGAAGCGGTTCGCATGGTGATCGCGGGACTGAAAGTGGTAGCTAAAAACGATGAGGTATCCGGCCAATGGCTTGCCTGGCTCAAAGGGGATCCTATGATCGGAGAGACGATTCGTGCGACGGTTAACCGCCGCATGCCCTTGTACGAAGCGGTGAGTGAGTTAATCCGTATCCTGTTGACCGACGAGAAGGGACAGTACCAAGGAACGGAGACCGCGTATATCAATAACTTGCTGGACCGCACGCGTGCTTATGTGAGTGCGTATGGCAGTCATTGGGATGATTTCCTGACCTATTGGGACGACACGATGCATCTGAAGTCTATTCCTGCTACCGCGACCGACGCGATCCGTATCTTGACCGTCCATGCCTCCAAAGGCCTGCAGGCGCAGACGCTTTTCGTTCCCTTCTGCATGTGGACCAAAGAGGCGGGACGCCATGCGGAGAAGATATGGTGCGAGATGGCTCCCGAACTGCAGAACGGCGAGGATTATGTACCTATCCGGGACGGAAACGAGATGGCGGATTCGGCGTATGCGACCGAACATGCTGCAGAGCATCTGAATATGCGTATCGATAACTTGAATATGCTCTACGTGGCGCTTACCCGGGCGGAAGATAACTTGTTTATCTCCACTTCGTATCCCGTTACTTCGAAAGGTGCAATGGGTACTTGCAACCATGTGGGACGTTATATCATGGACTTTGTAGGGGAAGATGAATACGAAGTCGGCACGCCGGTGATTAGACCTGAGACCGCTTCGCTATCAGACCGCTTCGCTGTTGGAAGTGAGACAGCCGAACTATGGGCCAATAGCGAGCAAGTGCAGTTCGTTCAGTCGCAGGAAGGTGCGTTATATACCGATTACGGGGAAGAATCGTACCGCCGTGTGGCGAGGATGGAAGAAGGTACGTTATGCCATGAGATCTTCGCGCACGTACGCAAAGCGGATGAACTGGAGGCCGTACTGGATATGTTCGAGACCCGCGGGGAGATCAAAGATAAGAACCAACGGAACGAACTGAAGACACTTATCTCATCCGCTTGGAAGGGCAACGAACAGATGCGGGATTGGTTCACGGCGCCTTGGGAACTGCGATTGGAAGAAGCGATCTATATCGACCATCGCGAACTGCGTCCCGACCGCGTGATGATCAATCCGCTGACGAACGAAGCGATCGTACTGGACTATAAGTTCGGCCAATGGAACGAGCATTATAAGACCCAGGTGAGCGAATACATGGAGGCCTTGCGCAGGATGGGGTACCAAGCCGTTCGCGGTTACCTATGGTTCGCACGGAAGAATAAACTGGTAGAGGTAAAGTAATGAAGAGTTTTTTGAGACATACGGCAGAGTCCATCCTGGAACAGTTGGATTGGAAGCAGTTGCGTAACACGACCCTGGTGTTACCTTCTCACCGTGCCGGTTTGGTTCTCAAAGAGGAGTTATTGCGTTTGCAGCAGGAGCGGCAGGCACAGGCTATCTGGGCACCTACCGTGCAAACCTTAACACAGTTGCAGGACGCCCTTAGTCCACTCTATGCCGAAGATGAACTGTTCACCATCGTGCGCTTGTATAAACTCTATCAGCAGTATGAGAACGCCGATGCTATCTCGCTGGATCAATTCTATAACTGGGGTCGGCAGATGATAGCGGACTTCACGAATATCGATGCTTCCATGCCGGCGGAAGAAGTGCCGAATTTCTTTGCCAACACCATAGCCGCGCACGAACTGAGTACTTGGCAACTCGATCCGGAAACAGAAGAGCGTTTGCGGAATCTGGTTAGTGGATATGCGGTTAGTGGATTAGCGGATAAGGATTCCGTCAAGAGTCAGTATGAGGTATTATGGCGGCAGATGGATGAACTATACCAAGCCTTGCGGGCACAGATGGCGGCAGAAGGCAAGGGGTACACGGGTATGCGACAACGGGCGGTGATCGAACAATGGGAAGAAGAGTCGATACAGAAACAGATAGCAGGACGCACGTTCGTGTTCGTGGGCTTCAATTATCTGCTACCGGTGGAACGCGAACTGATGGAGCGCTTGCGTGATGCCGGACAGGCGCTGTTCTACTGGGACTACGTACCGAACTTCGAAACGAACGAGAAAGCGTTCTCTTTTGCGCAACATAACGCAGGGATATTGGGGAATACGGACCGTTCTACTGACAGAATACAGAATACAGACAGTGCTAAGAAACCCGTCACCGTGATCCAATGCGTCTCGCGGGAGGCGCAGGCGCAGTATGTGCACCGGTGGTTGCAGCAGAACTATACCGCCAAGGGTCAGAAAGTGGGTGTAGTCATCTGCGACGAGACGATGTTGGAACCCGTTATCTATACCTTACCGGCCATCACGCTGCCGGGTGAAGAGACACCGGTGCCCATCAATATAACCAAGGGTTTTCCATTACGCAACACCGCCGTTTATGCCCGTGTGTTAGCATGGCTTAACGATCCTGTTCGCGGACAAGCGAATGCGCTTGTGTCCGCCACGCTCTTGGACGAACTGGCTACGTTCTTGGGTTTTGCGGAGACAGAAGAAACGGACGAGACCGCAGCGAACGAGAGTTCTTTATCGTGGCAGGAACTGCTGATCTTGGAATCAGAGTACCAGGTGCGCAAACTGATCAATCAGTTGCGTCTTATCCTTAACGAAGGGCTGGGCGTGGATTGTACGTTGAAGTTGCTGAGGCTCTTGTTGAGACGAATGATGGAGAGTGTGACCATGCCTTTCCATGGTGAACCCGTAACGGATATCCAGATTATGGGTGTGTTGGAAACTCGTATGTTGGATTTTGACCGCCTGTTACTGCTCAATGTGGAGGAAGGGGTCATTCCGCAGAAACAGGCCGACAGTTCGTTCATTCCGTATTACTTACGTAAGACTTACCGTATGCAGACGGCGGACGAGCGGGCTACGATATACGCATATAATTTCTTCCGACTCTTGAACCGCACCGACCATGCGACGCTCTTGTATGCTTCGGCGGACTCGACGGAAGGAAGCAAAGGCATGTCGCGATTCATTATGCAGATCCTTTATTCCCCGCGGTTCGAAGTGACGCGTCTGCATCTGAATGAAGCAGCTACGCTGGGTTCGTCTAACCGGGAGATGAAGCCTGTTGCTACCTCTGTGCTTTCCCGTCTCACGATCGATGAACGGGGTATAGTGCGCAAAGAAGACGGACATCGATATCGCCTCTCGCCCAGCGCGATGAATACTTTCATCTCTTGTCCTCGCAGTTTTTACCTGCAGTATATCCTGGGACTCAACCCCAAGGACGAAGAAGAGGTGCTTTTTGCGCCTAACACCATGGGTTCGTTCGTTCATCACGCCATGGAGTACCTCTATCGAACCTACCTCCATTGCGATAACACCAATCCCGTATGCGTGATGCCGGAAGCGATCGAGGGGCTGATGGATGAAAACATATTGCACGAAGCCCTCATGGCGGCTTATGAGGCCATGAACGAGAAAGAGCAGGAGCACCCGTATATGCCGGAGCATCACGCAGGAGAGAACGTGGTGATCAAGCGCTTTGTTCGGAATATCTTGGAGCGTGACCGCGAAGACGCCAAGACGGGTTTGCAGATCGTGCTGTTGGAAAAGGAACGCACGTTCCCGGTCTTTATCGACGGAGTAGGGGAAGTACTGACGGGTGGTATCATCGATCGACTGGATATATACGGTCCGGAAGGTCATCAACGCCTGCGCGTGGTGGATTATAAGTCCGGTAACTATACCGATACGACCCATGCCAAACGCATGTCCTCTTCTTGGGATGAACTGATGGAAAGTGAGGAGAAAGGCTATGTGCGTCAGACTCTGATATACAGTCACGCCGTGTGTGCGAACGGTTCGTTCGGTCTGCCTGTGGAACCCCATCTGTATTTCTGCCGTCGCACCCTGACCGATATCGAAACGACGATTGATATAGAAGGCAACACGGTAAGCGATTATAAAACCATTGCGCCTACTTTCTACGAAGCCCTGCGCACCAAAGCCAAAGAGATATTGACAACAACTGAGTTTCCGCAATGCGAAGAGGACCAATGCCCTGCGTTCTGTCCTTTCTTCACCCTTTGCGGACGACAAGCCAAAGAATTTTAATTAGGAGACGATACGATGACAGTCGCGTTCACTACATTAGGTTGCAAACTGAATTTTGCGGAGTCCAGTGCTTTGGGAAAAGCACTCCTTTCGCGTGGTCATACGCGTGCCAAGAACGGTGAAGAAGCGGATATATGTATCATCAACACCTGTTCTGTCACGGACGCTGCCGACCATAAGGACCGACAGATGATCCATCGTATACGGCGACAGAACCCGAATGCTATCCTTATCGTCACGGGTTGTTATGCCCAACTCAAACCCGACGAGATCGCGCATATAGAAGGTGTGGACTATGTGCTCGGACAAGACGAGAAATTCCGCTTACCGGAATTTGTTGAAAGTATAGAGTTGAAAGTTGAACGATTAAAGAAGTCAAGAGTTTTCACTTCGCCTATTCGCGAAGTGGAAGATTATCACGGGGCGTACAGTAAGGATGACCGCACACGGTGTTTCATCAAAGTGCAGGACGGGTGCAATTATTTCTGTTCGTACTGCACCATCCCTCTGGCCCGCGGTAAGAGTCGCAACCCCTCGATTGCAAGTTTGGTACAACAAGCGCAAGAGGCACTCGAAGGGGGAGCTAAGGAACTGATCCTATCCGGTGTGAACATAGGCGATTTCGGCCGGTCTACCGGAGAACATTTTATCGATTTGCTGCGGGCTCTGGACGGTATAGACGGCGATTTTCGGATTCGTATATCCAGTTGTGAACCAAACTTACTGAGCGATGAGATCATCGACCTGGTAGCCAATAGCACGCATTTTGCCCCGCATTTTCATATTCCTTTGCAGAGTGGTAGTAACACGGTTCTTAAGATCATGGGACGCCGTTATACCCGCGAACTGTTTGCGGAACGCGTGGCGCATATCAAATCCGTCATGCCGCATGCCTTCATCGGTGTGGATTGCATGGTAGGTGTACGGGGTGAGACGGAGGCGTGTTGGAATGAGTATGTGGCGTTCATCGAATCGTTACCGGTGAGTCAGTTACATGTCTTCACTTATTCGGAACGCGCGAACACGCGTATGTTGGAGATGGACCTGGCGGTTGTACCACTCAAAGAGCGGGAACGGCGTAGTAAGATTCTGCACGAGATCAGCGCGCGTAAGACCGAAGCTTTCTATACAGCACACCGCGGCTATGAAGCCACGGTGCTTTGGGAGAGTGCCCGTAAGGAAGGGCTTATGTACGGATTTACCGAAAATTATATCAAGGTGTCTTGTCCGTACGATCGCGCTAAAGTGAACACGTTTGAGCGCATAACCGTGCCGCATCTTCATTAGGCAGACATTCCAGTTTATAAACCGGTGTCAACTCTAAGAGTTGGGCAATCGTTTCATAGAGTGCGTCCATCATCTCGGGCAGCACTTTCAGACCACTTACGGACGCTAAGATATATGGATAGGCTTGTGACATACGCAACTGCCATATCTTGTTCTCCGGTGCCTGTGCCAACTGCACAAGGGCGGCTACGGGCGCACTATCGTTGATGTAACAAGGAGTCTTGCCCGACCACGGTGTTCCATACACGCGCACCTCGTTATTCGGCAGTATACGAACAGCTGGGTTATCGTCATTCAGCAGGTGTGCATCGTCAAAAGCAGCGAGCCATTGCTTGGAATGTGTACTCTTTCCGGTTCCCGAATGACCGAGGAACATATGACCGTAATCCCCGCGAATGGTGACAGAGGAATGGAAGAGTAGGGTCTTCTTGTTCGCAGTCGCAAAAGCGTACACGAGCATCGCGGCATTATCTACTGCAAAACGGGTGTAGTTAGGTGCGGTAAAGAGGTTCACTTCACTCCAGTCTTCCGCACATTGAATCACACTAACGATCTCGCCTTCCTTACTCATCGAGATACGGAACATCCATTCGCCGTTTCGACGCGACATCTCGATACGCGGCATGTCGTCGTCCGAAGTGTCGGTGTAGATATGGGTCCATCCTTCGGTAGAAGGCAGGGCTTCATCGTGCACATGGATGAAGAACAAAGGCCGCTTATGCTCTGTACAGAGGAAGGGCGCATAATTGGTCAGACGCTCCATCAGCGCCTCGTTGGCTTCGATGGCAAACACGTGGTCTGCTACGTTGTAATAATTTATCATTGATGGCATTTTTTATCGCATTAATAACTCTCTTCGGCCGAAGGGAAGGACTGATCTTTGACGGCCTCGATATAGGTGCTGACAGCCCCTTTCACTTCATCTGCCAGTTTGGCAAAATGACGAAGGAACTTAGGCTTGAATCCTTGGTTAAGACCCAACATATCGTGCAGTACCAGTACTTGACCGTCACAACCGTTACCGGCGCCTATACCGATCACCGGACACGACACGGCTTTGGTCACCCGTTCTGCCAGCGCAGCAGGGATCTTCTCCAGCACGATGGAGAAACAACCTGCTTCGTCTAACAACTTCGCATCGTGCAGTAGTTTCTCAGCCTCCGCTTCCTCTTTGGCACGCAGACCATATCCGCCGAACTGGTTCACGCTTTGTGGCGTCAGGCCGAGGTGACCCATCACCGGTACACCGGCTTGAACCATATGACGGATAGCAGGCAGGATCTCTTCTCCGCCTTCCAGTTTGACGGCATCGCAACCGCTCTCTTTGAGGATCTTCGTGGCGTTGCGAACTGCCTCTTCTTCGCTTACCTGGTAACTGCCGAACGGCATGTCGCATACCACGAGCGCATGTTGCGCAGCACGCATCACACCTTTGGTCAGGAAGATCATCTCGTCCACGGTGATGGGTAGGGTCGTACCGTTACCGCATACCACATTGCTCGCGCTGTCACCTACCAGGATCATATCGATACCGGCTTCATCGACCAGCGAAGCAAGGGTAAAATCGTAACTCGTCAACATGGCGATCTTCTCACCGTTGTTTTTCATCTGACGCAATTTAGCGGTCGTCATCCGCGTATTCTGAACATGTACAGACATTATTTTTTGTTTTTAAGAATGATCCAAATAATGATTGGTGCACCGAAAAGGGCGCTCACCGTACTGATCGGTAGCGGGTAGATCGCTAACGAACAGAGCAGGTCGCATACCAGCAGCAGGCAAGCTCCGATAAGGGCGGAGGCCGGGATGGTCACGCGATGGTTGGAGGTTTTAAACACTCCCCGTGCTATATGCGGAACAGCCACACCAATGAAGGCTATCGGTCCGCAGAAAGCCGTTACACCGCCTGCCAACAGGCCTGTCGCCAACACGATGAACAAACGCGTGCGGCCCACATGGATGCCTAACCCACGAGCGTAGTCTTCGCCCAAAAGCAAACCGTTTAACGGTTTGAGGGCCAGTAACACAATGAGCGTACCGAGTAGTAGGATAGGGATTAACAACTGCATGTCGCTCCAACTGACGCTACTCAGGCTACCCAGCGTCCAGACGATGAACAGTTTGAGGGCATCCGGATTTGCGAAGTTTTGCAGCAGACTCACCAGTGCACCCGCTATCGAACCGAACATCATACCCACGATCAACAGACTCACATTACTCGTCACTTTTTTGCTTACCCCCATCACTAGCAGCAACACCAGCGTCGCACCGATACAAGCCGCGATAGGAATACTGACGGCGGATAACTGGATACTATAAACGCCCAGCATCGTCAGTAGCGCTACACCCAAGCTCGCTCCGGAGGAAACACCCAGCGTGTACGGACCGGCCAGCGGGTTACGGAAAAGCGTCTGCATGATCAAACCCGAAACGGACAGGGCAGCACCGGCCAAAACAGCCGTCACGGCTTTGGGAATACGGATCGCATGCAGGATATTGTACTCCATGCCACTCAGTTCTCCGAACGGCCAGATCCATAGGCTACCGCTGCAGATATCCAAGCCCAGAAGGAGCACCAACAGCACTCCCAACCCACCGAATATGTATGCGTTTCGTTGCATCGTTTTCAAAAAACGCCGCAAAGGTACTGCTTTTTTTTGATATATGCAAAAAAAAAGCGTCCGAAGACGCTCTTTTCTTTAATTTCGGAATTTTAACTCCCCGTCGCGGAGTTCCACAATGACCGGTTTGCTGCTATCTACCTTACCGGCGATGATCGATTTACTCAACTCGTTGAGTACCAACCGTTGCAGTGCCCGTTTGACAGGTCGTGCACCGAACTGCGGGTCGTACCCTTCTTTGGCGATATAGTTGATCGCATCGTCGGTCACGCGCAGGTCGATTCCTTGACCCTCGAGCATCTTATGAATCCGACTCACTTGCAAGCCTACGACAGCCTTGATATCGTTCTCACTCAACTCGCTGAAGTGGATGATCTCGTCGATACGGTTGATAAACTCGGGTCTCACACTCGCCCGCAATTGCTCTTCCGTCAAGTTCGAAGTCATGATGATGAGCGTGTTTTTAAAGTTCACCACACGACCTTTGTTATCGGTCAACCTACCGTCATCCAGCACTTGCAGCAACACATTGAAGACATCCGGATGGGCTTTTTCGATCTCATCGAACAGGACTACCGAGTAGGGTTTGCGTCGGATCGCTTCGGTCAACTGACCACCCTCGTCGTAACCTACGTATCCCGGAGGCGCACCGATGAGTCGGGTGGCACTGAATTTCTCCTGGTACTCACTCATGTCGATACGGGTCATCATATTTTCGTCGTCGAACAGGTAATCCGCCAGCGCTTTGGCCAGTTCGGTCTTACCCACACCGGTCGTACCCAAGAAGATAAAACTACCGATGGGTCGTTTGGGGTCCTGCAGACCTGCCCGGCTACGCCGGATAGCGTCACTCACGGCCTCTATCGCTTGGTCCTGACCGATGACACGCTTGTGCAATTCCTCTTCGAGGTGCAGCAGTTTATCACGCTCCGACTGCATCATTTTCGCCACCGGTATACCGGTCCAACGGGCTACTACTTCCGCGATATCGTCTTCATCCACTTCCTCTTTGATGAGCGCCTGGTCACTGATGGCATGCAGCGCCTCTTGTGCGGATTTGATATTCGCTTCCGCCGCAGGGATCTGCGAGTAACGGATCTCCGCTACTTTGCCGTAGTCACCTTCGCGTTCTGCCACTTCCGCCTGATGTTTCAACCCCTCGATACGCGCTTTCTCGTTCTGGATGGTGGCGACATACCCTTTCTCTTTGTTCCACCGGGCATTCAGTTCGTCACTCTTCGCTTTGAGCTCTTTCAACTGCGCCTCGATGGCTTTCAATTTCGCCTCGTCCTTATCGCGTTTGATGGCTTCGCGTTCGATCTCGAGTTGCTTGATCTGCCGGTCCAGACTATCGATCTCTTCGGGTTTCGAATCCACCTCCAGACGCAGTTTGGCAGCCGCTTCATCCACCAAGTCGATCGCTTTGTCCGGTAAGTACCGGTCGGTGATATAACGAGCAGATAATGTGACGGCTGAGATGATTGCGTCATCTTTGATACGTACCTTGTGATGGGTCTCGTATCGCTCTTTGAGACCACGCAAAATCGATATCGTCGCCGCCTCGTCCGGTTCATCTACCATCACCTTCTGGAATCGTCTTTCCAGTGCCTTATCGGTCTCGAAATACTTCTGATACTCGTCCAACGTCGTAGCTCCTATCGCCCGCAGGTCACCTCGTGCCAAAGCGGGTTTCAGGATATTAGCCGCATCCATGGCACCACTCGATTTACCGGCACCTACCAACGTGTGGATCTCATCGATAAAGAGGATGATCTCACCCGCAGCAGCTACCACTTCGTTCACCACGCCTTTCAGACGCTCTTCAAACTCGCCTTGGTACTTCGCACCGGCGATCAGCGCACCCATATCGAGGGAGTAGATCTGTTTCTTTTTCAGGTTCTCCGGTACATCCCCACGCACGATACGATGGGCCAGACCTTCCGCAATAGCAGTCTTACCTACACCCGGTTCACCTATCAGAATAGGGTTGTTCTTCGTTCGCCGCGAGAGGATCTGCAGCACGCGCCGGATCTCGTCGTCACGACCGATCACCGGATCCAGTTTACCTTCCCGAGCCCGCTCACATAAGTTGATCGCGAACTTCTTGAGGTTCTCATTGTTGTTGTTTTGATTCGTTGCATTCATAGTTATAGCGATTTTAGTTAAACATTCTACTTCTCCATCTACAAACTATGTTCCAAACACCCTCAGACTGACAAAATGGCAGTCCATCGCTTTTTTTCTCTGAATTATTTGCATATATGCAAAATTTGTTGTACCTTTGCGCCCGATTTAGAAATAAGTAGTATTGTGGATTGGTTTCATAATTTATTCTTCGGTACAGGGATAGCCCACTCGATCGTGGTGCTGTCTTTGGCTATTACCTTAGGTATCACCCTGGGTGCCAAACTGAAGTTCAAAGGGATCACACTTGGTATCACATGGATATTGTTCTGCGCCATCGCGTGCAGTCATTTCGGTATGACGCTCGACCCGATGGTGGAGTCGTTTGCCAAGGACTTAGGTCTGATTCTTTTCGTCTATTCGATCGGTTTGCAAGTGGGTCCTTCTTTCTTTTCCTCTTTCGGAAAGGGTGGTCTGCGCTTGAACATGCTGGCGCTTGGCGTGGTGTTCTTGGGTTGCCTCACGGCCTACTTGATCCATGTCATCAGCGGCGAAGATATCGCAGTCATGACCGGTGTACTCTTTGGTGCGGTGACGAACACACCCGGTCTGGGTGCGGCGGAACAGACTTACCAAGACCTCACCGGTGTTGCTAATCCGGACATAGCTTCCGGTTACGCGATGGCGTACCCCTTGGGTGTGGTAGGCATCATCTTCAGCCTCCTGTTGCTGCGTTGGCTTTTCCGTATCAAACTGGAGAACGAAGAAGCGCAAGTGAAAACGGAGAAAGGGGAAGAACAGGCGGTGGTGCATATCGATTTGCAACTGACCAACCCGCAGATAGACGGTATCCGCGTGCGGGATCTCAAATTACTCACGCATGTGAATATAGTGGCCAGTCGTATCCTCGACACCAACGGAAATGAGTACATGCCCGACGCGGATACAATCCTGCATACGGGCGATAAAGTGCGGTTCGTGGGGGATTCCAAGAATGAGAAGACGATCCTGCTCTTGGGTGAACGCGTAGAGGTAGCGTGGGAAGAGAAAGAGAAGAATGTGCACCTCGTGAACCGACATATAGTGGTGACCAAACCCAAGATGAACGGTAAGCGTATCGGTGACCTCAAGGTGCGGGCGGCGTTCAATATAACCATCACGCGTATCCGTCGTGCGGGTATCGAACTGCTCGCCACGCCCGACCTCATCCTGCAGTTAGGTGACCGCCTGACTGTCGTAGGTGAACAGGAAGCGGTGGACAAAGTGGCGCAAGTGTTCGGTAATTCCACCAAAAAACTCGATGCCCCGAACTTAGCTTCCCTCTTCTTCGGAATCATCTTAGGCGTCGCCCTCGGTTCACTGCCGATCCTCTTACCGGGTCTGAGCCAACCCTTCAAACTGGGTATCGCAGGCGGTTCGCTCATCGTGGCGATCCTCATGGGTGCGTTTGGCACCAAATGGCATCTGGTCACTTATACCACCACTTCGGCCAACCTTATGATTCGTGAGATAGGTATCGCGCTCTTCCTCGCGGCCGTCGGTTTTGGTGCCGGAGGTTCGTTTATCCCAACCCTCGTGGGAGGTGGATATGTATGGATAGGGTACGGTGTACTGATCACTATCCTGCCGCTACTCATCATCGGTTTCATCGGTCGCAAGGGTCTCAAACTGGACTATTTCACCCTCATGGGCTTGCTCTCCGGGGCGACGACTGACCCACCGGCACTGGCCTATGCTACCAGCCAGAGTGCTATTAACGACCGTGCAGCGGTAGCCTATTCCACGGTCTATCCGCTGACCATGTTCCTGCGTGTACTCACCGGACAATTGATGATCTTGTGCTTTCTGTAAACCGTGACATATTACGCCTGGCCGTTCCGAGTATATTGGCCAATATCACGATCCCGCTGGTAGGTATCGTAGATACGGCTATCGTGGGTCACCTGGGTGACGCCGCCGTGATAGGTGGTATAGCCCTGGGAACGATGCTCTTTGATCTGCTGTACTGGAATTTCGGTTTTCTGCGTATCGGAACCTCGGGTCTCACGGCCCAAGCTTACGGAGCGGGACATAAAACCGAATGCCGACGGATCTTGGCGCAGAGTCTGAGTCTGGTCCTGATGGCTACACTCTTCGTCTGGACCATCCAGTGGTTCTTCGTCACCGCGGTACTGGCTATCGTTCCTTGTTCACCACAAGCGGCAGCCGTCGCACGGGAGTATTTCTTTATCCGTATATGGGCGGCACCCGCTACACTCAGTCTCTTCACTTTCAAGGGTTGGTTCATCGGCATGCAAGATACGAAAAGTCCCATGGCGGTGGACATCCTGGTGAATGTGGTGAACATGGGTGCCAGTTATTTCCTGGCCGTCCATACACCCCTCGGTATCGCCGGCGTGGCGTGGGGAACCCTCATCGCGCAGTATAGCGGTTTGGCCTTGGCAACAATGATCCTGGCCATCCGATATGATATCGTACATATCGGTATACGGGAGATGAAAGAGGCGATGCAAGCACCCGGCGTCAAACGGATGCTGTCGCTCAATCGAGACCTCTTCATCCGTTCGCTCTGTTTCATGGTGGTCTATGTCGGTTTTACGGCCCTCGCCAGTCGCTACGGCGATACGGAACTGGCAGTCAGTAGTATCCTGATGAAATTCTTTATGTTCTTCTCCTTCTTCGTGGATGGTTTTGCCTATGCCGGTGAAGCACTGGTCGGCAAGGCTTACGGAGAACAGAGCGAAAAGAACCAAGTGAATAGTGTGGTGCGCAGTCTCTTCTACTGGGCGATTGGCGTCGGACTGGTGTTTACAGTGCTGTATGCCATCTGGGGACACGCGTTCATCGCGATGATGACCAGTGACCATTCGGTCTTGGAGGCCTCTCACCGCTATATCGGTTGGCTCATCGCCATGCCGATCGTCAGTGCCCTGGCTTTTATGTGGGACGGGGTCTATGTAGGCGCTACGGCTGGTAAACAGATACGAAACGCGATGATTTGGGCAGCGATGGCGTTTGTGGTAAGTTATGTGGCTACCTTCTGGTGGGTAGGTATCCAAGCACTCTATATCGCGTATTTTGCCCATCTTATTGCACGGGTACTATACCTGACCGAAGAATGGAAATACTGATCTTTGACGATATGACGCAGGCAACCGAAGCGGAAGTGCAACGACTCTTACCGCTCGTCTCTGCCCAACGACGCGAACAGGCATTGCGGTACAAGCACACATTCGGTCAGTTCTGCTGCCTCAAGTCATGGTTGATGCTCTACGAGAGGTTACGGGTTATGGGTTACGGGTTACAGGATTGGAAATATAATGAATATGGCAAACCGTATGTGGAAAACGGACCGTATTTCAGTATCAGTCATTGCAAAGAGGGTATAGCGGTGGCGATCGACGAGCAGCCGATAGGGATTGATATAGAGGGGATACGACATGCGGATGAAGAACTGATAGAACGAGTGATGAGTGAGAAAGAGAAATTACAAATCACCAATCACCAATCACCAATGGAAAGCGCTCGCGCTTTCACCCGTCTATGGACCCAAAAAGAGGCCATCGTCAAAGCACAGGGAACAGGGATAATGTCGTTTGAACAACTCCAAAAGACATTAGTTGAAAGTTTAAAGTTTAAAGTTGAAAGTGTTGAAAAAGAGAAATATATTTATAGCATAGCCCAAATAGGCAAATAAATGTTAAAATGGTAAATGATAAAATGGTAAATGATTATGTAGTATCGGCGCGTAAGTACAGACCGCAGACTTTTGAGTCGGTGGTAGGTCAACAGGCACTCACCCAGACCCTGCAGAACGCGATTAAGCAGAACCATCTGGCGCATGCCTACTTGTTTTGTGGTCCGCGAGGGGTGGGAAAAACCACCTGCGCGCGTATCTTCGCCAAAACCATCAACAACAACGAAACCGGTTCCGAATGGAATATCCATGAGTTAGACGCAGCGTCTAATAACTCGGTCGAAGATATCCGTTCGCTCATCGACCAAGTGCGTATCCCGCCGCAAGCCGGAAAGTACTCCGTCTATATCATCGACGAGGTACATATGCTCTCGGCCGGGGCGTTCAATGCGCTGCTGAAGACACTTGAAGAACCACCCTCGTATGCCATCTTCATCCTTGCGACGACAGAGAAGCACAAAGTGCTTCCCACTATCCTCAGTCGGTGCCAGGTCTATGACTTCAACCGTATCACCGTACCCGATACCATCGCGTACCTGCAGAAAGTGGCGGCGAATGAAGGCATCACGGTGAGCGAAGAAGCACTCAACGTCGTGGCGCAGAAAGCCGACGGCGGTATGCGTGATGCCCTCTCGATCTTCGACCAACTGGTGGCGTTCTGCGGTAATACCATCACCTACGAACAAACCATCGCCGTACTCAATGTACTCAATGCTGACTATTATTTCCGTTTGGTCGAGTACGCCCTGAACCACGATGTGGCACAAGCCCTGCTGCTCTTCAACGATGTACTCAATCATGGTTTCGATGCTTCGCATTTCGTCACGGGTTTTGCACAACACCTGCGCGATGTGCTGGTCAGCAAAGATCCGCAAACCGTACCCCTTTTGGAAACCAGCGAAGCGATCCAACAGCGGTATGCGGCACAAGCACAACTCTGTACACCCGTTTGGCTCTTCCGCGCTCTCGATATCCTCAATACCTGCGATATCAATTATCGTACGGCGCGCAATAAACGTCTCACGGTCGAACTGGCCCTCGTCAAACTCTGCCAGATCGGTGCTCCGCAAGAGATCCCGGTCTCCCAGCCGCAGGCTGCTAAACCGGTTGCCAAACAACCGTCTCAACCGACACTACAGGTGTCGTCTCAACCAGTTGTGAAACAACCGTCTAATGCAGCTCCTGCTGCCCCTAAAATGCCCTCTATCAGCCTCGATATGGGCACGAAGAAAGAAGAACCCGAAATATCAAATCACCAATCACAAATCACAAATACTCCTCCCGAGGAGGAGTCTAATCGCCCTTTTACGGCTGACCAACTCAAAGACGCGTGGGTTGGTCTGGCTACCGTCCATAGTGACGAACCGCGTCTGAAAGAGTTGATCTTGAATTACAGACCGCGCCTGGTGGATGACCGTACCGCGGAGATAGAGATGCCGAACCCCTGGCAGTTGAGTCAGATGCGCAAAGCCATGCCCGAACTGGCACAACAACTGCGGGCGGCGTTGCAAAACGACCTGCTCCAGATACGCTTGACCCAAGCGGAATATACCCAGGAACAGATGGCGTTTACTGCCGAAGAGAAATATAAAGTGATGACCGAACAGAATCCGATGCTTGCCCAACTCAAAGAGCGTCTGGATCTGCAAATCGATTAATGGCTGACCTGCTCAAATATTTACCTACCACGCGCAAAGAGACCGACTTACGCGGATGGGATGAAGTGGACATCGTCTTTTTTACAGGCGATGCCTATATCGACCATCCCTCTTTCGGTGCTGCCGTTCTGGGTCGCGTGTTGGAAGCAGCAGGCTATCGCGTAGCGATAGTACCTCAACCCGACTGGCATGGGGACTATCGGGACTTCAAGAAATTCGGTAAACCCCGTCTCTATTTTGCGGTATCTGCCGGGTCCATGGATTCGATGGTGAACCATTACACGGCGGCGCGTCGTCGTCGTTCGGACGATGCCTACACACCCGAAGGTAAAGCCGGGGCACGACCTGACTACTGCACCATCACCTACTGTCGTATTCTCAAACAACTCTATCCGGATGTGCCGATCGTCATCGGTGGTATCGAAGCGTCCATGCGACGACTCACCCATTATGACTACTGGCAGGACAAACTGATACCCTCCATCCTCATCGACTCCGGTGCCGACATGCTCGTTTACGGTATGGGTGAACAAGCCATGACGGAGATAGCAGAGCGGGGTTGTGTGCATGATATACCGCAGACGGCCTATCTCACCTCTGATAAATCCGAAATACCTGCGGACGCTATCATACTCGCTTCCCATGAAGAGGCAGTACGCGATAAACGCAAGCATGCGGAGAACTTCCGTCTCATGGAGATCGAGTCGAATAAGATTCACCAGACGACCCTCGTGCAACCTGTCGGGGCGCAGTACGTGGTGGTGAACCCCTCGTATCCGCCTATGACCACCGAACAGCTGGATGCGATCTTCGACCTGCCTTACCAGTACACCCCGCATCCCAAATACAAGGACAAACGCATCCCGGCGTACGAGATGATCAAATGGTCGGTATGCATGCACCGCGGTTGTTTTGGCGGTTGTTCGTTCTGCACCATATCGGCTCATCAAGGCAAACAGATCGTCTCCCGTTCCAAAGCGTCCATCCTGCGTCAGATAGAACGACTCAGTCAGTTACCCGACTGGCATGGGGTCCTCTCGGACTTAGGCGGACCCTCGGCGAACATGTATAGCATGCATGGTAAGGACCTCTCGCTCTGCGAGAGATGTGCGCGGGCCAGTTGTCTTCAACCCGCTATCTGCAAGAACCTCAACCAGGATTTTGAACCGCTCTTGGATATATACCGCACGGTGGATAAACTGCCCTATATCAAGCATGCTTTCGTGGGTTCGGGTATCCGGTACGACCTTATGAACGAAGCTTATGCGCGTCAACTCATCACGCGCCATGTGTCGGGTCGACTCAAAGTGGCACCCGAGCATTGCTCCGATACGGTGCTCAATATCATGCGCAAACCGAGTTGGAAGAACTACCTCCATTTCCGCGACCTCTTCCTGCGTATCAATAAAGAGGCGGGTCTCAACCAACAACTCATCCCGTATTTCATCTCTTCCCACCCGGGTTGCACCAAGCGCGACATGCAGGCACTGGCAGATGAAACCAAACGGATGCATTACCGACCCGAACAAGTGCAGGACTTCACCCCTACACCCATGACCCTGTCCACCACGATGTTTTATACCGGCATCAATCCCTACACCGGTGAACCCGTCTATGTGGCACGCACTCCTGAAGAAAAGAAACAACAAAACCAATATTTTTTCTGGTACAAAAAGTAATTGACAAATAACAAATCACAAATGGCCAATAAAAAGTATCGTATCAATCCCGAGACGCTGCAGTTAGAGCGTATAGAACATGGTTTCCGGTATTGGCTCAGCCGTTCCGGAGGATATATCATCGGCGGTATATGTTTGGGTATCATCTTCTTCTATACCTTCCTCTATTTCTTCCCCTCCCCGCGGGAAGCGTCGCTCATGCAGCAGAACCGTAACCTCACGGCGCAGATGAAAGTCATTGAGGCGCAGGTGGACCAGATGCAGATCGTGCTCTCCGACCTCTCCCAGCGCGATGATAACTTATACCGCGCCATCTTGGGTGCCGAACCCATTCCGCTCAGTGCACGACGCGGGGCTACGCAGCAGATCTCATATTACGACTCCATCGCCCGCATGTCCAATACCCAACTGGCAGCGGACATACAACGCAAAGTGGATATACTCGAGAAAGAACTCTATGTGCAGGCCTGCTCGTACGACGAGATACTTGAGTTGGCGAAGAACCAAGAGGTACGTATGGAGAATATACCGGCTATCCAACCCGTCCTCAACAAAGATCTCAAGCGCATGGCATCCGGTTACGGATGGCGTGTCGATCCTGTCTATCATATCCGCCGCTTCCATGAAGGAATGGACTTCTCCGCACCGGTCGGAACGGATATATACGCTACCGGTAACGGTACGGTCACTTTTGCGGGATGGAAACAAGGATACGGGCAGACCATCGAGATCGACCATGGCTTCGGTTACGCTACGCGTTATGCGCACTGTCATAAACTCTTTGCCCGACCGGGAAAGAAAGTGAAACGAGGCGATGTGATCGC
>Ga0265298_10001750_pt1 | contig 31797 bp, 53 predicted proteins | sample AusTroGonzalo_MG_3_FD_193486 | JGI IMG/M metagenome (GOLD analysis project Ga0265298, IMG submission 193486) | Bovine rumen microbial communities from tropical cattle in Woodstock, Queensland, Australia - Gonzalo_01 | ecosystem: Host-associated > Mammals > Digestive system > Stomach > Rumen ... | reverse complement strand
CCTCGAAAAAAATATTTGCGGGGGAGCTACCCCCCTATACTCTCTTAGTACGTCCGCCAATTTACACTCTGCGGAAGATTTTTATTTGGGTTTGCCTCGGTACGTGGGGCATTATCTTCCGGCAGCTTGTCCGACTTTTCTCTGTTACATTTTCTATGCGCTAATTGTAGGTTGGGTAGGTCATCCCCTCCACCTCGGGCGCAAGGGATTATATGGTCAACAGTAGCACACATTTGATTTGGATATTTAAGTGACTTGTCCACAGGGAGGCCACAAATTCCGCATACACTTTGAGTCGCAAGAATAATCTTTTTATTCTTTTCAAACAGCGCTCTCCTTGCTGGGTCTCTCTCTGGTCTTTCAAAGGCTGTGGGCCTTTTTTTATAGGTCCCTTGTCTTTTATTCATTTGTGCCACCTCCCGGGGGTTTTATTTTCTTTATGAGTATAACGAGCTTTCCTAACAGGTATCGTGGGTATTTGCAAAAAACATCATCCAATAAGATTTTTATGCGGGGGAGAATTTTCTTATGGTTTACTGACCCCCCGGGGGGCATTTTTTGTGGGCACAAATTTAGCCACCAGATAATATTATCTGATGGCTTTCAGTTCTTCACGCTATTATTTTACAACAGAATAATGTCCCCTGAGTGCGGTGATTATATACGCTTTACAAGCTCATATATGTACCTCCTCCGTATTAGATAATACTTATCCCTCTCACATGGAATCCCTTTGCCCTTGAGCTGGTCAAATGTCAGTCCATAACATACTCCTAGCCTTAGATAATAATCCATGCCCTCTGCAACAAGTCTGATTGTATCATCAATGATCTGCATCTTATGGAGCTTATCTGACTCAACTATCCTCACAGCAGCCTCAAATGTACTGTCATAATCAGGAGAGCTCTGGACTCTGTCCTTGTCATATGTGATCGCTTTGGATGTGTCTGCCATTGTATCAACTTCCTCTTTCCACAAGGGATATCTCAATGAATAATGGACAGCTGTCAAATAATCCTCTTTCGGCACATAATACTTTGATTTTTCACTTGGTTCTCTGTATTTGCTCATATTTCCCCCGCTCACAATAATATGATTAAATAATCTCTACAAATCCATGCTGATATGCCAGCTCATCCGCTCTTGCTCTTGAGACTATGAACTCCTCACCCTTATGAATGTTTCTATTGAGTTTCATGTCTGTATATTCTTTGATTATGCATCTTACCTTTACATCTCCATCATAATATCCAGGAGTCGGCTTTGAGTCCCCAATCAGGTCCCTCCATTGGCTGATTACTTTGTCATTATCGTATTTGTAGTTAAACTTTGGGACATTTAAGAGCTGTGTCACATCAAAGTCCATATTATCCGGCAATATATACCCCATTTTGCCATCCTTAAAGCCTAGCTCCTTTAATGCATCAAAATTCTTTACTAATACCGCTGTGCCTCTTGTCAGTGCCTCAAGGACTGTGTAGGAAAAGGACTCATCAGATAATTGCACCAGATAATCTGCTTTGCCTATGATATCAGCTACATTTGGGATTGGAGTCATGTTAAACATATTCTTAGGCAGTTTGTTCAATGGTCTGCTGCCGAACACAAGCCATATAAACGGGATATTTTTCTTATTCAGGCGATTTGCAAGCTCTATCATCCTTTTTTGGTTCTCTCCTTTGTCAAATGCATCAATTCTTGTTGCACTGACCAAGAATAATGCCTTTTTTATCTCTGTCTCACCAATGTTGTTTATTACAACAGCATCATTGGCAGCATCTCCCCAGCTATCTTTTGCAGCCTGTGAGACTGCAACCTTATAAGTAACATTTTCCCTGATCTTATACTGTGGGAGGCTTAGACAGTGAATCATTTGCACTGTACGCTTGCAAATAACGTTTTTAGGGATGATATCATCCAGCCTTTGGACCATAATCAAATCACAAGATATTGTGAGCTCAGGCTTTGTCCTTATGCACCTTGCAACAGTTCTAATGAGTGCCAATTTCTGAGCACAAACATCATTATGCAGAAATATAATGTCATAATACTTATTCATAGCCTTACAAAAGTTATAAATGAATGTGGTTATCCCTCCGACCATGTTCACTTTATCGCTATAAATGCATACTTGGCATTTTATAGGCGGATTTATCTTGGTGATGCAATCACATTGCTCTCCTCTGATAATGTGCGCCCATGTAGTCTCAGGCATTCTAATCCGGCAATATCTTTTGAGCTCTGGGATGTCACATTGCTTAGTGAACAGCCACACTTCATTGCGCTCATCCTCTTTTTTAATCTCATCCAGCAGCCAAGACATCTCTTTTGTTACATGCTGATAATAATAAACAATTTTCTTTGTGTTCATTACTCCCTTGCGAAAACGCTTATGTTTAGAATTAACAATTGCATCCCGATAAAAGTACATATAATCACTAATCACAACATGCTTATAGTCTCCAGGCTCCATATATCCAACTTTTCTTGAGAAATCCTCATCCTCTGTGGAATCCTTAATCTCATTGAATCTAATATCACCCAAAAAGGACCTTTTAAAACATCTGCACCACACAGCCGGATTGACTTGATATTGCTCATCTTTTTCCAAAATAATCTGATATGTTCCATTGAGCGTTTTCCATGAATACTCAATAATATCTGCTGCCGACTCCTCAATTTTGAGGAGCAACTTTTGAACATAATAGTCAGGGATAAAATCATCTGCATCCATGAATGTCAGATAATCGCCTCTTGCTTTGTCAATTCCCATATTTCTTGCTGTTGATACACCACCATTTTCCTTGTGAATCACCTGACACCACTTATGATTAGTCTCAAATGGGATTCTGCTGCCATCATCAATAACCATGACTTCAACTTGCTCAGTGATCTGAGGTGCCAATCTGTCCAAGAGCTCCTGAGTGTAGTGGCCATCATTGTAGTATGGGATTATTATTGATAATTTGATTTTGCTTTCAGCCTTTGTCATCTGCTGTCCCCCTATCTCCTTAAATATCTCTTTGCTCATCTATGGCCTCCCTCATTCCTTGCAAGAATCCATCTCTAAACGTTTTTGCATCATCCTTTGACCAAAAATGCTTAAATGTTGGCGATTCTATGACTTTAAATAAAACTAGGAGCTTCTGAACAGGATTGTTGAGACTTCCTTTTCTCCACTCGTTCCATCTTTTGATATGCTTAATTATTTTCTTGATCTTGATTCTCATCTGCTGCCTCCTGTGTTTCTGGATGATAACTTGATACTGTTCTTAACCTTTGTCATTTTGCGCCTCTCACCAATTCTCTCCCATGACTATGTTTTTTGCTTTTTCTCTCATTGCAGCAACTCCCTCCTCATAGCCTTTTTGATATGCTCTTACTTCATTATCACTGACCACATCACCAACACTCTCAATTAGTCTTGTCCTTATAACGCTTTTCAATGGACCGCTAACTTGAGCATCATGAATCTTAATTTTGAGAGTTTCATTTTTCATTGCCATTTCAGCTGTCTCTAATGTAATCTTTGCCTCAATTTCTTGCTTATTGCCCAAATAGTCTCCAATTGTCCATGATAATGCTATAATGCTGACACATATAGCAGTTATCACAAATACCAATACTATAACCATACCAACTCCCATCACTATTCCTCCTTATGTCGTTAAACCCCTAAATGGTGTATTCCACCAATCCAAAGTAAATGTCATTGTTTGATTATCTCCCCATACATGCACATATTCGCCATTAGTACCATATTGCCAGTGTTTAGGCAATATAGCTTTTTGAACGTCCCCATTAGTAGCATCTTTGGAAATAAATATTGAGTCTTCTAGCCAATCAGCTATCTGTCTAAATTCTAAGCATCCCTCTAAATTCCCATGAGTACGCTCATATTCTGCATTACTTCGGAATCTTTCGATTACCTCTTTCATAGTTACTGCCATTTTCTATCCTCGCTTTCCATTATCAGCTTTCATGCTCTCGATCTCTATTGCGGTTACAATCTCACTTGCTCTCCAATCGTTAGGAAGTGTGCCGTCACCATCTGAAACAATACAACCATTGATGTTAAAAGGACATTGCCTACATCTGTCCTCATTACCATACTTTTTGCAAGTATTAACAATCTTTAATGCCATTATTAAGGCTTTTTCCCTTGTCATTTCTTTTTAACCTCGTCAATCAAATTCCCATTTTCATTCTCTCCTAATGTCGATAAAGCTCTCTTTACCGACTTATCCAAGACTCCTCCATCCAATAGTTGCTGATAAAAAAATAAGCAATAAAAGAACAAAAATATAAAAAATAATCATCTTTAGTTTCTCATTCATTTTGGGTTCTCTTTCTCATTGAGCTCATCCACGTATTTTCTCTCCTCAATCTCAACAGAGCATTTAAAGCAGTCAATGTCTTTATCGCACTTGATATCCGTATATGGACATTTTCCATCAAATAACTGTCTCTCATATTCTGTCATTCAACCACCCTCCATCCGCATTTATCACAGCTTGCTCTCAAATGCCCATCCTTTGGCTCTCTCCAAGATGTAATCACTCCGCCACAGGGACATTTTGTGTGAAATTTCTCTCCTCGGAGACATATGGGGATATCCGGAACTGCCATTATCTTTTTGAAAATTACATCATCTCCTGTTAAAATCCTCTCACAAACAGTTTTCCTTTTCTTTAGCAATCCACTTGAGGCTCTTGTGCTCTTTACTTCCTCCAAATCTCTAATACACCGATATTCCTCAATGCATTTCCACTTTCCTCCAGAGCCTCTTTTATCTTGCAATTTATTTGGATAATGCTCCCAACATGAACATTTAGCCATCTTTTGCCTCCTCACTCCACTCTCCGTCCTCTGCTGCCTCAAAAGCGTTATTCACAGCGCCTTGTATATACGTTTTGATTCTCTCATCCGGGACTCCTTTTGCTCTAAACAGCTTTATCAGAATATAAGTCACATATCCAAGTTCATAAATCACATCTTTTGAGCTGCCCTTTATAAAACACTTAGATTTTGTCTTTCTCGCATTGAGCCAAACTTTTATCATGTTCCCTCCCTTTGTCTTTTAGGCTTTTTTCACTTATCATCATCATCTTGCTTAGAATTTGACTCACCTGATGCTATTGCCAATGCTGCAACTGTAAATCCAACAATTCCGCCCATAAATGCCCCAGCTAAAAAATAAGCAATCATATCATCCTCCATCTTTGTAATCATCTGCTGCCTTAATCAAGATCAGTAATCCAATGATTAAAAACAAGCATATTATTTGACCATCACTCATATTTGTTTTTAAATTCTTGGCAAAAACTTGATTGACTTGTTTTTTGCTTGTTTTTGCTCATATGAGAGCCACACAATCCCATCACTCCCCAGCCATCCGGCGGCTGTTCCTCTATGGGTAATATCTGCCATTTATCACAATTTCCGCACCTGTCCCCTCTTACCCATTTGGGAGCAATGGTCATTGTGCCATCACGATTAAACCAAGCATTATCAGTCATATACTCATTGAGAGTTATCTGTTTCATGCCTATTCCTCCCTTATAGCTTGTTTAACGGACAATCATATTTGCATATCATGTCCAAAGATTCCTGACTTATTTGCCCATGCTTTTTTATGTCAGTGTATTTGCAATACTCACTACACATCTCCTCTCTGGCCTTGAGAATCTGCTCAGTAATTGACATATCAAGTTGATTGTTGCGTCTCCTGTTCTGTGCCATAATAACCTCCTCATAACTCCAATCTTTCCTGTTGATTTGCCTCTCCTGGCATTACAATGTCATTTCTCCTCAAAATGCTGATGAGGTCAAATCCACATTGTCCCATCCTTGAGGATTTCTCAAATCCTTTTCTGATGGGCTTTGCATAGGTCTCAATGACCATTTTCACAATCTCAGTCAGGACAGCTCTGCACTCCTGATCTGAGAGCATCTTGTCAGTCCTCCTCATGCTTGTCCTCCTTTACACATGGCAAATATGAATGCACAACAACATCAAATTCCTGAGGATTAAACCATGGAAATTGACAAACCTTTTTGTTGAGCTCATCTTCCATGTAATAGGCACATTCATTGCAAATGTTTTTAGGAAAAACACTTTTTTGCTGCATGGATGTATATGCATAAGCTGGTCTTGTCATAAACTTTGAGACTTTTTTTGATGATTTTCCTCTGTCATTGTCATGCAAGAGTCTGTCAAATCCCGGATTGTATTCATGCCTGATTTTTGAGAATTGTTTTTTCATGTGCCCCCTCTCTGCCTCAGCCGTTATGGCTGAGGACTTTCAACTGTATCATCAGAGCAACATTGTGATAAATTCCTTTGCTCAAAAGGACAATGCATCAGATAATCTGCATGTGCGGTATATTCTGCCTCAAGTTTCTGGACTATGTCCTGATAATTTCTGATGTCAGTCTCCAGCTCATGCATTCGTCTTTCTATGGTATTAGCAACACAGTCAGGCATCTTGATTATTGCCTCACTCTTTGGATATTGGCTTTTGATAATGTTCTCAGGCTGTTTGATAACGTTTTCTAGGTCTTTGGTTGCGTTTTCATCAACAATAATCACATTTGCCTTTGTTCCTTTTGCTTTTGGTTTTTCTTCTCTTGGTGGAATCACTTTGCCATTCTGCGACAAAATAACAATTATCTTTTCCTCTGAGAGCTTAAACATTTTCGCTAATGCGTGAATCTGCTTGCGTGTTGGGCAGCGGTCAAAAAACTCAATTATCTGTTTTTCAATATCATTCATTATCATCTCCTAAAAAATAAAATCCCTCCGGCGGCTCTCCTTTGTCTTTTTGCGGTTTTTCTTTTTTTAATCCGTCAGAGACCTCATAAATACTATCTTTTTGTGCTTTTATATGTTCTTCTGCTTTGTCTTTATGCCATTTTTCAAAAATATAATCATTCTCATTCCAACATGGATAAAATCTTCTGAGGTAATCTGCTGCCGTTTTAAGCATTTCTTTCCTGGCTGTTGAATTGTCCAACTTATCATGACAATCTCTGCAAGCTGTGATTATATTTTCCTCACATCCAAGTCCTCCCTGTGATCTGGGAACAATGTGAGCCTCAGGGAGTCCAGGTCTGCCACAAAAAATGCAGCATCCCTGATCTCTTTCATACACTCTGAGCTTTGTCTTTATGCTGATTGCACAGGCTTTTGTCCTTTTGTGCATCAAAAATTTGTCTCCTCATCATCCTTGTATGTCCATTTGACTTTTACCTTGCCTTTTGGATTCCTTTTGATGATGAGTGAATTATTCGCATCAAGGTCCAATGTTGCGCCCCTAATCGGCGCATCCACTCTTGCTGTCATTCCAGCAATCATGATTGCTAAAAGCTCAATAAGATTCCATCTTGTCAGCATCTCAACTGATCTGCATTTTGCTCTTGATTGGCTGCATACTTTGTTGATGTGGTCACAGGCTCCTGAGTATGCTGTCCTCCTCTCATAAGCAATACAAGCTGAGGGACATGAGCATTCAAGTGAGGCAATCTTATCCAGCTCCTTTTGAGGTGTGTCCCATGGTGCTTTGACAATTCGGCTTTGATGGCACCACTTGCATGTCCCCATCAAGGTTTTTAATTCTCTACCCTCTGTCATTGTTCATCCTCCATTCCATTTCCTCTAAAACTTTATTTTCAAGCTCCTCTCCTTTGGCAAATGTCACAGCATGCTTGGATAGCTGCTGTGATATCTGCTGCCATATATCAAGGTGCATGACTTCGCCATTGAGCCTTATCTTATGCCAATTGTTGCCTCTCCATCTTGAGAGCCATCCATTTATTAAACAGGCCCTCACAAAATCATCTGAGATAAAAATCTTAATGACTGCTGCCTTATTAAACTTTTCAAGAGCAACCAAAAGTGCTGTGAGGACTGCTCTCTTTGTTGTTGCATCATTCAGCATTACAGTTCCATTCCTTGTCTCGACCATTCCATTATTTAGGACACAGCGAATGCACCATCTGGCCTGAGCTTTTTTCTGTTTAGCCGGATTCTTAGTCTTGCCCTGAATATAAATCTCTGTCCTCATCCATGCTTATCTCTCTTTCTGAATATGTTTTTGAGCGATTCCCAAACACCTGTCTTTTTGCGCCCTTTTTGTTCACTTTTGACTTTCTCACTTCGCTTTATCATATATTTCTGATAGCGGATTCCCGCATAATCATTGAATCCATTTACAAGCGTGTCCCTTATAAGCTCATATCCATCCGGAATATACGGCTCATTATTCAATGCCCCCGCCACAAGTCTTGCTTTGGTCTGAGGCTCCTTGAGATTTCTCGATCTGTGATATTTGCTCTTTCCTTTGGTCTGCTCCTCTTTGGTCTCAATTTTGCAGAAATAATCTGCCAGGTCCTTATATGCTCCATCCTCATACATCTGGGAAATCTTGATGTGATTCCCCCATAGCTCTGTGATTTGCTTGAGCAAAAATGGTTCACCCTCAATAACCATGTGATGATGCAAAGCCTCTCTACGTCTGCCTCTCTCTGTAATCGCTATATACTTAAATTTGATATTTTTTGATTTAAGGCGGCGGCTCATCTTATAGAGGAACTTTTTGAGCTTGGTCTCTGCCTCCTCATATGTTTCCGGCCTGTTATCTTTGGGATAATCCAATGTGATGTGATATCCCTTGTCAAAATTCAAGAGCATCAAAAGCTGGAGCTTTTCTGCTCTTTTGTGATTGTTATACTTAGCCATAGCCTCTGGAGTCTCTTTCATTTTCTGCCTCCTCTTTCTGCTGGGAGCTCCAAAGAATCTAGGAGTGTAATTGCTCACAAGGACATACTTTCCCGCCTGAGATATTTTATTGATATACATTCCAACTCCCTTGAAAATGACATGCTCGTCAAAATTATGTGACTTGCCTGTCATTTTTTTATTAACATTTCAGTGTGTGAATAAAGTTAATATTTTAATCGCTCCGAAAAAAGTCTCTCAAAGTGCCATTTTATGGCATTTTCAAGGGAAAATATGGTATAATATTTAAAGAGGTTTTCAATAAATCTCCTCTCAAAACACAATGATTGCTATACCAAACTTTCCAAAATGAGCTTGCCCAAAGCTCATTTTTCTTTTTGTCTATTTTCCATGTAAACGCTCATACTCAGCGCTTTTCTCAAGAATGTCAGACACAATCTGTGTCATAAATCCGTATTCCTTGTATTTCTCGACAGCATCCCATCCCTCACCAGCGTATAAACTCAGGACAATGAGATTATCATCTCCATATGTCTCATAAAGCTCTGCCAAGAGGTCTGCTGCCACATGTATATTTGGATATGGCTCAAGCATGTCCTCTGATGTATAGCCAAGTTTCTCAATCCTGGCTTTGTGGACCTTGATATTGACTTGGCAAAGACCATAACATTTTCTATTGGTCACGTCTGGAATAAATCTTGACTCATGCCAGGCTATGGCCTCAATGAGCTCAGGACAGATGTCATATTGTTGTCCGATTTCCTCACAATATTCTTTTATGTTTTCTGGGATTTCGTCTGATATGCTTGACTGACTAGATGCTTTGACTGTGATGTGGCTTGATAGAATAAAGCCGAACATCAATCCCCCCCACAATATGCTCATAAGAATCTTTTTACATTGTCGGACCATTCCCCCTGATCCGGCTTTTATACTTTTTCGCATTCTTCCTCCTTTGGACCAAGATCATCAGAAAAATAATCAGGGTCAACACCAAAATATCTGCAAAATACAAAAAGCTCCTCAGGAGTCATTTTTCTCTTGCCTGATAATGTGAGCGATAACTTGCTCTGTGCCATGCCAATATCTTTGGCTAGTGTTGCCTGGAGTATTTTTCTTTTGTGAACTTCTCTAGCCACATTTTCATAAACCATTTTTTGTCCCTCCTTCTGTATTTCTGTCTTTTGAAATTCTTATATATAAATTTTAGATGTCATTTTTTCTGACTGCAATTAGACACATTCACGAAAAACAGTGAATTATTGAAACAACTGATTTTTAATAATAGAATGTTGATATACTGAATTTCGATTATCGAATAATTAATCGCTTTTCTGTTGTTTTTTGTATTTTTTTGTGTTTAGCATTGTCAAAGTGCACAAGAGGAGTTTTTGCTATGATGAAATTATCTGAGAATCTCAAGAATTTTAGGTTGCTTAGAGGCATGTCACAGGCAGATGTTGCCAAGCTGGTTCACAGGAGTCCCAATGTTATCTCAAATTGGGAAAAAGGCACCAACAATCCTGATGTTGAGATTGTTTATCAGCTTTGTGAGATTTTTAATGTGACACCGAACATGATATTTGGTGTTGACAAGTGTCCCGAGCTTGAAAAATTTATGCATGAAAAAAATAAGATGATTCAGGAACTTGATGACATGATTCAGCAGCGTGAGGAGCTTGAGAAAAGAATAAAAGAATATGGTGAAAAAATAAGTCGTAGGAGATAATCCTACGACTTTTAATTATTTGTATCACAAATGATTATTATTAGTATTACCTTTAATTATCAAGCAATTTCTTTTCTAGCTCAGAATAATCATAATCATTTTGAGGGAAATTGTTGAATTGGTATTTGCTGCGCTCTTTATCTTTGAGAGCTTTATATTTTGACATCTCTTTGTTAGCATCTGACATTCCTGTCTGACCAGGCATATCATCATTGACACAGGTCTTGAAATCAAAGTGAAATCCTTTTATCTCGTTTCCCTTCCTGTGAGACCTTTTTATCTCATATCTGATCTCAGTCATGAGTCCCCTGTCGATCAGCTCATCAACAGATTTCTTTATTATTTTATCAACAACATCCTTGGCTCTGTACCCATCTGGAATGCCCATGAAATCCTTGAAATCATCCAGCGTATAATCCGCCCATCCTGTGTCATCATATCTCATGAGAAGTCTATACAAGTTTTTTGCATATTTTCCATTTATTCCAACAAAATTTGAGAGAATAAACTTTGTGAAATCCTTTTCTGTGTTCAGAATATAAAGAAATTCATCATCAATCCTGAGCATTATGAAATCATCATCCTCATTTACCCACAACTTATTTATCAATGGGAATCTCTTCAAAGACCTGTCTGTTTTGCTTTTATATTCCAGCTTTCTCAAAATCTCATACTTTTTATCAATGAAATTTATCATTTTTCGTCTTGTGTTAACTGTGGATTTGTTTTTGAGTCCTGACATATCCAGAAAAGTATCAAAATCAATCCTAACCTCTGTGCTATTTTTTTCTTTAGCCTTAGCGCACAATGAAAAAAACACATTGAGATCAACCTCTGTGAGCTGGGTTGTTTTTATGTTGTTCAAATCGTTATGATATTTGACACTCAGCTCCTTTTTTTCTTGCTCCATATCTCCTCCAGCATCTCCTTTTATTTATATGGTCGAATTATTTTTTAGTTTTCGACCATAATGACATTGACTTCGACCATAATGACATTCACTTCGACCATAATGACATTGACTTCGACCATAATGACATTGACTTCGACCATAAACTCTCGCAAACCGCTCTGTGACTGCGTTTGGAGTCCCCTACAATATTAATACAATATTAATACAATTAATATAAGCGTCATAGTCGAAACTTTTTTTAGTTTTCGGCCATAATGACATTCACTTCGACCATAAGATAGTTGTTTTTGTAACCATCACTCATCAAGCCAATTCTCATTCTCTTTAACATACTTTGCCAAGATCATATTGAGAGCACTATTATTTGTAATCCCCATTGCTTTGTTTATCTCTGCAAATCTCATATATACATCACTGTTAAATTTTGCAGAAACAACCTTGTCCTTGATGTTTTTTTTTGCAATTTTCTTAACTGCGGTCTTTTCCTTTGGAGTTTTTTCCTGATGGATTTCATTTTCTGTGACCTTATCAAATAATGATGGCATTTGATATCTCCTTTAATTATTTATTTATAGTATTCTTTAAAATTATATAAAGTATTACTTTTAAATCTTTTTTGATAATTCAAAGTATTCCCTTGCGACTTCTGAATCCTTAGCAGCAATAACAACGGGAACACCATCAACAATCGTCTTATTGACAGCTGCTGCCTTTTTGATTATTCCTAGAACACTGATTTTTGTTTCAATGAGTGCCAATACATCTCTGTGGTCATTGACTGTCTTTTCGTACATTGTTCCAATTGCTCCAAGGAGCTCAAGATCGGGATTGAGTGACCTGTCTCCGTCAGCTGTTCTGACATCCTCAATTGTTTCAAGCAAAGCATTAAGTCCTTTATAGGATAAAAATTCAGTTTTGACAGGAATCAGCACAGCATTTGAGGCTGTGAGTGCATTGATGAGGAGCTCTCCGAGCTGTGGCGGACAGTCAATAAAACAATAATCAAAATAAGGATCAAGTTTTTTAATGGCTTTTCTCAGCTGGACATCACTATTTCTACCCACAACCAGCTTTGTCTCTGTGACAGCTAGGTCAATGTCGGATGGGATAATAAAAAGATTATCAAGTCCCAAGGCATCAATTGTCATTGCGCATTTTCTAGGGTCCTTTGTCTGGTCAAAAAGCTCACAAGTGTTGTGTCCTCCAAGTGAATCATCTCCTGGAATGATTCCGCAGCTAATTGTGAGTGATGCCTGAGGATCGAGGTCAATCATGAGCACTTTTTTTCCTTCAATAGCTTTTGCTGTTGCCAAGTTATATGTTGTTGTTGTCTTGGCAACTCCTCCCTTTTGATTGGCAATTGCAATTGTTTCCATAGATATCTCCTTTGATAATTTTTAGTATTACTTTCGATTATCGAAATTATATCATAATAATTACAAAAAGTAATTCGATAATCGAAATTTATTTTTAAGCAATAAAAAAGACTCCCTCTGAGTGTAACCACACGCCTCAGAGGGAGCTTTTGATGTACCCTGTCGGAATACATGACCTTATAACTATTATATTATCAACTCATGCTGTTTACAATCGCCTGAATAGCTTTATAATCATATCCAGCTGTTGTCAGGAGCTTTTCTCTTGTTGGATTTGTGTCTTTTGTTCCCCACTTATTGGCAAGGACCTCCATTGCGATCTCCTCATTGCTCTTGCGATAAGGCTCTTTGCCGATAAGATTTACAACTCCATCAAAATCCACATCCAAGTCCACATATCCATTTATCCCGTCCAGCTGGCCTTTAGAGGAGTATTGCCAAGCCACAGCCTTTTTGTATGATGGTTTCAGGGATGAGTTTGCATTGTATTCTCCCAGATCATTCCTTGGATATCTTGCAATCCAAAAATCAAACTCATCTCTCAGCTCTTGGCTAATCATGGAATCATACCAATATTTATTACAATATATCCCAACATGATATCCGGCAGCTCTGAACAGGTTAGCATAGACATGAGTCATGCTTTGGATTTTTTTCTTGCCCTGAGCTTTTAAATGATCTGACTCATAATCAAGCCAAATGCCATATTCCAAAGGCCTGTCTGCCAAATGTTTAAGCAGAGCTTTTGCATCTCCCTCTGGGTCCTTGATTGAGCAACGTCCGATAAAAATATAAACTCCCCTAGAGAGACCATAAATCCCGCATTTTCTATAATTTTCCTCAAAATACTCATCTTTTCTATGGGACTGCGCCTCATACATACATTTCATGATGGCAAATGTCCTGTTTTGCGCAGCAACTTTTTTCCAATCAATATCTTTCTGATAATGACTGACATCAAGGCCAAGTCTCTCCATCATTTACTCCTTTTCAAAATCTGCTCTTTCTCTCAGCACATCAAGCGCTCTGACAATTACTTTTGGCAAAGGTATTCCCATTAATCCCGCATTTTCAATTATGCTGATGAGCTCATTTACACAAAAGCCTATTACCACAGCATCTCTTATATAATCTGAATCAAGTAGCAAATCCAATCTATAAGCAATTATCACGAATAACAGAGTCATGCACTTTTTACACAGGCCTCTCCATCCAGCTTTTGACTCAAGTGCTCCTGATTCTGTCTTTTTTGAATTTTTAAAAACTGCTGCAACTACGATTCCTGAGACATAATCAATCACCATGAATATTAACAGAGTTGTCATTCCGGCGCTCCATCCTCCTAAAAATGTTGTAATCATGCCCCCAATAAGTCCGATAAACATTGAAATCAATCCTGAATTTCTCATCTTGCTCCTCCTCAGAACACTGAAACTCCCGTCTTTTTGTCATTGTTTAATATTTCATGTGGTAATTTCTGCCTGATCTTCATTAGCTCATCCTCACCACCATAATCCTCAGTCTTGACCATATCCATAAACTCAAAAAAGCTAATCTTTGGGATTATTCCTATAAGGTCAGGACCATGTTGAGCTCTCTGTAACGTGTAGATGTCTGCTAGAATCTTTTTGCTGATTCTTGGCTCAATCTCTTTAAAGCATTCATGATAGAATCTCTTTGCATTAAAGAAATTCTGGTCTGCAAAAACAGGCTTTTTGTCGAGACATTCTATCCAGGTGAAATATTTATCCACCATCATCTCAACAATGAATCTGTCTATCCCGCCATTAAATGGATTTTTCTCTCTGCAAAACTTAGCAGCTCTTATTGATGCAATTGTGGCTCCGGTCTGACATAAATCAAAGTTATACTGCGGGATTCCATCCTCCTCTGCTCCCGTCCTTGTAATAGAATGCTCAGAGCCAATCCTCCAGAGATATACCGCCTCAGGAATAACATTGATAATAAATGGTGAGCCCTCAATGGTCATTCTTATTTTCCAATTCAGCTCACCATCCTCCATTGCTCTCAGATCAGAAAATCCGATTCCATTCTGTTTCAAAAATCTGATGTTATAGAGTCTACCAAACACCCAAGGATGTCCAATATTTTCCTGAGGCACAAATCTAAACTGAGGATTATTCTCAATCTCTTGCAAAAATGTCCCCTGGACCTCAATGACATTTGGTTGTATTCCTTTGCACAGCTGCTCCAGAGCAAAAGGTGTGTAGAATACATCATCAGCATCTATAAATGTAATCCATTCAGTTTTCGCCGCATCTATACATCTTTGACGTGCTTTTCCGGCTCCTGTATTTTCATCACAATCTAATATCCTGATATCAAGATCAGGGAATCTGTCACACAGATAACTATAATCATCTCCTGGATAGTCTGAGGCAATAATGACCTCAATATCATTTTTGATAGATTGCATCTGGATTGATGCAAGGCAATCTGAGATGTGCAACTCAGCCATATATGCTGGTATTCCGACAGTGATTTTCATTTTGTTTTCCCCCTAATATTCTATTGTTTCATTAAAAAATACATGGACATTATTATTTGGCATAAACCAATGATTCTCATTATTTTTTACCCATGCCCTATAATCTCCGCCAATCATATAGGCAATTACATTTTCTTTCTGAGAATCTGTTAGTCCAATTCTGTTTGAAAAATGCAAATTAAGTGGCTGTTGTCTATATACATAAGGAAACATATTTCTGTAATTTGCCCCCTCGTTTACAAATTGAGCATTAAAATATACATCTTTCAAATTTGTTCCTGTGTCCCAAAACATATAATCGCCTCTTTCAAGCACATTTACTATGATTTTGGGCTTATGTAGAGAAAGACAATAGTTGAAACAGTTTGTGAATTTTCTTGCCTCATAAGGAAATTTGACTGATTTGTTCAAATTCCTACAAATATAAAATGCATACGCAAAATCAGAGCAATTTACATTCCTGAAATCAACATCCTGATTAAATAAATAACAATTTTGAAAAATACCAATGCAAGAGCTTGCATTCATTCTCTCAAAAGTTATCTTGCTATTCAGTTTTGCACAGCCCATGAATGTTCCCCATAGATTTCTTGGAATATTAGATTCTTTAATAATGACATTAGAATTGAGATTAGTGCAGTTGTAGAACATCATCTCGAGACTACTTAATCCCCCACCTACAATCACCTCACTATTCAATTCTGTATTATTTGCATATTTTCTTTCCCCTGTTGTGTTATATAATATGCCTCCGTCAGAAACTCTGTATAACGCTGATGCATCATAATTATATGGGTTAGCTCTATAAAAATTCATTTTTCTCACCTCAACCAGCAAAATTATAATAACAGTAGATATTATAATCTGTATTAAAGAAACAATTATCAGCTGTTTCCCATGTAATACTTCCAATAAGTGCGTTAGGTCCTGTTTGATTGAATATGTTATTCAACACATGATTAAAATAGACTTTTCTGATTTTGCTTGAACCATAGAGCATGTAAGCAATATTTATATTGCGATATGTTTTCCCCATAACATATATGTTTGCACTAAAATTATATGCATAGCACAACATTCCAGAGCAATCATTTACGCTCTCAGGGATAATAATGTCTCTGTTGAAATTTTCTGCATTATATAGCAAGTTTGCAACATTGCCCACTCTTGCCCCAATTATCACATCATTATTGTTTTGGGAATTTCTCAGACAGTTTGCGCATGAGCTATAATCAATAGTTTCAATCCCATCTTTTATGAATGTGACTGTATAATCGGCTCCGTCTCCACCAGAGCCACCACCAGCGAGAGATGATCTGTATGCATTCATATCATTCCTCCTAATAAAAGAGCTACCATGTTTTAACATGATAGCTCTCATCTTAAATTCCATTTTAGTTGCCTTTTGTTTTTTGGTTAGTTCGTTAAATTCTTCATTTAACGACACAAGACTTATTCTTCGTATGGCTGTCCTGTTATCAGCTCATACTCTTCGGGTGTAAGTTTGCCTTTTTTAACAAAGTCGGCAACCATCTTATCATTATACAAGCCCATGTCATAATACTTCTTGACTTTCTTATACAATGCGCTCATGTTATACCTCCTCAATCAAAGTGTCTGTCATTAAAGCTGTGTACATAATCTGGGCATCTGTACTTAAAGCCTTAATCTGTGCTTCGGTCAACTCACTAAGACCAAAATAGTAGCCATCGGGATAATGATGTACAAAAGTTAGTTCAACATTATCCATAGTCGTTACAGTTCCGTCCGAATCTGTAATTGTAACAGTTTCCATCCCATCAAATGTATCTTCTGAAATTTCTTCCTGTGATACATAGCAGTTACCATTGAGAACTAAATTCTCCAACACAGTGCCATTACCAATATCAATCGTGTATGTTCTCTCGTCCATCTTTACTATCCTCGCTTTCAGTTATGATGTAGCTATACTTTGTGCTAATTACATCTTCGGGCCTAACTCCAAAGTGTTCTGCCAAGATGTCTTTCACTTCTTTTTGACTCAATACTTTTGCGTTCTTCATATGTAATTCCTCTTTGAACATGGGGTCGGGATTTATGATAGGGCTTACGCCCCGATTACGAAGCGAGGACGAACATAAATGTAGGCCGCGGCGGCGGAGTAGTAGTCGGCACGGCCGTTGTAGTCGCAACGGCAGAAATCCGACCCAGAGGCTATATCCTTGAGCCAATAGTATGCACTACCATTATTCATTGCCTCTTTGCTAAAGGCAAATAACGGGAACTGTTCTTTAGCAGTTCCTATGTCATAACCACTTGCTCCCCATACTACTGAACCATAAACTTCTATCTCAGACATAAGTACAGCTTGTACACTTGTCCAAGCCCAATTGGTTGCACATCCCGATGCAGTTCCAAATCTTCCCACTCCCGTAGAGTTGTTTGCGGTTGATAGCAATTCAAATGTTGTCTTTAAGTGACTTCCAAATTCTGCGTACAACTGCTGATTGATTGTAGCACCACTTGCTGTTGAACCCGATGATGCGACAGAACCCAAGGTGTCTGTGTTCATTTCTGAACCAACATAACCATCTGTGAATGGAGTAGCAGCGTACATTCTCTTTCTGCCAAAATGCTGTGTTCCGCCAAATCCTTGCCCCGCTGTCATTACTGCGTTATGATATGAAACGCCATTGTTTTTCATTAGAGTATCAAGACCAATAATAGTAACATACTGTGAGCCTGTTTCTGCATATTGAGAATCTTGGTTTGGTGCTGTTATAGCTCGTGACATTTGGATGTAGTCACCAACATAGATATCCTCAAAGAGAGTGAACCCATCAGTACCATTCAACCTCTTGTAGAATGTTCCATCTGATATATATGAACTTATATCTTTTGGAAAAAGGCGAGGAATATTATGGTTGTTACAAATCTTTTGATACGTCGTTAAATCCTGCTTTACCGAACTAACTTGCTCACTCAAGCTGTCTGCATAAGCATAATTACTGTTTAACACCAAAGCATCTCCGGCTGTGATGTTAGCAATTGCCTCACACAGTTTTCCATTGCGGACAAATTGCTCTCCTGATAGATAACTATCCTGAGCTGTCTCATCATTCTCAACAGGACCAAGGCTTGATGCAAAACTGTTGATTGCATCCCTATTATCAATAATGTCCTGTTTTTCAGCCTCGACAGCTTGCATTATTGTTTCATTTACTTCATTGAAATTTGTGATCTTACAATTTGAGTTCAGAATCAGTGCATCCCCAAAAGAAATATCATTTTTGGCTTGTACAAGGCACTGAATCTCATCAATCATTGCCAAAAAGATATAATCTTTCTTATAGCCTGATGGATTAGAGCATGCTGCTCCAATTTCCTCCTTGTACTCACCAGCAACGGCCTCAGGTGTCAATAAATCATATTCAACTTGCCTCACAACCGCTGTGTCTAATGGTCTCATTATTCCCATAATTAGCTCCTTTACTCAATATAGATTGTTTTTTCTCTGACTGTTGCCGCATCATCTATAAAAACCAACTGAGTGCCATCAACAAAAGCTCCCTGTGTGGTTTCTTCGCTCGTCATTTGGTCATAATCCATGATGATTAACCTCCTATTTTTTCTGCTTTGCAATAGACAGTAATGTTTGAGCTCTGCGTGTTAAATGTTAGTGTTGCAATGCCAGGAGTGCTGAGGTCAATGCCTGAGTATGCAGCTCCGTTTGATGTGTAAAAATCAATCAGATAGTCTCCGCTTGTGGGCACATTAAAGCTGACTGTGCTTGCTCCAGCTGTGAGGACTTTGCTCTGAATTTCCTGAAATTTGTTATCTGCATTGGGAGTCACATCAACAATATTGCTGATTGATGATGTGCCAACGTCAAATGTTGCAAGATTAAACTCATAAATTCCATTGGTGATATTTGCATCAGATTCCTGGACAACAGGAGTGAGAGTGTTTGCCACTTGAGTAAGAAACTGTATTGGAGTTGATGCATTAGATAGGTCCATGTGGATGTATAATCTGCCCTTTTTAGTTCCTGAGCCGGACAAACTGACAACAACATCCTGAGCTGTGACAGTGAATTTTCTGCCACAAATTACACCATGTCCCGCAGTAATATGTAACGTTGTTGAATCTTTAATTGTTACTTCACATCCGTAAATAATCCCACTCTTAATGATTGCTGTCTGATAGAGCAAAGCATCATCCTGAGGAGTTACAGATTGATTTGCATATGTAACAAGATTAATAGCCATTATTTTAATACCCCCTTTAGAATTTTGGTGAGGTCAATTCTCACTGTGCCAAATATGAGCTTTGTTGTGTGTTCTATCTCATACCCTGTCAGCAAGGATTGATATGTGATTCCGTTACAGATTATGTTGACCAATCTGCCAATCTCAAGAGAGGATGCTTTCACTAATACATCCTCATTCAATACTCTGAGCTCTATCAGATTTTTTTCAAAATTATTGCCAAAGAGCTTGTTTGCCTCCTCTTGTGCCAGATCAGCAAAAGTTTTTCCTCCGCTTGGTGAGACCTCAGCAGTCTCATATATCACAGGGACAATCCTGTTGTTGTCCGTTGTGTTATATGTGCCATTTGGATGTAGATAATAGATTGCTGTCTGTGTCAGATTGTCTTTGTTATACACAATCAGCTTATTTGTATCACTTTTTGTTTTATTGAAAATAATAGAGCGCTCAATAACGTTGGGTAAATCTGCCTCGATAGTGTAAGCTGCTGCCGTTTTAATGCCAATCTTGAGATTTATCTTTTGTGTTCCAATGCTTGGCTCAATATAGAGCCCAACACGATACTTTGTAAGCGCCTCTTGAATAATGCTCTCAAAATTGACAAGCTCAATGCTGAGTCCTGATGATGAGCTTATGTAAAACGTCCAATTACTTGTCTCTGAGATTGTCTCAACAGATAATCCGGCAATGTTCTGACTGCTATCTGAGCCGCTAATCCAATTTGACGTGATATAATCAGCAATTGCATCCTCAAGAGTCCCTGAGCCTTGTGCTGATATATCAAAAGGGATATTAGCATCAAATATGGCAATAAATGGTTTAAAGCCTACTGTGCAATATCCCTCATTTTTCTCATCAATGACTATTGACGTAATAACACCAAAATAATCATCAATATTGTTACATACCCGGATATAATCTCCCTTTTTAATATCGCTTTGAAAAGGCAGATATACTGAATTTTCCTCAATGCTCAGATAATCCATTTTATACTCAATGGATTCTGTGTTGTAATGCTGTTTCAAGACATAATCTCTGCCAAAAATCTCAATATTATACGGTTGCATACTCAATCTCTGCCTCCGCTCCTATGCCGATCTCAACACTGTCTAATGCTGCAACAGTGATAATGTTCTGACCATATCCAAGCCGGATAAATCTCTGTGTGTCAAAATCGCTGGCCTGATATAAATCAGCAACCTCCTGATTTAATGCATTTACCTCTTTAATGCTATAAGGAATTGTGGTTGTATCAATGATAAGTCTGTGATTTGGCAAGATTTCTGCTAACACTTTGCCCGTTGATTGCAAGACTCCATTCAAGTAATGATTCCAAGATGGATTTGTGCATGGTCCAGCAATTATGATCTTGCAAGGAGACTGCTGCCGAGAATCACTCTCAATAGTGATCTGATTTGATACTGAGCCACTGTAATTATATGGATATTCATAGTCATATTTCTTGCCTGTGATTCCTTGTCCCCCATAGTTATACTCTCGCACAACCTTAAACCATGGAGTCTCTGCCTTAAACTTAATTGTGATTTCAAGGCAATTGCCCAGGACATCAGTCTTATCAATAAGAGTGACAAGTCCTCTGCGGTAATAGCTCTCATATGTGATTGTCCTATATGGGAGATATAGAGCTCTGCCCTCAACAAATGCCTTGTCAAAGTCACTCTGACTTACTTTTCCGGAATCAGGCGCATATCTCAATGTCAAAGGACCATTTTGACAAAATTGAGCAAATTCAAAATATTTCTGCTCTGCCTCTGGCTGCCAAAATCGGATAGTGCCTGTGATCTCCGACTGCTTGCGATATTTGGACAAGAGCTTATATCTCTCATCTATCCTCTGAAATTCTGTCTCATCCTCATATCCAAGGCCTGCAATCCCATAGAAAAAAGCCTGTTCTTTTGAGGTAATATCATAAGATTTACCATCTTTGTCATATAACGTGAAAATTCTCATGATAATGCCCATCCTAACTGCCTATTGAGGCCATTATAAAGATTTTCTGCATCCATTCCCTTTTGTGCTGCGATCTCCGGTAGATATTCAGTCAATACACTGAGGACTGCATCCATCTTGTTATTACTTGATGGCACAGGATTATAATAATAATTTCTTGAGACTGCTGCTTGCATCTCTCCCATTGAGTCATAACCAAGATCACTAACTGCATCTGTGACCAAATCTGCATTTTTTATAATACCAATTGCAAATCCCTCATCAACATCCTTACCAAGTTTCATAAATTCTTTTGATGGGGAGTTGCTTTTTAATATTCTTCTTGCTGCTGCTACCGCTTTTCTTGCCATATTTTCAACAGCATCAATGGCCTTACCTATAAAATTCTTTAAGCCCTCAATAATTCCATCAATTATATCCTTACCTAATTGCCACCATTCTTTTGTGGACCATGAAATACTAAACTTATCAAACATATATGGAATTGGTCTTATAAACTCTATCATATTGTCCCAGATTCCTTTTGCTATCGTGTCCACAATATCTTTTCCTAAACTTACTACATCAGGTATTGCTTGCAAAAATGTCATTACCATATTTGCATTTACTTCTAATATTGCTTTTATGATATTTGGCAAATTATTTAAAATACCTGTGATTAATCCGCCAATAAGTTTTACACCTACCTCAAGTATAGTTGGCAAATTCGCAAGGAGAAATTCAATGAATTGTGTCATTATATCACTTGCTGCCAAAATCAACTCAGGAAGATTTTCTAATAACCCATTTGCAAGATTTAAAATTATCTCTAACCCAGAATTTAGGACATCTGGCAACATCTGTGTAATTCCCTCTAGTAAATCACTAACAACATTCTTGCCATTTTCTAAGATATTGCCACTTAGGATGCTATCTAATAACATGTTAATCAATTGTTTTCCGGCATCAAGTATTGCGGGCCCCGCCTCGATAAGTGCTGATGCTAGTGATGTTACAATTTCATAGGCTGCTGACAAAAGCGCTGGAACTACTGTTGTCAACAATGTTGGCAATGCCTGGACTATTGCATCCGCCAATGAGACCAGGAGATTTGTTGCAAGTTCAATCAAATCCGGCAATATACTTGCTATCCCATCAATTATTGTTGGCAGCATTTCTGTCAATGTTTCAATGATATTCTCTGCGATTTCACCTAAATTCTCAAACAATGACTCAAATCCTGAGCTCAAGAGCTCTGTTGCATTTTCGCCTCCTGTAATAAGCTCTGTGAATCCGGCTAAGATATCATTCATGGATGGCAAGAGCTCACTTATCATTCCACGTCCAACACCGCTGATTGCTGTCTGTAAATCTTGCATGTTGTCCTGGAATGTTGCTGCTGCTAAAACCGCATCATCTGACATGACTCCGCCCAGCTCATGGACTCTGTCTTTCATTTTCTGGGTGTCCTCAGCTGATGTATTCAGGAGCGCTCCAAGTTCTGTTGCACCTTTTCCAAGGAGCTGTCCAGCTAAATATGTTCTTTCGCTCTCATTTTCAACTGTTTGCAATCCAGCAATTGTGGCATTAAATATCTCCTCTGTCGACATGTTGCTCAGATCATCCACAGAGATTCCGATTCTTTCAAAAGACTCATTGCCCTTTTCAACAGCATTAGCAAGAGTTTTCATTGAGGATTTCATTGTCTCCATAGACGTGCCGGAATGCTGCATTACTGCCTCCCACTCCTGATATCCTTGGCGGGAAATCCCCATCTTTTGAGACAGCTTATCAATATTGTCTCCATAGGATGCAACCTCTTGAGCTCCGCTTGTGATTGCTCCTGTGAGCGCAACTGTGGCACCAGCAACAAGTGATGTTGCACCCTTTAATGCTGTGCCGATACCGCCAGCAAGATTTAACCCCGCCGACTTTCCGGCGCTTACTGACTCTTTATCTAAAACGGAGGATATACTCCCACTTATTCCCTCAGCTGATGGAATAATTTGGACATACGCTTTTCCAAGATTACTCACCTACAATCTCCCTCCATTTCTTTTCAAAATCATCTCCACTGTCAAATCCGACCTCATTTTTCTTGTTCTGTTTAGTAAGCAACTGAACCATTGATTGAGGTCTGTTAAATCCTTTTTGTCCATCTTCTGTCTTAAACCAGACATTGATTGCGCTGCTGTCACAAATTCGGGCCAAGAGTAGAGTTTTAATCTCTACACTTAGCCCGTTTAATGACATCATTATTCTGCTGTTTTCTCGATAGCTGAGCCCCTTTGCCAATGTTGCAATGTAAAGCACCGGAAAAGAATACATATCATAAATGTGATACGTCTCAGCCATATCACACAGCAATGCATCCTCGTCAGTCGCAATCATTCCTGAGAGGATTCTGATTTTTTTGTTTGTTCGCCTAACAAATTCAACATCTCTCTAAATTCAGAAATCATTTTCATTGTTGGCCTGATTCCGTTTTCGTCTTTGACGTGCTCCGCCAAGGCCGCCTCTCCGTCTTTGCCTAATAAATAAGGCACAAGATAAGTAATTGCTCTTATCTGTGCGCCTAAATCATCCGACTCTGATTCTGCAAGAGCCTTGGCAAAGTCCCAATCAGTGACTTTCCGCTCGTCTATTTTCCAAACAAATCCGCTCTTTGTCTGTACCTCTGTCATTTAATTTTCCCCCTCATGCAGACGGAGTCTGCTGTTTCTGAATGTATTCATAATGTGTGTTTCCATCTGCATCAGGCATGCATCCAACTGTTGTGCCATAGCCGATTGCAGCATTATCAGCATATGTGATATCCTCAACAGCCTTAATCTTTGCTGTTGGAATCACAATTCTCTTTGCAGTATTCTCAGAGAGAATCATATCAATTATCACGCTGACCTCATCCGTCTCTTTATTGTTTGCGGCAATGACAATGCCTGAGTTGAGATCACCAGAGACATTTGACTCTCCATAAACAAATTTAAGGACTTCAACATTCTTAATCTCAATGAGAGTCCACTTATATGTATCATCTTTTGAGGTCTGGATAACTAAAACTGTATCACCGCCCCAAGCCTTGATATCTGTTGTCTCCATTGCTGTTCCGTTTACTACACCAGCATCAGAGCAATATCCAAGTGCTTTCCATGCATCTCCAAGAGCTGCTGTTGCATCCTGTGGGAGCTCTGTGCCTTTGGGCGCAACGTGAATGGCTCCCGTAATCTTAGGCTTTCCAGCGCTTACATTACTTGCATTGTTTCCCATTTTTGCCTCCTTAATAGTGTGTAATGACTATTACTGCCTGATATCTGTTTCGCTTTTCTGTCGTGTCAGTGAAATTATAATCACTGTTTAAATCAACTCTTATGACCTCATCCAACGAGATCAGGCCATCAATACCATCAAATATCACATTTTTAACATTTTCATTTAACTCAGCAGCCTCAAATAATGATGCTCCATAAGACTGCACAGCAAAAGTTGATGTCTTAATGAACTCTTTTTCTGAGCTGCCTGTTTTCTCAATGATAATCATTGTCTCAGACGGATTCTTTGGCTTTTCCACATATACCGGGACTGTCATTTTTTCCGTTAGAAAATCATACAAAAGGACCTCAATCATCTCATCCTCCTGACTTTGTTGTTGATAAACCAACAGCTCCGATTGCTTTCAAAAGTGTGTTTTCCTCAAAGTTTTCTTTTGCTGCCTCCTGTGATTCCGGATAGACATTGCAGATGGCAACAAAATTGGCCTCATGTACTCTGTGACCATATTCAGCTCCCGCCGCATTAGCCACAGCCTCACCAGCCGCCTCAAGAATCTCACACATCTCTGTTGATTTCATGAGCTCATTAAGTCCTGAGAGATTTAGCTCAAATTCCGTTTTACTCATAATCCTCACATCTCACTTTCATGTGCCAAGGAATCTGAGGCGGGAGATTTTGCTCAATCCCTGTCATGGGGAACCCAAATGTCTTGACTGTGTGCGTGATTCCATAAGCATCTGTCCAGGAAACTTTTTTATCTTTCCAATCATGCGTGTCTCCCTTTGGGATTCCAAGCATATATCTGATTGATTTTCCATAGAGCTCTGTGGATGTTGTGATATCATCTGTTGATGGTTCACCAATGAGAACATTTTCGACCTCCACAGGCTCCTCTTTGTAAATTGGCTCCCCAAGAGGATTGCTCCCAATCTGGACCTCATCATATAAAATCACTTTTGTCCCTGACAGCCTTGCCATAAGAATGTAACCCCCATTTGCTGCCGGAGCAGCCCTAATTTTTTCAGATCATTTTTAAGGATAGAATTTGCAATACCACCACCAGCAACAGCATATGTACCTGACCACGAATAGCCAAGACCAGCTTGAGACTCTTGGACCATTGCATCTCCCTCTGTTGACTGCCTCAAAATCCTTGCAACGACATCAACTGTAACGATTTTGACCACGCTTGCATAAGTGCTGTCTTTTTCAACCATCTCATCAATGTCTTTGCCAACACTCTTGCCCAGGACTCTGATTTCATCCGATACAAGCGGGAGCAATGCCTCTGCTCTTGTCTGCTCTGCTGCTGATAGCGGCCTGAATAATAATTGGATATCCTCTACTGTTGCAAATGGTTGACTCATTTTCTTGACCCTTTCTTTTTGGGCGCTGATTTTACCTTAGAAACCTTTTTAGGCTCTGCTTTTGGCTCTGCCTGTTTAGATTCCTTAATTGGAGGCTCCTGTTTTGGAGCCTCCTTTTTTTCTACCAGGATATAATTTGGTGATTGTATCACTGATTTGGTAATGATCTCAGCGCCTGTCTTTATATTTCTATAAATCATGCGCTTTCCCCCACTCAAGCTGATGCATTAGCCTTGATGATAGCAAATGCTGATGGTTCAATGATTCCCCATCCTACATAAGCCTCACCTCTCAAGTAAACCTGATTGTGTCCTTTAAGATCACCAAGTTCTGAATTGTCAGGATTACCATATTCGATAACCTCGATAGGAATCTGCTTTGCAAAACCCCACTTAAAGAAATCTGCAAAGTTTCCGACAATAGCTCTGTCAAGGCTCTGCTTGAATGAAACTGTGTTGTTTGAATCAACAGGAAGTCCATTGATCTGTCCAACTGCTGCGCCCCAGCCAAGCTCAGGGAACATTGGCTCATTGCTTGTTGCTCCCTTTTTAAGCTGTGCAAGTGCATTCTTCATTGCTGGAGACATTGCAAGACCTGTGACCTCATGCTCTGCATCTTCAATAAGCCCAATAGCTGTGACAATGTTGTCGTCAGGAGTTGAGGCATTGAAAACAACAGTGTTTTCAATGAGATCGTCAAAGTTCTTGTCTTTAAGCTGTGATGCTGTCAGACCTGTTCTTGGATTGACACCATGGAATGCCATAATATCTATACCTCTTGCAACCTTTTTTGCAAATCCATCTGCAAAGGCTGTGAGATACTGCAATCTGATCTCGTCAGCGCCATATCTGAACTCATCAGAAACTCTCATGCCATATTCAACCTTAACAGGCACCATCTGAACTGCTGCGATTTCTCCGCCGCCGTTTGACTTTGCTCCGTTTTCGCCGACCAGGTCAACTTCGTTGTCAAGTGAAAAGGTAAAAACTTCCTTGCCATTGAATGGCATTGGCTCTGATGCAGAAAGTCTTGCAAGAGCTGACTTTCCTCTTACCTTGGAAAAAAGCTCATTTGTGACAACGGGTGGTAATAATGTTCCTCTTGATAGTGTTGCTCCCATAATTTCCTCCTTAATTTTGCATTGAGGCATTAACAGCTCCTAAAAATTCAGCCATTCCAGCCTCAAAATTATTGGCGCTGCTGCCGTTTATTTGGTTTCCTGTGTACATTGGCGGAGCTCCCTGAGGTCTGATGATTCCTGATAGGCTCTCAGCATCCTTTTTAAGCTCCTCCTCAGTGCTGCCAATAAGTCTGTTTGCCAATTCGATTGGCAATTTATTCTCATAGGCAACCTTATTCTTTAAGAGTGAGGTCTCTGCTGACTCCGCTCTTTTGGTGAGCTCTGAGACGGTTGAATCAAAATTCTTGAGTTTTTCCTCAGCATCCTTGGCTAACTTATTAGCATCCTCAAGCTGTTTCTTAAAATCGGCTTTCATAGCCTCAGCCTTTTCAGGAGATAGATAATCTTTGTACTTATCCTCAAGCTCCCTGTCTTTTTGTGCTAATCTTGCCTTGATTGCTTTGTCAAAATCTTCCTGTGTCTCAATTGGTTTAAATTCGCTCATTTTTCTCTCCTCTTTTCCCGTTGAGTAACGTCATTTTTTGTATTAAAAAAGCATCCATGTGGATGCTCTCTAATAACTGATATTCTGTTTTGGATTGACCTCTTTAGTTGTGGCACACAACCAAAAAGCCAAAATCATGCTGTCCATAAGTGCAATGTCCTGAGTCTCTATCAGAGAGCTATATCCAAAGCCTCCCTGACTTCCTATCAGTCTTTTTTCGCAGTTAGTAACAACATTCTTTAATGATTCCTGTCCCATATGGACGATATCTTTTGAATACAAATACTGTTCAAACATGGCATTTGCGGCTATTATCTCAGCAACCTTTGGTAATATCGGCGGCTTTTTAAGTCCATGCTCTTTCATCTGATCTGAGAGGAGCTGTTGACCTGAGGCTCCATCAATCGCAACTTTGGAGATTTTTGGATTGTATAAAAATTCAAACATCCATCCATTGCCAGCTCTTACAGACTCACAGGCAATTGATTCTACAAAAATCTTTCCATCTGTTGTCTTTGCTGCAATTGACATTGCAACATTTATTCCATCTTTGCCATACTTAATGCCAATATAGCGCTTATCTTTCAGCTTTGGCATTTGGTCAACTTTCAGAATATTCCAATCTGCCTCAGATATCTCAGATTTTTGGTTGAATTTACACCAAAAGCCAAGTCTCTGAATGTTGAAATCAAGATCATCTCCGGTGAGCTCGTTTCTGATATTTCTTTCCTTGAGCATCTTTCCATAGGATGGATTATATTTCCGCCAAAGTTCCGGGTCATTTAAAGCTTCACCCTCAATCATCTCTGGTGTTGACCATTCAGCCCATCCCGTTTCAGGTGCTTTCTTTTCAAGGACCTTGCCTCTGATTCTTACAAATACATCTCCGCCTGAAATTATTGTTGGCGGAGTCCCCACCATTATTGTCTGAGGATTCTTGGATGCTGAGACTGTATATAAGAGGGATGATTCCTGTTTGGATGTGTACTCCTGAGCCTCATCAATAACAAGTAAATCAAATCCCTCGCCGAGTCCTCCATTGTTTGTCCTGGTCCTGAAATCTATCACTCCGCCGCCATTTATTTCAATGTGTTCCATGCCGGACTTTTGAGAGCAATAGAATGATCTTTCGGGCATATCCTTTTTCTTTTTGGAATGCTCGACATAACCAGCCTTTTTTAATAATGCATGCAGTCTTAGATAAGCATCATGTGACGTTGTGGCTCTGTGTGCGGTGTGACAGATTTTCTCTTTGAGCTCGATAAGTCCATACATTTCACGAGCTGCCAACACCTCACCTTTTCCGTTTCGTCTCGATAGGCCAATACAATAATTCATGTATTTCCAACGGCCTATGTTATCGAGTGCCATTATCGCCCTGATCTGTCTCTGCTGCCACGTCATAAGCTGTTGACCTGTGGCAGAGTACAATCGGACTGCTTTTGTGCCATATGTTTTGCAACTTTTTGTGAGCACAACATTGGTAAAAGAGGGATTTTGATTATCTACCCTCATTATTTACCCTGTGCCCTCCTGATAAGATTCTGATTTTCTTTTATTTTTGCAATTTGTCTTTGAATCTCTCCCGGGTCCTTGTTCCGAGTGATTCTCGTTGCTGTTGTTCTGTCATATCCTGTTTCCTGGATAAAGTTCTTGATGGTCTTGTCTCTTTCAATCTGAGCCGCCGCCTCAATCCTCTCCATTGCTGTCTGCTCTCTGGACTCAGTCCCAACAGCTTTTCGCCTATCAATCTCATCCGTTGAGCTTTCCCATGAGCGCTTGCTCCAAACATTCTGAGACCGCCTCTCAACCTGATATGTCACTGTGCATCTGCAAAACTCATGCCTCCGATAAATATCATCAGGAGCGGAGCCATAATCATAAGTGCCAGCAAGAGCATCACACCATTTGCAGCATCCTGGCTCTGCTGTTCTTGTCAATGTTGCTTTTAGGCCAACATCCTCCCTGAATTTTGCATTTGCATCAACATAATCATCAAAGAATGCCTCTGAATTGTTGATGATAGGCTCTTTAATCCATTTAAGAGCATCCTCCAGCGTTATATCATCAGCTGTCATTTTATCAATGAGTCCCTGAATGCGCCCTTTGGGAAAATCCGCTTTGACTGTGCCTAATCCGATTTTTTGTTTGGCATCAACAATCTTTTGAATATTTTCAGCCACCTCATTAGTCAGATTATAATTTTCTTCAAGTGCCGGAGTGATGGTCCTGTTTGCAATATTGTAATAGAGCTTACCATCTGGGAGAGTTGCTGCCGTTAGATTAGTGCTGAGAGCTTTTGAGAGATTCTCGCCAAGTCTCTCCGCATAATCGTGACCATCATGCAGCGTTGCTGTTCCGTCCCTTATCCTTTTGGATATCTGTGCAATTCTTCTGTCTTTCATGACATTGGACTTAAATGATGTCTGAATTTTTTCATTGAGCACAGGCACCACATCTGTTGCCATAATGTCACCGCCTTTCCCCACCATATAGGCATGAAAAAAGAGAGCTGGCGGACAACTCTCTCAGCGTTTGCAACCACTGTCATGCCTAGAATAAAGCCTTTTGGCTTATTCCCATCTTTGTCTCATGCTATCAATAAATGTTTGCATAGCATTCTGAATCTCTGCATCTTCATTGACCAAGATTGCATCCTCTGGGACTCCCTCCCATGTGTCAGCATGGACCTGGTAAATGATCTTACCATCTCTCTCCTCAGCTGTCTCTATTGTAGCGGGAATGAGAACGGACTGACCTGTTGTGTATTTTGTGACCATCATATCCTCCTTAAATTCCCGTTATCTCAAGAATCTTTTCCTCAGTGAGATAATCAGGATATGTTGTGTTAATCTTTTGAATCGCATCACCAATACCACTGAGCATTGATACATCTGCTCTAAACGGAGGCAACCACATTGGAGTTGTGATTGTGATCTGCTGCCTAGTGTATGCATAATCATCTCTGATGCATGCTGCAAGATATCCCGCATTCAATATTCCAACATTGAATGACTTGGATGCTGCTCTTGCTGTTAATCTGAGATTTTCATGTGATGCTCTTATTGCCTCATAGGATGCTGGATTGCTCTGTGGGAATCCAAGATCATCCAAAGTAAGTCCGACCTCTCCAGCAAATTGTGAGGCGAACATTTTCAGCTGCTCAATATGCGGAGTCATGCTCTGCTGTGAGAATTGTCCGAGCTTTACATGGTCCGTACCATCCTCATTGAGCGTGAATCTCATCATTGCTGACATAGCAGCGGACCACTTATCAAGCTCTGTTGCATCTGCATCAAGTCCTGTTGCCCACTTCTGCGGGAACGAATAAAACTCTGCTGAGATTTCAGATCGCTTGATTGTTCTTAATGCGGAGCCGACTGCTGCCATACATGCTCTCGTTATCCTGGAATGTCCAAAAGGCCGTTTTGCATCCGGTCTGAATACGATAGGCACAAGCATTGGCTCTTGTACTTTGTATCGTCTTTCCTCAACTAACTGTCCATTGTCATAAAATGCAGTAAATTCATGGGTGAAATATGCCTCCTTGATTGGCTGACCCAAGATATTTCTTTCCAAAACTGCATAACCCTCGTTTAAGAGTCCTGTTGTCGGATTTATTATCCCTGTTGCATCATCACCATTGATGATTTGCAGTCTTGGATATCCTGTCTCATCCTCTGAAACATAAATGAAAGAACAGGATGCAATCAACGCTCCTTGGATAGCACTTGGAAATAGGACATCTTTGTTGTTAGCCAAATAAATCTCATCAGGCCAAACACATCATTTTTAAATCCATAAAATTCCATCCTGTCTGCCAGAGCATCAACACCTCTTGCGCACCATCCAACACAGCTATTCCAATATTTCAATTCTGGAGGTGAGGATATGCCAAAATCAAAGGTCAGATTTTTCATTTCATAAAATTGATATCTGAGCCAAACTCTCAACTTTTTATTTTGTAAAAGATTCTGCAAAAATGCGATTCCAACATATTCCATCTCATCACCTATGCCGTTTGTAGTTTTTTTAACAGCTCCCGCCGATTTTGGCGCAGATTCTTGTGCA
>Ga0265298_10001748_pt1 | contig 31829 bp, 20 predicted proteins | sample AusTroGonzalo_MG_3_FD_193486 | JGI IMG/M metagenome (GOLD analysis project Ga0265298, IMG submission 193486) | Bovine rumen microbial communities from tropical cattle in Woodstock, Queensland, Australia - Gonzalo_01 | ecosystem: Host-associated > Mammals > Digestive system > Stomach > Rumen ... | reverse complement strand
GGCATAAGGTGTGTCGTAGTCGGGATTGAAGCCGATATTCATAGAAGTAGTACTATACCCATAGTCATCATAGCTATGAGAAGTATGCAAACCTGTGGGATCGCCCCAACCGATGTACAGTCCTCTGTCTGTGGAAGACGTGGCACCAACATTGAAGCTTGCCCATTTCACACTCAGGCCTAAGTCAACGATTTCAGGTTCTGGGAACAACGTCGTCTTGAAGTTCTTTGCATCCTCCTGCTGATAAATACGCTGACCATTCACCTCCACAAAAGCACAATACCAATATGGAACGTCAGGCGTCAGCCCCGACAGGGTAATCTCGCAACTTCCGCCAGAGCACGACTGAGTGGGCGTTTCCAAGCGGCTATTATCGTTTTGCAAGTCCTGACTGGTACCATATACCAAACCACAACGCAAACCATTATAATTGGCATAAGAGCCTGCCAACTGCACCTTAATGGTAGCAGAGGCAACACCTAAGTTATAAGCATCGCCAGAGGAGACGCTCACATTCACCTTGGGTTCGCCATAAACAGCACGCAGCGCACAACCAAAATAACGTTTCAGGACGCCCACAGTCGGCTTGTCACCGTTGCCATTGAAAGTCATTGCTTTAGCCGTAGTGTTGTCAGCCTTGTTCAATGTACCGCTCCAATAGTTCAACACGACATTCTGTCCAGAGACGGCACTACCCTCACGAATACCAGCAGCAGGTAGGAAAATACTATTACCATTGCCGGAAACCTCAAATCCGTTGTTCTCAGCGTCCCACGTCCAAGAACAATTAATTATCAGTTCCTGCAACTCCTCATCAGTAGGAAGACGCCATACACCACTGGCTCCCCAGTACTTCTTGACAATATCGTTTCCAAAGCCCACGATATCGCTGCTTGGCTGCAAGACAGGATACCACTTCAGGTTCATGGACTCGTTCTGTCCGGTAACATCACCCCAACCGACAAGCCATCCATCGTCTGTCGGCGATGTGGCACCAAGGTTTATGTTGGCCCAGTCGACAGACAAGCCCAGGTTGACAGCGGTAGGGGCAGGAGCACCGGTTGGCAGAGCCCTTGCCTCAATGTCCTCAAAATAGATTGAGTCGACATCCCAGACATTCTTCTCAAACGTTGTGCCGTCGGAATACCGTACAATTAGCTTATACTGTGCCTCGGCGACAAGCGGCAGCAAGAGCGCTGCAAGCAGTGTTATGAAGGTTTTCTTCATTTTCTATATACCTTAAATGATTTGTTGTTTACTCTGATAATATATAATCCTTGCGGCAGACGAGCCAGGCGGACTATCAGTTCGCGATAAGAGCGTACCACCTCGGCAGCAACCTGCTGACCACGGGCATCAAAGACACTCACGGGGGCAGCCTCGTCGGCTCCTAAGACACGTACTGTCTGGCCGTCAACCATCTCGAAGCGCAAAGCGTCGGTCAGGCGGTCTTTAATACCCACGTAGACACTGTCGACCGAGAAATTCACGCTGACAGAGACGATACCGTCTTCAGGCACCACATAAAAGCCTACATAGGAAGTCGGCTGATTAAGCATGACTTCAACAGGCTCGCTCACCTCTATGCTGTCGGAGCTGAGCAGCCATGCTTCGGCAGGCGTAACAGCCAAGGTAACCGTAGAGCCAGGCAATGCATAGTAATCGCTGATGACTACCTTACCATAACGGGTGACGAACTCTGCCTTATTCTTATCGTCGATGACCGGCCCAACCACTGCAGAGTCGTTGATGGCCACCTCAACCGTAGGCTTCAAATAGATGACGAATGTCGTATCGATACGGCCCACGTAATTGCCCTGACCATCGATGGTCAGTGTGGCAATGCCCGGTTCAGTGTTGTTGCTGCCAGTAATGATATAGTCGGAGTCCTCAATCAGTGCCGTAGACCCTATCTGCACAGCCATCTCGGGAAGGACGGGTTTACCGGCATAAGCGACACTGTCAGGTGCCAATGTCAACTCAGCCGTTCTGATGTCTTTTGGCTCAATGACAAGTCCAGCATTTACGTAGGTAAAATCGTAGTTGCCAGCTTCACCGCCGCTAACAACAATCGCATATTCTCCCACGTTACTCATGGATGTGGCCTCTGTATTGGCTACAGGTTGTTGAGCCAGCACGGTAGTATCCTCATCATTGACGAAACCTGTGACCTGAAAAGTCAGTTCAGGCAGTTCGTCGCCATACACCTTAGTCAACGAGTCAGCCTTGATGGTAAGCATCGCCTTGTTGATGGCGAATTCAGCCATCGTCGAGCCTGTATAGTTACCAATTCCGTTAATCGTCAGTTTACCAGAGCCTGCATTGACGTTGTTTTCGTATTCAGCCTGATAATCAGCAGTTGTCAACTCGGCATTACCAAGTTGCAAGAGGAAGGCCGGGGTGATGGGAGCACCCGTATAGACATAGCTATCCTCAGTGAAGGTTAGCGCTGCGGTCTCCAAGTTCTTCTGAGTAACCGTCAGGATGGCATCCTCGTAAGTAAACTCATAGTTCATAGCCTCGCCGCCGCCTACTGTGATAGGATAAATTGCCACTGGGCTGTCTGAGAGAGCTTCTGTAACGGCCACTGGCTGTTTCGTCAGGATCGTCGTGTCTTCTCCTTTAACGAAACCAGTAACCTGATAGGTCAGCTCAGGCATTTCGTCGCCATACACCTTCGTCAGCGTATCAGCCTTGACTGTCAGCATCGCCTTTTCGATGACAAATGACGCATCGACAGTGCCACGGTATTTACCCTTACCCGTCAGTTTGAGATTGGCTGTACCGGCGTTAACATTGTCAGTGTACTGTGCAGTATAGTCAACGCCGTCTGTCAACTCCTGGTTTTCAAACATCAGCGTATAGGCTGGAGTTATCGGCTGCCCCGTGTAAACAAACGAATCACCTGCAATAGTAAGTTGAGTCGACGAGGCAACCAGGTCCGTATAGAACGGTTCGACAGCAAATGTCGTGTTAATGGTTCCCTTGTATCGGCTCAGACCCGTCAACTTCAAATGGGCTGTGCCAGGGGTATCGTTGTCGGTAATCTCTACTGAATAATCTCTATCGGCTTCCAAGACGCGACCATTATAAGTCAGTGAAATAGTCGGAACAACGGGCGTTCCTTCTTCAGTAAAGTATGCAGTTCCGAGCGTCAGATTAGCTTGAGAGATATCCGCACGCTCGTAGAAATTAACATTCATCGTCACCTTGCCAGAAGCAGGCATGAGATAAGTAAACGATGACAAAGTGCTCAAATCGATAGGATTATAGCCAGACAACTCAACATCAATGCTATCCTTGGTCGTCCAATATCCTTCTGCAGGCTGTAACCATACTCTAACCGTAGAGCCGCCCAACGCCTTACAATTACTCAGATAAACGACGCCTTCCGGTGTAGTATAAGTTGCCATTGTTGCTTCCGTGAATTCCTCCAATTCAGGTTCAACAGTCTGACCATTCACCGTGGCTACGAAAGTAACCGGCATAGTAATGGTAAACGTAGCACTTGTCGAACCAGAATAAATACCTTTACCAGTGATAGTAACAGTAGCCTCGCCCGGATTGACATTATTCGAATAAGCTACTGTATAATCAACCCCTTCTTCCAAGACTTCAGTTCCGTTACTAACGGTAACAGAAGGTTTGAGGGCACTACCTGTATATTCAAACTGCGTCTGTGAAAGGGTCACAGTAGCCATATCGAGAGACGCAGGGAATGGAACGTATTTGGGTGTCTGATCGTAGACTGGCACTTCAGGAACATAGTCTGCGCCGACAGGAATGGTTGTGGAAGGAACGATTACTCCTGAACCTGCGTCAGGAACATCATACGGAAAAAACTTAAGACTTAGCACATCGCTTAGCGACTTGCTAAACGACTGTGACTCGACAACTAAACTTTCATTAGTAAATTTGACAGTAGGCAACTTAGACAGACTGAAAGCCACGCTGTCACCTTCCGTCATCCTTATGACAAGTTTTGTCTCTGTGGCTGCCTTTGAAGAGAAAGACGGCCACAGAGCCAACATTAAGAGTGCGAATATTGAATGTATGTTCCGCATGAATCATTTGCTACGTTAGGAGATAGTACCTTCACCTTAAAATACAATAGTGTAGGACTATCTTCTGAATTACTATATATTTTCACTTCACGGGTCATCTCTGACGGGAAGAATTCCTTACCGCTAAACGTTAGATGAAGCGTGACTGAACGTCCGCCCTTGATGGGTTCCTGAGGATAGTCAACCGTCGTACAATTACACGTTGTTTCAACATTGCTGATAACGAGATCTTCATCACCAGAATTGCGTACCTTAACTTCAAAGGCTTTAGGCTCGTCGGTCATCAGGACAGAACCAATGTCGACCATTTCTTCACCTAATTCAAGATGTGCAGGTTTCTTTTCACAAGAATAAAGTCCAGTGAAGAGAACGGTCACCAGCAAGGCAGGAATAAAGCGGCGAATGCTCATAGATTAAAAATATTACGAGTACCGTCCTGAGTCATATCAAGCAACGTCAGATACCAACGACCATCCTTGACAACAGGATTCAGATAAAACTTCATAACACCTTTTTCATCCTCCAAACTGCCGGAAGACACGACTTGCATCATGTAAATCAAGCGATTGTTGTTGGTCGTATAAAGGGCGAGACCTTTCAACTTACAACCATAATTTGGCAGCTGACGCATCGTATTCAAATAACTCTTACGCTCCTCGGCATTCAATTCGCGAACGGAGTCATTCTCATACTTATAAAGCATATTAACAGCTTCATCATAATTCTTGTTACCGATAATCATAAGATATTCGTTGGCCAGCGCTCTAACCTGAGAAGAATCATCAGGGGTAAAATTAAGCGATGGTGCACGTTCAATCTCAGAGGACGATTTTGATGCTTTCTCATCCTTGCATCCCATGCAAGCAGTCAGAAGCAATGAGGCTGTTATAGCGAGAAAAAAAGTCTTTGTCAATTTCATTTTTATAGAATAAAGGGGAGGAGTTCGCACCCCTCCCCTTAAATTAGAATTATCTGTTTTTAGAACGAAGCTCTACGAGCACCGTTGTTCTGAGTGCAGAGCACATGGACATTAACGGTCGTGAAGACTTCACCCCAGATGTACTTAACCTTAACAGGAAGCTTCAGCGTGAACTGCTGGACGTTAGAACCAAGGTTGGTGTAAGTCAGCGTACCAAAGTCAGGCTGCTCGGGACCAGTAGCAGGATCGGTCGGAGTCCAAGTCTGAGGCTCGTATACAAGCTCAATCATCTCGCTGACATCCTTCAGAGGCTTGGTGGGAGCTGCATTAGGATCGAGTGACATGTTGGTGAGAATATCCTCATTAGAGGCGAGATTACCACCAGCAGCAACACCGACAATCTGGATATCAGTTACACCATAGTAGTACCAGTAGTTGATCTTGTGGAGCTTATCGAACGGCTCATCACGCCAGTCGTCAAGCTTGATGATATCACGCAGATAGATAACCTGCTTGCCCTCAACAGAAGCATCACGTACTTCGGCAGGATTCTCGTTGACGTTAATCGGGCGGAGGAAGCGGATGTTGATAGGATCACCACTCAGCTCAATCTCGCAAGTACCAATCTTAGCCTTAACAGCCACGTAAGCAGTCAGAACGTTGTCGTTCAGCACCTTGTGAGGCCAGTAGTTCAGCAGAGCCTTAGCAAAGTCGGTCTTCAGATACTCAACACGCATGTGGTTGATGTCCTGATTAGCATTGTCAGTGTAAACCAGCTTAGCAATCTCCTGCTCGGCCTCACCGGGATCCTGTACACCATTGTTGTTCTTATCCTGGAATACCTTCAATGTCATACCATTGTCAGCAATCTTCGGAACGAACTGGTAAATCTTACCGTCAGTGTAAATACCCTTGAAGGTATTCAAAGCACCCTTCACGAACTCAAGACGGAGGGTAAGATCCTTACCACTGTGTCCTGCACCGTTAGTCAGCGTAATGAAGGCATCCTTATCAGCGTTGCTGCTCAGGTCAACCAGCTGGTTCTCCATGAAGGCAGCTGCAATGGTCTGCTGGAGTTCAGAGGTCTGATCCTCCTTCTCATCCTCAACACCGTATACGTTGGCGTGTACTTCTACCAGACCAGTACGCTCAGCCCAACCGTTCTTCTCATACCAGTAGTTCGGGTTCTTGCGGTTATCCCAGTTGATAGAACCAGAAATCTTACCAGCCTCAGTTACAGTAATTGTACCTGTGTTGAAGATCACATAGATGTCGTTAGCCTCAATACCATCATTGCTCTTATAGCGGATAGCGATAGAACGAGAGGTAGGACGCTTGTCGATGAAGGCAGCCTTAGCCTGATCCTTCGTAACAGCCCAACGGAGAACGTTGGTCTCAGGATCGTTCTGGTTCGGCTTCTCAGTTACCTCACCGAGCTCATTCTCAGTAGTTGTGGGCAGAGCAGTGAACTGAGCCTTACCATTGTTGGCAGAGCCATTGTTAGCCTTGTTGAATACAGCATACTGCTTCAGAGGACCAGCGTTGCCGCTCTTGTACTCAGGAGTATAGTTGTTCAGGAACTCGTTGTGAGAAACACCGATGAACTTGTAGATATCGAGCTGCTGCTCAATCCAAGTATTCTCGAACTCGTACGGGAGGTTATTGTAGTCAGCGCAACCGTTCTTAACAGTCCAAGGAATTTCATAGTCCCAGTTAGGACCAGTGTACTCTACGAAGCGACGCAGCGGGCTTGCAGGAGGATTGATAGGATCAACAGCAATGGTATCGGTAATCAGGATACGGATGTAACCATAGTCAAGGACATTACCCTCCTTATCTCTCAAGGTTACGCGAACCAGAGGAGTACGGCCAATCAGCTGACGAGTCTGATAGTTAGCCTTATCGATTTCATAAGTATCACGGTTGTAAGGAGACTGGACACCATCACGACCCTCGCTCTTCGAAGGAGCCCAAGGAATCAGGTAATGCTTACCATTCTTCTCATCAATAACAGCGTGAGCAGACTCAGAAGTCTTGTTAGAACCGTAGCGGACATAAGTCAGCTCGAAGCCATAAGACAGGCCATAAGCGCTGATATCCTTCATCCACTTGTGCTTACCAGTGTTAACGTCACGATAGTGAGTCTCAACCAGCTTCTCGAGTTCCAGACCAGCGCTGGTGTACCATACAGAATCCTGAGGAGCGAAACCGTCAGCCTCGGTCTTGATGTCATCACCCTTACCAGCAGCCTCCGTAATGGTGGCGAACAGGTGAGAGTTGTGACGGTCGAAGATGTCACCAGTTTCTACAACATCACACTGACCGCAGTGAGTGTTGCGAACGTTGCGGAATGAGGGAGCGAGCTCCTTCGGAGCGTGAGCCAGCACGAGGCTGTCAATGTACTTGTTACGGAATGTAGCATAGTCAGAAGTAATGGTAGTGTCACCATACTGTACCTCAGTAGCGAAGACAGTAATCTTGTCACCACTCTCAATCAGGTTAGGATTAGCCAGCTTGTACTGAACCTGCAGGATACCCTTAATACCACCTTCATCGGTCGGCTTAACCAGCTTATCAACAGACATACCGATGTTACCACGAGTAACGTCGAACCACTTGTCCTCAACGATAGGTCTCACATCATTCTTGGTGAGCTTAGTCACATTAGCCGTAGAGGGGTTCATGTAGTACTTAGCAGTGAAGTCGAGGACGCGATAGCGACCAGTCTGCTTCTCATAGCGAGAAGGATGATCCTCGTCGCGCTTCATGTTAGTAGCCTCCTTGTTGAAGCCAGCCTCATTGTAAGCATCGTGCAGAGCGTTCTTCTCAGCCTTGTCGTAAGAAGCAGAGATCCAGTGGTTGCCAGGATAGTTGTTATAACGCCAGAAGTTCAGAGAGAACACTTCGAGAGCCTCAACACCATCAATGTATCCCTCGGGGATGAACACGAGGCTACGGAGCTGCTTCGAAATCATCTGGAGAATGTTCAGCTCAGCCTGAACAGCGTCAATGCGCTGGCCTAAAGCTGTCAGCTCGTTATCCTTCAGCTTCTGAATCTCGTCATTAGTATAGGTCTTAGCAGCGTTGATGGCAGCGTCACGCATCTGCTCAGCATACTGCTTACACTCAGCCTTGGCAAGAGCAATCTTCTGATCGGCATAAGCCTCAGCAGCAGTCTGGGCTGCGTTAGCCTTAGCAGTAGCAACCTGATCGGCATAAATCTTGGCAGCAGACAAAGCAGCGTCAGCCTTAGAGTCAGCATAAGTCTTAGCTTCAGCCAGGAGCTTATCAGAATAAGCCTTAGCTTCGGTCAGCAGCTTATCGGCATAAGCCTTAGCAGCGGCCTCAGCAGCGTCTGCCTTTGACTTAGCAACCTGGTCGGCATAAGCCTTGGCATCAGCCAAAGCAGCGTCAGCCTTTGCCTTAGCAACCTGGTCGGCATAAGCCTTAGCAGCAGCCTCAGCAGCGTCTGCCTTGGCAGCAGCCTCAGCAGCAGCAAACTGCTTAGCAGCAGCCTCAGCAGCGTTAGCCTTATCGGTAGCATCCTTAGCGGCAGCAGCGATAGCAGCAGCCTGAGCGGCAGCAGCCTTCTCAGTAGCGTCCTTAGCAGCCTCCTGCAGAGCCTGGGCAATCTTCTCAGCCAGCTGTGCATCAGTATACGACTTGGCGTTAGCCTCAGCCTTAGCAGCCTTCTCAGCAGCGTCAATAGCGGCGCGAGCCTCAGCAGCAGCGATTTCAGTACCAACATAATTCTTGGTAGCTGCACCACCGTCAGCGTTCAAAGACTCCTGCCAAGCATTGAGAGCAGCAATCTGAATCTCAAGGTTGTTCAGATAAACGCGAATCTTAGAAGTAGCGTCATCAAGATTCAAGTCTTTCTCCAGAGTTGTCAGACGAGCACCCAGACCAGACTCTACAGCCTCAATCTGAGCCCATGTCTTCTCAAGAGCCTCCTTGTAGGTCTTGCAATCAGCAAAGTTTGCAGACTTGCTGATGTCGCCACCAATCAGAGTGTTCAAGTTGTCGAGAGCCTCCTGAGCAGCCTGAATACGGGAACTCAGTGCAGCTTCTTCAGCCTTAGCGCGAGCAACTTCCTTGTCAATAGAACCGGAAAGCTCTTGTGTAGCTTGAGCAAGTGCTGCCTTGGTAGCATAAGTAGCCTCCATGTCAGCACGAAGATCGGCGATCTTTTTCTCAAGATCCACCTTTGCTGCCTCCAGGACTGTCACACGATCACCAAGATTGTTAATGTCGTCATCGTAGTCCTTACAAGACACGAACACGCTCATAGAAGACACGAAAAGTGCTCCTAAAAGCAATGTACCAATTAATCTTTTCTTCATACGATTAATAAATTTAAATTAATAATAAAAATTAAGTTGTTATACTTTTTCTTCTTTGTTCGTTCTCTCAAATCTGCCCCTTTTCGACTCCAAAGAGCCTACTTACGGGCACTATGACTCCCACAACGAGCCAAATTTTTGGTGCAAATATAGACATATTTCTGAAATCTTGCAAGAATTTTCGATTTTTTTTTTGAAAAAACGCGAAAAAGATGCCTTTTTATGCGGTTTTCGACGCTTTTTTACCGATTTGCATGCAAATTATTCTTCATATACCTTATTTATATATTATTAGCACCTGCGCTCTTCATCAGAACTCAGCCGACTTCGGAGTGCGCGGGAAAGGTATCACGTCGCGGATGTTCTGCATACCCGTCACGAAGAGGATGAGTCGTTCGAAACCGAGGCCGAAACCAGCATGCGGGCAGGAGCCCCAGCGGCGGGTATCAAGATACCACCAGAGCTTGTCGGTCTCCATGCCGCGACGGTTGATTTCGCCCATGAGTTTGTCGTAGGACTCTTCACGGACAGAACCTCCGATGATTTCACCAATCTGCGGGAAGAGGACATCAGTACCCTGCATGGTAGGAGCAGGGGCGACGGTACCCTTATAGCCTATTGAGGCCCCGTCGACAGAATCGACGGGAACATTCTGCTTCATGTAGAAAGCCTTGATGGCGGCAGGATAGTCGGTCATGATGACGGGCTTCTTGAAATGTTCCTCAACGAGATAGCGCTCGTGCTCGGAAGCCAGGTCATCGCCCCAGTTGCAGGGGAACTCGAACTTCTTACCTTTCTTAATTGCCTCCTGCAGGATATTGATACCCTCCGTATAAGGGAGACGGACGAAACTGTCCTTCAAGACACCCTCAAGACGGGCGATGAGCGACTTGTCAATCATCTGATTGAGGAAGGCAAGGTCGTCCTGGCAGTTGTCGAGTGCCCAACGGACACAATACTTGATAAAATCCTCCTCGAAGTCCATCAGTCCCTCCTGGTCGAGGAAGGCCACCTCAGGTTCCACCATCCAGAACTCAGCCAGATGGCGCGGGGTATTTGAATTCTCGGCACGGAAAGTAGGTCCGAAGGTATAGATGGCACCCAGTGCGGTGGCACCAAGTTCACCTTCGAGCTGTCCACTAACGGTCAGCGATGTTTGTTCACCAAAGAAATCATCATCGTAGATAATCTTTCCATTCTCATCTTTCTTCAGGTCGTAGAGATTCTTAGTCGTTACCTGAAACATATTTCCTGCACCTTCGCAGTCGGAAGCGGTGATGAGCGGGGTATGGAAATAGTAAAAGCCATGCTCGTGGAAATAGGTATGGATAGCCATTGCCATGTTGTGGCGAATGCGCATCACGGCACCGAAGGTATTGGTGCGAAGACGCATGTGGGCATTCTTACGCATGGCCTCGAAAGACTGGCCCTTCTTCTGCATGGGATAGTCGTTACCACAGAGACCATAGATCTCAATGGATGTGGCCTGAATCTCAGAAGTCTGACCTGCACCCTGACTTTCAACCAGTGTACCAACGGCGCAGATGCAGGCACCAGTGGTGACATCTTTGAGGTTGAGAGTTGAAGGTTGGAGGTGGAGGGTTGACGGGTCAACGACAATCTGCACATTCTTGATGGTAGAGCCATCGTTGAGGGCAATGAAGTCAACAGCTTTAGAACTGCGATGCGTGCGCACCCAGCCCTTTACGCAGACCTCCTTGCCATATTCCGTGCTTTTCAGCACATCAATTATCTTTGTTCTATTCATATTTCAAATTAGTAATGAGTAATTAGCAATTAGTAATTAATCATTATTCATAAGCTCCCATGCGTAGACGGTCAACCTCCTCCTCTGTGAGGTAGCGCCAGTCGCCACGGCGGAGGTTCTTCTTGGTAAGACCGGCAAACTGTACACGGTCGAGCTTGAGTACCTTATAGCCAAGGCTCTCGAAGATACGACGTACGATGCGATTCTTGCCAGAGTGGATCTCAATGCCCACCTGTTTCTTGTCAGTAGCGTCAGCATACTGAACATCGTCGGCCTTAATCTCACCATCCTCGAGCTGGATGCCCTCTGCAATCTGCTGAAGGTCGTGGGCTGTGATATTCTTGTCGAGATAGACATGATAGATCTTCTTCTTCAGATACTTCGGATGCGTGAGCTTCGAGGCGAGGTCGCCATCGTTAGTCAGCAGGAGCACGCCCGTGGTGTTACGGTCAAGGCGACCAACAGGATAGATGCGCTCGGGGCAGGCATTTTTGACAAGGTCCATAACCGTCTTGCGCTGCTGCGGGTCGTCACTGGTGGTAACATAGTCCTTCGGCTTGTTCAGGAGGACATATACCTTCTTCTCAGGTGAGACGGGTTGATCGTGGAACTTCACCTCATCAGTACGCAGAATCTTGGTACCGAGTTCAGTAACTACCTGACCATTGACGGTGACAACGCCAGCCTGGATGAATTCATCAGCCTCGCGACGGCTGCATACACCAGCATTAGCAAGGAACTTGTTCAGACGCAACGGTTCATTGGGATCATAGTTGACCTCCTTGTACTCGATGCGTTTCTTCATGCTATACTTTGCATTCGGGTCGTAGTCGGCCGTGCGGGAACGCTTGTTGTACGGCTTCGAACCATAGTTGCTATTGCCATAACCACCGGACTTACCGTAAGAACGGTTTCCGGGACGAGCACCTTGCTGACGGGGCTGATAACCGCCACGGTTGTTATTGTAACCGTAGCCACCACCCTGCTGGCGGGGCTGATAGCCCTGACGGGGCTGGTAACCACCCTCTTCTCCCTCCTGATAGCGGGGACGGTAGCCACCCTGACGGGGCTGGCCGTATTCAGACTGACGGGACTGATAACTCTGACGGGGCTGATAGCCACTATTATAGTTGTTACGAGGGCGATAGCTACTACGTGACTGACCATATTGCTGGCCATAATCACCTCGCTGACCGTATTCGCTTGAGGACTGACGGGGCTGGCTCTGCAAGCCGGCACCGAAGCCTTCAGGACGGAAACCGCCGTCGTCATTGCTACTGCGATTGAAACTGGGACGCTCGCTATTATAGGCGGGGCGCTGTCCGGTGTGGATACGTGGACGCGGTGAACGTCCGCGATAGTCTCTCTGAAAACCATTACCTGCCTGAGGATAGCCTTCACGGCCGCCTGTGCTCTGTTCTGTTGCAGGTTTCTCTTCAAATTTCTTCTCGTTCTCGATTTCCATGTTTTATTCTGTTTTGTGTTTATACCTTATTTATATATAGGAGCTACGGCATCGCCGCAGCATAGCCGACATCATCACATGCCAGTATATGTGGCGGGGGTGATTGCACGGAGTTCCTCCTTCACGGAGTCGCTGACTTCCAGTGTATCAATGAAATTGGCAATGGTTACAGCCGTAATGCCCTCGTTGGTACGGGTCAGGGCCTTCAGTGCCTCATAGGGGTTAGGATATGCCTCGCGACGGAGAATGGTTTGGATGCCCTCAGCCACGACAGCCCATGTATTATCAAGATCCTGTTGGAGCTTTGCCTCATTGAGGATGAGTTTACGCAACCCTTTTAGGGTCGATTGGAAGGCAATCAAGGCATGTCCCATAGGTACGCCGACATTGCGGAGCACCGTAGAGTCGGTAAGGTCGCGCTGCAGACGGCTCACGGGGAGCTTGGTTGACAGGAACTGCAGGACGGCATTAGCAATACCCAGGTTACCCTCCGAATTCTCATAGTCGATGGGGTTGACCTTATGAGGCATAGCGCTGCTTCCCACCTCACCAGCCTTGATCTTCTGCTTGAAGTAATCCATGGAGATGTACATCCAGAAGTCTCGGTCAAGGTCGATAACAATGGTATTGATACGACGCATGGCATCAAAGATAGCAGCAAGCCAGTCGTAGTTACTAATCTGCGTTGTGTACTGCTCACGCTCCAAACCCAACTTCTCGCTAACGAACTTATTGCCGAACTCTTGCCAGTCATACTGCGGATAAGCAACATGATGAGCATTGAAGTTGCCAGTAGCACCACCAAACTTTGCCGTGATGGGTGTCTCTTTCAGGGAGCGAAGCTGCTCTTCGAGACGATAGACGTAAACCATGACTTCCTTGCCTAAGCGTGTCGGCGAAGCAGGCTGACCGTGGGTCTTAGCGAGCATCGGCACGTTACGCCACTCTTCTGCATAGTCGTGGAGCTGTTCGATCAACTCTTCCACAAGTGGATAATAGACCTGCTCCAAAGCCTCCTTAATAGACAAAGGGACAGAGGTGTTGTTGATATCCTGAGAGGTAAGGCCGAAGTGGATGAACTCTTTGGCCTGAACGGGGAAACCGTTCATCGCATCCAAATGTTCCTTGATAAAGTATTCAACTGCTTTGACATCATGGTTGGTCACCTTCTCAATATCCTTCACACGCTGCGCATCCTCCAAAGAGAAGTTACGATAAATATCGCGAAGCAGCTCAAAAAGAGCTTTGTCGAATTGTTCCAACTGAGGCAAGGGGAGTTCACAAAGAGTAATGAAATACTCGATTTCCACACGGACACGGTAACGTATCAGGGCGTATTCCGAAAAGTATCCTGCTAAGGCATCGGTTTTGCTACGGTAGCGGCCATCAATAGGCGAAATGGCAGTTAATACACTTAAATCCATTGGTTGATAATTAATTATCACTTTTATCTTGCGCAAATTAAAAACCGCAGCATCTTTGGGCTGCGGACTTTCTCTATGTTTTCGTGGGCGCTGACGGATTCGAACCGCCGACCCTCTGCTTGTAAGGCAGATGCTCTAAACCAGCTGAGCTAAGCGCCCTCATCTCTTGTAAGCGGGTGCAAAGGTACGAAGAAAAATCGAAAGGAAAAAGAGAAATGAGGAAAAGTTTCGGCTGTTAACGTTTTTTAAGTTGCAAGCCTTGATATTGCGATGATAACGCAACAAACGGGACAGAAACAAACAAGATGGCAACAAGTGGGACGAAAACAAACGGGACCGGAAATTATCCGAGCAAGTGCTCAATGTCTGTCTGCGGAAGGATGGCAAGAATGGCGCGGCCATCTGGGGTATAATTGACATTGGCACAAGCAAAAAGCTGATTGGTCAGACTTTCCATCTCCTCATTGGTGAGCAATTGACCGTAAGGAACGGCAGTAGCCCGAGCCAGTGTCAGCGCCAGCTTCTCGTGTTGTGAGGAAGAAGTTGTCCCTTCTTTCTCAGCAGCATCAGCTACGATGCTACGCACCAGTGCCACAGGGTCTCCATCGACACCACCTGGGATGGCATTAACGGCAAAGCTACCTCCACCAAGGTCGGAGAGATCGAAGCCCATCTTTGTCAGCTGAGGGAGAAGTTCCTGAAGGATAATCACCTCAGAGGGCGAGAACTGGATTGCCTCTGGGAAGAGTACGCTCTGAGGTACCATCGCCACTTCCCTGGAGGCATACTTTTCGAAAAGGATACGGACAGAAGCACGATATTGGTCAATCACCATCAGTCCCGACTTGACTGCCGTCATAATGTAACGACCTTTGTACTGATAATGTACCGGCGACTTCTCCGAGATAAGCGACGGAACAGACTGGGGAGCATCAAAGAGGGAGGGAGGAGCGGAGGAAGGCTGCGGCACCGCCACATCAAAGCCAACAGAATCATGAAAGGCGGAAGGAGCGGCAGAGTCAGAAAAGGCAGAAGGAGCGGCAGAATCAGAGGGACCAACAGCGCCAGAACCGCCGGATGGAGCAGACTTAAAGGGGTTGTAGGAGGGATTATAAGAAACTTTAGGAGCCTCCATGTGGCCAATGGCAGGATTGAATACAGGAATATCAGGGCGCCCCACCGTATCGAAGTCGATGGAGGGGACATCGCAGAAGCGACCTATAGCATCTCTGACCGCAGCAGTAAGAATCTGCCACATCGGCTGTTCGTTCTCGAACTTGATTTCGGTCTTAGTGGGATGGATATTGACATCTATATCAGCAGGAGCAACGTCAAAGTAAACGAAATAAGGAGGCTGCGTCCCTTCGGCGACAAGCCGCTCATAAGCAGAAATTATCGCCTTATGGAAATAGGCATGCTTCATATAACGGCCATTGACAAAGAAATACTGATGCGCCCCCTTCTTCTTGGCAGCCTCAGGCTTACCAACAAAGCCCGAGATCCGTCCCATGGCGGTGCTCACTTCCAATGGCATGAGATCCTGACAAAAGTTCTTGCCAAACACATCGGCAATACGCTGCAGGAACGAGCCTGCACGAAGGTTAAGGATTTCAGTCCCATTGCTATGGAGGGTGAAAGTAATATCCGGATAGACGAGCACAATACGTTCAAAAGCTGACAGGATATTATTCAGTTCCGTAGCATTCGACTTCAGGAACTTGCGTCGCACCGGCACATTATAGAAAAGGTTGCTGACCGTCAAGTTACAGCCCACAGGACATGAGGCAGGTTCCTGTGTCATCACCTTTGAGGCAGCAATGGTGAGGCGAGTTCCTATTTCCGCATCAGCCATACGGGTCGTCAGCTCCACCTGAGCCACTGCTGCTATTGAAGGCAGCGCTTCGCCACGGAATCCCATGGTATGAAGGTCAAACAAATCATCGGCCTTACGAATCTTAGAAGTGGCATGACGCTCGAATGCCAGTCGCGCATCCGTTTCAGACATTCCCTTACCGTCGTCGATAACCTGTATGGAGGTACGACCGGCATCCTGCACGATGACATGAATGTTTCTTGCTCCGGCATCAACAGAATTCTCTACCAACTCCTTAATGACGGAAGCCGGACGCTGAATAACCTCACCAGCCGCAATCTGGTTGGCAACAGTATCGGGTAACAACTGGATAACGTCGGTCATTTCTTCTTACTTTTTGACTTCGACTGAGGTTTCAGAGCAGTGCCCTCCTTCTTGCCCCGCCAGAAGAAGATATCCTCTTTAGAAAGAGGACGCACATAGTCGAACCACGCAAAGCCTTCAAGGTATTTCTTTTCGGGCGGAATCTGCGACATCGGGTATAAGGTTCCCTCTGCCTTAGGCATCCATATCTTCTTCATCTTACGGTTCTCCATAAACATTCGCAGTTCGCTGGTCTCAGTATAGTTTAGACCCACAAGTGAGCTGTCGGCACTATCCTCAGGATAATAGATAATCAGCACATTATCCTTTGCCTTTGCCTCGTAGATGACTCTATTTTTAAAGAAGGCGAACATCTCATTCGACGACACTTGATTATAATGCACGGTGTCGGGCAGTTGTTCAATGGAAAAAGCTTGATTAATGACATGAGCATGGTCGATGACAGAGTCACGCATAAAAACTTGGATCTCCTCACCAACCAGCTGCTGACTGTTATTCCATACGATAGGATCGAAGTACATGGTCATACATGAATCCTGTGAATTGTAAACCAATGAATCACAGACCGCCTGGACATCTATTCTATATGCGCGTACCTTATTATACGCGTGTATCTTTCGGTAGACTGAGTCTGTATTGATGTTGAAGGTGAAGATCTTGAACGTGTCAGCATGCATATAAAGCGTATCACTTTGTGAGTAGTCCATTACTACAGCGCTGTCGGTACACATGGCATAGCCCGTCAAGTCATTATACTCGCCATAGTTTCCCGTGAGCATGTTTTTGTTGACGGTATCGGTGTAGATGATATTATAAAATGCCTTGCTAATGCCACTTTTCTCGTCGTGATAGACACTATCACCTACCAACGTTTTACCCTGGTTTGTCAGCACCGAACGGTCGAGCAACCGAGCCCGGTCGTTCTTGGTGTCATAGAAGCCTCGTTCAGAATATATATGGCTGTCGCCTGAGGTGATATCTGTAGGACCTACAATTTCGGCCGTCGAAGTATGGGTATCGTAATACAAAGTATCAGTTGTCAGATACATATCTTTATTACGCATCTTGACGTTGTAGTTAAAAACGGCCATCTTCGACTTTGTATTGTATTCACCCCAGTCAGAAATCAGTGTCGTCTTTCCATCGACCATCTTTCCTCCTTCAAAGAAGTAAGCATTGTCGTAGAGACGATCAAAGTTCAAACTGTCGGTAAAAAGCGTCGTACCGCGGTTCTTCAACTGTACATTGTTACGAGCTATAGCCATCTCGTCATTTCCATCGTAGAAAGCATAGTCACTGAAAAGCGAAAGCGTATCGCCCTGATACATCTTCACGTGGCCAAATGCCTCGAACGAATTGCTGGCTTCGTAGAAATAGGCACTGTCGCAGTAAAGGGTAGCACCTTTATGGCGGAACTGCACCTTACCGTTAAGGATTTGTGCATCAGGGTTCCTATACTGGTCAAAGTGAAGCACGTCGGCATGAACCAAGTAGACATGCTTATCCTCCGTCTTGGGCTTAGCTGCACGGCGAGCCTTCTTCTTGGCAGCAAAGGCTACAGAAGAAGAAAGGGCAACAAGCAGAAAGGCTGCGGCAACGCCGCAGCACAGCCAACCAAAGGGACGAGAACTGACTTGTTTCACCCACAGCCAACTAAAGGGACGAGAACCAACTTGCCTCATCCACAGCCAATATAAGGAACGGAGCCCTGTTTTCTTCATCGAATCCAGCCTTGATACTCGAAATCGCAATCGCGATAGTCCTCGTTTATGCGCACATAGGTCGCATTAATCTTATCGACAACCCATTTGTGGATTTTCTCCTGACGAAGCCTTGCGAGCACCACATCTTTCATGATCTGGAAGTCCTCAGTAATCATGGCCTTATGCCCCTCCACCCTACTCTTCAGTTTCACAATGGCGCAGACGGTCTTTCCCTTATTGTTGATCATTCTGAATGCATTCGAGATACTTCCAACCGACATGGTATCTACGACCCGTGCCACTTCGGGCGGCAAATCCTGCATACGGAACTTTGAAGTACTGCTCTGCGGATCGGTCGGGTCTGGACGATTGGTCATCAAACCATGGTTATTGCGGGTGTCCTTATCGTCGGAGCCGTAGGTGGCAGCCAATTCGAAGGTCCATTTATCCGTAAACTCGGCACGCAAGGGCAGCGGCGGAATACCCGCACGGATATCAGCAGCAATGGAGTCAAGACGGACAATAGAGGCCTCCACGGCAGAGTCACTCACCTCAGGCTTAAGCAAGATGTGACGGGCATTAACCTTGTCGCCACGCTTATCAATCAGCTGGATGATATGGAAACCGAATTCCGATTCCACAATCTTCGACACCTTCTTGGGATCAGTCAAATTAAAGGCGACATTAGCAAACTCAGGCACCCATTCGCCACGCCCCGTATAACCCAGTTCACCACCATTACGGGCTGAACCGTCCTGAGAATACAGACGAGCCAACGTCGAGAAAGAGGCTTCGCCACGATTAATGCGGTCGGTAAACTCACGCAGTTGATCCTTCACCCTATTGATTTCCGCCAAGTCGACACGTGGTGTCAAGGTAATAATCTGTACCTCGACCTCTGTAGGAACAAAAGGCAGACTATCCTGCGGGATGTCCTTGAAATAACGACGCACCTCAGCAGGTGTCACCTTGATATCCTCCACCAGTTTCTGCTGCATTTTCTGCACCATCACACGGTCACGATAGTCATCATGCAGTTGCGTGCGCATCTGAGTGATAGACTGGCGCTTATACTCCTCCAACTTCTCACGGGAACCTGCCATCTCTATCCATGAATCAATCTGGCGGTCAATACCCGAAGATATTTCCGACTCAGTCACCTCGATACTATCGATGGCCGCCTGATGGAGGAAAAGCTTTTGAACAGCTATCTGCTCGGGGATGGAACAGTCAGGGTTTCCATTGAAACGAATACCCTCCTGCGCAGCTTGCAAGCGCATCTGTTCGATGTCGCTCTTCAGGATTGCCTCGTCGCCAACAACCCATACGACCTCATCGATGACATTCTGCGCACTTGCAGAGTTCACAAATAACAAGCAGTGAACTGTGAATAGTACCACTGCCATGACAATTCTTCTGGAAATATCTTTTCTCTTCATCTCACCTTTACCCTTCCATTTTACTTTTCACTTGAAGCAATGCCTCGCAAAGCTTCGAAGTTAACGGTGAAAGGATATTTACGGCGAAGCTCTGCCACCCATTCACGTTCTAACAGGTCCTGATAGTCAGCAACCACTTGACCGCGGACGTCAGTATAATCCTCTGGTCCTTTCTTCAACACTTTACCATAGACAGCATCAATGGGGTAGTCCTTCAGTTTGGCAACCACCGTATCCTTTTTGAATATAGCGCTATCGACAAGTGCGTTGTCACCCATACGGAACAAACCCTTCTCAACGCGAATACGGATGATGGAGTCGCCATTAAAGGTCTTGCGGAGGGCATCGGCCCATTTATCGAACTTCAGTTTCTTGACGCAGTCCTTCACGCCCTGTACGTCGGCCACGTTCTTCACATGGTAGGCAATACCCTTAAAACGGGGCTCCTTCCAATCGTACTTTTTCTTATTCTTCTTGAAATACTGCTCCAGGCCTGCCTCATCCTTGGCAGCTTTCTCCCAAACGTGCTGGTTGCTGATCTCATAAAGCAATAATCCCTCGTAATACTCGCGGATGAGGTTCTTCATATCAGAATCTTTTGCCGACAACTCGTCCGCTTTCTTATTCATAATGTCAGCAGACGTCAATGTGCCACCAGACTGGCTGACCAGCGTATCAACCTTCGCTTGTGCCAGCCGTTCGCGGATGCCACGCTGCTCCATGAATTTCAGGATGCTCTCCTTATGTTCCTCAAACGGTTCTAACATCTTATGGGCTTTTCTCAGAATAACATGATAACCATAAGGAGACTGGACAATGCCCGACATCTCACCATCCTTCAACGTGAAAGCTACATCTTCGAATTCCTTGACCAACTGACCGCGCTGCACAAAAGGCAGGAGACCTCCCTGACGGGCAGAGCCGGGATCCTGCGAGACCTTTTGGGCCAGTTCGGCAAAGTCAGCACCCTGCTTCAAGGCATTATAGATGGAGTCAATGCGGACCTTGGCAGCCTTCTGCTCCTCCTCTGTTGCTTTCTGGTCAAGACGAAGGAGGATGTGCGCAGTCTGTACCAGACCGTCAGGACCAATCTGCTTCACCGTGTTATCATAGATGTTATGAGCCTCAGCCAACATATCAGCATCGGTCACCATGGCCGGTAACACCTGCTGGTCACGATACTGCGCAAACTCCTGACGGAAAGAGGTCAGCGTATCGTAATGGGCATCGAGGGCCGCTGCCACTTTCAGCTTATAGTTTACAAAGAGATCAACATACTCCTCGACAGTCTTTTTGTCAATCACGCCCTCGGAGTTGTTTTTATTATAACTATATTCGAACTCCGAGCGCAAGACATCCTTTCCATTCACAGTCATAACCACCGGATCGTCTTGCGCCACTGCACGGCTGAATAATAAAGAAGAAATAACAAAGAAGGCTAAAGCCATCCTGTTTCTGTATCTCATCACGTCTTTCATCTTCTTTTCTTTCTTTATTCCTTTTCCTATAGGCCGAAGGCCACATTAATCGTTAGGTCTCGAATAATTAGGTGCTTCACTGGTGATGGTGATATCATGAGGATGGCTTTCGTTAACGCCAGCATTGGTGATGCGGGTAAACTTCGCTTCGTGCAAAGCCTCAATTGTTGCAGCTCCACAATAGCCCATACCTGAGCGCAGGCCACCTACCATCTGATAAATCACCTCCTGAACGGTTCCCTTATAAGGAACACGGCCAGCAATACCCTCGGGAACCAGTTTCTTAATATCTTTGGTGTCAGCCTGGAAGTAGCGATCCTTGGAGCCACGCTCCATAGCTTCGAGTGACCCCATGCCACGATATGACTTGAACTTACGTCCATTGTAGATAATCGTATCGCCTGGGCTCTCCTCTGTACCTGCTACTAACGAGCCCATCATCACACAGGAGCCACCAGCTGCCAAAGCCTTGACAACATCGCCAGAATAGCGCAAACCTCCATCAGCAATCAAGGGAACGTCCGTTCCTTTCAATGCACTGTACACATCGTAGATAGCCGACAACTGGGGAACGCCCACACCGGCAACGACACGGGTAGTGCAGATAGAACCAGGTCCAATACCCACCTTCACAGCGTCGGCACCGTTTTCAGCAAGCATCTTGGCAGCATCACCCGTAGCAATGTTACCCACAACGATGTCAATGTTCGGGAACGACATCTTTGCCTCTCTCAACTTCTCAATAACACCCTTGGAATGACCATGAGCCGTATCGATGACAATGGCATCGGCACCTGCATTGACCAATGCCTGCATACGGTCTAGCGTATCAGACGTAACACCCACACCGGCTGCAACGCGCAGACGTCCTTTGTCGTCCTTACACGCCATTGGTTTATCTTTCGCCTTCGTAATATCCTTATAAGTAATCAGACCAACAAGGTGGTTATCCTTGTCAACGACAGGTAACTTCTCAATTTTGTTCTTCTGCAAGATATCAGCAGCAGCCATGAGGTCGGTCTGCTGATGAGTGGTCACCAAGTTGTCCTTCGACATAATCTCATCAACAGGACGGTCCAATCGACGTTCAAAGCGCAGGTCACGGTTGGTAACAATACCCACAAGACGCTTATCGTCATCGACCACAGGAATACCACCAATATGATATTCGGCCATAATGTCAAGAGCCTGGGCAACCGTTGAACCAAGGGGGATGGTGATAGGATCGTAAATCATGCCATTTTCAGCACGCTTGACAATCGCCACCTCACGGGCCTGATTCTCAATGGACATGTTCTTATGGATAACGCCAATGCCACCTTCACGGGCAATGGCAATGGCCATCTGGCTCTCAGTCACAGTGTCCATGGCAGCCGTAACAAACGGAACGTTCAGGGCAATGTTTCGCGAAAAGCGGGTTTTCAACTCTACCGTCTTGGGCAGTACTTCTGAATAAGCGGGAATGAGAAGGACGTCATCGAACGTAAGGCCGTCCATCACAATCTTGTCTGCAATAAATGAAGCCATATTTTGTACCTTTCTTTAAATATTGCGTGCAAAGATACAAAAAAGTTGAAAGTTGAGAGTTGAAAGTTGAAAGTTTTTATTTTGCCTTGTAGTTTTTTAACTTTCAACCTTCAACTTTCAACCTTCAACACGTTAATTTGCCATCTCACTGATGAACTTAATGCGGACGAGACGGATTTCGGTCTCATCGCCACCCAACTCCTGAATAGCGGCCTCCAGGTCGTCCGTATCAGAATCTGCGAAATAATCATAGATTTCATCGACACGGTCGTCGTCCATTACTTCCTCAAGGAAATAGTCGATATTGAGCTTCGTACCACTATACACAATAGCCTCCACCTCGTCGAGCAGTTCATCGAAGTCAATATTTTGGGCGGTGGCAATATCATCAAGGGCTATCTGCCGGTCAATATTCTGGATAATTTTCACCTTCAGTAGCGACTTCTTGGCAACAGTACGCACCCGGAGATCGGCCTGACGAGTGATATTGTTCTCCTCGCAGTAGCGTTTGATTAGATCGACGAATTCCTTAGCATAGGGTTGTTTCACTTTTCCCTCGCCAACGCCCTGGATACTCTTCAGTTCCTCCAGCGAAACAGGGTATTCGGTAGCCATCTGCTCCAACGAGACATCTTGGAAGATGACATATGGAGGACGCTCCATCCGCTTTGACACCTTCTTGCGCAAGTCAGTCAGCATACTGCTCAGTACGGGGTCTAACGCACTGGTTCCACCGTCATGCTCATCTACAGCATCTGGGTCGTCACTATATTCATGGTCTTTCACAATCATGAACGACTGCGGAGACTTCAGGTATTTCTTGCCCGCCGACGTCAGTTTCAACAGGCCGTAATTCTCAACATCCTTTTTTAGATAGCCAGCAATCAGCGCTTGACGAATGACAGGACTCCACAACTTCTCGTCAATACCCTCGCCAGCTCCGAACAGTTCATGATCCTGATGCTTATGAGCGATTATCTCCTCCGTCTCACGACCAATGATAAAGTCTTCCACATAGTCAGAGCGGAAATTCTCCTTGATTGTCTGAATAACCTGTAGCGTCAGGACGAGCTGGTCTTTAGCCTCAATCTTTGTCTTCGGATGCAGACAGTTATCACAGTTGTGACAGTTTTCCTTGTCATAGATTTCTCCAAAATAGTGAAGCAGCATCTTGCGGCGACAGACACTTGTCTCTGCATAAGCAGCCGTCTCTTGCAACAGCTGTCGGCCAATATCCTGCTCGGCCACGGGCTTGCCCTCCATGAACTTATCAAGCTTACGAAGGTCCTTATTAGAATAAAACGCCAAGCAGATTCCCTCACGGCCATCACGACCTGCCCGACCCGTTTCCTGATAATAGCCCTCCAACGACTTCGGTATGTCGTAATGGATGACAAATCGCACGTCGGGTTTATCAATACCCATACCAAAGGCAATCGTGGCAACAATGACGTCAATATCCTGCATTAAGAACTTATCCTGCGTCTCCGTACGTGTCGAGGAGTCAAGACCTGCATGATAGGCCAGCGCCTTGATCTCGTTGGCACGCAAAATCTCAGCCAATTCCTCAACCTTCTTTCTCGACAAGCAGTAGATGATACCACTCTTTCCAGGGTGTTGCTTAATAAACTTAATAATATCCTTGTCAATATCCTTCGTCTTCGGTCGGACCTCATAATACAGGTTCGGACGGTTGAACGACGACTTGAACTCCGTAGCATCCATGATGCCCAGATTCTTCTTGATATCCGTCCGCACCTTGTCCGTAGCCGTTGCCGTCAACGCAATGATAGGCGCCAGACCAATCTCATTGACGATAGGACGAATACGACGGTACTCAGGACGGAAATCATGTCCCCATTCCGAAATACAATGAGCTTCGTCAATGGCATAAAATGATATCTTCACCGACTTCAAAAACTCTACATTATCCTCCTTAGTCAGCGACTCAGGTGCCACATATAGCAGTTTGGTGATTCCCGCACGAACATCGGCCTTTACCTGGTCAATGGCTGCCTTGTTCAGCGAAGAATTCAGATAGTGGGCCGTACCTTCGTGTTCGCTCATCTGTGAGATGACATCCACCTGGTTTTTCATCAAGGCTATCAAAGGTGAGATGACGATGGCAACACCATCCATCAACAACGATGGCAATTGGTAGCATAGTGACTTACCGCCACCAGTAGGCATGAGCACAAACGTATCCTTACCGTCGAGCAAATTTTGCACGATGGCCTGCTGGTCTCCCTTAAACGTGTCGAAGCCGAAGTACTTCTTCAGGGCTTCAGTAAGATTGGTCTTTTTTGTCATATAGGCTTCCTTCTTTCAATTGTCCTCCTTTTCAACTGACTTGCAAGTGCGACTTGTCAAGTTGTTCTTGAGCATAGGCTCGTGTTACATTAAATTTCTTTACTTTCCGAGACGGAATGTCGAACATCGCATCCATCATAATATTCTCAACAATAGAACGTAGTCCACGAGCGCCCAGTTTATATTCCACAGCCTTATCGACCATCAGTCCAAGGGCATCCTCGTCGAAATTAAGCTCTATGCCATCCATCTCAAACAGTTTTTTATACTGCTTAATAATAGAATTCTTCGGTTCTGTCAGAATCCGCTCCAGAGCGGCACGGTCCAAGGGGTTCAAATAGGTAAGCACTGGCAGACGGCCGATAATCTCGGGTATCAGTCCAAACGATTTCAAGTCCTGAGGAGCCACATACTTCATCATATCTTCCTTATCAATTTTACGGACATTCTGAACCGAATTATACCCCACAGTATGGGTATTCAATCTTTGGGCAATCTTTCGCTCTATACCATCGAATGCTCCACCACAGATGAAAAGGATGTTACGTGTATCCACCTGAATATAATCCTGGTCAGGATGCTTACGTCCACCCTTAGGCGGCACGTTGACATTCGTTCCTTCCAATAACTTCAGCAGTCCCTGCTGAACACCCTCACCACTGACATCACGCGTAATGCTTGGGTTATCCGATTTACGGGCAATCTTGTCTATCTCGTCGACAAAGACAATACCGCGCTGGGCTGCCTCCACATTGTAGTCGGCCACTTGCAGTAGGCGTGTCAGAATGCTCTCTACGTCCTCACCAACATAGCCGGCCTCAGTGAGTACCGTAGCATCAACAATGGTGAAGGGCACGTCAAGCAGACGGGCTATCGTTCGTGCCAGCAGAGTCTTACCGGTTCCGGTGGAGCCCACCATGATGATGTTCGACTTTTCAATCTCCACCCCATTGTCATCCTGCGGTTGCTGCAGTCGCTTATAGTGGTTGTAGACGGCTACCGACAGATAACGCTTAGCCTCATCCTGGCCTATCACATATTGGTCCAAGTATTCTTTAATTTCGCGGGGCTTGGGTATTGTCAATTTTGATTTCCCGGCAGCCTGCGACTTGCTGTGCTGGGCCTCATTCTCCTTGACTATCTGATAAGCCTGTTGGGCACAGCTCTCGCAGATATACCCATTAAGGCCTGAAATAAGCAGTTTTACCTCTCTATCGCTTCTTCCACAGAAGCTACATGTCTTCTTCATTCGTTATTACTTCTTCCTTATCAGCACTTCATCAATCATTCCATACTCCTTGGCCTCTTCTGCCGTCATCCAGTAGTTACGGTCAGAGTCAGCATAGACCTTATCATAGGGGGTATGCGAATGGTCAGAGATAATCGTATACAACTCCTTCTTGAACTTTAAGATCTCCTTGGCCTCAATCTCGATATCCGAAGCCTGACCCTGTACGCCACCTAAAGGTTGGTGAATCATCACGCGACTATGAGGTAGTGCCGAGCGCTTACCCTCCGTACCTGCAACAAGCAGCACGGCCCCCATGGAAGCAGCCATACCAGTACAGATAGTAGCGACATCCGAGGTAATGAACTGCATAGTATCATAGATACCCAGCCCCGCAGTCACGCTACCGCCCGGCGAATTGATGTAGATGCTGATATCCTTACCCGAGTCGACCGAGTCAAGGTAGAGCAACTGTGCCTGCAGTGTGTTCGCTGTGTAGTCGTCAATCTGAGTGCCGAGGAAGATGATGCGGTCCATCATCAATCGACTGAAGACATCCATCTGCGTCACATTGAGCTGGCGTTCCTCCAGAATGTAAGGGTTTAAATACTGGGACTGTACCTTCATCACGTCATCGAGTACGAGGCCGTCCATTCCTAAATGCTTCGTTGCATATTTTCTGAAATCGTTCATAGTTTTCCTATATTTAAGGCAGAAAAAAAGGTTATCGACCCTTCTCCTACCAATGCGAGATACAAAGATAAGGAAAAAAGTCGATAACCCGTCAGAATTCCAAATATTTTTTTGCTAAAAAAGCAAAAAACGCTTATTTTTCCTGCAACATCTTGTTGAATTCGTCCAAAGAGACGGTCTTTTCATTCAATTTTACCACCGTCTTGAGCTTTTCAACCAACTTCTCGTCAACAGCACGGTCAACATAATTGTCAAGATTCTCGCGCTTCTTCAACTGCTCAGCAGCATAGTTTTCCAGCACATCTTCGGGGACATTGGACATGCCATACTGAATGAACTGCTGGCGAACTGCCTCCTTGGCAACAGCCTTCAAGTCGGCCTCCTCAACTTTAATCTCGTTGGCAGCAACCAGTTTCTCCTTGATAAGGTGCCATTTCAGTTCTTTGATGCTTCCCTCGAAATTCTTTTCGACGAAGTCTTCGCCCTTATCCTTGTTATTATTCAGCATCACACGCTTCAGCAGCGTCTCAGGAAACTCCAGCTTGCCTACCTTCTTCTCCAAGTGAGCACGTACATCGAGGAAGAACTTGTAGTCACTATTCTGTACGAGCTGAACCTTCAAGCCTTCGGCAATCTTCTCACGGAATTCCTTCTCATCCTTAACTGCGCCCTCGCCGAAAACGCGGTCAAACAATGCCTGATTCACTTCGGCTGGCTGGAAATGACGAATCTCAATCACCTGATAGCTGAAGTCGCTGGTCAAGTTCTTCACCTGATCCTTGTCAACCTTCAGCAGGGCTGCAACTTCGGCATCGTTGTCAGGATAGGCCTTCTTGGGATTAAAAGTAATGATGTCGCCGGGCTTGCAACCGTCGAAGAGTTTCTTCTGGTCTTCATCCTTGATATAGGCAGGCATAATCATGCCACCCTCTGTGGTGATGCCGCCCTCAAGGGTATTACCATTATCGTCGAGCTGGCGAAGGTCACCAGTCAGCGTATCATTACCGCCAAACACCTCGCCCTTGACGAACTCACCAGCCTGAGAGGCATACATCTGCACCTGCTGGTCGACGAGCTTGTCATCAACATCGATGGTATAGAAGTCTATTTTATCGCGGCCACTCAACTCTGCCTTGAACTCAGGAGCAACAGCAATGTCGAACATGAAGGTGAACGGGCCATCCTTCTCCAAGTCCTGAGGTTCCTGCTTCTCACTGGCCATGGGCTCGCCTAACATCTGGATATTGTTCTCGCGGATATATTCCATCAGTTTCTCACCCAACAGGCGGTTGACTTCTTCGACCTTCACGGCCGTGCCATACTGCTTCTTAATCATACCCATAGGCACCATACCGGGACGGAATCCGGGTACCTGTGCACGCTTACGATAGTCTTTCAAGGTCTTCTCGACCTTCTCCTGATAATCCTCTTTCTCGACAGTGATGGTCAGCAAACCATTAATTTTGTCGGGAGCTTCAAATGTAATGTTCATTGTCTTTTATACCTTATTTATAATTATAGTCTAAAATGGAGGTGCAAAGGTACTCAAATTTGAGCGAATCGCCAAATTATTTATTATTTATTATCATTTTGCAGCCATTCTGCGTCTCGCTCACCGCAGCGACTCCTCCTCTGCCTCTTTCCTGCGTTTCTCCTCGTCGAGCAATTGAAAGTCTTTTTTCTGTAATACGAAATTAGATCCGAGGTATTTTTCTTTCACAATCGGATTTTCCGCCAGTTCCTCAGGCTTACCCTTAAACAGGATGCGTCCCTCGAACAGCAGATAGGCACGGTCGGTGATATTTAACGTCTCATGTACGTTATGGTCAGTAATGAGGATACCGATGTTACGGTACTTCAGTCGCCATACGATATGCTGGATATCCTCTACAGCAATGGGGTCGACACCGGCAAACGGTTCGTCGAGCATGATGAATTTGGGCTCAATAGCCAGGCAACGGGCAATCTCCGTACGACGGCGCTCTCCACCCGAGAGTTGGTCGCCCAGGTTCTTGCGCACCTTCTGCAGACGGAACTCCTTTATCAGTTCCTCTAATTTGTTAAGCTGGTACTCACGAGGTTTACCAGTCATCTCCAAGACACTGAGGATATTATTCTCAACAGACATTTTACGGAACACCGAGGCCTCCTGTGCCAAATAACCAATACCAGCACGGGCACGCTTGTAAACAGGGAAGTCCGTCACTTCCTGATCACCCAAGTAGATATGACCGCCGTTTGGAACTATCAGGCCAGTCGTCATATAGAACGACGTAGTCTTACCAGCACCGTTCGGGCCGAGAAGTCCAACAATCTCGCCCTGACGCACATCGAAGTTCACGTCGTTGACAACCGTACGTTTGCCGTATCGCTTGACAAGTCCCTCAGCACGCAATACAATGCTCTCTTCTTCCATAATTCTCTATTTTGGGTGCAAAGGTAATAAAAAAACTCCTTTTTCAATTGTACGCCCAAATAAAATTCGCTTTGCTTGCAAAGAATTCTTAATTATTTCGTACCTTTGCAGGCAAAACAGAGGAAAAAAGATGCTACTACAGAAATGGCTGACTACCTTCGGTCGCTACATCATACTGATGGGGCGAACATTTTCAATACCAGAGCGCATGCGTATGTTCTGGAAGCAATACGTCAAGGAAATGGCCCAGTTGGGTGTCAATTCCATCGGTATTGTGCTATTGATATCCTTCTTTATCGGTGCTGTCATCTGTATCCAGATGAAGGTAAACATTGAATCGCCCTGGATGCCACGCTGGGTAGCTGGCTATACGACGCGTGAGATTATGCTGTTGGAGTTCTCGAGCAGTATCATGTGTCTAATACTTGCTGGAAAGGTGGGATCGAACATCGCATCGGAGTTAGGAACCATGCGTGTGACGCAACAAATTGATGCTCTCGACATCATGGGAGTCAATTCCGCCTGTTACCTCATTCTGCCGAAGATTCTCGGACTGCTTACTATCATGCCGTTCCTGGTCATCTTCTCTTCTGCAATGGGGATTGTCGGTGCCTATGCAACAGCCTATATCGGCCATATCATGCCCCCTGACGATCTTACATTGGGACTCCAACATTCCTTCATTCCATGGTTTATGTGGATGTCCATCATCAAGAGCCAGTTCTTTGCTTTCATCATCTCGAGCGTGCCTGCCTACTGTGGTTATACGGTCGAAGGCGGTTCTGTTGAGGTGGGTAAGGCATCTACTGATGCCGTCGTAACTTCGAGCGTATTGATTCTTTTTTCCGACGTTTTCCTAACACAGTTGCTCTCATGATTGAAGTTAAGAACCTATTTAAGTCATTTGACGGCAGAGAGGTACTGAAGAATATCAGCACCGTGTTCGAGGACGGCAAGACCAACCTTATTATCGGCCAAAGCGGTAGCGGAAAGACGGTGCTGATGAAGAACCTCGTCGGTCTGTTGGAGCCTACAAGTGGAGAGGTGCTCTACGACGGGCGCAACTTCGTGGCCATGTCGAAAAAAGAGAAAATCATGATGCGCCGCGAAATGGGCATGATTTTCCAGAGTGCGGCATTGTTCGACTCGCTCAACGTATTGGAAAATGTGATGTTCCCGCTCGACATGTTCTCAACAATGACGTTACGGGAGCGAGAGAAGCGGGCCATGGAGTGTCTGGATCGTGTCAACCTAGTAGGAGCCGAAAAGAAGTTCCCTGGCGAAATCAGCGGTGGTATGCAAAAGCGCGTAGCTATTGCCCGCGCTATTGTTTTGAACCCGAAATACTTGTTCTGTGACGAGCCTAACTCTGGTCTCGACCCGAAGACCTCGCTCATCATCGACGACCTTCTACACGGTATCACACAGGAATTCGGCATGACCACCATCATTAACACCCACGACATGAACTCCGTCATGGGCATTGGCGAAAACATTATCTTTATCTTCGAAGGAAGCAAGGAGTGGCAGGGCGTCAGCCATGACATCATGGAGTCGAAGAATACCCGGCTGACTGATTTTATCTTTGCGAGCAACCTGCAAAAGAAGATGCGTGAGGCCGTATTGGCTAACGGTATCAAGATATAAAAAAGTAGAAACAAAGTCGGGAAAAGACTACGAAGAATCTTATTTCATTCGCCAGCAACCGTTGTGCTCAACCATGGGGACAACAATTTCTTCGTTCGTACTGTCACCATAGCACAGGATAAGCATCACACTGACATAATCAGCCAAAGTGTCTTTACGGGCCGTCGACACTTGAACTTCCCGAATGCCCCGATGGGCCGTCTGCTGCTGTGCCATAAACTGCTTATACCCCGTCAACAGTTGCTCACGATAGGCATCAGGCAACGAGTCACCACCAGCCTTACCCTCTAAGAACTGCTCATATTCACCTTTCACAAGATGGGTATAATAGCCCTTGGCCGCCAAGGCTGCCCGTTCTTCAGGCGACACCTTAGCACACTGTATGCTAAAGAATAAAGAATAAAGAATAAAAAGAAAAGCTGTTGCACAGCGAATCTTCCTCTGATACTTCTGCAGATTTATCTTTCCTCTCATTATTCTTTGTTCTTTATTCTTTATATTTTAGGCGCAAAGCGCCGCAACAAAGCACCGCTTATTTCTGCCGGATAAACACGTTGATAGGCGAACCTGTCAGCGTCCAGTTCTCGCGAATCTTATTTTCCAGGAAGCGTTTGTAAGGCTCCTTGACATATTGCGGCAGGTTGGCATAGAACACGAAGGTGGGAATCTGCGTATCGGGCACCTGCGAGACGTACTTGATCTTGATGTACTTTCCCTTGACTGAAGGCGGCGGCGTGGCCTCAATCAGCGGCAACATTACCTCGTTCAGCTTGGTAGTACCGATGCGCACCTTGCGGTTCAAATAGACATCCTTGGCTGTCTCCAGCACCTTGAAGATACGCTGCTTGGTCAGGGCCGAGGCAAAGATAATGGGGAAGTCCACAAACGGAGCCATGCGCTCGCGGATGGCATTCTCGAAGGTTTTGATCACTTCCTGCGACTTGTCCTCCACCAAGTCCCACTTGTTGACTACCACCACCAACGATTTGTTGTTCTTCTGAATTAGCTGGAATATGTTCATATCCTGCGCCTCGATACCACGGGTGGCATCGATCATCAGAATACAGACGTCGCTGTTCTCGATGGCGCGGATAGAGCGCATAACCGAGTAAAACTCCAAATCTTCCGACACCTTGTTCTTGCGGCGGATACCAGCGGTATCTACCAAGTAGAAGTCGAAGCCGAACTTGTCGTACCGGGTATAAATA
>Ga0265298_10001747_pt1 | contig 31832 bp, 28 predicted proteins | sample AusTroGonzalo_MG_3_FD_193486 | JGI IMG/M metagenome (GOLD analysis project Ga0265298, IMG submission 193486) | Bovine rumen microbial communities from tropical cattle in Woodstock, Queensland, Australia - Gonzalo_01 | ecosystem: Host-associated > Mammals > Digestive system > Stomach > Rumen ... | reverse complement strand
TAGGTGTCGCGCGAAGCAGTCGCGTCTGAGTGAACAGTGCCTGATGGCAGCAGATCATCCGATGGGCGTTTCGCGGTTTGCCGGCACGCTTGACGATGTCCTTACCCTTCCGCTCTTTGACGATATCGCCGTATACCATGTAATCCCCGCCGTGCAGGTAGGGCTCCACTTGCGCCAACACATCTTTGGTGAAGAACGTATCGCCGGCGTTCATGAAAATAACCCATCTGCCCTTCGCCATTCGTACCCCTTTGTTCATCGCATCATAGATGCCTTGGTCGGGTTCGGATATCCAAATAATCCCTTCTTGCTGCTGCAACCATTCGACTGTTTGGTCCGTTGATGCCCCATCCACGATGATATACTCATAATCCGTGAAGGTTTGTTCCTTCACGCTGGCCGCTGTGTTTTGCAACGCAGGCAACACATTGCGGCAGACAGTTATGACAGATATCAGCGGTTTATACATAACGGCTATAGATCGTACGGTATATGTTCGCGAGTTCTTGGGCGGCTTTGTCCCACGAATAGTGTTGCAAGCGCTCAAGCCCTTTCGTTACCAGTTCATTATGTAACGCCTCCGACCGAAGTACCTTCAAGGTCTTGGCGGTCAAGTCTGCGGCGTTGTTGGCTTCAAAATACAGGGCTGCATCTTCGGCTACTTCCGGGAAACACGAACTATGGGACAACACAATCGGACATTGTGCCGACCATGCTTCCAGAATCGGTAAACCGAAACCTTCATAGCAGGACGGGTAGACAAAGCATGCCGCCTTCGCATAAATGGTGTATAACTGGTCGTCCGCTGCAAAGAGTTGATGAACGGCTTGCTGCATTCCTAATTGGTTGATCAGTACCTGTTCCTCTTGGGAGAACGCCGCACCGACGCAAACGATATCTATCTGTTCGTCGCGTACGACGGGCTGCATCGCTTCCAAGAAGAGCCGGAAATTCTTATACTTCCGTTGCCGACCTCCTACGTAAAGGATATAGTTCTTCGGAAGGTCCGGTACCTGTTTCGGTTCTGTCGGGACAATACTGCTTCCGTGATACACGACGCTGATCTTGTTTTCCGGAATATGGAGCAGGCGCATAACGTCCTTTTTGGTATGTTCCGAAACCGCGATGATATGGGTCGCATGTCTCGCCAACAGCGCCTTGCGCCGCGGGGTCGTATGCCCTTCTTGCATCACTTCATCGATCATGTCGTGGATAGTAATCACCAGCGGTTTGTGCGCTTTATTAGCCTTTAGTACGTAGGGGTCGAAATACGTAGCGTGTAGGATGTCAAAAGAAGCCTCGCCTATCTGTCGGCGGCAATAATGCCGATTAAGACGCTTCGCTATCTTGCGGTTTGGCGCCGGCTCTGTCGCTATATCCAACGCTTGGAGGTGGGTGTTATTGGAATACTTGATGCCGACAATAGGCTCTATGCTGTACTTGGGCAAGCGTGCGATGATCTCTGTGAAATAACGCGACACACCGCCGAAAGTCTGATGACTGAAAGCCTGGTAGTCGAAATAAACCCGCAGCGGAGCCGTACCTGTTTGCCGCTCAATAATCGGTCGCCAGAATGCACTTACATTAGCTTTGCTCCAGCCGTGACAACCGAATGGTAAGACATGCCCGGTCTGTTTAAGACATTCTTCAGGATAGAGATCAAACGCAAACCTCAATGCTGTCTGTGTGTCCGGATATCGGAAGTCGGCACGAGTCGCCCAGAAAGCATCTTCGTTGTACTCGGACCAGCGTTCACTTTTCTGTATATATTCGTCTATCGTGGTCTGGCCTACTTCGCAGATTCGTAGAAAATCAGCAATTTTGCGTAGTGATAAACCTCCGTTTCCTATTTTGTCTCCCAATAGTAGCGGGCGGAAAGGCTTGCCGCGTAGGCGGTATTTGAGACCACGCAGATGCAGTACCAACCGTCCCCACCAAGTACGGTATTTGGCTTTCAGAATCCAAGGCGCCCCGACATAGGAGTAATCCGCCTGAGCCCATTCAAGCAACTCGTCCCGAAAAACAAACGCGTCCGCCTGATAGATGAGGACATACGTGTATTGACTAAACCGCTCGTAGAAACCCTTGGACAACATCAGGCGGTTATAACCGGCCAAGTCACGAAAATAGGCATCGTCGAAATGTTCGATCGGTATATGCTCGAACTCATCGATCGCCTTCACGGAACTCGGGCAAACAAACCGAATGGCGTAACGCCCTAACACCCGCTCGCACTGCGAAACGGAGAGTCGTTCGTTTGCTGTCAGTTGTGCCTGATGAACAGGAATGACGATGATAATATCCGATGCCTTAACTGCCATGATTAATCATAAACAAAGAACGGGTGTGGACGTCGCCGCCAGAAACGCTTGCGGGCTTGCAGAGCAATCTTGCTGCATCGCTCCGGATCAAAATGCCGTGCCTGAGCGTACTCTTCGGCAATGAGTCGATGCAGATCCGCTTTGCCCCATAGTCGCGCAAAATTAGAACTCCCTTTGCGCCAGCCAACGACCGTATGGGTTTGCATCCGGTTGATGTCAATCATCTCAAACTGCCATGCGCCGTTCACCTTGTCGAACAAAATATTCCCAGGCGAGTAATCCAAATGATAGATACCGGCTTCATGGGCTGCGGCTGTATAGCGCGCAAAAGCACGGATAATATCCTCTTTGCCGGCAATAACTCCATTCCCAAACTCGTAGAAATTACGGGTGAGCGGGCTGTAAGCGGTAATGAGGTAAGACTCTTGCAGCAAATTCTCTCCGCACAAGATATACCCGATCGGTTGAGGCGTAGCAATACCGCGCTCCAACAGCACGAGTGCATTTTCGTAAGCCCGCTGGGCTTTCGGCGCACGGAAAAACGTATAGCCGATACGGTTCCATAAACATGGTGTATGAAACCGTTTGACGCACACTTGGTGTCCGTCCGGCGTCGTCATTCGGCGGGTCTCATTGCGTTTGGAGTAGATGACTTCGCCTTGCTGCTCAAACGTGTCAGACAACTGCTCTATCCACGTTCGCAAATGCTCATATGTCGGATTAATGACAATTTTCATCAATTATCAATTTTCCCCACTATGTCTTCCGGCTTTAAATCCAAACACCGGTAGTCGCCAAACTTACATTTCTTGTTCCCATACACCGAACAGGGCCGGCAAGGCAAATCAAGTTGGATACAGTCACTTTCGCTTTGACCAATTCCCTTAAATCCGGCAAACGGATGGGTCGCGCCCCAAATAGAAACGACGCGTGTGCCTGCCAAGGAAGCCAAGTGCATATTCGCCGAATCCATACTGATCATCACCCGCAGACCACGCATAATAGCCAACTCTTCGCCTAAACTCTTATGGCCGGCGATTGATTCCACATTCGGGTATTTCTCAGCCCAACTCTCTAAGATGGCCTGTTCCTTTTTTCCTCCGCCGAAGAGCACAACTTGTTCCCCTTTCTCACTCAATAACTGCACCACGCGCTCCATTTTCTCAATTGGGTATATTTTTCCTTGGTGGGCTGCAAAAGGTGCAATGCCTATACCGTATCGGTCCAATGTCGGTCTAATGTCGGTCTTATGTCGGTCCAATATCGGGAGATAAAGTTGTTCCAAGACCTCTTGGTACCGCTCTGTGGTATGAAGTAGCGGTCGATGATGGAACCCATGCGTAAGACACCATTTCTCCCAACGTCCTTTGTGTATCGTCTTCACCCGCGCGCCGCGAAGCCGCATAGCGAGGCGTATATACCTTGACCGCCACACATCGTGCATGTCAGCTACGCTGTCATACGAACCCAAACCGGCTACGATCTCCCGTAAGGATTGCTTTTTGAGATCCACTCCATGGAAAACCACATTCTCAGGCATATCGGCAAACAGATCTGCAAACCTCTCTTGCGAGAGCATCGTGATCTCCCATTCCGGGTATTGCTCGGCAGCTGCACGCACAACGGGAACGAGCATCGCTACGTCGCCCAACGCCGAGAACCGTATGACCAACAGCCGTTTCACTTTTTATACAATACGGGATTAAGCGTCGGATCGTTATACATCTTCATCTGACGATATACTTTCATCACACGAATCCCGGCTGCATAGTCTTCCAGCAATTGCCCGATCGAAGTGGTCATGTCGCTTAACTGCTCGTTAAGCACCGCCATCTTCGCTACGCATTTGTCATGTTGCTCTGCGCTCACATCGGTACGCTCCACCTGTTCCTGCATATGCCACAGCTTGACATGCAGGATACTCAGACGGTCTATCGCCCAAGCCGGACTCTCCGTGTTGATACGTGCATTCGGCTGCGGCGGTACGTTGTGGTATTGCTCTAAAAAATAACTGTCTATCCGCTCTACCAAATCCGTTCGGTCTTGGTTGCTCCGATCGATTCGACGTTTGAGTGCCAAAGCCTCAACCGGATCAATAAGCGGGTCGCGGATGATGTCCTCCAAATGCCATTGAACCGTGTCGATCCAGTTCTTGAGGTACAAATCGTGTTCAATCGTACCTGCCTGATACGGGTTGTTTACCGGTGTATCTACATCGTCTGTGCGGTGATAGTCTTTGACCGCCTGTGCGAATATGCGATTAGCTTGTTCTACAAAATTCATATTTACCATTGTTTGATAAGTCCTTGTTTGCTGATAGTGAGCATGGCACCGAAAGCCTGGCTGTACTGCGTTCCGAAATCACCAGCCAGCGAAACCCCGAAATCCAAACCCCAGGCTTTCGGAACATTCTTCTTGACCTCCAGCAAGAGTGCTGTGTTGTGGCTACGTAGCGGCGCCGGGTAACGCCCGTAGTTGTCGGCGTACGTACAAAGTACGCGATAGCGGAAACCGAAAACATCCCCTCGAATACCGATATGATGTGCCCGTACGCGGTTATTGTCCAAAGCTAGAAGCGGTGAACCGAGGATACGTCCGAAATAAGTCCAACCTTGCTTATAGATATGGTTTTGGTAGTAGTAGTCTGCTCCGCCATAAACCACGCCGTCCTTGTCGTGAAACGGACCGCTTTGGTCAGTCGAGTTCAGGAACTCATACGTCAAACCCTGAATGAAAGGCCAGCGATTCTGCGTAGCACTGATGCCCCATAAACCGTCTTTATTGTTCATCCCGAAACCGATAAACCGTATCGGCCCATCTTCATTGATGATTTGCCAGTAGGCACTTACTTTCCATCCTGTGCCTTTGACGTCCAATGCCAGTTGTTGAAAACCGATATGGTTTCCCTGCGCGTTGATTTGGTCATTGGCCATAGACCCGCCTGAGCGAACTAAGAAAGCCGCTATATATGCGCTCAGGTCATTGCCTAAATCGCCGTACTCGGACGAGTAACCGCCCCACTGTGCTACATGGTGAAACTCATAACTGAGGTTAACCGGCAGTTTACCGCCAACACGGCCGCCGATATATTTATGATGCAAAAGGGTCCCTTTGACCACGGCAGAGTTATCCGCCAGCCAGCCGTGCGCAAGTCCGCCTTTGACTTCCAAATAGCCATACAGACCGGGGAACGCTGTCCAACGCTCGATACCGATACGTATCTGCGGAATAGGATGCGCATTGTTGGAGAAAAGCAGACTCCCGCTACTCAACTCGGCATCTCCCGCACCGTAATACTGCGGTTGGATACCGGCGGTGATATCGACTATGTACAGACGCGCGTGCGCGTACAATTGTCTGAAATAACAGGTTATATCCGTCTGACCCGAACCTGCTTGGCCACCACCGAAACGACCGTCTAAAACAAGTCCGAAATCATAGTCGAACCATCGGTTCGGCCGGGTCGCGGGTTTGATGATACCGGCACTGATCGTACCGCTGTAGGGTAAGAGGGAAACGGTACCGTAACTGTTGTGCCACAGCATCGAAGGCGCTTGCGCTCCGGAAGAAGCAACAGCTTGAACGCTGCCTGTATAGTACAGGCTGTCGTGCTTCGTGTCCGGCTCTGCCATAGGCAGCGGCCAAAAATCCCATGCGTACGCCTGTACGCTCAGGACCAGCAGCAAAAATACTATGTATTTATTGAAATTCAAAATGAATCAATCATCAATTATCAATCATCAATCTTGTAAAGTGTTCCCAGCACTTTTCCGTCCTCGTCTTCTCCCAATCCGAAATATACTACTCCGTTGATGCTGAACGCGATGAGGTTCTCCACGCGACCGCACGGCATCGTGCCACACCATTCCCATCGGTCTTGGTCCGGCGCGTAGCGAAGATAGGTATCAAAAACCTCTCCTCCGGTCATGTCGCCAGCGAAATAACGTCCGCCGAACAAATAGATATGCTCCTTGCCTGCAGCACAAGCCCCGAACTCTCTTCCCTTTCCGGGTATAGAACGACAGGAAGTCCACTGGTCCTTTGCTATATCAGCAACGTACCACTGACTCAAGTTATGCGTGTCGTATCCTCCGCCGTAGTATAGCAACCCGTTGAACAACGCTCCGTGTCCACCACTGTTGGGTTTTGGACGACCGGTGTTGTCCGGCAAACGTGTCCAGGTGTCAGCAGCGATGTCATAACGGAAGACATCGCGTGAAAAACCGGAATAACAACCGTATGCAGCATAGATAGATTCGTCCAGCGCAAAGACAATAGGAGCCACCGTACAGCCGTTCGGAAAGTCTGCCAGCCTTTTCCATGTCCCGGTCGAGGGCGTAAATTCGTACCAATCGCGCTGATAGGCTTCTTCGTTATAAGCTCGTATCGCCGAATAGCCCAGACCGGCGTATAATTTGCCGTCTTTGGCTGTAATGGCAGCATTCACACGCGCCTTCATCGGAGAAGCCCCCAGCGATGTCCATTGGTCGTTCACCGGATCGTATTGCCATAAGTCATTCCAGTACGCGCCATTCGCATCGCGTCCGGCGAACACATACGCTTTCCCGTCTAGCACGCATGCGCGCGAAGAAGCCCGTCCTCCGTTAGGAAACGAAGAGCACTCCTTCACGGACAGTTGAACATCCGGTTGATTGCTACTGCACGCAGCCAACAACGCTGCTATCAAGAATATTATGAACTTTTCACTCTTCACTCTTCACTATTAACTCATTATTCACCATTCTGTGAATATATTGCTGAATGAACGCTTTCAGATAGTCCGTCATGGGCTCGATACGTTCGGGTGCAATCGTTTGAACCAAATTATGCTGTATAAACCGATCTTCGCGATAGTCATAGACACCGGTCACCTGTTCGCCGTCAAACTGAACCAACAGACTGTCCGAGAAAATCTGGAATACCGGCGCGTTGTAACATACAGCATACGGATGTTTCTTAGTCGCCGTCAGGACGTTCTCGCCGAAAGCGAAGTAAGGCTCGTCATATCCTACCCAAGCCAGCACGGAAGGCATAATATCCGTTTGGCTGACTACTTCCGAACGTTTCTCGGGCGTCAACTGCGGGTGGTAGAAAGCGATAGGAATTTCGTACAGGCCGCGCGAGTTGGTATATTCGGGCAGAATCAGTTCATTCGTATGGTCCGCCAAAATGACAAATAGTGTATGGTCGAACCAGGGCTGTTGACGTGCGTTCTCAAAGAACTTACGCAACGCGTGGTCGGCGTATCCGAGCGGTTCATGGATCGGCAGAGGACCTTTCGGGAATGTGTCTTTGTATTGCGCCGGCACTTTGAACGGGTGATGGCTTGAAGCCGTGAAGACAGCTGTCATAAACGGCTCTTGCATCGTGCTCATCGTATTGGCATAGTATTGCAGGAACGGCTCATCCCAGATCGCCCAAGTGCCATCATATTCGTCGTTGTTATTGAACTCGTCCATGCCGTAGTACGCATCGAAGCCGGCACTGCGGGCATAGGCTTGGAAACCCATGCTACCGTTCGGCGCGCCGTGGAAGAATGCCGTCGTGTACCCTTTGCGTTTCAGCCGCTCGGCGATAGACGAAACTTCGTTGGTCGAATACGGACTAAGCGTGTACGGCTCGATCAGCATCGGTATCGAAGACAGAGCCGAAGGCATCGCGTCCACACTCTTGCGCCCCGAAGCGTAGGATTCGTTGAACGTCACGCATTGCGTGAGTAGCGAGTCCAAGAAGGGCGTATAGCCTGTGTAGCAAGGAAGGTCCTGATTGTAGAAACCGACATATTCCTTGCTGCACGACTCCCAGATGATGACCACTATATTGTCGGTACGCAACGGACCTTCAAAAGCTTCGTGAACAGGACTCATATGTTGCTCCAGTTCGTCGGCCGGGAAATAATTCCGCTCCTCGTACGTCGTGTTTTGGATGGTCATCATAATAGAGAACGGCGTATTGAGAACCAATGACGCTTCGCGCGGCGCGTTGGTATATTGCAGCGCGTTACTCAACGTGATAGGTCGGGTATAACGACCGAAACCGCCACGAATGCCGATAACACTGAAATAAACGGTGGCCAATAAGATGATCGTCTCGGTGGGGTAATAGAATGCCCGTCGTCTACGCGGAACGCTGTACGTTCTGCGCGTCAACAGGAAGAAAACGACCAGTATTGCTATGAGGAACAACACGGCGTACCAGTATTCCATCACTCCGTTCGCGATGACCGTACCCATATTGTCGTCATTGGAGACCTCGGTAAAGAAAGCACATGTCGTACGGCGGTCTACAAAACGGATATAGACACTGTCTGCCGCGTCGGCAATAATACCTGCTGCGTTCGGGATCCAGAATAGCCACAGCAGTACTTTCTGATAAACCGGGTTCTCGCGCCATTTGGCGGGCAACGGCAACAGCATGCCGAGGATATAGGCTGAACTGAGATAGAGAATGGCCGTCAGGTCAAAGCGCATTCCGCCCAGTAGGATCTCTATCAAATGCGCCGTATCAATATTGGGAAAAATAACACGGTCCATGTAATAGCAGAATACACGGAGAACCGTGTATATGACCATCATCAAAAGGATGTTGCAGGCTGCTACCGTCCATGGATGTTTCCAAAAAGTCAGTAACTTATTCATCTTTCAACTATCAATCATCAATCGTCAATCATCAACTCTCGTCTTTCGTTTCAATTCAAAGTCGCGGCCTAAGTAATTCTGTCTTACCACCGGATTGGCCGCCAGTTCTTCCGGTGTACCGTGGAAGAGGATCTTACCTTCGAACAGCAGGTAGGCGCGGTCGGTGATCATCAGGGTCTCATCCACATTGTGGTCGGTAATCAGAATGCCGATATTCTTGTCTTTGAGTCGCCAAACGACATCTTGAATCTCTTGTACGGCGATCGGATCGACTCCCGCGAACGGCTCGTCCAGCATCACGAACTTGGGCTCTATTGCCAGACAGCGTGCTATCTCGGTACGTCGCCGCTCACCGCCGCTCAAACGGTCGCCTAAGTTATGACGAACATGTGCCAGATTGAACTCCTTGATGAGCATCTCTAACTTCTCTGCCTGGTACTCCTTGCTGAAATCTGTCATTTCCAGCACAGAGCGGATATTGTCCTCCACGGTCATTTTACGGAAGACGCTTGCCTCCTGAGGCAGATATCCGATGCCCATCTTGGCCCGCTTGTACATCGGGAAACCTGTTATATTCTGGTCGTTGAGAAAGATTTTCCCGTTGTTGGCTGCCACGAGCCCCGTAGTCATGTAAAAGGTCGTTGTCTTACCGGCTCCGTTAGGACCCAGTAGTCCCACGATCTCACCTTGCTCCAGTTCAATCGACACATCATCCACTACGGTCCGCTTGCCGTATTTCTTTACCAGATGTTCTGTTCTCAGTGTATCCACAATCAATTATCAATTTCGACCATCACCGGACAATGATCCGAGTGAACGGCTTCGGTTAATATTTTTCCGTCTTGAAGTTTGTCTCTCAAACTCTCCGTTACCCATAGATAGTCGATACGCCAGCCTACGTTTCGCGCGCGTGCGCCGGCGCGCCAAGACCACCAACTATATCGTTCGGGGCTTTGGTCGAACACGCGGAAGGAGTCCACTAATCCACTAGCCTCCCAACGATCCATCCATTCGCGCTCTTCGGGCAAGAATCCCGAAACACCGATCTGTCGCTCGGGATGATTGATGTCGATGGGCTTATGACAAATGTTATAATCTCCGCAGATAACAAGGTTCGGCCGCTCTTTGCGCAGTTCATTAACCCACACCAGGAAATCTTCGAGGAACTCCATCTTGAAGTCCTGGCGTATATCTCCTGTCGTGCCGCTGGGGATATAAGCATCGACGATCGTCAGGTCACCAAAGTCCACCCGCAACACGCGCCCTTCACGGTCGTACTTGGGGTTGCCCATTCCGACCACTACTTTGTCGGGTTCCTGCTTGGTGAAGATACAGACACCGGAGTACCCTTTCTTCTCCGCCGAATGGATAAAACTGCGGTATCCTAATTCCTGGAACGCCATCACGTCTATCTGCTCAGGCTGAGCTTTACTCTCCTGGATACAAAAGACGTCAGGGTTCTCGGATTGAATCCAATCCAAGAGCCCTTTGTTGATCGCCGAACGGATGCCGTTGAGATTATAACTGATTATTTTCATAAACGAGTGCCGTTTAAATCGTATATCTGACCGTTACGAATGATGAACACTTTTCCGTCGCGGATGATCTTAACGGAGTTAATGCCGTCTGCCTCTATATCTTCAATGCCATCAGCTGAACGGTACGTGAAAGTGATGATATCGTTTTGCAGTTTGATATTCGTGATCTCGTGGTTCTCCAGAGCAGTCCAAGCGGTGGCTCCTGCGGGGAACGCATCTTTGGCTTTGCCATAATAGCCGCTGTTACCACTACTGCCGCTCGGTGTTTTGCCGTCTGCTTCTACAATGTCCACTCCCATCGAGCTCTTGGTGTTGTTAACCGAGTTGTTTTCCCATGTTTTGGCTGAATAGCGGATATGAGTCAACAGCATACCTGCGCCAGGAATATACTGGTCCCACCCTTCTTTCTTGCGGTTCTCCAGCAGGTAGAACTCTGTCGGGTCGGGATCATTGCCCACTAAGTTATGTACGTCTGTTTTGCTGATGAGCAATGCTTCTTTGGTATCATTGAGCAAATGCAATGTCACCTCTTCCGGGTCTTTCAGCACGCGCGGAGTAACCCATCCGCAGTAGAAACGCTCATATGCCGAATAAGCAGGAGGCGTATTACCGTCATTGTTGTACGGACCGGAATCCAGGATGTCCCAATCGCCCATCGTCTTATGGGAAGCAGAGCCTTCGGTGATATAGAGGTCCGGCAAACCCAGTACATGACTGAACTCATGGCAGAACGTACCGATACCGTTGTATTGCTTGCTGGAATAGTTGATCTCGTTCGAGCAGGCATAGTTGTTTACTTGCTTGCCGTCCACTTTGCAAACGATACCTTGTCCTTCGTAGATCAGCGTCGAGTTATGCGGCCAAATGGTGTTGGCATTGCCGCCGTCAGCCTGACCATAACCGGCGTAGATGACATAAACGAAATCTACATAACCGTCATTGTCATTGTCGTATTGGGTGAAATCGACGTTGAATTGGGAGTTGGCTAATTTACAGGCTTCGGAAATCATCTCATCTGCATGCTCGTCATAACCTTCATAGGTCTGACCCTGATAAACCATGTCTTTGCCGTAGTACGATACTTGCTTCTCGAGGGTAACAGGGCCCACTACATCGAAAGTAGGGTTGTATTGTCCCCAACTTTGATCTTGGAAATACTTACGGGCACTACCGCTGGCATTGATAGTAATCTTACCCATGCTACTGCTGGATGTGTAGGAACGGGAGTAGTTGTCTCCGTTGATCATCTCATTGATGGTCTCGAGAGGGGTACTGAACGCTTTGTCAGAGAAACTGACCAAAATAATCAGTCCACGCGGAGCGAGGTTCAACGCACCGCCTACTTTCTTTCTTTCTGCGATGCGGCGAGCCTGCATACGGGCGATACCGCGTTGCTCGCGGGCTGCTTGAACTTCAGCACTTAGAGGCTTCAGTGTCTCTTCCTCGAGCCAATTGCCTTCGGCATCGGTTATGTAATGGAAATGTTCGTCTCCGTGAATGAACACTGTTTTCTGCGTTCCATCTTCTAATGTACGCACGATACCTCCCGGTCGTGCCGGCACGGCTATCGCACTCACTGCGACAGCACAAACTGCCAATAAACTAAATAATTTTTTCATACGTATGGGTGATTTTGTTAGTTATGGTAATAATTCAATTATCAATTATCAATTATCAACTCTTCTTAATCCCGTGTTTCTCGAGCCATCTTTTCTCGCATTTGCCGCGGTCCTCTTCGTTGTGCGCTTTGCGACGCGAAGTAACCAATTCGCCTTTGCGGTTTTGCTTGACATACTTGAGCCATCCGTAGTTGTCCTCGCGGATCAACCAACCGTCTTCGGTCATCATCCAGTGTTTGCGTTCGTCTCCGCGCAAGAACGTACGGAGCAATTCGCCGTTCGGCTGTACGCGTTCAATCATGCCGTGATAAGCAGGCACTTTCGCCGGCGCTTTGTCCGGCACTTGAGCATTGATGCCCAATACCATCGTAGCCATCATGGCTACCAAAAATAGAATCTTTTTCATATACTTTTAGTTTTCAGTTTTCAGTATTCAGTTTTCAGATTTATCCGCATTCGCGGTCTTAACCCGTTTGAACAACTCGGATGCGAAGACGAAATCATTCAGCGCCTCGTTGTCACTGGTGAAGATCTCGTGCCGCGACCCTTGCCATTCTTTGTGACCGTTTTTGAGGAACACGATGTTGTCTCCTATCTCCAGAATCGAGTTCATGTCGTGGCTGTTGACAATCGTGCAGATGTTGTACTCGCGTGTGATGTCCTGTATCAGCGCATCAATAACCAGACTTGTTTTCGGGTCCAAACCCGAGTTGGGCTCATCGCAGAACAGGTATTTCGGCTCCAATACAATTGCCCGCGCAATAGCTACACGTTTCTGCTGACCGCCGGATATCTCGCTCGGCATCAAGTTCCATACGCGCTCAGGCATTTCTACGCGTCGCAAACAGAACTCGGCCCGCTTTTGCATCTCTGCCCGCGTCTTGGTACTGAACATCTCCATCGGGAACAGCACGTTCTCCATGACTGTCATTGAGTCAAACAGTGCGCTGCCTTGAAACAGCATTCCCACTTGACGATGCAGCATCCGGATGTCCTTACTTTTCATCTCCGCAATATCCGTGCCATCGAATAAAATCTGTCCGCTGTCGAGCGTGTGTAGTCCGATCATCGATTTCATCAAAACCGTCTTGCCGGAACCCGATTGACCGATGATCATATTGACCTCACCGTCCTTCATGACTGTCGAAACATGGTCCAACACCACATTTCCGTCAAACGACTTCACTATGTCTTTCACTTCAATCATAAGAGCAATTTCGATAAGATGAGGTCCAAAAACAAAATCATAATGTTACTATTAACGACTGCATTCGTGCTAGCTTTGCCGACATCGAGGGCGCCTCCGCGGGCGTAGTAACCGTAGTAACTGGCCATACTGGTGATCACGAAGGCGAAAACGAGCGCTTTGATGATCGCATACCATACAAAATAGGGGTTAAACGCGTACTGAACGCCTAACAGATAGTCATGGATTGTGATGATATCCGTGAACGCACCTACGCCCCAACCGCCGATCAGACCTGCGGCCGTAGAGATGATAAACAGGAAAGGCATCATACTCATAAACGCCAATATCTTCGGGAGTATCAGATAGTTGGCGCTGTTGACGCCCATAATCTCCATGGCATCTATCTGCTCCGTGATACGCATGGTACCAATCTCCGAGGCAATGTTCGAACCTACTTTGCCTGCCAAGATCAGACACAGGATCGTACTCGAGAACTCGAGCAGCAACGTGTCGCGCGTGAGCAGACCCGTGATATAAGTCGGCAGCAGCGGATTCTCCGTGTTCGTCTTCGCTTGAATGGTCAGAATAGCTCCAATGAAGACAGAGATCAGCAGCACGATCGGCAGACTCTGCAAACCCTGCTTCTCCAACTCCCTGCTATACTGCCGCCAGAACATCCGCTGCCGATCCGGCAAACGCAAAACACGGCCCATCAGCAACATGTATTCGCCTGTGTGTTGTAGTATATTCATATTGCGTTTTGTACAAAAAGCGTGCAAAGATACTATATTTTTTGCATATATGCAAATTTTTAAGCAAAAAAAGAGCCCCGAAGGGCTCTAAATGTTCTATTTGGCGGTTGATTTATTTCACAATCGCGCCTTGAAGCGTATAAACAACACCGTTCATCTCGATGAACATTTGACCGTTACGAATCACTTTCGTTGCCTTAACGCCAGCTTCGGTGTTCTCGATAGCTTCACTGCTACCACCGCGCTCAACAGAGATGTAGTCGAAGGTCGGGTTCCATTGAGGACCTTCATTCTTCTTTCCGCGATAGAGGAAGATCGCTTTCTTGCCGGCTGCTGCAGCAGGCAGTTTGATGCGTTTCTCACCGGTAACACTCGGTGCTTCTTTGGAGTATTCAACACCCTCGTCGAAGATCAACTCTTTGCCTTCTTTGTCAGCATAGAGCATGCATTTGCCGAGGTCGGCAGCAGCAGTGAGATGAATAATGAATTCATCGCCTTCCTGAAGTTCAAAGCCTTCCTTGAGAGCAAGACCAAAATACTTCTCTGCGTCCAGTTTGACAGCACTTTTTTTGCTGAGGTTGGTTTCGATAGAGCCGGCTGCAGGGCCGCTAACTTCTTGTTGGGTAGTACCCTTGATGAGCAAGCCTTCAACGACTTCAGGGGTGTCTCCACCTTCTTCGCCGCCTTCGCCGCCTTCTTCGCCGCCTTCGCCACCTTCATCTTCTTTCTCTGTAACGACTACCTTATGAGCATCCGAAGCAATCCAATCCGAGTTGTTATCGTTCTTTGCAGAGCAAACGATATCGAAAGAACCTGCAGCTGCAGCTTTGAATTCAAAAGTAGCATTCGTTGCGCCTTCCTGCTCCTCTCCGTTAACCGACCATTTGTATGCGTTCGCTTTCACATCGGGGGTTGCTGTCAAGCTGACTGTTTCGCCTAAGTAACATGCATCTTTTCCTGCAACGGTTACTTTGGAAACGGGATCAGTAACAGGATCAGATGCGGCTGTTACGAACGTGAAACTGAGCAGTTTGGCTCCGGTAGAAGAAGATACTTCGGTGTAGATACGGTAGGACTTTCCAGCCTCGAAGGTAAAATCTTCTGCCGGATTTCCAATTGTCAGCATCTCCTCTGCTTCGCTATTTTTCGCGAACTTGATGTTATTGGCATTTACTCTTTCTGCGTATAGTTTTGCTTGTGCCGTTTGTCCGGAAACGGATTTGGCATCGCCGGCAACTACATATTTTCCGCTACTCTTTTTCAAGATGCCTACCGTTGTGTAAAATTCTTTATCCTCGTCCGAAGCGTTATCCAATGCGTATTGCATTACGGTTGCATTGCTTCCAACTGCATCTTTACAAAGGTTATAGAGTCGTGCATCTACCTCTTTGTCAATCTTGATGTTTTGAAGAGTCCTGTCAGATGAACCTGCTGCTCCTTTGATTTTCAAAGTGACATCCGCTGCTGGTTTGAAAATGAATCCTACGCGATACGGGTTCAGATTATCACCATCAACCTTCGGGCCCTCATTGCTGACGAGATAAAGAGCATTGTCTGTAAGCATTGCTCCGCCTGCTGGACCTGCTTGAGAGTACGAGAAACCTTTTGTTCCGGCTGCGGACCATTCAAATGAGAACGTTTCTTCCGCTGCCCACAAACTGAAGCTTACCAATACGGCAGCTGCTAATGTGAAAAATTTTTTCATAATTTTAAAATTTTAAGTTAAACTATAGTTCGACTGCACAAACGACCTGCCGAAACAGGCCGTTTGACAATCAATGAACTTATTTTACAACTGCGCCTTGAAGTGTATAAACAACACCATTCATCTCAATGAACATTTGACCGTTACGGATAAACTTGGTAGCCTTAACAGCCTCTTGAGCATTGTCGATAGCGGTAGCAGAACCGCCGCGCTCGATAGCGATGTAATCAAAGGTCGGGTTCCATTGAGGACCTTCATTCTTCTTACCGCGGAAGAGGAAGATCGCTTTCTTGCCGGCTACGGCAGCAGGCAGAGTAATGCGCTTCTCTCCGGTAGCGCTCGGTGCCTCTTTTGAGTACTCAACTTCCTCGTCGAAGATTAGCTCTGTGCCTTCTTTGTCGGCATAGAGCATGCACTTACCCATGTCGGCAGCTTTGGTGATATTAATAATGAATACATCACCTTCTTGAAGTTCAAAACCGTCTTTGAGAGCAAGACCGAAATATTTTTCTGCGTCCAGTTTGATTTCGTTGCCTTTACTAAGGTTGGTAACGATAGAACCGGCTGCAGGACCGCTAACTTCTTGTTGGGAAGTACCTTTGATGAGAAGGCCTTCAACTTTGCCGGCTTCTTTTACTTCCAATGCGATTTCATTTGACTTAACGGGTTCGCTGGTGTATTCGTTGGAAGCTGTTGCATAGATCGCGTGATCGCCCAGAACGGCTGTATAAACGAAGGTAGCAGAGGCCTCTGCTTGCTTTTCGCCATCTACATACCATGCAAAAACTGTTGCGTGCTCAGCTTCTACGGTGTAGGTTAACTTGTCGCCTACTATACCTTCTTTCGGACCTTCAATAACGGCTGATGTCACCGGATCTTTGCTTACTACATTGATCTCAATAGCCTCGGTAGTAGCACCGCAAATGCCGTCTTTTGCCTCTTGTACGGCAGTGAAGGAGTGCGCACCTACCGTAGCCGTCCACGGACTACTGATTTCTGTCTCTCCGTCATAGAGTTTGATATCACTACCATTTCCGCCTGCGGTGGAGAAGGTAATAATATCGCCTACAGATACATCCGTTGTCTTATCTGCCAAAAGAGACAATGCATCTGTCGGAGCTGTACAAGGCGGTGCGGCTGTTACAAACGTGAAACTGAGCAGTTTGGCTCCGGTAGAAGAAGAAACTTCGGTGTAGATACGATAGTATTTTCCGGCCTCGAAGGTAAAATCTTCTGCCGGACTTCCGATCGTCAGCATCTCCTCTGATTCGCTGTTTTTCAAGAACTTGATGTTATTGGCAGCGACTCTTTCTGCGTAGAGGTCGGCTTGTGCCGTTTGTCCGGAAACGGATTTGGCGTCTCCGGCAACCGAATATACTTCTTTGTTCTTTTTCAATATACCGACTGTTGCGTAAAAATCTTTGTCTTCGTCCGAAGCATTCTCCAATGCGTATTGCATTACGGTTGCACTGCTTCCAACAGCATCTTTGCAAAGGTTATAGAGCCGTGCATCTGCCTCTTTGTCAATCTTGATACCCTGAAGAGTCCTGTCAGATGAACCTGCTGCTCCTTTGATTTTCAAGGAGACATCCGCTGCCGGTTTGAAAATGAATCCTACGCGATACGGGTTCAGATTAGAACCGTCAACCTTCGGACCCTCATTGCTGACGAAATAAATGGCATTGTCTGCAAGCATCGCTCCGCCCGAGGGACCTGCTTGAGAGTAGGAGAAACCTTTTGTTCCGGCTGCGGACCATTCAAATGTGAACGTTTCTTCCGCTGCCCAAAGGCTGAAACTTGCCAATACGGCAGCGGCTAATGTGAAAAGTTTTTTCATAATTTTAAATAAGTTGGTTAAACGAAATTATGATATAGTTCAACTGCACAAACGACCCGCCGAAGCGAGCCGTTTGGCAATCAATGAACTTATTTTACAACAGCGCCTTGTGCGTTGAACAGCACGCCGTTCTTCTCGATGAAGAGTTGTCCGTTGCGGATTACCTTCACGGCCTTAACGGTCTCGTCTGCATTGTCTATAGCGGTGGAAGAACCATTCGGTACGTACGTAAGTTTATACACACGGATCAGGTTCTTTGCGGGAGTCTCTTTCATCTCCAAAGCCTCAATGACAACATCACCGGCTGCTACGGAAATCTTGCCTGTTGTCACGTTGCTAGCAGAAGTTTTGGATTTGTATTCGGTCTCCAAATCATTTACCAACAATACGCGGTCAGGACGTTCACTGGTACCCGTGTTGGAGAACTCAACGACGATGGAACCGGCTTTCGCTGCTTTGAACTTCAGCATAAATACCTGTCCGTATCCGCCTCCGTTCGCATACTGAACGCGGCCGACCAGCGATTCTGCTTTGAACGAAGCGTCTTGACCGCTCAATACGTCTGCGAAGTTAAACTCATCATTTTTGGAAGGAAGAGTTTCATTCGTAAGCTCAGATGTCTTTGCGCCGGCCTTTGCCCAATCCCAAGTGAGACTGTCGGATACGGCTACAAGTTCCGTAGCTGCTGCACGGCTGTAATTGATGACATACTCTTGGGTGGACTTGTTCTGAGCAGTAACGGTAACGGTGACCTTGCCTGCCTTGTCATCTACGACCGCAACGGTTGCAAACGGAGCATCTGCGGCAGTAGCCTCTACGCTCAGTGCCTCATATACGCCTAACTCGGAAATGGTATATTCGAGTTTGTCTTTGTCGAAATCAGCAATCGTAGCGCCGTTAACCTTCAGGTCACTCAGCGTTGCGTCAAAGCCGACATAGAAATTAACGTAGTTCATTATACCGGCAGCATAATACGGATCTTCCGGATCAGGATCGTTAAACTCGTTTCTTGCAATTACATAATACCAATAATCTCCGGCAGATTCGGATGTAATAGTGTAGGAAGCTCCGGTATGAATAGGATCGCCGGTTACTATATCCAGCCATGAAATCTCAGTAGGAGCGGCATCGAAGTCCTTAGCGGTCAGCGTTACTTCTTCGCCTACGTGAGCCGTTTTAGGTCCATCCACTACGAACGAAGTTACCGGATTCTTTGCAGAAATAGTCAACGTAACGCTCTCTTTTACTTCGCAGAAGGTACCATCAGCATCCTGAGAAACCGTAACAACATACTCACCGACTGCGGAAGCTGTGAACTTGCCTGCAGCAATTGCTGCATCGGTCGTTACATCGCCGTCTTTCTTGATTTCCCATGCAATAGCGCTGCTGTTCTTAGATGAGAACGTCAGAGCGATAGCTTCGCCTACGAAACCGGAAGCATCTGCAATAAAAGAAGCCTCCGGATCGGTACATAAAGTACCGCTTGCCAAACGAATTTGTGCAGTTAAATTGTTGCTGGTATTTCCGGAAGTCAGCAGAATAACATATTCCTCAGCGGGATTCAAGGTTGCACTCAAAACGTAATATTTGGAATTGTTGTAAATACCTTCACCCAACGATTCAACAAAATCCCATGCAGCGCCATTCTTCTTGAAAACCTGCATATACAGCGTTTTGTTGTCCTTTGTGCCGTTCGATTTAGTCAAAGCAGCAAATTCCGAACAATTGATAACGCGGATACCTGCATAACGAGAGCTGTTAATACCCCATGCTTTCGTACCCTTATCGGAGAAACCGAAGTTAACTTCTGCATCGTCAGAAGCAAAAGAGATAGAAGAAATGGTGTTACCACCGTCCGTTTTAGGACCGGCAACCCATTTAACATTACCTGCTTTCATCTCGGTACGAGCAGTATCAAGACTGTAAACGAAGTACTGTTTGTTGTTGTGTACGGCTTCGAAAATACAGCGAACAGTTGCATCTTTTGTCAATGCGTCCAAAGACTCAGTTGGAGTGGCATCTGCCGGCAATGTGGGATCTGCTGCCCACAAACTGAAGCTTGCCAATACGGCAGCTGCTAATGTGAATAATTTCTTCATAGAATTGGAAATATTGAATAAAAATGATTATAATTCAACTACCAAACGCCCCGCCGAAACGGGCCGTTTGGCAATCAATGAACTTATTTTACAACAGCGCCTTGTGCGTTGAACAGCACGCCGTTCTTCTCGATAAGGAGTTGTCCGTTGCGGATAACTTTGGTAGCCTTAACGGTCTCTTGAGCGTTGTCAATAGCGGTGGGCACTTTATCGCCTAACTCACCTGCCCAGAACGACTTGAGATATACGGAGTTGTTGCGTTGCAGCAAGAAAGCGTTCGCGCCCACTATGCCGTCACCCTCTTTTACAACGTAGGTGAGGATACGGGTCTCTAACTTGTCGGGAGCTGCCCAAGCCATACCGGCTATTGCCTTCTTGTCTAATGCCAGGATGTTAAGACCATGAAGGTTGCCCGGAGTCTTAGACTCGTTAGCAGACAATTCCATTTGGATAACAGAACCGGCTTTCAGATAGTAACCCAACTCAATGCGAATGATATCATCTGCACCACCGCTGAGAGACAAACCGGCTTTGTTATACTTAATAGATTCTTCGCCAGATTTTGTATTCTTCATGCTGAAAATGGAGATAGAACCGGCCTTGGAAGCCTCGGTAAGCAGCACTTTGTCACCAACCTTGAGAGCTGTTTCTTCTTCGGGATTATCAGGATAGAGCTCAGTTTGAATCTCATATGCTTTCCATTGTGCAAAGAGCGTCAGGTTTTTCTCTACTTTGTCGCTAGCAGCATAATCCTCACCGGTACCATCTTCTGCTGTGTTCCAACCATTGAAATAGTAGCCTTTCGATGCAAAGAACATATTTTCTGCTACAATCAGAGCCTTGGCGTCTGTAACGGTGGAATCAATCGCGTCATTCGATTTATAGTCCACTTTATACGTGGTAGCTGTAACCTCATAAGTGAACGTGATGATCGCCATGATCTGTTTATTCTTTTTCTTAGTGTCGCCCGAATCAATATTGCTATTGTCAAATGCTAAATCAATGGTAGAAACAGCGCTTTTCTCGGAGTCGTTGTACTGCGGAGCACTCGGTTTGTTTTTAGAAGTAGGTAACTCGATAGCTCCCGCCAACACGTTCGCACCTTTGTCATAAGAGATGCCGGTCAGACCAATAGTCGCTTCTTCGTTGTTGCTATATGCCTGAATCGAAAGGCCGGTAATTTTGTAGCCTTCGTTCACTTTGATTTTAATGGAATCAGAAGAACTGGTACGAATTTTAACGTACCCGCTTGAAGCAGATGTCGTCATAACTTTATCCCCGATGGTAGCACATTTGCCTACCCAATCTGCTTTGTCTGCAGATGCCGGAGTAACGGTTTCTGTCTCTGCGAACATTCCTGCGCAGAACAGCATCGCTGCTGCTAATGTAAAGATTTTTTTCATTGTTTTTAAATTGTTTTAGTTAAACGAAAAAATTGGTTTTTTATATAGCGTTTTGCTAAGTCTGTTTTACAAAATCGGGTACAAAGGTACAACAATTCGCGCATATGTGCAAATATTAATAGGTAGAAAATGCTATTTTTTACAAAATTCGCCAAATTTTACACATATGTAATCAGAAAAATCGCCCGTTTTGAACGATTTTTCCTTGTCTTATACTCTCGGATTCATGGTTACTTGGAAAAAAATGACGGCGTCTAAACGTGAAATTACGCGTGATTTTAAGTGCTGAGAAATTTGTTGTAATATGCTGATATTATGTATTTTATAATGATGTTCTAAGAGGCATTGTCTAGGATACTCTGCAGGCGAGTCTTATCCGATACTTATGCACTCTCGAAATACGATGCAGAGATACATAAAAAAATTGAAATATGCAAATTTTTGAACGCGGAAAAATGAAGAAAAATGCAAATTTATCTATTTAAAATCGTAAAATCCTTGCATATGTGCAAAATTTGTTGTACCTTTGCACCTGAATTCTGAATTCTAAAATCTGAATTCAGAAAACTGACAACTGACAACTAAAAACATATACCATGCGTAAAACAATTATCCTTATGCTTTCTTCAGCATTGATGGCTTGCGCGAACTTGAGCACGCAGCCCAAAATGGAGGACGAGTGCCTCTACAGTCCTGAACAAACCCAATTTGCTTTCTGGTCCAACGTAGCCGAGCAGATGGAAGTGCGGATTTACAATGAAGCCAATAGTGACGCTTCGCTTAATGATGCGAATGATGTACAGACTATTTCTTTGAAGAAAGGCGCCAACGATTTTTGGACCGCGACCGTCAAAGGCGATCTCGAAGGCAAGTTCTACACTGTGCGTTCCTTCCAGAACGGCGAATGGGCTCCCGAAAGCCCGGGTATCTTCGCCAAGGCCGTCAGCGTCAACGGACAACGTGCCGCGATCATCGACCTCGCCAAAACAAATCCCGAGAATTGGGAGTATGACGTTCGCCCGATCATGGAAGACCCTACCGATATTGTCGTCTATGAGACCCACTTGCGCGACTTCACCGTGTCGCCCAATTCCGGCATCGAGCATAAAGGCAAGTTCCTCGCCCTCACCGAGAAAGGAACCGGCGTCAACGACGACCGCCTTGCTCCGACCGGCCTCGACTACCTCAAGATGATGGGCATCACACACCTTCAGATCCTGCCTTTCTTTGACTACGGCTCTATCGATGAAACCAAGGTAATGGCGAATGGCGAAGGGGCGAATGGCGAAAGGGTTTATAACTGGGGCTACGACCCGGTCAACTACAACGTGCCGGAAGGAGGTTACTCCACCAATCCCGCCGACCCCGCATGCCGTATTCGCGAAGCAAAACAGATGATCCAATCCCTCCACGAGGCAGGTATTCGCGTGATCATGGACGTCGTCTATAACCATACTTACGATGTTATGGGCTGCGCACTCGGCCGCGTCGTGCCGAAATATTTCTACCGCCTCAACCCTGATGGCACTTACGCGAACGGTTCCGGCTGCGGAAACGAGACCGCTTCCGACCACGAGATGTACCGCCGTTTCATGGTCGAGTCCGTTTGTTACTGGGCGCGCGAGTACCATATCGACGGTTTCCGCTTCGACCTGATGGGTATCCACGACCAAGAGACCATGCGTCAGATCCGTGCCGCTTTGGACGAGATCGACCCGACGATCCTTACTTATGGCGAAGGCTGGGCGGCTATGTCTCCTGCGTTCCCCTATGACTCGCTCGCGATGAAACAATGGACCTATAAGATGCCGCGCGTAGGCGCTTTCAGCGATGATATCCGCAACGCTCTCATCGGCTCGCCTTTCGACCACGAACGCGGCTTCGCGTCTGGAAATCCTGCCGGCGTCAAAGACCTTATGCGCGGCCTGATTGCCTGCCCCGAATGGAGCGGCGAACCTATGCAGCATGTCTCCTATATCACCTGCCACGACAACTACTGCCTCCGCGACCGTATCGAAGTCAGCGCAGGCAACGAGTCCGAGGCTACCAAGCTGCGAATGAACAAACTCGCGCAGACCGCCGTCCTCGTCTCACAAGGCATGTCCTTCCTCTACGGCGGCGAAGAATTGTACAGAACCAAACGCGGCATCGACAACAGTTACCAAAGCCCCGACAGCATCAATATCATCCCGTGGGAGAACCAAATGAACTATGCCGACCTATGCAACTACTACCGCGCCATGATCGCTATCCGTCACGAGCACAAAGGTTTCCGTCTCGGCTCGGCTGAGGCCGTCAAAGAGCATGTCGAATTTCTCGACGCAGACAACGACAACTTGGTCATTTACTGTATCAAAGACCTTGAAGGCATCGACTCCGCCAAGTCCCTCATCGTACTTCTCAACGGAAGTCCCAAGCTCGCCGAAGCCCACATACCCGAATCATCTTACACCGTCCTTGCACATGACGGCCAGGCGGATATCTGGGGCTTAGGAGAAATACAAGGCGGTAAAGTCGTTGTCGAACCCTACTCGGCTACTATCCTCGCAGAGAAATTCTGACATTTGCAAGAATAGAGATGTTTTCAGTCAAAAACCTCGGTGAGGACAGCGAGTGATTTAGGTTCCTGCCATGTCTCGACGTGCTCTGCAAAGTAGTCGCATATGGAGCGCAAGGCCTCTTGACGCTCGGAGCGGGACATGGGTTTGAAATCGTTTGGGACTTCGTCCTGTTTGAGGGTTTGAAGGTTTGAAGGAATAGCGAAACCGAGTTTGGCGGCGAAGTCCACAAGGAAATACAAGTGAAAATTCTGCGGTTCTTCGGTGCGGTCCAGTTCTTCGATGGCTTGCACGATGAAGTCAAACATAGGTTCGTCCGGCATCGGGTGACGTAACACATGATGCAGTACTTCGCTCAGAAAGAGTGCAATCGTGCGTTTGTACGGATCGGTAATGAGAGTGACCGGTACGTAACTTAACTGAGCCGTACGGATCGAGCGCTCGTCCGTAGTTAATTGAAGAATAGAGAGTGGGCTATATTTGCCGGCAGTGTTCTTGCGCCCCAAGCCATATACCTTATAGTTAACGCGCCCGCCTGTACGCGTATAGGCGTGGAGGAGGTGCGCTTTATCCGACTGCGGCTGCAGCGACAATACTATCGCGTCAGTCGTGGCTAACATGGAGGCTGTCAATTGCCACTCCATCGCTTAAGCGATAGACTGTCAATTGCATTGATGATTGATGATTGATGATTGATGATTGCAGCACGCCATAGACGGCGGTGGAGTCGGTGGCTTCGGGGACGAAGATGGGCTGCTGGGTTTTGTGTTTGCCGGCGGTATTGAGCACAACGAAAGGAGTTCGGCGCATGTAGCTATGATCATGTCCGGCGATGACCAGATCGGCTTCGCCCAAAGCATTACGGAACGTAGCGTATTCCAGTGAGTTGAATCGTCCTTTCGCTACGGACAACACCGGATGATGCATCATCACGACGATGAAGCGGTCTTCGGCGGAGTACATGATTTGTCGAAGCCAAGTGAGGGTGCGCGTCAGATACACCATGCGAACCAACGGATTGGTGTCTATGACGATGAATCGTACATTCGGCAAGTCGATAAAATAACTGGATCCGGGTACGTCTGTCGGTCCGTTGTTTGGATGAGGAAACGCATGCTCCCATATGGGCGAAAGCGACTTGTGGATACCTTTGGAGTACTCGTGGTTGCCCGGGCAGACGATGACCGGCTTACCGCAAAGAGCGCTATTGGTCCATTCGCGCAGCAACCACTGGTAGTAATAGTTCTGTCCTCTGTTCATCCAATCGCCGACTTGCGCAACTATGTCCGCTTGGGGCACGCGCGCCGCCAAGGCATCGTAGTCGGCACGATCGAGGCCGTTATGGATGTCGCCCAGGAAGAGAATAGTGAGATCGTCTTTCGATGACAGACTATCTTCGATCGGATAGGGGAAGACATAGTCAAGTGTGTCTTCCGTCCATAAGGGCTCGGCAGGCATGCCGAACCAAGCTTGCCAGCGGACGGCGCATAACACTACGCCGGCCGCCAGCAAGAGGCAGAATAATATGATTCGGATCCACTTGCGCATCAGAAGGGCAGATCGCTCGTGCCGTCTCCGGCTGTTGCGTCAAAAGGATCTGGAGCAACCGGCGGTTGCTCATTGGTGATTGGTGATTGGTCATTGCTCATTGGAGCTGCCGCCAGAGTAGCTGCTATCGGAGCAGCAGCCGGAGCGGGTTGCGCTACCTGCGTAGTGTCTCCTTGTTGGATACGCCATGCACGGATCGAGGTGTACCAACGACCGTTGAACTCACGGCTCTCGATATCGAAACTAACCGTTACCAACTGGTCTATCTCGCAGGGGTTCTGCTTGATACGGTCTTCGCCAAACACCTCGAAATGCACTTTACGGGGATATTGGTCCAGCGTCTCTAAAACGTACGGCTGTACCTTCCACGGGTTGCCGTTACGGCCGACACCTTCCTGTGTCGGCAAAACTTGAATTATCTTACCTACAACTTCCATTTCTTTAAACTTTCAACTTTAAACGTTCAACTTTATTCGCCTTTGATGGCAGCAACGCCCGGGAGAACTTTGCCTTCGATAGCTTCGAGCAGGGCTCCGCCACCGGTGGAGATGTACGAAACCTTGTCAGCCAAGCCGAATTTGTTCACGCAAGCCACAGAGTCGCCGCCGCCAATGAGCGAGAATGCGCCGTTGGCGGTAGCCTCGGCGATCGCCTCACCGATAGCACGGCTGCCGCCGCAGAAGTTATCGAACTCGAATACGCCAGCAGGGCCGTTCCAAAGGATGGTCTTAGCGCCCTTGATAGCGTTGCGGAAGTTCTCTTGTGCTTTCGGACCTGCGTCGAGTCCTTCCCAACCCTCAGGAATAGCGTTGGACGGGAAGATTTTCTGGTTTGCGTCGTTGCTAAAGTTGTCAGCGCAGATAGCATCCGGAGCGAGCACCAGTTCAACGCCGTTCTTCTTCGCCAGTTCTTCTACGCCGAGAGCGACATCGAGCTTGTCGAGCTCAACGATTGAACCGCCGATCTCGCCGCCGTGGGCTTTGGCGAAGGTATAAGTCATACCGCCGCAAAGAATCAGTTTATCTACTTTGCCGAGCAGGTTCTCGATGATACCGATCTTGGAGGATACTTTGGATCCGCCCATGATGGCTACGAACGGGCGTTTGATGTCGCCGAGAACAGCGTCAACAGCCGCTACCTCTTTCTCCATGAGGAAGCCGAGCATCTTATGGTCTGCATCGAAATAGTCTGCGATGACAGCGGTGGAAGCATGTTTGCGGTGTGCGGTACCAAAGGCGTCCATGACGTAGCAGTCAGCGTAGGAAGCGAGCACTTTCGCGAACTCTTTCTGACGCGCTTTCATCTCTTTCTTTGCGGGCTCGTAAGCCGGATCTTCTTTCTCTATACCTACAGGTTTTCCTTCCTCTTCGGGATAGAAACGGAGGTTCTCGAGCAGCAGTACCTCACCCGGTTTGAGTGCAGCAGCCTGATCTTGTGCTTTGGCACAGTCATTGGCGAATTGAACGGGGCGTCCGAGTGCAGCTGCTACTGCGTCCACGATCTGGCTGAGGCTGTATTTAGCCGCTACTTTGCCTTTGGGCTTGCCCATATGGCTCATGATGATGAGCGCACCGCCCTCATCGAGAATGTGTTTGAGGGTAGGCAGCGCACCGCGGATACGGGTGTCGTCAGTGATGTGACCATTCTCATCCAGAGGTACGTTGAAATCTACACGTACGATCGCCTTCTTGCCGGCGAATTTAAAATCTTTGATTTGCATAATAGTGTATATTTAGTTAATTGATCATTTTATCATTTTACCAATCAATGCTGTTGAGTTTGCCGGTATAGACATCGCTATAGGTTCTGATAGCGTCCTGACCGCCGAAGAGGTAGATCTTGTTGTCGCGCACGATAGCGTTCTGTTTCTGCCGTGCCTGATAGACTTGCGGCAGTTGGTTCTTGGCGGTGTCGGCAAGTGTCCAGTTCAGTCCTTCATCTACCGATAGTAGGATATCCCGTCCGAAATAGTTCATTTTGTCATCCACCCCTCCGAAGAGCATCAGTTGGTCGTTATACCAGATGACAGAGATGCCGGTGAGGCTGGTGAACTGAGGCCGGTCGATGGAGAACTCCTCCAGCCGGTATTGGGCGTTGGTGTCGTCCATATAACTGACATACTCAAGGTTCCAACGGGTGTTGAGCGATTTGCCGTTCTCTGCGAAACCGCCGATGATCATCACCCGTTCACGATTGCTGGCGCTTTGGAAAGCCACGGTAGCGAAATCGCTGACCGGGAACTCGCCTTGCGGCTGCATACCGGTGAGCGTCAGTACTCCGTCGGCGTAAGTCGCCAATTCGTATCCGTTAGACGTCTCCACCAGTGCCCAGATAGCGTTGTTCCAACTCATAAGCATCGTGACCACGTTCTGTCCTACGTTATGAGCGGTCCAGTTGAGCGCATCGGTAGAGGTATAGATAGTGTTTCCTTGCCCGTAATAAAGGGTCGTACCGTCGCTGATGGTCTGTCTAACGCGCATGCCTGCCGGCAGTCCAGTCGGGGTAGCGGCAGCACTCCAGGACGCACCGTCCGCGGAGCTGAATACGCGTAACTCAAAACCGTTGGAGACGATCATTACGAAGTTCGAACCCAGTTCGAGCACGCGCTGCTCGCTGTCGTCCGATGCGTAGATGGCGGACTGAATCCGCGTCCAGGTATAAAGGTCTGGGTCGGTCTGATGAACGGTCGGACGAATCTCATACACTTTCGTATTGGCGCGGTCGGCCGAACGGATGGTCAGGTAGATCGGGGTCTTGGTGAAATCGAGGGTGTCGTATCCGGTAAGACGACATATCGTATCGGGAAACTGCAGCGACGAAGCGCTCGGCGTGGCGGCAAAGACGAACTTAGGCACCACTTGATGCAAGTCCGTGCCGTAGAGCATGGAGTCTTTGTTCCACACCAAACCGGTGTCCAATCGCTCCTCAACCGTGAAGACGGCGGCTTCCAGACCGGGCATCGAGTCCACTGCAGCGAAATAGAAAGACGTCAACTGCGCCACGGACGAAGGGGTCGTTGTGGTGGATGAATTATCGCACGCAGTGAGCGAAATTGTCAAAAATGCGATTATTATGTAGAAAAATTTGCGCATGTCAATTTTTTTTTGTACCTTTGCAGCCGCAAAGGTAAAAGTACACTTTAAATCGTTAAATTGTTAAACTGTTAAATCGTTAACCATTTAATAACCATGTTATTTGAAGCTCAGATACACGATCTCAAAATGTTGCTTCCTTGGGTCTCTATCCGTCGGGAGCAGGCTTCTCTCCGCGCCGTGATGGAGCAGCGTCGCCGTATGCTGTCAGCGAAGGAGGTTTCCGAGCAATCGGCTCAAGTCATTGCTCAAATTGAGCAGATGTCCGCCTTCCGCGAGGCGCAAACGGTAATGATGTATTACCCGGTTCATAACGAGGTGGACTTGCGTCCGCTGCTCACCAAGTACGCGGGTGAAAAAACTTTCTTGTTACCTGTGACCCATCGTCGCTCGATGGAGGTTCGTCCTTATGACGGCGAGGACATGATGCGTAAGGGTCGTTTGGGCGTCCCCGAGCCCCAGACTCCGACCTATGAAGGTCCTATTGATTTGATTCTTGTTCCCGGCGTGGTGTTTGACCAGCATCGTCATCGTATCGGTCGCGGCGGCGGCTACTACGATAAGTTTCTAGCGAAGCATCTATCCGCGAAGAAGATCGGTATATGTTATGCATTCCAACTCAAGAAACACGATATCCCGCACTTATGGAGCGATCTGAAGATGGACCGTGTGGTCACTCCTCAGTCAACCATTGGATAGTCGGTTGACTATCCCGGATACGTTGCAGCTCGCGGTCGGTTTCGGCCGTGAGTTTTCTTTCGCCTTTACGATAGTAATAGATGACGCCGTACATCTGGCATTTCATCATTTTGGCATAGGGCAGTTGGTCTTTATAGAAATCCTCCACAAGGTTCCATATATTAAGTATCAGTTCGTCTGCCTGCACGCGTAGCGGTTCCAGGTCTCCGTGAACGCGCTCGGTGTTCTGCACATGGAATGTATGCTGGCGCTGATGCTCACAGAAGATGTCGTAATGCACCTTCACTTTGTTGATCGCCGGGTTGTAAATAGGGAACCCGCCGTTCGCCATACGTTTCTGCTCGCCTTCGATGATTTTCTTGCCCCATTCCAGCAGGTACTCCTCGGTAGAGAGGTCAGGAACCACATGCTGGTGCGGATCGAGTCCGTAGAGCAGTTTCTGCTCTTTTTTGATTTCTCCGCGAATGACAGCGAGGTTGAAAACCTGGATGAAATGCGAGATGTACATACGCGCATTCTGCACAATATGCCGGTACTGTTTGTTGGCGTTAACGGTAGAGGTGTAGTTGTCTTTGGACTGCATCACAGTGTTCTCAAACTGCACGAGGAACCGTTGTGCTTCGCTCAGCACTTTGTAGGGGATGACCTGCTCGGTATAGTCGGCTCCCTGAGCACGCTGAATAGCGTTCTGGAGGGCATGTAGCCGAGCCATGTCTGTGTTAGGTAATCTTCTATAAGGCATAAAATCAATTTATGATTTAGTCATTTACAATTTATTCATTTATTTCTTACGTGTAGCAAGCTGTTCGGCTATCGTGCGCAGTTGCTCGCAAGCCTCGTTCTGCGGCAGTTTGTCGAGTTGAGCGAGCGCGATAGCGGTGTGCTCCTCCATGACTGCTTCGGCAGCTGCGCGAACGCCGAGGCGGTTATAGAGCGCTGTGACAGCAGCTATCTTCTCTTCGTTGCGGTCAGTAGCCATCAGCCATTGAAGCAGTTCGGCTTTGCTCTCCGCATCGGCAGTCTCCAGTGCGGTAAGGAGAAGGAACGTCTTTTTGTTGCAGCATATATCGCCTCCAATCGCTTTGCCGAATGTTTTCGGGTCTCCGTACACATCGAGAATGTCGTCCTGAATCTGGAAGGCAAGACCGATATGCAACCCGAATTGGTAAAGCGCTTCCTGTCGCGTGGCATCTGCGCCGGCGATGTAGCCTCCGATGCGTATCGCGTTCGCCAAAAGGACAGAGGTCTTGAGCTCGATCATATGCATGTAGTCCTCAATCGTAACACGGCTCATATGCTCGAAATCGACATCGTACTGCTGTCCTTCACAGATGCCTGTGGCCATCTCATTGAACCATTTGAGTACTTGGGGCAGTTTGTCTGCCGGTACGTCGCTCAGCAGTTTATACGCCTCGATGAGCATTTGGTCTCCGGACAAGATGGCGGTGTTGTCGTTCCATTTGACATGCACGGTAGGCCGTCCGCGTCGTACCTTCGCGCGATCCATTACGTCGTCGTGGAGGAGTGTGAAGTTATGGAATACCTCCAGCGCCAAGGCCGCCGGAACGACGTTGTCCAAGACATCGCCGTTGAGCAGATTTCCGTTGAATACGCACTCGGCTGCTATGAGCGCGAGTGTCGGCCGCAGACGTTTGCCGCCCGCTGCCAGCGTGTAGGCGATCGGCTCGTACAAGCCTTTTGGCTCTTTGTTCCAATCGAGTTGCTCTATTGCGTGGTTGATATCGATCATGCGAATTTATTTTCGATTATATCGGTTAACACATCTTTGATATCGAGTCCTGCGGCGCGTACCTGCTGCGGGATAAAACTGGTCGGTGTCATACCCGGTGTAGTGTTTACCTCCAACAGGTTAATCTTATCGCCTGTAATAATCCAATCGACACGGATGATACCGTTAGCACCGATAATGTCGTATAGGCGCAGGGTCTCAGACTGTATCTTGTCGCGTACGGCATCGGGGATGCGCGCCGGCGTGATCTCGTCCACTTGACCTTTGTACTTCGCATCGTAGTCGAAGAACTCATTATGGGTCACCACTTCGGTGATGGGAAACGCAACAGCTTTGTCTTTGGTCTTATACACGCCGCAGGTCACTTCAGTGCCTTTCATGTACGATTCACAGATGACCTCATCGCCCTCTTGGAATGCAAGCTCGATAGCCGGATAGATTTCCTCAATGGTCTTCACTTTGGTGCAGCCGAACGAGGAACCGCCCACGTTCGATTTGATGAAACAGGGTAATCCCAAGGTCTCGGCTATCTTCGGTGCATTAGGCAGTTTCTGACCGGCGCGTAGCATCATACTGTTCGCGATAAGAAAACCGAAATAGGATAGGTAATGGTTGCAGGCGTATTTATTGAATGTCAGTGCTGCGGCCAGTACGCCGCAACAGCTGTACGGCATGCCGATCATATCAAGGTACCCCTGCAGGATTCCGTTCTCGCCCGGCGTACCGTGTATTGTGATATAGGCGAAATCGAAGGTGTGCTTTACGCCCCCGCGCGTAAAAGAAAAATCATTTTTATCAATCGGCTCCCCATTCTCCGTGTGCCAATTCTTCCCGTCAAACACCACGATGGTGACATCATAGCGCTCCTTGTCCATAAACGAAAAAAGACCGGCAGCAGACCTGAGCGACACCTCGTGTTCGCTGCTATCTCCTCCGGCTATGATGGCTATTTTACGCTTCATCTTATACACTTATTCAAAATCGGCTGCAAAGTTACAAAAAAATAATGACATACACAAGAGTGTATGCCATTTTTATTGATTTTTTATTCGAACGACAGGTATGGGGCGAGTCGTTGTAGGTC